>WNGO01017699.1_pt1 | contig 10409 bp, 7 predicted proteins | sample 5400511 | NCBI WGS metagenome assembly WNGO01 (sample SAMN13153380, study PRJNA577476) | soil metagenome | isolation source: 20 cm soil or saprolite under Garry oak tree replicate 2 | place: USA:California | collected 2016-06-15
GCTCACCGCATTTCTCTTGAAGTATCCAGTGTCGGCCAACTCCGTCGACGCTCTCTATTGGCTTGGGCGCAACGCCGAGCGCGGTGGCAACCCTACCCACGCGCGCAGCTATTACAGCAAGGCTGTCGAGCGGTTCCCGCAAACGTACTTCGGCAATGCCGCAGCAGCCCGCCTTGCAAAGCTTGGTCCCGGCGAAGAAGATCTCGCGGAACTTCTGGAGAAAATCCCGCCAGCACCCTCGCTTCGCTCTTTTGATGAAGCGATCCCGGTTGCGGCCGCGGACCGCTGGGCGCGCGCCCAGGCTCTCCGCGCCATCGCTTTCGATTCCTCCGCCGAGCAGGAGTTGAAGAACGCATACTTCGCGACCTCTTCGCCGCGCCTCCTGCTGGAAGCCTCACAGGCAGCTTTCGATCAAGGCCACTACGGGGCCGGCATGGCCTACGCCCGCATCTTCGTGCCCAATTTCGATTCCCGGAAGATCAGCGATCTGCCCGTCGCCGCATGGAAAGCGCTTTATCCGCTCCCCTACGAAGCTGCGTTACGCCGCGAAGCCGCCAAGAACGATTTCGATCCTATGTTTGCTGCTGGCCTCATTCGCCAGGAATCCACGTTTCAGGCGGACGCTGTCTCGCACGCCAACGCGATCGGGTTGATGCAGGTTCTTCCGAAGACCGGGAAACTCCTTGCCAAGCAGCTCAAAGTCCGCTACACGAAGAACAAACTTTTCGAGCCGGACTACAACATTGAACTTGGCATGGTTTATATCGCGAGCCTAGTGCGTCAAACGGGTGCCCTGGAATACGCGGCTGCTGCTTATAACGCCGGAGAAGACCGCATCGCCGCCTGGAGAGCCGAGCGCAACTACGAGGAGATCCCCGAGCTGGTCGAATCCATTCCGTTTACGGAAACCCGCGAATATGTGCAAGTGGTCTTGCGCAACACGGAAGTCTACCGGATGATTTATGGGCAGCCAAGCGTAACCACGCAGACCGCCAGTGGCCACGCCCGCTGACGAACCGTCCGTATACATTGAGCTCTGCCTATCGGAGTGCAGCCTGCCGCGGCGGGCGCCCCTAAGGCTACGATTTCATGGTTCTGAGAAGGTGCAATGACTGCTTCCGACTTCTCGATGGCAAAAATTTCCCGCCGCATGCTTTCGGCAAAGGCCGAACAATTCACGGAATCCGTTATCCGGGAAATGACACGCCTGGCCTTGAAGCATGGGGCCGTGAATCTGTCCCAGGGGTTTCCCGACTTTGCCGCGCCCGAGGAAATCAAGGAAGCTGCGCGCCGAGCCATCGCCGATGACATCAATCAGTACGCCATAACCTGGGGCGCGAAGCCGCTGCGCGACGCCATTGTCAAAAAATTTGAGCGCACTCAGGGCGTGAAGTACGACCCCGAGCGCGAGGTTACCATCTGCTGTGGCTCGACCGAAGCGATGATGTCCGCCATGATGGCGATCATCAATCCCGGTGACGAAATTGTCGTCTTCGAGCCTTTCTATGAAAACTATGGACCAGATGCGATTCTGAGCGGCGCCACACCGCACTTCGTCAAGCTGCGCACTCCCGATTGGTCCTTCGACGAAAAGGAACTCGCCGCCGCTTTTGGCCCGCATACCAAAGCAATCATTCTGAACACGCCCAATAATCCGACCGGCAAAGTCTTCACGCGAGCCGAGCTCGAATTCATCCGCGACCTCTGCGTCCGGTGGAACGCCTACTGCATCACCGACGAAATCTACGAGCACATCCTTTACGACGGCGCTGAACACATATCCATGGCGCGCATCGATGGCATGCGCGACCGCACCATTGTCATCAATGGTCTGTCGAAAACTTACAGCGTTACAGGATGGCGCGTGGGCTGGGTGCTGGCTCCGCCGGAACCGACGCAACCGATTCGCAAGGTCCATGATTTCCTGACCGTTGGCGCTGCCGCACCGCTCCAGCAAGCAGGCGCCAGTGCTCTTCACTTTCCCCAGGCCTACTATGACAAGCTCGCGGCTTCTTACACAGCCAAACGCGAACGGTTGCTGAAAATTCTCACAAGCACGGGGTTCACCGTCTTTAAGCCTCGCGGGGCGTACTACATCATGACGGACATCGCGCGCTTTGCGGATCCCGATCCTGTTCGATTCCAGGCCGATACGAAAGACGTGCGCTTCGCCAAGTTTCTCGTCGAAACCATCGGAGTCGCCGTCGTACCCGGTTCCAGCTTCTACAACAACGCACAGGACGGCGCCTCCCAGGTTCGCTTCACGTTCTGCAAGAGAGAAGAAACCCTTGCTGCGGCTGAAGGGCGTTTGGCAAAACTCTATGCTTAGACATTTTCTCCGTCGATCTCGAGTGAGCGGGGCAACATCGGCAGCAGACGCGGAAACTCTGTGCTAGAATCCCCGTCTGATGAACACCTTACCTGTGAACCTGGATCTTATTCCCGCGAATTCTCTCATGAATGCCAACGGCGATGGCCCCGCGTTTGACATTTCTGCGAGCCCCACGCGCACGTTTCTCTGCTGTCTAACTGTCACGGATCAAATTGAACAGGAATCGCTCGATGTGTCGATTTGGGGTTCTGCCGGGGGTGAGACTTGGACGAAGAGGCCGCTCCTCAAGCTGCCGCAGCAGTTCTATCGCGGGACGACCAAGATGATCCTCGATCTCTCGCTTCGTCCGGAGATAAAATTCATTCGTGCTCGTTGGGAATTGAACCGCTGGGGCCGGGTGGCGCCGACCCCCATGTTTGTAGCTGGCCTGGAGCTCGGGGAGATACCGCCAATGTCCCGGGAGACCCCCACAACACGTATAGCGCTCGCCACCAAGTAACTCGCCTGGCTGGATTTTGGCTTGGGCAGGAAAGCATCACGACTACGAGGATCAAATTGCCTGTTTCTAAATTTTATATAAATTATGTAGTTTCAAGTGATTCAGGGCTTTTTAGGGGTAGGAGACTGACGGTCGGTTGCCCTGTGGTGGTTAGCCCCCTACCCCGCGAGTGGTCTTACTTGTATAGACGATGTGAGGCCCCAAATAGTTTCCTGACTTCATCAAAATAGTTTGTGTCCCTTCCAGACCCTATTCGCCCACCGGCACTGTATCCAGATGTCTTGCCACCGCTGCTCTCCACTGAAACTTTTCCGAGATGGCTGCCTGCAGAGCCTGCGCCGCCACCGGTTCACCGTGGGTCAGATACGTCTGCTTGGGAGCTGCGGGCAATGCTGTCAGCCAGCGCAACAACTCGCTCTTTCCTGCATGTGCGGAGAACTGCCCCATCTCCGCGATCTCGGCGCACACCGGCACGACTTGTCCATAAAGGCTTAGCGACTTCGCGCCCTCCTGCAAGGCTCTCCCCCGCGTGCCTTCGGCCTGGAACCCCGCGAGGATCACCGCATTGCGTGCATCCGGCAGCCGCTGCACGAGGTGATGCAACACCCGGCCACCGCTCACCATCCCGCTGGCCGAAATGATGATGCAGGGTGTCTTGACGTTATTGATCGCCTTGGATTCCTCGACCGACCGGGTTAGATGAAATTCATGCACGTTCAAAGGATCTCCTTTTCCGCCGCTGCCTTCTTCCCGCGCATACTCCAGATCGTGGTCCTCTTTATGCTTCAAGTACAATTCCGTCGCGCTCAGCGCCATCGGGCTGTCCACGTAGACGGGCAAGCGCGGGATTCGCTGCTGGTCCTCGAGTTGCCGCAGGTAGTACATGAACGTCTGTGTCCTTCCGATGGCAAACGAGGGAATTACGATGGATCCGCCGCGCTTCGCCACGCGGTTCACGATCTGCGCAAGTAATTCCGCGGGATCACCGTCCGGATGCTCGCGATTACCATAGGTCGATTCGCAGACCAGCACATCCGCCTTCGAAGGCGGCGTTGTCGGATCTTTCAGAATCGGCTGGTTGTATCGACCGATATCGCCAGAGAACAACGTAACCGTCTTTCTGTTGCCCTCGGTGAGGGTCAGCTCCAGGCTGGAGGATCCAAGGATGTGCCCCGCGTCATAAGAAGCAACGCCAAACTCCGAACTGATATCGAAGCTGCCACCGCGTGGCATGCTCTTGATCTGCTTCAATGTGGGATCAACATCCTCCGCCGTGTAAAGCGGCTCGGGATTGGCGTGACGACTGTCCTTGTGAATCCGCGCGTGCAGCGTGTCCTCTTGCTGCAGATGCGCGGAGTCCTTCAGCAATATGGTTGTTAGCTCGATCGTCGCTGGATTTGCAAAAATCGGCCCGCGATAGCCCGATTTCACCAGCACCGGCAGCCATCCCGTGTGGTCCAAGTGCGCGTGTGTGAGCACGAGATAGTCGATCGTCTTAGGGTCGACCGGCAGCGGCTTGTAATTTCGGTCCTGCAGTTCCTGCGAGCCTTGGAAAATTCCGCAGTCCACCAGAACGCATCCCGCCGCGCCCAGAAAAGTGAGTTTTGCCATAGGCCCGTATTCTAAACGAACATTCTTACCAGACAACCCGTTTCGCAGGACAGGAGTCAGAACGACAATGCTTTCGAAAACAAACACAATCCAGTCACGATGGATCGCGCTGGCGCTGTTCCCCTTTCTTCGTTCGCGACCCCCAGCGTCGCGGAATCCTCCCTCAGGGTCGTCCACGTCTTTGTCGCTCTTGCCGACATTCAGCATCAGGGCATCATTCCCGTTCCACCTGCTCTTGGGACTGGGCGGGATCCTCAGCACAATCTTTATTGGGGTGCGGCCTATGGTGTTAGGACGTACTTCAAGGCCAGTGAGGACTGGGACTCGCCTGGTCAGGTCGGCTGACGCCTATGACGGCAGTCAAATCAAGTTGGCCGTAACGGATTTTCTTTCTGCGGCTGCAGGGTATCGCCAAACAAACGCTTTCACTCAAGATGCGCGCAGGGGAGGTTTCCATCGCCATCGCGGGCGATGCGGATCTGGTTGTTTATGTCGCGCATGACGCTTTCATGGATTTTCAGATCCCGCCAATTGCCGGGGCCGGAGGAGACAAGCTCCGGCAAACGATTGTCCTCGCGTGTGCCAGCAAGTCCTTTTTCGCTCCCTATATCCGTCAAACTGGCGCGGAGCCTCTGTTATGGACGACGGGCCTCATGGCTCCGGCGGCCTACACGTTGAAGGCTGCTCTCGATGGCTGGATCGCCCACGAAGACGACGAAGCGATTCGGCGGCACGCCGCCCAGGCATACGACCGATACCAGAAGTGCGGCGCTCGTGCAGCGCTGAGGCTGTTCGCGACAAAGTGGTGAAATGTGAAGGGGGTGCCCGCCGCTGCGCGGCGCCCCTTCACATTTGGATCAATCTGCCGCGCTGGCCTGCCTCTTCGCGACGATCGATGCGATGTTCAGCCCCAGCCCCTTCGCCACTCCGGTTCCATACTCTGGATCGGCCTTGAAGAAGTGCTGGATTTGCAGCTCCTGAATGCGCTGCGGCACGCCATTGCCCAAGCTGGAGACGATGTTGTCCATCAGCCGCTGCTTCGCGTCTGCGGGCAGCAACCTGAATAGGTTCCCCGGCTGTGTGTAATAATCACTGTCGGTGCGGTGATCGTGCCGCGCGACGGTTCCGCTGACGGCATGTGGGCGTTCGACGTACGAACGATCCTGCGTCGGGCCGCCGAAGCTGTTTGGCTCATAGTTCACTGCCGCCCGGCCGTTTCCGTCGAAGCGCATTGCCCCGTCCTTGTTGTAGGTGTGGAACGGGCACTGCGGTTTGTTCACCGGTAGGGAATCGTAGTTGACGCCCAGCCGGTAGCGGTGCGCATCGGGATAGGAAATCAAGCGTGCCTGCAACATTTTGTCCGGCGAAAAACCCATGCCCGGTACGACGTTGCGCGGCTCGAACGCCGCCTGCTCCACTTCCGCGAAGTAATTTTCCGGATTGCGGTTCAATTCCAACTCGCCGACTTCCACGAGAGGGTAGTCCTTGTGTGGCCACACTTTCGTCAGGTCGAACGGGTTGATATGATAGGTCTCCGCATCCTTCTCCGGCATGATCTGCACGCATACGCGCCATTTCGGGAAGTTACCTGTTTTGATGGCGTGAAAAAGATCGCGCTGCGAGTAGTCTGGGTCCGTTCCTTCGAGCGCGCCTGCCTGCTCGCGGAAAAAGTTCTTGATCCCTTGCTTGGTCTTGAAGTGCCATTTCACGTAGAAGAGCTCATTCTTCGCATTGAACAAGCTGAACGTGTGGCTGCTGTAACCGTTCATGTGCCGATAGCCGTCCGGAGTCCCGCGGTCGGAGAAAAGAATCGTCACCTGGTGCAGCGATTCCGGAGAGAGCGACCAGAAATCCCACATCATCGTCGGCGATTTCAGGTTGGTCTCCGGATCGCGCTTTTGTGTATGGATGAAATCGCCGAACTTTAACGGATCGCGAATAAAGAAAACGGGCGTGTTATTTCCTGTCATATCCCAGTTGCCTTCTTCGGTGTAAAACTTCAGCGCAAAACCGCGTGGATCGCGCGCCGTGTCCGCCGAACCCTTTTCACCACCCACCGTCGAAAACCGAATGAAAGTCGGCGTCTTCTTGCCCACGGCGCCAAAAAGTCTTGCGGTCGTGTATTTGGTGATCTCGGCGCTGGTGCACACGAAATGACCATATGCGCCCGAGCCTTTGGCGTGCACTACGCGCTCCGGGATTCTTTCCCGGTTGAAGTGCGCCATTTTCTCGAAGAGTAGAAAGTCTTCGAAGACCACCGGTCCGCGCGGCCCCACCGTGAGCGAATTCTGGTTGTCGCCCACCGGACGGCCCGCGTCGGTCGTCATGATTTTCTTTTTTTCTTCCGCCATGGATCCTCCTCAGTTCAATGGCAGGGCCCCGAGAAGCGCGACCCCGCTATCGCATCTCGGATCCTAGAGCGTGCCGGCCTATACTTCCAATATATAGTTCGGATACGATGGATAGGCATAGCCTATGGAACTTCACCAGCTTCGTTACTTCTGTGCTGTGGCGGAAACCGGTTCGTTCAGCCGGGCAGCCGAACAATCTCACGTTTCCCAGCCTTCACTTTCCCAGCAGATCCTCAAGCTGGAAGATGAGCTTGGCGCGCGCCTCTTCGACCGCCTCGGTCGCTCTGTTCGGCTTACCGAGCTGGGCAAGACGTTTCTCCCACGCGCCCGCGCCGTCCTACGCGAACTGGAAGCCGCCAAAGGCGACGTCGTCGAAGGCAAAGAGTTCATCGGCGGCCCCATCACCGTCGGCGTTATTCCCACCGTTGCCCCTTACTTCCTCCCGCCGCGTCTTACTACCTTCGCGCGCAAATTTCCCCAGGTTCGACTTACTGTCGTCGAAGAGATTACTCCTGTCCTTCTCGACCGTCTCCGATCCGGCACCATTGACGTCGCCCTCCTGGCGCTCCCCATCCGTGGCCGAGAATTTGATGCTTTTCCGCTATTGACCGAGCGGCTCTTTGCAGCGCTCCCCAAGAAACACAGACTCAGTTCGCGCCGGTCTCTTTCCCTGAAAGATCTTCGCGCCGAACCTTTCCTGCTCCTGCGCGACGGCCATTGTTTCCGCGATACCGCCGTTGCCGCCTGCGACCGCGCGCGTCTCCATCCGCAGATCGTGTTCGAAAGCGGCCAGTTCAGCAGTCTTCTCAGCATGGTCGGCGCGGGCATGGGCTTTTCGATCGTTCCCGAAATGGCCATCGAGAGAAAATCTCCCTGCCGATACATCCGCATTGCGGATGACCAAGCGATTCGCACCATCGGCGCCATCCTCCTTCGCGGCCGCTCTCTTACCCGTGCGCACCGCGCCTTCCTTTCTCATCTTCGCGAGACCTGATCCGCGTCCTCCTCCGTGGAGGCTGGACTTTTATCTGATGTCAAGTTCGTTCCGCAGAACCAGACCGCGGAAATGCCGGCGCCGAGATTATAGACGCGTACAATCTTCCGGTGCTAATATTAGAAAGTTGCGACCCGGTGGGGCCGTGGCGCAGTTGGGAGCGCGCCTCGATGGCATCGAGGAGGTCGTGGGTTCGAATCCCATCGGCTCCACCAGCTGATCTTTTTGTTTTCAACCCGATAGCAAAAACTTCAAGGGGCACTAAGGGGCATTAAGCCACCTTCGAAGGTAGTACGAGGCGGACGACCTTGCGGTGTGCCTTGCGCTTACCCTTATCCATGGCCTTGCCGTAGAGGTTCATCATGGTACGGATATCGACGTGACGCTTGAGTTCCTGCTGCATCTTCATCGAAGGACATGTCCGAGCGCGAGAATACCGCGAAGACATCCAGCAAACCTGGAAGCGATTCTTTCCGGCTTCACCCAGCCCTCGGCTTTCCCGCGATCTTCGTGGATTGCACGGATTGCGGATGCTTTCATGTGTTGCCCTGGGACGGGCCCGTCTGTGGAAAGACGTCACGCGTCTGAGGTCTGAGGTAGGACCAAGGGTCTGGGAGTCTCGCACACGCCCTCAGCGTTCCATGCGTTGCGCTTCGAGGCGATAACCGACGCTGTATATCGAACTGGTACAGGTCGCCTTGCCGCCAAACTCTGACGGACCAATAAACAGTTTTGTCGTAATTGGAGCCCCAAAGGCACACAATCTCCCATGGAGAACGTGCGCCTACCATCGGCCGCCGTTGACGTTTTTGGCGTTTTTCTCGCTTAATACAACCATCCCCCCGGGACTGCAACCGGAACGCTTATTTGCTCTCCTGTGTGCGCACTTTCAAAATTGTCGGCTTTTTCTGAATTGGCAGATGGAAATCACGCGATTTTGGCTGCTCCATTGCTTCGATTCGATCCCCATCGCCCCTACAAGCTTCTTGAGGTCTAATAGCGCCATCTGCGCCTCACGTGTAATCAGGGTTCCTTATGGTAGCAACCGCGCTTCTTGTATGCTTGGTAAGCTGTGGCGATGCAAGGACTTAGGCGGTTACCCCTGGATCCCAAGCTTCGTCGTTGTGTCTCAAGCGAGCGGGTTGTCCACCGCCCCAGTGTGACCGTCTCTATGTTGGTCTTGACCGAGCCGTCTTGTACGTTCTGCCCAGGCACGCGCTTGAAGCGCTCGCGATTGATGGCTACCGCGCGCGGGCCCTTAGTCGTTCGCAGGTGAGGCGAATGCTTGGGTTCGAGACGGGCGCAGAAGTCGATGAATTTATGAAGCGCGCCGGTGTCCCTTTTGATTACACTTTGGATGACTTTGAACGTGACGAGGAAACCAGCCGATATCTTCGGGAAACACGCGGTAAGGAATTACAAGGGCGATGATCGTCATCGCCGACACTAGCCCTTCCATTATCTGATCCTTCTGGAACACACTGAAATCCTACAGCACTTGTACGGTCGTGTAATCATCCCGGAAGCCGTTGTCCGCGAATTGCAAGCACGGAGAACGCCGGAAGTAGTGCGACGGTGGATCACAAGCCTACCGCAATGGCTGCAAGTACGGCACATCGCCGTACCCCCTGACCCAACGCTGGCAGAACTTGATCCCGGCGAACGTGAAGCCATCGTGCTGGCAGAAGCGCTTCGCGCCGACGCCTTGATTATCGACGACAAAATCGGGCGCAGGGAAGCAGAGCGTCGGAAGTTACGTGTGATTGGAACACTGCGGGTCTTGGACGATGCGGCGGAGGCCTGCTTGGTTGACCTGCCTCATGCGCTTCAGCGATTAGAAGCTTTCGGGTTCTATCTCGACGGCAAGCTCTTGCAATTTCTACTTGATCGAGATTCCGCACGCGGGCGACGCAGGACCGAAAGCTAAGGTCAGCGTTGTACGCTCCAGCTAATCTGGGTTCCTTACTCGGCTCACCTACGTCTACTCTCCCAAGCATGCAAAGCCTTCCACTGTGAGAGAGAAAGAGTTGCTTAAAAATGCAAACGTGCAATGAACGGATGACTCGCGAAACCGTAAGAAGAGATCTGCAGCTGTTGATGTATTTTCATTGCAGTGAAACGCATCCTTCTTCATGGACCCTCTGCCGCACATCCCCAGTGCTTTGCAAAACTGTGACTTGAAGGATCGTTTGGCCACTTTTGAACCATCGTTTGGCCGCTCGTCGCGTGTAAGTCCTTTGAATCCGAACCACCGTCAGAGCCCCATTCCGCGCTTTGAATCATCGTTTGGCCGAAAGTACAGAGTTAGAATCATCCGTTGGCCGCGAGTCCATAGTGGTCGGTCTCCACAGTCCGTTCCTTATCTTCCAAGAAGTTCCCCATTTTCAGTCGTTCCAAAAAAATGCCCCTCAAGCCAAGCGGCGACGGAAGCGTGGGGTGGCCAAACGATGATTCAAATCACCCGCAATCCGGCCAAACGATCGTTCAAGTCACAAAAACCTACTCTTGCCCCAATCAAACCTGCACGGCTATGGCGAATAAAAGACGAATATGATATTTTCCTGCTATGCCGGTGCGCTCATGCCGCGTGACCATCCAGACATGAATGGCGTTTCGCATACG
>WNGO01003281.1_pt1 | contig 10408 bp, 9 predicted proteins | sample 5400511 | NCBI WGS metagenome assembly WNGO01 (sample SAMN13153380, study PRJNA577476) | soil metagenome | isolation source: 20 cm soil or saprolite under Garry oak tree replicate 2 | place: USA:California | collected 2016-06-15
TCGGCTTCGCGGCGGCGAGATTGACCGGATTCCCGTCAACCAGGGCCTCGAGTGGCCCAAGGAGGCGGAACTCGTACACGCGAGAGCCATACTAGGCTCCGACCATGGCCACGACCGACGAGCCTCGCGCCGACTCCACCGAGTCCAAGCTCGATCAGCTGCAGCAGCTCCGCGACGAGGCCGAGCACGCCGGCACCGACAAGGCGATCGAGCGCCAGCGCCAGCAGGGCAAGCTCCTCGCGCGCGAGCGACTCGTCGAGCTGCTGGATCCGGGCTCGTTCGTGGAGCTCGATCGCTACGTCCGGCACCGCGAGCCGAACTTCGGGATGCTCGAGCGGCGGCCGTACGGGGACGCGGTCGTCACCGGTTACGGAACGATCTTCGGCCGCAAGGTCTTCGTGTTCTCACAGGACTTCACGGTCTTCGGCGGTTCGTTGAGCGAGGTTTTCGCCGAGAAGATCTGCAAGGTGATGGACCTGGCGCTGAAGTTCGGCTGTCCCCTCATCGGCATCAACGACTCGGGCGGCGCGCGCATCCAGGAAGGCGTTGTGTCGCTCGCGGGCTATGCCGAGATCTTCTGGCGCAACGTTCAGTGCTCCGGCGTGATCCCGCAGATCTCGCTCGTGATGGGTCCCTGTGCCGGGGGCGCCGTCTACTCGCCCGCGATCACGGACTTCGTCTTCATGGTCGAGGGGACGTCGTACATGTTCATCACCGGCCCCGATGTCGTGAAGACGGTGACCGGAGAAGAGGTGACCTTCGAGGAGCTCGGCGGCGCGTCGACGCACGCCGCCAAGTCGGGGGTCGCGCACTTCATCGCTCCAGACGAGAGGGCCTGCCTCGAAGACGCGCGCTACCTCCTGTCGTTCCTGCCGCAGAACAACCTGGATCCGCCCCCGTTCTCCGAGCCGTCGGATCCACGTGACCGGGAGGAACCTGAGCTCGACACGCTCATTCCGGACAGTCCGAACAAGCCGTACGACACGCATGAGGTCATCCGCCCGATCGTCGACGACGGCGACTTCCTCGAGGTGCACGAGCACTGGGCGGAGAACCTCGTCTGCGGTCTCGCGCGCCTCGGCGGACATCCGGTCGGGCTCATCGGCAACCAGCCACGTTCGCTCGCCGGCGTGCTGGACATCGACTCTTCGGTGAAAGCGGCGCGCTTCATCCGATTCTGCGATGCGTTCAACATCCCGCTCGTCACGCTCGTGGACGTGCCCGGGTTCCTGCCCGGAACACAGCAGGAGTGGGGCGGGATCATCCGGCACGGTGCCAAGCTGCTCTACGCGTACGCGGAGGCGACGGTGCCCAAGCTGACGGTGATCACGCGCAAGGCCTACGGCGGTGCCTACGACGTCATGAGCTCTAAGCACATCCGCGCGGACTTCAACTTCGCGTGGCCGACCGCAGAGGTCGCCGTGATGGGCCCCGACGGCGCTGTGAACATCATCTTTCGGAAAGAGCTCGAGGAGGCCGCGGACCCCGAGGCTCGGCGAGCGGAGCTGATCGAGGATTACCGCGAGCGCTTCGCCAATCCGTACGCCGCAGCGGAGCGTGGCTACGTGGACGACGTGATCGAGCCCCGCCGCACGCGGCCCGTGCTGATCGACGCGCTCGAGACGTCGCTGACGAAGCAAGAGCCGCGCCCGCGCCGCAAGCACGGCAACATCCCGCTCTAGCGCGGGCTACGACGCGAGCGCCGGCTGAGCCTGCACGGACTCCAGCGAGGCGCTTTCTCCGACCTCCTCCACGAAGGCAGCCACGATGCCAGGGTCGAACTGGGTGCCCGCGCAGCGCTCGAGCTCTGCGAGCGCGGCCTCGGAAGAGCGCTTCGGCCGGTAGATCCGGTCGGACGTCATCGCGTCGTACGCGTCGGTGACGAAGATGATCCGGGCGCCGAGCGGAATGCTTTCGCCGCGCAGGCCGTCCGGATATCCGGCGCCGTCCCAGCGCTCGTGATGGTGCAGGACGAGATCGGCGACCGGGTCGACGCCGAGGCTGTCGAGCATGCGAAAGCCGATCTGCGGGTGGCGTTCCAGCACGAGCCGCTCCGAGTCGGCCAGCGTGCCGGGCTTGCGCAGGATCTCCTCGGGGATTGCGAGCTTGCCGAGGTCGTGGAGGCTGCCGGCGAGACGCGTGAGCTCGACCTGCTCGGCATCGAGACCCAACCTCTTCGCCACCCGTGCCGCCAGCTCGCCGACTCGCTCGGAGTGACTCCCCGTGTACGTGTCGCGGGCATCGACCGCTTTGGCGAGGGACGCGGCTGCCCGGTAACGCGCAGCCTTATCGGGGCCGGCCGCAAGCCGTTTGAGCTCAGAGAGCTCGACGACTTCCGGGCGATAGAGCCGCACGCGGTTCTTGCCGTGCTCCTTCGCCCAGTACAGAGCGCTGTCGGCGAGGCGGATGAGCTCGTCGCGGCCGTGGCCCTGCATGGGGAAGGTCGCGAGCCCCGCACTCACCGTCACGGTGCCGATGTGGTCGAAGTCGACCGTCGCGATCCGCTCCACGATCGAATCCGCGGCTGCCAGTGCCATCCCCTCGTCGTGTTCGGCGAGGAGCAGGGCGAACTCGTCGCCGCCGAGTCGGAAGGCCTCGCCGCCCTGGCGGAGCCTTGCACCGACCTGCGAGAGGACGCGGTCCCCCGACGGATGCCCGTAGCGGTCGTTGATCCTCTTGAAGTCGTCGATGTCGACGAAGCAGAGCGTCAGCGGCCTCGCCTGCTCCTCCGCACGCAGCAGCTCGCGCTGGAGCCGCTCGTGGAACTGGCGGTGATTGCCGAGCCCCGTCAGCGGATCCGTGAGCGCGAGCCGCATCGCCCGCAGCGCACGGTGCGTCGAGCGCTGGTACAGCGCGATTGCGAGTAGCGGCCCGACGAGCGCCACCGACAAGACCGGCGAACGCTCCCACAGGACGACGAGCATCAGCGCCGCAGACGCCATGAACGCAAACGGCACGATGGTCGCGCGGATGTGCGTCCGCATCAGCTGGAGGTACGGCTGGCCGCTGCTGAGCGCGATCGCAGCAGAGATCAACACGATGTTGACGACATTGTCGGCGGTGGCCGCGAGCACGACTCGCGCTACCACCGCACCGACGCTCTGGCCGTGGATGGGAGCGATCAACAAACCTGCGGCGAGGGCGACGAGAGCGAGAACTGCGACGTTGAACGCGATCCGCTGGAGCGGTCGGTGCTGCGCGAGCTGGACGATGGCCGTCGCCGCGAGGAGAAGCAGAGCGCCGGAGGCCCAGCCGAAGAGCACGATCGCGGCAACGGCGAACACGAACGTGAGCGAGAGCACGCCGCCACCGGTCTCCGCGTTGATCGGCACGGGGAAGCGCTCGGCGAGCGTCGCAGCCGCGGTGAGCGCGGCGAGGCTGATCAGCGCGCGACCGCTGTGTGCTGTGGTCGCGAAGGCGTAACTGGCCGCGATGAGGACACCAAGGCCCGCCAGACAGACAGGGAGAATGAGGGCGTTAAGCCGGCGGGACGTGACCGCCTGTGAGCTCACGTCAGGGTTAGAACCAGGTGAATTGGTCGAACGAGTCCCAGGTGAACTGACCCGAGACTGCCGCGACGAGCACCAGGACCGCCACGAGGGCAATCATCTTCGGCTTCCACTGCAACATCCCCAAACCTCCCTAAAACAAAGACGCCAGACGGGCGGATTGTTTCTTTTGCAGAAGGAGTGTCGTATCCCCCCTAAGGGGGATTTCGAAAAACACCGCTTCTAAGGGAGGGAAACGAGACCCGCTTCGGCGAGCGGACGGCGTCCCCACGCGAAGCGTTTTTCGTACCAACCGGAGAGGGTCGCGACGGCGACTCCGTACTTTGACGAGTGGATGAACCAGCCGTTGCCGAGGTAGATGCCCATGTGGTCGACCTGCTTGGGCTTCGACTTCGCGCCACCGGCTCCGAAGAAGATGACGTCGGCGGGCTGGAGCTTCGCGAAGACGATGCGTTTCGCCGCGGGAACCTCCGCACTCATCGCAAACGTCGTGCGGCCCTGGAGCATGTCCTGGAGGGTGCCCCCGTCTGCATATTGCTCGACCTTGTAGATGCGCCAGACGAATCCGGAGCAGTCGAAGCCGCCGTGGACCTGCGGCCCGAAGGGCGATTCGGCGGATTCGGTGAACTCGCTCTCCCCGCCCCAGACGTACGGGTAGCCAATGAAGCGGATTGCCGTCGTGAGGACCTTCTTCTGCCAGGGCGTGAGTGCGGGCAGGCTGAACGATGCCGCGAGCTCCTGGAGGCCCTGGGTGTCCTGCGGGCCGAGTTGCAGGACCCGAGCTGCCGAGTAGGCGGCTTCTGCGTGGGTGGCCGGCTGGCCGGGCGAGAGCTCGAGCGTGTCGAGAGAGGCCGGATGGTTCGTGCGGAGACCGAGCAGGCGCGCAACGGCTTCGGTCCCGAATCGAGAGGGAGGCGCAAGACCTGCGGTCTTGGCCGCCTGCGTGAAGAGCTTGGCGCTGTCGGCGAGCCCGAGTGCAGTCACAAGCCTGGCGTCGAGAGCGGCCATCGTGACCTTCGCCGAGCTCGTCGAGCTCGGCGCGGCGGCCTCGGTATGCATCAGGCCCGCGACGATGGTCTCGAGCTCTCCGCGGGTGAGAGGATCTTCGGGTCGCGCTGCCGCCGCCTTGGCCATTATTCCGGCGGCGACTACGGTCTTGAGCTCGGCCTGTGCCCACGATGTCCCCGGCTTGGCGGCGGCTGTTGCCGGCGACAGCGTGAAGAGCATGACGAGCGCGCAGACGTACGCAAGGCGGCGGCGGCGCATAGCTGTCCTATCGGCGGCTCCCCGTATCTCTTTAATCTCACAAAACCATGGATGTCGAGATCACCCCCGAGCCGAGCGAACAGGAGCGCCGGGCCATCCTCGAGGCGCTTCAAGAGGAGACTCGGAGTGCCGCGCCCGCCTCGCCCTGGCGCCGCGCCGGGCTAGGGCCCGGGCCCGAAGAGCAGGACGATCAGGCCGTCGCGCCGCCGCGCCAGAGGCGCGGGGCGACCCGGGCGTAGTCCAGCCCGGAGATCCAGGTCAGCACGACTGCGACGAGCAGCGTCCACCAGGCGATGTCGCTTCGCCAGGCCCCGGCGGCCGCGAAGCCGCCGACGGCTGCGGCCACCGCCTGCGACCACGTCTTCAGCTTGCCCAGATCGCGGGCCTGCAGCACCACGCCTCGTTCGAGTGCGGCCAGGCGCAGCGCGGTGACGAGGAACTCCCGGACGACGATCGCAGCGACCATCCAGCCGGGCGCCACGCGCTGGTCGACGAGCATGATCAAGACCGCGAGGACGAGGATCTTGTCTGCGGCGGGATCGAGCAGCGAGCCGAGCGGCGAGGAGTGGCCGCGGCTGCGTGCGATGCGCCCGTCGAACCAATCCGTGGCCATCGCGGCCGCGAAGACCGCCGTCGCCCAGTAGTTGTGACCGTGGAAGTCCAACGCGTACAGCAAGATGACGAAAGGGACGGAAGCGGCGCGCGCAACGGTCAGACCGTCCGGGAGACTCACGCTCGCAAGAATAGAGGGGCAGTGGCGGTTTTCAGCAAAGTGCTCGTCGCCAATCGGGGCGAGATCGCGATCCGGGTCTTCCGGACGCTGCGCGAGCTCGGCATCGGCACGGTCGCCGTCTATTCGGACGTCGACCGGAATTCGGCGCACGTGAGCTATGCGGATGAGGCGCATCTGATCGGCGCCGGCCCGCCAGCAGATAGCTATCTGAACCAGGAACGGATCCTCGATGCAGCGCGGCGGGCCGGGGCGGAAGCGATCCATCCGGGCTACGGCTTCCTCGCGGAGAACGCAGATTTCGCCCGCGCCTGCGGCGAGCAGGGTCTCGTGTGGATCGGCCCGCCGCCTGAGGCGATCGACGCGATGGGATCCAAGATCGAAGCGCGCGAGCGGATGCGGGCGGCAGGTGTCCCGATCATCCCGGGCGTCACCCAGCCCGTCGAATCGGCCGAGGAGGTGCGCACGCTCGGCGACGAGCTCGGCTGGCCAATCGCGATCAAGGCGTCCGCGGGCGGCGGTGGCAAAGGGTTGAAGGTCGTCCGCGATCCGGGGGAGGTCGAACGTGCTTTCGAGTCGGCCCGACGCGAGGGCGAGGCCTACTTCTCGGATCCGGCCGTGTACGTAGAGCGCTATCTCGAGGATCCGCGCCACGTCGAGGTGCAGGTCCTCGCGGATGCGCACGGCAACGTCATTCACCTGGGCGAGCGCGACTGCACCATTCAGCGCCGCCATCAGAAGCTCGTCGAGGAGACGCCTTCGCCAGCTGTCGACAGCGGGTTGCGCGAGCGGATCGGTGCGATCGCCGTCGATGCGGCGCGTGCGGTCGGCTACCAGAGCGCCGGCACGATCGAGGGCCTGCTCTCGCGCGACGGCGAGTACTTCTTCCTGGAGATGAACACGCGCATCCAGGTCGAGCACACGGTCACGGAGATGGTGACCGGGCTCGATCTCGTGCGCGAGCAGGTGTTGATCGCGGCGGGGCAACCGCTCTCTGTGCGACAGGAAGACGTGCATCTGCACGGCCACGCGCTGGAGTGCCGGATCAACGCGGAGGACGTTTCCAACGGATTCCTTCCCGCACCCGGGACGATCACGCGGTACCACGAGCCGAGTGGGCCGGGTGTGCGCGTCGACTCCGGTGTCGTCGCGGGTAGCGAGATCTCTCCCCTCTACGACCCGATGATCGCGAAGCTCGTCGTCCACGACGTCGACCGCGAGCGCGCGCGGCGGCGGATGCTGCGGGCCCTCGACGAGTTCGTGATCGACGGCGTCAGGACGTTGATCGGCTTCCACAAGGCTTTGTTGTCGCATCCCTGCTTCGTCGAGGGCGAGACGTGTCACGGCCTCGTCGAGTCGGAGCTGCTGGCGGCGCGCGCGGGCGAGTTCGAGAACGGCCGTCCCTTTGGGTCCCCGGAACTCGGCACGGCTGCCCTGCGTGAGGCGGTCCGCTCGGTCGAGGTCGATGGACGTCGGTTCGAGGTGCGTGTCCTCAGGCAGGAGCCCGCCTTCGCCGAGCTGGGGAGACGCCGCCGCGAGCGTGCGCGTGGGAGCGGGGCGGGGGCCGCAGGCCGCGACGCGGTGGTGAGCCCGATGCAGGGAACGGTTCTTGCCGTCGAGGTGGCAGAAGGCGATGAGGTTCAGGCGGGCCAGGTCATCTGCATCGTCGAGGCGATGAAGATGGAAAACGAAGTGCACGCGCACCGCGCCGGTACCGTCAGCGAGCTGTCCGTCGTCCCCGGGCAGCCGGTCACGACGGGCCAGGTGATCTGCGTCGTGACGGCCGAGTGAGACGACGGCGCTAAACCGGCGCAGACACGTAGGCCTTTCGCCGGTATCGTCGCTCCCAGAGGGTGGTGGGTGATAACCCCCACCCAGGGTGGGGCCGCGCGCGCACGCGTGTACCTCTAGACATGCGGCGGTCTCGATGCGCGGCGACGCGCGGTGGGGCGCGGGTAGAGTGCCGCGCCGGTGGATCTCTACGAGTACCAGGGCAAGCAGCTTTTCGCGCGCTACGGCATCCCGGTGTCCGACGGCCGCCTCGCGACAACGCCTGAGGAGGGGCGCGCCGCGGCCGAGGAGATCGGGGGCCCGGTCGTCGTCAAGGCCCAGGTGCTGACCGGTGGGCGCGGCAAGGCCGGAGGCGTGAAGCTCGCCGACGATCCCGCCGACGCGGAAGCAAAGGCGCGCGACATCCTCGGGCTCGACATCAGCGGCCATGTCGTGCGCAAGGTCTGGATCGAGCAAGCCTCGGAGATCGCGAAGGAGTACTACCTCTCCATCACCTTCGACCGCGGCGCGAAGCAACCGCTCTACATGCTCACAACCGAGGGCGGGGTCGAGATCGAGCAGGTCGCCGACGAGAATCCAGCGGCGCTCGCCCGCCTGCACGTGGATCCGCTCGAAGGTTTTCAGCCATACCAGGCCCGCCGACTGATCTACGGCGCCGGCATCGAGGACCCGGGCGAGCAGAAGCAGATCCTCGGAATCATCGAGAAGCTCTACACCTGCTTCGTCGAATCGGACGCGATGCTCACCGAGATCAACCCGCTGATCGTCACTCCCAGCGGAGAGGTACGTGCGCTCGACGCCAAGTTCACCGTCGACGACAGCGCACTCTTCCGCCACCCCGACATCGCCGAGATGCGCGACGTCGAGGCGGCTGACCCGCAGGAGCGGCTCGCCCGGGAGAAGGGCGTCACCTACGTCAAGCTCGACGGCAACGTCGGAATCCTCGGGAACGGGGCGGGCCTCTCGATGTCGACAGTGGACGTGGTCGTCGCCGCGGGCGGCAGGCCGGCGAACTTCTGCGACCTGGGCGGCGGCGGCGACGCGCAGGGGGTGGTCGACGCGCTCGAAGTGATCACGAGCGACGAGCAGGTGCGCTCGATCTTCTTCAACATCTTCGGGGGAATCACGCGCGGCGACGAGGTGGCCCGTGGAATCCTGACCGCGCTCGAGCAGATGAAGATCGAGCTGCCGATCGTCGTCAGGCTCGACGGCACGAATGCCGAAGAAGGCCGCAGGCTGCTTGCCGAGGCAGCGCCTCCCAACCTCCACGTCGAGCCCACGATGCTGGAAGCTGCGCAGCGCGCGGTCGAGCTGGCCGCGTGACCGACGTCTGGTCGAAGCGTGCGGACGCTTTCCGCGAGAGCCCGACCCATCGTGAAGGACCGGATCTCGATCTGCTCGTCGAGTGGTGCGACCCCGGCCACGACGTGAAGGTGCTCGACGTCGCGACCGGCGGCGGCCATGTCGCGAGGCGTCTGCGCGAGGCGGGCTGCACGGTCGTCACCCTCGACCCGGCGCCGGGCATGCGGCCGGATGTCGTCTCAAGCGCCGAAGAGCTGCCGTTCGCGGACGGGAGCTTCGATGTCGTCACGTGCAGGATCGCCGCCCATCACTTCCAGGACATTCGCAAGGCGGTCGCCGAAATGGCGCGCGTCACGCAGGGGGTCGTCGTGATCGAGGACAACGTTTTCGTCGACGAGCGCGTCGAGGAAGCCGAGCGCCTGCGCGACCCGACGCACGTGCGCTGCTACTCGGAGGACGAGTGGAAGACGATGCTCACGGAGGCCGGCCTCGAGGTCGAACAGCTCGAACGCTTCGAGCGACACCCGGTCGTTGAGGATTGGCTCGCGCGGGTCGAGACGCCGCCGGAGGACGCCGCGCGCGTCCGCGAGCTGCTCGCAGATCACGTGCAAGACGGTGCGCTCACCCTGAAGTCGATCGTCGTCAAGGCCCGGAGGTCACAGAAATAGTGGCGATCATCGTCGACAACGGCACGCGCCTCGTCGTGCAGGGCCTCACGGGCAGCGAAGGCCGCTTCCACGGTCTGCGCAACCGCAGGTACGGAACGCAGGTGGTCGCCGGCGTCACCCCTGGCAAGGCCGGGCAGGACGTCGAGGGCATCCCCGTTTTCAACACCGTGGCCGATGCGGTGCAAGAGACGCGAGCGAACACGACGCTCATCTTCGTGCCGGCGCGCTTCGCGACCGACGCGATCTACGAAGCCGTGGACGCCGGCATCGGCGTCGTGATCTGCATCACCGAGCACATCCCGGCTCACGACATGCTGCGCGTCTACACGTACATCCGCGGCAAGGGCGTGACGATGATCGGGCCGAACTGCCCCGGGGTGCTGTCGCCGGGCAAGGCGAACGTCGGAATCATCCCCGCTGAGATCTTCTCCGAGGGCGCAATCGGCCTCGTCTCGCGTTCCGGCACGCTGACGTACCAGATCGGCCACGAGCTCACGCAGCTGGGCCTCGGTAACTCGACGATCGTCGGCATCGGCGGCGATCCGGTCGTCGGCTCGTCCTTCATCGATGTCCTGCAGCGGTTCGAGACGGACCACGAGACTGAGCTGATCGTGCTGGTCGGCGAGATCGGCGGCGACGAGGAGGAGAAGGCCGCGCGCTTCGTGCAGGATCACGTCACGAAGCCCGTCATCGCCTACATCGCCGGGTTCTCGGCGCCGCCCGGCAAGACGATGGGCCACGCGGGTGCGATCATCTCCGGCTCGTCGGGAACGGCGCAGGCGAAGAAGGAAGCACTGGAAGCAGCGGGCGTTCAGGTCGGGACGACTCCGACCGAGGTCGCGCAACTCGTGGCCGAGCGATTCGGCGCCCGCGCCTAAACTCACGCTGATGGAGACGATCTCCTTCGCGCGGGGTATCCCCGCTCCCGAATGCCTTCCGGTCGAGGAGCTTGCCGATTGCGCAAGGGCCGCGCTCGAGCGCGACGGGGCGACGGTGCTGTCGTACGGCTCCGCGGGCGGCTACGGGCCGCTTCGCGACTGGATCGCGGCGCGTCACGGCGTGGATCCCACACGGGTCCTGGTCACCAACGGCTCGCTGCAGGGAATGGTCTTTCTCGCCGAACGGTTCGCCGGGGAGCGCGT
>WNGO01003282.1_pt1 | contig 10406 bp, 8 predicted proteins | sample 5400511 | NCBI WGS metagenome assembly WNGO01 (sample SAMN13153380, study PRJNA577476) | soil metagenome | isolation source: 20 cm soil or saprolite under Garry oak tree replicate 2 | place: USA:California | collected 2016-06-15
GAGCTACGTAAACAATCTCTCACCGATTCTTGTTCCAGTCGTCAGTGTTGGGTTTGGGATAGCCTCGGCCACGGTTGCCACTCTACTCTATTTCACGATGAGGAACGTCAGGAAGAGAGAGGGAGTGAAGGACGAGGAGGTGTCTACGAAACGAGGAGCGACGAAGAAAACCGTCAAGAAGCCGCAGGCTTCATCTCCGAGAAGCGAGAAAGCCACAGGCGCCTCAACAACGGTGCCGAGACAAAGGGCCTCAATCGTTGGAGCGTCGAGCGTTAGGCGTGGAACAGCCCCGCAGAGCGGCGACGAAAATGATCAGCCAGAATAGAAAGGCGTCTCTTCAACTCAGGCAGGTTCGGACCTGGATACTGCGAATCTAGTCCAAAGGGGACAAACCGCCCTTATCGAACCGGATAACTAGATGAGCTGGATTGGAAGCAGAGATCTTCTGATTCGGGTGATAGTGCACGAGCGAGCATGTCGAGACTCCGAGAAGGTATATTCCCAGTCCTGTGAAGGTCCTGTTACTTTTGCAGTCGTTTGTCATCGCCTATCTTGGGTTCTGGATGTATGAGAATTATCAGAACGACTTCTACTTCCAAGCCTACGTCAACGCGTCGCTACAAGGAAGCGGTTTCACGATCGTTGCGTTGAGCAGCGTAGGAATCTTCAGCGCCGTAGCCATGGGTCTCTACATGAAGCTCCGACGGACGCATAGGGAGTTGGAGCATCTGATCTTGACGGAGCATTCGGCTCCGCAAGAGCAGGGTTCCGACACGATTCTGGAACCACACGTAGAGCAGCACCTGATCAATATGATAAGAAAGTCAACATCTTCAGAGACAAGCGGTGCATCGTCCTCTATGCCGGTTCTCAAGAGAGAGAACAGTCAGTCTTCGACATAGAACTTCAGCGCACAGAGAATTACTCAGGTTACGACTTGGAGATTGGTGAAATTGAACAATCAATCAATTCTGTAATTCAAGTCAAAAAGGCGAAGACAATTCCCAGTCAGAGCATGATTGATGATGGTTTAGAATCTCTGAAGTAATATTCTAGATTCCTAGGCGGAACAAGAGGATGACATACCCTATGCCGCTTCTAACGAAGCTCAGCTTGCTCGTTCCCCTTGGTCGGCGAGTGAACGTAATCGGGACTTCAGTGATGGAGAATCCTTTCTTTTTGACTCGGATGAGAAGCTCGGCGGTCACCTCAAAGTTCTTTGCTACCAGTTCATCTCTCACAGTTTCGATTGTCTTTGCAGAGTAGAGTCTGAAGCCTGATGTGATATCGCTCGATTCCATGTTGAACGCGTTTCTCAGAATCCAGTTCGTGGTGGCACTAATCATCCTCTTGAACCAGGGCAGTTCTTGAACGAAGCCTCGCGTCTTGGACCTGCAGCCTACCACGACATCTGCTTCCTTTGACGCCCTGAGTAGACGAATGATCTCTTCCGGATCGTGATTAAGGTCAGAGTCCATGGTCAAAACGTAATTGGACTTTGGATCTATCAATCCTAATCCTTTCTTGGTTGCCATTCCAAGTCCGAGCCTCTTCAGACTATATTCAACCTTGATTCTTCGATCCGCCTTGGAAAGCTCGGTGACTTTAGCCAGAGTGGCGTCGGTCCCTTCGACCACAAAAATGATTTCATAATCTGAAGGTAATTGGCGTAAGGATCTGATGAGTCGCTCTGCGAACTCATCAATCACTTCCTCCTCGTTGTACAACGGGATTACTGCGCTAATCTTCACGACGAATCACGAACCTCCTCAGTGTAACGATGAGCAACAATTGCTGAAGCTCAACGTGCCCAACAAGCCTTCCCTTTAAAGCGCGGCCCTCCTGTGGATTTCGCCGTGGCTTTTCCCGGACCTATATTTCAAAGTCTTGAACCATTGTTGTTTGGCGATTCCGGGAAAAAAATTCTCGAGCACATAGAGATAGTGACGGGTGAATCGGGTGAGTCCCCAGTTCACTGCGCGTCTTGCCGAAATGTAGACGAAGATTCTGTTGTCGAAAAGTGTCTGGTGATTGTTGGCCAAATACCTTCCCATCAATCCATCCGCGTTCACATCGTGATTCTTGAAACCCTGGGACTGTTGGAAGGTTTGTCTGCGCACCACCAGAAAATTGGTGCTTGAAGAGAAGGCTTTGACAGGAGGAGGAAGTCTGGAAAAAAGAAAACGGAGGGTGTTGTACCAACCATAAACAAACAGGAGAATCGGCCCGCCATCATAAGGTACACCTGGACCTGTGAGTGCTGCCAGATCGGAATTCTCTTTAAAGTGGCGCGAGACTGCACTGAGACAGAATTGTGGGAAAACGACGTCTGCACAGCTGAATACTAGCAGCGGGCCGTTAGCATGTTCGGCGGCATAGTTCCTCGCTTCGAACTCCTTTGCACCTTCCAAGACAAACACTCTTGCACCGAGAGACTCAGCGATCTTAGTCGTCTGGTCCTGGCTTCCTCCATCTACTACAATGATCTCGAAGTTATCCGTTGACTGGGAGTGAAGCGAATTGAGGAGTTGGTTGATATGCGTCCCCTCATTTAGAGTAGGAACGATCACGCTGAGTTCCACCTTGTCTCCCGGCGATGATTTGTGTTTTCTGGGCATTTCCAAGCGCTAACTTGTGCGCCCCTTTGTTGTGCCCATCAGGTAGATTTTTCTCCGGAATAGAACGAGAGGAATCACCGTTAGGGCCGAAAGCGCCGGGAGGAAAAAATTGTACACGATATCTTGATAAGAAATACTCATGTCTGCTAGAACCTTTCCGCGGAGCGGGACGTAGACCAGACCGGGGCCCGCGAGAAAGTATGAAAGTGACAATTTGTTGCCCGCCTGATCCGTCCCCACAATATTCCAGCTGCTCGAATAGGTCTCCTTCCAAACCAGCCCGCTGTATCCTCCAGGCACGGCTTGAATGCTTAGATTCTGATTTGTCGTCCATTCATTTCGAAGCGATGTCCACGGAGCTTCTGTGAAGAGGGCCAAGCTTACAGGTTCTGCCTGGCTGCCCCCAACTAAAATGACCCTTGTGAAGTTTCCGTTAGTACTGCTACTGAATGCCGCGAGTGGGATAATCATCGTAGTGGACTCCTGGCTGATTGCGTGGGTTGAGCCTGCGAGGCTACCTGTTTCATCAGAAAGGACTAATCCTTGGGCAGTTGGTGCTTGCAGAAAGCCTGCGGCAGAGAGCGAGACCGAGGCCGTTTCATAAAATGTGTAGCTGCGTTCCGATAGGGAAGCATAAGTCAATCTAACAGTGGCGTTTGGATTTCCTGGCGGAACTGTCACGGCAAGTGTAAGCCCTGTGGCCGTCGCGAACTTCGATTGGGGATAGTTCCATGTTGTGAAGTTAGTGAATGGAACCCGCAGATCGACCAATTGGCTAGGATTAACCTTTTCGTTGAAGGCGACAAAGTTGTCTGTAAAGTTGCTCGAAGTGAAGACAAGTCCAATGTTGGATCGGACATCCGCCTCCAATTGGAGATGGGGCTCCAGTTGATCCCATAGAACGGCAGGATTTGGCAGACTGAAACCAACATCGAACTGGGCTAGTTTCGTTGTATCCTGGATGGCGATGGAGATTGTAAGGTTGTTTTGGTTGGTCTGCAAGCTACCTTGAGCATTTTGGTAGAACCCGGTGGTCCATTCCTGAGGGTTGATGATGAGAGTCTGTGAAGGGTAAGAAGATACTTCTGTTAGATTTTGAACTTGTGGCGAGCTTACTGGTGAAATGAGCTTGATCAGTCCTTGGGCTCCAATAGTGCCCTGGGTCTGAAGTCGTGCGAGAAGACCAGTTGAGACTACTAGTATTCTGGTCCCTTGTCCTTCTAGAGCGATGAATCTTGGGGTTGTTTGAAAGTACGTCGATTGATCCGTTATTATGAGGTTGAACTCATCTGGGCCGATGGTGTCAAGTGAAGGCAGGTGGACTGGCACAACGTATCTTGAATCCAATCCCAAATAGCTGAGGAGGCCAAGAATATCATTATACTGATCTTCGGAGTCTCCCTGTTGAGAGTAGAATCCGATTGTTGATCCGTTGGTGGCGATCAATATAGGACCCGGATTGGTGGGGTTTATGAAGACTAGGGGGCCAGAGAAGGTTTGGGCAGTATTCGTCGAAAATAGTGCACCTCGCTGGGAAAAGTTTTGGGCGGTGTTCTGGACGGGATAGAGTCCAGGATCGAGAACCAATGTGTTGACTCCATACCAGTCTAGCCAGTAGCTTGTCGAGGCAAAGTTCTGTGGAGCTCCAATCAGACTTGTGACGTTGACCGTGGGTTGGTCTTCGATGTAAACGCTTTTTAGCGTGGCGAGGTCGTCTTTGAAGAACACTTCTGTCCCGTACCAGCTCTGATAGAAAGGATTCGGATTCAGACCTAGGACTCTTCCCCCTGTTTGCGAGGCGTCAGGATAGTACGACGGGAACCAGCGCGTCGAGGCTCTTCCCTGCAACGATACTCTGTAGTTGTCCGAGACGACGAAATTTCCCTGGAATGCCTGAGCGAGGCTGGTGTTAAGAGTGGACCGATCGGGGGGTCTGGAGAGACTAATTGTGACGGATGCATTAATGATGACGAGGATAATCAGAGCCATTGCTAGGTACTGTGCTAACACTCCTCTCCGCAGCGGTTTGAGCCAGACGAACAGGCAAGCAACAGTTAGCGGGAATAGAAATGAGAGAATGTTGAAGGAGTCATAGGTTGCCCAAATTCGAGGAAGGTACGGCCATAGTGGTGTAATGGCTCCCATTACGAGAAAATAGATACTGACGAGATTGAGCGAGAATAAAATCGCTGCGTGCTCAGGCCCCAAAGCCTGATTAGAGGACCTCTTTCGCGCGAAAACAGTAGCCACGCTGAAAATTGGTCCAACCCAGAAAACTTGCGAAGCAGTGCTCACAGTCACGTCAGAAGGTGGTGAGCCAACTGCGAGAGCATGAATGGCGAGGGGTACCCAGAACCATGACGTTAGAACCAGAACCGGAAGTAGGATCACACCCAGTCGACGAAGACCCACTAGTATGTTCTCTCGACCCGCGGATAACAGGATGAAAGGAATCGCGACGAGAACCGGTACAATGCCTATGTAAACATCACCGAGAAACGTAAGGAACCATGTTGTGAGCAAAAGCCAGTATGTTCTGCGGCCGGGTCGGCCTTGATTTTGCAGCGTCATGTAGCGGAAGGTGAGGCCGAGCGCAATGAACATGAAGGGAAGCGTAAACACTCGACTATACGCTCCACCTCCCACGTACCCCCAATATCCCGTCGTCGACCATCCAAGAACCGAAACGGCGAGTGCGACAATTCGTCTGGCACCAACGGTTTGGGCGAAATAGTAGATGGAAGGCCCAATCAGAAGGAAGTAGCTTACAAATGTCAAGTGAAACACGAGAGTAGGATCGAATCCAAGAGAAACGAAGAGTGAAGGAGGGCCATAGGATGCCCAGGCGAAGCCGGTGGATGGTCGATAGCCGTTGAAGGATCTGGGATCCCATTGAAACTGCAGGAAGTTTCCTGCAAGATCAATAATCTTCTTGATGTGGACAAGCGCGTCGTCCCCCATGGGCGTAGGGTTCGTCAGTAGATCTAGGAATTCGAGAACTATGGCCGCCATCATTGCAAGGAAAAGGGAGTCAACTAATCTAGAGTGCTTAGTTCGAAAAACGTATTCGTAAAGTCCTCTCGTGTAGGTCGTGATCTTCTCAACCCTCAAGGCTTAACGTGCCTCCACATTGCCGTGACGGTCAATGCGGTCTTTCAACGACGAGACGTTACGCAGGTTGTCTTGGATAATAATCTCATGTAGACTCTTGAAATGGCCGTCGCATTTTCCTGGGCGATTAGGTCTGAGTCCGGATTTTCGACCCACCTGATATCTGAGCTACTAATTGGATCGGAGGTAGCAACCGGGTTCGAATCGAGTGCGGGATAGGTCCAGCTCCGACATATCGAATGTCAAAATCGACCTACGCGCCGTCGAATTCCTCTCTCTGATGAGCACGTTCAGTCGAGAAATGTAGTAAGAGGAAAGCAAAACGTCGTAGGTCTCACTGGTCCATATTGAAATCGGTGTAACTTTGTCTGGGCGGTTTTGGAGAGAAATGAATTATAGCGGAATAGCTCGTTGCCCTCCACAGGCTTAATATGATTAGATCCGAACCGGCCCAGATGATCATCCCATGAAACGTGTGCTGGTGACTGGTGGCGGCGGTTTCATCGGAAGTCACCTAGCAAAGCATCTACGAGACAGGGGAGACTTCGTTCGAGTCGTCGACTTGAAGCTGAACGGTCACGGACTGGGACAGTATTGCGACGAGGAACTCTTGCTAGATCTACGGGATCCGGGGAACTGTCTCAAAGCTGTAGAGGGCATGGATGAAGTGTATAACCTGGCGGCGAACATGGGAGGCATTGGTTTCATTACAATGGTAGGCGCCGAAATCATGCGGGACAATCTTCTGATAAACGTCAACATGCTTGAGGCTGCTCGGATCAAGGAAGTTGAGAAATTCTTGTTCAGCAGCTCCGCCTGTGTCTATCCAGATTACCGTCAGAACGAAACGAATATTCCGGGTCTCAAGGAGGACGATGCATACCCTGCCTCTCCTGACAGTTTCTATGGATGGGAGAAGCTTGCAACTGAGAAGATCTGCGAATCGTACGAGCGCGACCACGGACTAGAAGTAAGAATAGCACGTTACCATAATATCTATGGACCGTACGGGACATACAAGGGCGGAAGAGAGAAATCCCCCGCGGCACTTTGCCGAAAAGTTGTCGAAGCGTCAAACCCCGGAACAATTACCATCTGGGGAGACGGAAAGCAGACGAGGTCTTATTGTTACATCGATGACGCAGTCGATGCAACCATCATGCTGATGGAATCTGACTTTTCTAAACCGATGAACATTGGTTCCAACCGACTTGTCACAATTAATGAGATGGCGGACATGATCATTCACATCTCGGGGAAGAAGATAGCCAAGCAGTATGACCCATCCGCACCGCAAGGTGTACGGGGCAGAAATGCAGACATTACCATCGCGAAGAAGGTTCTTGGCTGGGAGCCGAAGATAAGCCTCGAAGCCGGACTAGGGCGGAGCTATCATTGGATCCTGGGACAATGCGTAGAGGACCAGCGCGAGGTTGCGCTCGCCCCTCGGACAGATTAGTCGCCTGAAGAGCCAAATTACAATATCGCCAGCGAGAGACTCTCGAAATTCCATCCCTCACAACCGGCTATTCTAGAAGTCGTCGTTTCTGCTCCTGACATTATCCGAGAAAACTATTAACGTAATCTCGCCGTTGAGGTTCGACGAAGCTACGCTTTGTCCCTCCATCGGGCAGTCTTTCTTGATCGGGACGGTGTCCTAACACGAGAACGGCTTGATTATGTCAAGACTCCAGAAGAGCTTGAGATCCTTCCGGGTATCGAGGCGCCTCTTCGAGAGATTCAGAAGATGGGATTCCGACTAGTCATAATAACTAATCAATCTGTTGTTGGTCGGGGACTGACTTCTGATCGTGAAATGTCGAGGATACATGAGAAGCTCCGGTCTAAGCTGGCTAGTTTCGGCTGTTCACTTGATGGCATCTATTATTGTCCGCATCGTCCAGACGAAGGGTGTAGTTGCCGGAAACCTGAGCCAGGTCTTATCCTGAAAGCGGCCAGCGACCTCGGGATTGATGTTGAAACATCGTATATGATCGGTGACAAAGAGATAGACCTTGAAGCTGCGAGAAGGGCTGGATGTCACGGGATCAGGGTCCCGACGAACGGAGGCGGGCTAGTTGAAGCGGTTCGCAGTATCGTACAGACCGAGGAGATGTCAGGAAAGTGAGACGCCGGTGATAAAGATCAGGGCTAGAGCCCCGCTTCGAGTGAGCTACGCTGGAGGTGGGACTGATGTCCCTCCCTACCCAAGTCTCATGGGCGGAGTAGTCCTCTCGTCTACTGTCGAAAATTATGCTTACTGCTCGATCACACCAAGAAGTGACGGCAAGGCCACTGTTTCCAGGGAGGATCAGGGGTCGCGCTTTGGTCCCGATAGCTTAGATAGACTGAAAGGTGGTGGAGAGGTCGAATTCGTTCAGGCGGTGGCTAAGCGTTTCGGGTTGGATCAGGGCTTTGACGCGAGTCTTCGGTATGACGCGTTGCCTGGTACGGGACTCGGTTCCTCGTCTGCATTGTGCGTCTCTCTCGTAGGAGCTTTTAGAGAATGGAAAGGCAATTCGATGACGGACTATGACATTGCGAATCTTGCCTATGAGATCGAGAGACGGGATGTTGGGATCCCGGGTGGAATGCAGGATCAATACGCGTCGACTTTTGGAGGCTTCAACCTGATCGAGTTCAAGAAGGAAGCGACTATCGTGAATCCTCTTCGAATAAAAAGGGAGATATTAAACGAGCTTGAGTACAACAGTCTCCTCTGCTTCACTGGAACCACAAGACGTTCAGGCGGGATACTTCAAAGACAGATAGAATCATACGAGCACAAGAACCCAACTATCATGACAGCGCTAGAGCGTATGAAGGAGTTGACTCTTCAAATGAAAGATTTCCTGCTTACTGGAAACCTTGTGGAGTTCGCTGAGCTCCTGAACTCGGAATGGGAATTGAAGAAACAGCTTGATCAGGCCATTTCCACTGAAGATGTTGAGAAGCTCCTTCACGCCGCTAGGACGAGCGGGGCTATAGGCGCCAAACTTCTTGGAGCCGGTGGCGGAGGATTCCTGTTTCTATATTGCGAGCCTGGCAAACAGGTCCAAGTAGAGAAGGCCGTTGAACTTCTGGGAGGCACGGTATTCCCTGTCAGGTTTGACGAGGACGGACTTCAGACATGGCGAAGCCAAAAGTAACACCTGAACAAATTCTCGGCAGTAAAGCGATTGTCCGAAAACCATCGACGGGGATGAAGTGGGAAGAATCACTCGCGCTTAATTCGATACGGAAGAGCATAGAAACGAAGGAACGACTCTCCAAGGAGTGTTTGAGCCAGATCATACAAATGGCCTACATCATGGTGGGCGCACTACGTCAAGGCAGAAAAGTTGCATTCTTCGGAAACGGAGGAAGCGCCGCGGACGCTCAACATATTTCTGCAGAGCTGGTCGGCAAGCTTAAGAGAATACGTCCGCCTCTGAGAGCCCTCGCACTGACGACCAATACTTCCATACTCACTGCGATCGGGAACGATATCAGCTTCGATGAAATTTTCTCCCGACAAGTCCAAGCGACCCTCGACAAGGATGACATTGCCGTTGGGATTAGCACGAGCGGCCGATCGAAGAATGTGATTCTCGGCATTCAGGAAGCACAGAGGATTGGAGTGAAGACTATTGCACTTACCGGCGGCGACGGAGGACAGCTCGCTCCTCTATGCGACCTCAAGGTGGTTGTACCCTCAACCGACACCCAGAGGATACAGGAATGTCATATTATGATCGGTCACATCGTCTGCGAACTGATAGATGAGACGCTTGAAGATGGGTCACATGCGTGATAAGCCCCGAATTTTAGCTCGAACCTCCCTCTAAGATGCTAACCCATAGCTTCGCTTTCCACATAACCCTTAAGTGGGAAAATTCGAGAACCTTGATCCTCACCCGAGCTGAAAGCCTGTAGACGTGGTCATCCGTATGGTCCTTTCCAAGTTTCTCACCCAACTTCACCGGTCTATAGACAGAGTCAAGGAATACATCGGGCTGAGAGAAACTCAGGCCGAGCCCACGAGGTTGTCACGATTCGGTCTTGGTCTAACCGGCCTATTCTCAGTTCTGGCCGGGCTATGGCTTTTGGCATTTGGGCCGAACATCGTCGCGATGCTGGTTCTCGCCATTGGCCTTTCTGGATTTGGATTATTCAACCTGACATTTGCCTTCAGAAAAAATCTGACTCTTTCACGCGCTAACCAGCTTTCCCTGGTCGGCAACCTAGTCTTGTTCATATGGCTGTACGTCGTCGCGTCAAGGCTCCTCTACGTCAGCTACTCGACCGATACTGTGGTGGGGACCTACATGGGAATCCTGAGGGTCTTGCAGCTACAGAGTCCGTACGGTTTCTCCATCAAACCTCTGTTGGACAGATTTGGCTTCTCCCCGTCCTTCTACACCCCGGGTGTTGACGGCTCCTTCGATTTTCATCTTGCCTATCCCTCGCTAAGTTTCCTCTCTATCGTACCATTCTACTTGCTCGGCCTCCACGATGTCAGAGACACTGTTTTCATCTTCCACATCATGTCAATCCTCACGATATTCGCCCTAGCTCCCGCGAGGCTGAAGAGTGTCAGCGTTCTACCGTTCACGCTGTTCTCTATCGTAATTGCGGGAAGTTGGACCGATAGCATCTGGGCTTTCTTCCTCGTTCTGACGGCAGTTCTCTGGTACC
>WNGO01003705.1_pt1 | contig 10406 bp, 14 predicted proteins | sample 5400511 | NCBI WGS metagenome assembly WNGO01 (sample SAMN13153380, study PRJNA577476) | soil metagenome | isolation source: 20 cm soil or saprolite under Garry oak tree replicate 2 | place: USA:California | collected 2016-06-15
CGACGCTCTTCTCGATCCTCCAGGGCTGGGTGCTCGGCCCAGCGGTCTCGATCGCAGCCGGCTACGTCTTCGGGTTGCTGGTTCGCTAGATGTCGAGGACGGAGACGAGCGCGTCGACAACCTGGGGATCGAACTGCGTCCCTGCGCACTTGCGGAGCTCGGCCGCCGCCTCGTCGCGCGAGAGCCCACGCCGGTACGAGCGGTCGGTCGTCATCGCGTTCCAGGCGTCGCAGGTGCAGACGATGCGGGCGACGAGCGGAATCTCCTCGCCGGCCAGCCCGTCCGGATAGCCGTTGCCGTCCCAGTGCTCGTGGCAGGAGCGGACGAGCGGACCGACCTCGCCGAGCAGGCCTCCGGCGCGCTCGAGCATCTCCTGGCCCAGGACCGTGTGCGTGTTCATCAAGGCCCGCTCCTCGTCGTCGAGCGGCCCGGGCTTGTTGATCACCTCGTTCGGGATCCGCAGCTTGCCGACGTCGTGGAGGAGAGCCGTGAACTCCGCCATCCGCTGCGCATCGGCGTCGAGAGCCAGCCGCTCCCCGACGGCGAGCACGAGCTCGACTACGTCGCGGCTGTGAGAGCCGGTGTACGCGTCGTCCGCCTCGATCATGTCGCCGAGGAGATACGACGTCCCCTGGTACGCGTTCTTCAGCTCGAGCACCTTGTCGTTCCTCTCCTCCCGCTCCCGCCCGACGCGGGCGACGATCAGCACCATCGGCATGAGCAGCACAGGCCGAGCGGGGCGAGCACGAGGTCGAAGCCATAGGCACGGGTGACGCTGTTGAGGTGGCCGCGGACCGACACTGGGACGACCGAGCGCGTGAGCGCAAACGTCGAGCCAAAGTCGAAGACGAACTGCGCTCCGATAGCCGCGAGATAGATCGGCACGTCCCGCCAGCGAGGCCCGTGCGCTCCCGCCGCATAGAGGACGAGCGCCGGGCCGATGCTGTACCAACACGACGCGATCGGGAGGGCGAGCCTGTCCGGCGGCATCTTGCGCCGTACCAAGTCGGGGAGCCGGCCGAGGATCATCCCGACGCAGACCGCAAGCGGCAGGAGCCGCAGCGGCAGGACGAACCACATCACGACGAAGATCGCCTCCGTCGGAATCGCGACGAAGCCTGGGAACTCCACCTCGACCCGCGACGCGACGGCGTAGGCAGCGAGCGCGCACGCGAGCGCCACGAGCGAGACGGGCCGGTGCGCCGGGAGAAGCAGACCTCCGAGCGCGACGGCGACGAACCCGGCTGCGAGCAGGCCGGTGCTGCCCAGGTGCACCAGGTGCTGCGAGTCGCTTTCGCGCTGGAGCTCGAGAACGGCGTCGTCCGTCGTGCGGGCTGGGCCCGCTGCGAATGCCTCGGTCACTCACCCAAGATCGGCACACCGGCCGGGGGCGCTTGAGTCCGAGCGCAGAAACCCTCGTTCGAGTGAAGGTTCACCCCCAGCAGAGTGATTGTCCGCAGGGACTGGCGAACGCACGATTCGCCCACTGTTCCTGCGGCTTGTAAGGGGTGTCCATGAGAGGTAGAGGAAGGCGTCTGTGGCTGGCTTTCGCGGTCGTCGTGGCGGCGGCCGGACTCGCGGTCCCCGCGGCCTCCGCCAGCTTGGTCGGCGGTGGGATCCTGCCTTCGTGCGGCGCGAAGACCTATCCGTTCACGCCCTGGGGTGACTACGACGCGTACTGCGCCTTCCCCAACCTCGGCTTCGAGAGCGGAACGACCAAGTGGACGCTCACGGGCAAGGCTTCGCTCGTCGCGGCGAACGAGCCGTGGCACGTGTCGGGTGCCGGCACTCACGCGCTCCAACTCGGGCCTGGAGCGACGGCACGCAGCTCGACGCTGCCGGTCAACCTTCTCGACCCGTGGATCCGCCTCTTCGCCCGCAGCGCCGGTGCCAACGGTTCCCTCCTCGTGCAGGTGCAGTTCCGCGGGCTGCTCGGCAACCTGACTGGCGTCCTCAACGTCGGGAGCCTGTCGCCGAGCGGCTACTCGAGCTGGCAGCCGACGCAGCGCGTGCTCTCGGCTCTCGCACTTCCTCTTCTCACCACGTCGGCGCAGGTGTTGCTCACCTCCCGAGCGACGTCGGGAAGCTGGCAGGTCGACGACGTCTATCTCGACCCCTGCGTCGCGAAGCTCGGCTGAAACTCTGCAGGAAGCCGTGACGGACACGTCACGCTTTCCCGGCTAGCGTCCTCGTCATGGCGACGAGGGCGGCGACACCGTGGGGACCTGCGGATCTCGTGGAGGAGCTGACCGTCCCGCAGCAAGCGGGGACCAAGCGGTTCGCATCGAAGGTCCAGCTGCTCGAGACCCCGAAGGGGGAGCGGCTCGTCCGCTTCTCCTACGCGGGCGCCGGTGGCGGCACGCGCGGGCCGGTGACCCTCCGAGAGCGAGACATCGGACGGCTGAAAGCCGCCCTCGCCAAGCACCCGGCGCTCGCCCAGGCGCTCGGCATGGAGGTCTAGATCGCGGCGAGGACCCGTTCGCGAGCGGCGTCGACGAGCGAGGCGAGAAGCAGCGCGCCGTCGTCGGAGCCGAGCAGCGGATCGACCGCATGCTCGGGGTGCGGCATGAGCCCCATGACGTTGCCGGCCCCGTTGCAGACGCCGGCGATGTCGCCGATCGATCCGTTCGGATTGTCGACGTAGCGGAGCACCACCTGCGCGGGCTCGAGATCCGGGGGCGGCAGGTAGCGGCCGTCGCCGTGCTTCACCGGCAGCACGATCCGCCGGCCGGCGGTGCAGCGCGCGGTGAAGGGCAGGTCGTCGCGCTCGACCGTCAGCGGGACGTCGCGGCAGACGAAGCGGAGCGACTCGTTCCGCAGCAGCGCGCCGGGCAGCAGGCCCGCCTCGCAGAGGATCTGGAAGCCGTTGCAGATCCCGAGCACGAGCCCTCCGGCGTCGGCGAACTCGCGCACCGCGGCCGTCGCCGGCGAGAAGCGGGCGATCGCGCCGCAACGGAGGTGGTCGCCGTACGAGAAGCCGCCCGGCAGCACCACCGCGTCGAGGTCCGGCAGCTCGGGCTCCTCGTGCCAGACCGCGACCGCCTCCGCGTCGAGCGCGGCGAGCGCCCATAGCGCGTCCCGATCGTCTTGCGAGCCGGGATAGGTGACGACCCCGATCCTGGGCTGCGGGCTAGCCAACGATCTCCACCTCGTACGACTCGATCAGCGGGTTCGCGAGCAGCCGCTCGCACATCCGCTCGACCTGGGCTTTCGCGGTCGCCTCGTCGGCCGCCTCGACCTCGAGGTCGATCACCTTGCCGACCCGCGCGTCCTGTACCTCGAAGCCGAGGTGGCCGAGCGCCGAGCCGACCGCTTCGCCCTGCGGGTCGAGGATGCCCGGCTTCGGCCGGACCAGGACGGTCGCCCTCACCCGAGCACCACGTTCGGATCATCGAGGTACGCCGGGAACGGGATCGTTGTCAGCCGCTCGAACGCCTCGTGATACTTGGCGCGCGTGACCTGCACGACCTCGTCGGGCAGCTCCGGGCCGGGGTCGGTCTTGTCCCAGCCGGTCGTCTCGCAGTAGTCGCGGACGTACTGCTTGTCGAAGCTTTCTTGCGCGCGGCCGGGCTCGTATGTGTCGCCGGGCCAGAAGCGTGAGGAATCGGGCGTCAGCGCCTCGTCGCCAAGCACCAGGTTGCCGTCGCCGTCGAGCCCCAGCTCGAACTTCGTGTCGGCGATGATCAGCCCCGCGCGCAGCGCGTGGTCGGCCGCGGTCTTGTAGAGACGGAGCGAGACCTCCTCGACCTCGCGGAACCGCTCCTCGCCCACCAGCTCGGCCGCCTGCTCGCGCGTGATGTTCTCGTCGTGCCCTTCCGTGGCCTTGGTCGCAGGGGTGAAGATCGGTGCCGGCAGCTTGTCGGACTCCTGTAGGCCCTCCGGCAGCCGGTGCCCGCAGACCTCGCCGCTCGCCCGGTAGTCCTTCCACCCGGAGCCGGCGAGATAGCCGCGCACCACGCACTCGATCGGCAGCATCTCGAGCCGGCGGCATTCCATCGAGCGGCCGTCGTCGCGGATGGCGAGCATATGGTTCGGGACGATCGGCCCGAGGAGCGTGAACCAGTAGCCGGAGAGGCCGGTCAGGACGCGGCCCTTGTCCGGGATCTCGGTCGGCAGGACGACGTCGAAGGTCGAGATCCGGTCGGACGCGACGAGCAGCAGGCGCCCCCCTTCTTCGTGATCAGGGTCGATCTCGTAGATGTCGCGGACCTTGCCGGACGCGATGTGGGTCTCAGGCATGTAGGGGCTCCTCCTTGAGGGCTTCGAGACGGGCGAACACGGTGTCGATGTGGCGCGTGTACGCGCCGAGGTCGAAGGTCGAATCGAGGTCGACGCGCGAGGCGATCTCGTCGTCGGAGCGGCAGAGCTCGCGGAAGTCGAGCTCCTCGTCCCACGCGCGCATCGACGCGCGCTGGACGAGCCGGTAGGCGTCGTCCCGCGCGAGGCCGGACTCGACGAGGGCGTTGAGCACGCGCTGGCTGAAGAAGAGGAAGTGGCTCGCCTCGAGGTTGCGGCGCATCCGCTCGGGCCGCACGACGAGACCCTCCACGAGCCAGGCGAACCGGTCGAGCATATAGTCGAGGGCGAGGAAGGCGTCGGGGATGGCGACGCGCTCAGCTGAGGAGTGGGAGATGTCGCGCTCGTGCCAGAGGGCGACGTTCTCGAGCCCGACGAGCGAGCACGCACGGACGACGCGCGCGAGGCCGCAGATCCGCTCGGCGACGACGGGATTCCGCTTGTGGGGCATCGCCGACGAGCCCTTCTGGCCGCGGCCGAACGGCTCCTGCACCTCGCCGACCTCGGTGCGTGCGAGGTGCCGGACCTCGAGGGCGAGGGCGTCGAGAGAGGACGCGACGACCGCGAGCGCCGAGAGGAGCTCCGCATGGCGGTCGCGCTGCAGGATCTGCGTCGAGGATGGCGCGGGCTCGAGGCCGATCCGCTCGCACGCCAGCCGCTCGAGCTCGGGATCCGTCGCGGCGTAGGTGCCGACCGCGCCCGAGAGCTTGCCGACGCGCATCCCCTCGAGCGCCCGCGCGACGCGTTCCTTGCCGCGCGCCAGCTCGAACGCCCAGCCGGCGAGCTTGAGCCCGAAGGTGGTGGGCTCGGCATGGACGCCGTGCGTGCGGCCGATCTGCAGCGTCTCGCGGTGCTCCTCGGCACGGGCCGTGACGACTGAGAAGGCGCGGTCGAGGCCCGCGAGGATCAGCGCTCCCGCCTCGCGGATCTGTAGTGAGAGCGCCGTGTCGACGACGTCGGAGGAGGTGAGGCCGTAGTGGAACCAGCGGCCCTCCTCGCCGAGCTGCTCGACGACGGCGTCGACGAAGGCAGCGGTGTCGTGATGGAGCGTCGCCTCGAGCTCGGCGATCCGCTCCGGCGCCGGCGGTGTCGCCTGGGCGATGCGCGCAGCGGCCTCATCGGGCACGACTCCCAGCTCGGCCCAGGCTGCTGTGGCCGCGAGCTCGACCTCGAGCCAGGTCGCGAGCTTCCCGTCGTCCGACCAGATCCTGGCCATGGCCGGGCGGGAATAGCGGGCGATCACGAGCTCCAGTCTAGAGCGCTCGCCTGCCGGAGCCATCTCCCTCGAACGGGGGACCGCGAGCCGCAAAATACCCGGCTACTCTGGCGCGGATTTTGCCCGCGAAATCTGTAGGAAGGTCCTTTTGAAGAGGTATTTGTTCCCCGTCGCCGCTGCTCTCGCCTTCGCCCTCGGCCTCACCGGCGGCGCCCTGGCCGAAGGTCATCCGGCCAAGAGCCATCACGCCAAGCGACAGGCCCCGGCGGTGGGCGGCGGCCACGTCCACAGCCTGGTTCCCGGCTTCGCGCCGCACCCCCGCATGTGGCTGCGGGCGCTTCGCGAGCTTCGGCACAACCAGAAGCCGCCGCACAAGGCGAAGCCCAAGTCGAAGCACCGGCACGCTACGAAGCGGCACGGGACGAAGCGGCAGGCGCCGAAGCCGAAGCCCAAGCCGCACGCCCAGCCCCATCCGCAGCATCGCCTGCGGGCGACGACGCTCTCGATCTACGAGCACAGCGCGCAGCCGTGGATCCTCTCCGCCCAGGGCTGCTCGGCGGCACGCCGGCACGAGAGCGGCATCGTCGTCCTCGACTTCGGCAAGCCGGCGTTCCACCACGGCGGCTACGGGACGCTCCTCTTCTCCGGCCGCTTCGCGCCGAACCGCAAGATCACGAACGCGATGCTCGGCTACGCGCACGGCTACGTCTCCTGCCTGCCGAAGGGCTCGACCGCGGGAATCGAGCTCGCGCGCGGGACGAGCAACTACCACCCGTCGGTGCCGAGCGCCTACACGGCCGGTGTCCGGTGGGCCCGCGAGACGAACAGGCTCGGTCGCAAGCTCGCCCGGAAAGGACTCGACGAGCACGTCGAGGCGGCTGCCGCCGACGACGCTGAGCCCGCCTGGGACCCGTCCTTCCGCAAGACGCGTCAGTTCTTCCACGGCTTCCGCGCGGCGGTGCACGGGCATACGCTCTTCGACTACGGCTCGCTCGACGGCGGAGTCGGCGAGGTCTGGAGCGCCCGGCAGGCGTGGTACGTCGCAGGCGGGCTACCCAATACGAAAGCGCTGCCCGAGATCTACAACTCCGCGATGGCGCAGCAGTGGGCCGAGCTCGCGCGGATCGCGCGCGGCCGGTACCACCGGGCCGTTAACTTCGCGGGCGTCATGACGCAGGGCACGGCGAGCTGCAATTGCGGGCTCCGGCCGACCGCTGCGCATCGCGTCCTCGCGCAGGCGCTCGACGCCCAGGGCGTCGACCACCTTTCGCTGCCTGCCGGCGGCACGAACATCGTCGGTTAAGGAGGGGGGCCATGGGATCGGCGCCGGCTCCGGCCGGCGCCGGTCTCAGACGTTGAGGATCCGGAGGGCGAGCGCGGCGGCGTTGCGTGCGTTGTCGACGCCGACCGCCGCCACGGGAACGCCGGGCGGCATCTGCGCTATCGCGAGCAGCGCGTCGAGCCCGTCGAGCACGCTGAGGCTCGAGCGCAGGGGGACGCCGATCACCGGGAGGTCCGTCTGCGCCGCCACCGCTCCCGGTAGTGCGGCCGACAGCCCGGCGCCGCAGATGAGCACGCGCAGGCCGCGGTCGCGTGCGCTGCGTGCGTACTCCGCGACGGCGTCCGGAGTGCGGTGGGCCGACCGCACCTCGAACTCGTAGCCGACGCCCGCCTCGTCGAGGAGCGCCGTGGCGCCCTGCATCCGCTCGCGGTCGGAATCCGAGCCGACGAGGATCCCGACGCGCGGGCCGTCAGACATTCGAGGCTATGTCGGTGCGGAGGCGCATGCCGGCGAAATCTATGTGCGCCGCCGCGGCGTAGGCCGCGGTTCGCGCCTCGGCGACCGTCGCGGCGACCCCGACGACGTTCAGGATCCGGCCGCCGTTCGTGACGAGCCGCCCGTCGTGCAGCGCCGTCCCCGCGTGGAAGACGAGCGCTCCCGTCGCCTCGGCCGCCTCGACTCCCTCGATCGGCGTCCCCTGGTCGCCGCGCTCGGGGTAGTCGCCGCCCGAGAGCACGACCGTTACGGCGGCTCGATCGGCGACCTCCGGCTGCTGCGAGAGGTCGCCCGCGAGCAGCGGCAGCAAGTCGCTGTCGAGCCGGGGCAGGAGCGATTGCGTCTCGGGATCGCCGAAGCGGCAGTTGAACTCGATCACGCGCAGCCCGTCGTCGGTGCGCATCAGTCCCGCGTAGAGGAGGCCCTGGAACGGCGCGCCCCGGCGCGCGAGCTCGCGGAGCACCGGCAGGTGCACCGTCTCGAGGATCTCCGGCGCCTCGTGGTCGGCGACGTCGGGCAGCGGCGAGAAGGAGCCCATGCCACCGGTGTTCGGGCCGCTGTCGCCGTCCCCGATCCGCTTGTAGTCGCGGGCCGGAGGGAAGGCAACGGCCGCCTCGCCGGCGCCGAGAGCGAAGAGCGACAGCTCGGGCCCCTCGAGCAGCTCCTCGACGTGGAAGGGCTGGTCGAACGCCTGGGCGACCTGGAGCGCCGAGTCGAGCTCGTCCTGGGTGCCGCAGACCCAGACCCCCTTGCCGGCGGCGAGCCCGTCGAGCTTGATCACGCACGGCGGCTGGGCGATGGACAGAGTCTTGGCGGCCGGCACCCCGGCGGCGTCCATCACCTCCTTGGCGAACGACTTGGAGCCTTCGATGCGCGCTGCAGCGGCGCTCGGGCCGAAGACGGCGATGCCGCGATGGCGCAACTCGTCGGCGAGACCCGCAACGAGCGGCGCCTCCGGGCCGACGACGACCAGGTCAATCCGGAGCTCCCGCGCGAGAGAGACGAGCGCGGCGTGGTCGTCGGCACGCACGGGATGGCAGTGGGCGAGCGCCGCGATTCCGGGATTGCCGGGAGCGGCATGCAGCTCGTCGAGGTCACCGCTGCGGGAGAGAGACCAGGCGAGTGCATGCTCCCGACCTCCCGACCCGACGACGAGCGCTCTCACCGGACGATCGTATGAAATCGCGCGTTTGAAGTCGCCGCCGCCCGCGCAGGACCCGTCCATGTACGAACCCGGACTCGACCGGCACGAGTGGGAGAGCCAGTGGCAAGCGCTCGAGGACGATCTCCGCGTGGATCCGGCCCACGCTCTGCCCGAGCTCGACCGGCTCGTGGCGCGGATGCTCCAGGAGAGCGGCTACGAGCTGACCGACCCCATCGTCAGCGAAGGCGACGAGCGCGAGATCGTGGCGGAGTACCTCGCCGGGCACGAGGTCGTCGACGCGGTGGAGCGCGACTCCGACGAGGTTTCGCCGGGCGACGTCGCCGCCGCCATCAACGGCTACCGCGCCGTCTTCGACCATCTCGTCGCCACCCGCGCTAGCACCGACGCGCAGCTAGACGCCGAAGAGACCTGACCAAGCTCAGGGTTACGCTGCGTCCCTGATGGACGCGCCGCCTTACTCGGCCGCCGCGGTCGACGTCCTCCGGCTCCCGGCGGGCACGACCGAGCCCGACCGCGTCGCCGTCGAGGAGCCGCTCGAGATCCGGATCGGTGGCTTGCCGATCGCCGTCACGATGCGGACGCCCGGACACGACGAGGAGCTTGCGCTCGGCTTCTGCCTCTCAGAGGGGTTGCGGCCCCGTGAGGCGCGGTTGCCCGGCGACCTCGCCGCGAACACGGTCGAGGTCGATGCGCCCGGCTTCGACCCTGCGCGCCTGCAGCGCAGCTTCTACACCTCGTCCTCGTGCGGGGTCTGTGGCAAGGGAGCGCTCGAGGCGGTCGCTGTCGAGGCGCCGCGCGTCGAGTCCGAGCTGCGGCTCGCCCTGCCTCTCGTCGCCTCGCTGCCCGAGCGGCTGCGGGAGGCGCAGGCGGCCTTCGCCGCCACGGGCGGCCTGCACGCGACGGGGCTCTTCTCCGCCGCCGGCGAGCCGTTGTGCGTGCGCGAGGACGTCGGCCGGCACAACGCGCTGGACAAGGTCGTCGGCTGGGCCTTCCGCGAGCGGCTGCTGCCGCTCGCCGAGCACGTGCTCTGCGTCAGCGGCCGGCTCTCTTTCGAACTCGTTCAGAAGAGCGCCATCGCCGGCTGCCCGGTCCTCGTTGCGGTCGGCGCGCCGTCGAGCCTCGCGGTGGATCTCGCCGCCGATCGGGGGATCACGCTCTGCGGCTTCGTCCGCGACGGCTCCGTCAACGTCTACACGGAGCCGTGGCGGATCGGGGGCTGACCGGGATCCTGCTCGTCGGCGGCGCGAGCAGCCGCTTCGGGTCGCCGAAGGCGCTCGCACGGTTCGAGGGGGAGACGCTGGCGGAACGGGCGTGGAGCTTGCTCGGCGAGGTCTGCGCGGAGACGATTGCCGTCGGCCGGAGCGACGGGCTCCCGTTCCCCGCGCTCGGGGACGAGGGGACGGGCCCGGTCGCCGCGATCGCCACCGGTCTGCGCGCAGCGACGCGTGAGGTGGCGATCATCATCCCGGTCGACATGCCGCTCCTCACGCCCGGCGCGCTTCGTCTGCTCGCCGGGGCGTGTCGCGACGCCGCGGTGGCGCAGGCCGGACCGCTTCCCTGTGCGGTTGCCCGGCGCACGCTGGCCGCGTTCCAGGCCGGCGAGCGCAGGCTCAGCACCGTGCTGGCCGGGCTCGACACCGCCGAGGTCGTGCTCGAGGAGCGGCTGCTCGCGAACGTGAACACGCCGGCCGACCTCGATACGCTCGCGCCATGAGCGGGGTCTTCCGCGTGGACGGCGACGCCTATGACGACTTCATGGGTCGCTACTCGACGCGCCTGGCGCCGCTGTTCACGGACTTCGCCGGCGTGGGCCCGGGCGCGCGCGTGCTCGACGTCGGCGCCGGCACCGGCGCTCTCACCGCGGAGCTCCTGGCCCGCGGTGCCTCGGTCGCGGCGGCGGACCCGTCGCCCGAGTTCGCCGCCGTGTTGCGCGAGCGCTTCCCCGACACCGA
>WNGO01005091.1_pt1 | contig 10406 bp, 11 predicted proteins | sample 5400511 | NCBI WGS metagenome assembly WNGO01 (sample SAMN13153380, study PRJNA577476) | soil metagenome | isolation source: 20 cm soil or saprolite under Garry oak tree replicate 2 | place: USA:California | collected 2016-06-15
GACGGCATGGCCGACTATCCGCTCGAGGTTTTGGGCGGGCGAACACCCCTGCAAGAGGCGCGCACGCCGAACATGGACTGGCTTGCCCAGCACGGCGTATATGGCATTGCCCACGTGATCCCGGAAGGTTTTCCTCCGGGTAGCGATGTCGGTAACATGAGCATCATGGGTTACAACCCGGCGATTTATCACACCGGGCGCTCGCCGCTGGAAGCGGCAAGCATGGGCGTCGCCTTGGGACCGAATGATATCGCGTTTCGCTGCAATCTGGTGACGCTGGGCGGCGCCGGCGATGAGACTTTCATGGAGGATTTCACCTCCGGCCATATTTCGACCGAAGAAGCCGCTGCGATCATTCGCGACCTCGGACGCGAGCTCGGCGGCGACGGCATCGAATTTTTTTCCGGCGTGAGTTACCGTCATTTGATGGTTTGGCGCGACGGCAAAGAGAAAATGACCACCACGCCGCCGCACGACATCACCGATCAGAAAATTGTCGCGTATATGCCGATGGGCGACGGCGCCAAGCGCTTGCTGCAACTCATGCAAGCTTCGCAGCCGATTTTGGCAAACCATCCGGTGAATCAAAAACGTCAAGCCGAAGGACAGCGCCAGGCGACGACAATCTGGCTCTGGGGGCAGGGGAGGGCGCCGCAATTGCCGCCGCTGACCAAGCGTTTTGGCATCAGGGGCGGCGTCATTTCTGCCGTCGACATCATCCACGGGCTCGGTGTCTATGCCGGGCTCGAAAGAATCGATGTGCCGGGCATTACCGGTTTTCTCGATACCAATTACGTCGGCAAAGGCGAATACGGCGTGCGCTCGCTGGAAAAAAACGACCTTGTATTCATCCACGTCGAAGCCGCCGACGAAGCTGGCCACATGGGTGATGTGGAAAAAAAGATCCAAGCGCTGGAAGATTTCGATGAAAAAGTCGTCGGCACGGTATTGCAGGGAATGGCACACCGCAGAGATTATCGCATCCTATTAATGCCGGATCATCCCACCGCCATCGCGCTCAAGACCCACGTCGCCGAACCGGTGCCGTTTGTTTTGTTTTCCGCGGGAGCGCCGCAAGATAATGGCAAGCTCGGCTACAACGAGGAAGACGCGCTAAAAACCGGTATTGTAGCCAAGCAAGCCTATCGATTAATCGAAGCACTGATCGAAGGGAGGCCGACACCGAAATCTAGCTCTGGAGGCCGTTCGAGTAACTGAAGCGGCGGCGTTGAACTGCGCACATTGGACTGGCCGCGGAGACGAAAAAGCGGCGGACCAGGCGGCCGTCGACGCTATGCGCAAGGCATTCGATGCGCTGTCGATCGACGGCACGGTGGTGATCGGCGAAGGTGAGCGCGACGAAGCGCCGATGCTCTACATCGGCGAGAAAGTCGGTTCCGGTGGTCCGAAAGTCGATATCGCACTCGATCCGCTCGAAGGCACGACGATTTGCGCGACGGGAGCCCCTAATGCGCTCGCGGTGATCGCTATGGCAGATGGCGGCAACTTGCTGCATTGCCCGGATACTTACATGTCCAAAATCGCCGCCGGTCCCGTTGGCAACGGGGTGATCGATCTCGATAAATCGCCGACGGAAAACCTCCATGCCCTGGCGGAAGCAAAGCGTTGTAAGGTCGAGGATCTCACTGTGATCATCTTGTCGCGCCCGCGTCATGAAGCGCTCATCGCAGAAGTCCGCAAAGCCGGCGCGCGCATTCGCTTGATCGGTGACGGCGACGTTTCGGCTGCGATAGCGACGACGAAGCCGGAAACCGGTATCGATCTGCTGATGGGTATCGGCGGCGCGCCAGAAGGCGTGTTGGCCGCGGCAGCCCTGCGCTGCGTCGGCGGCTCGTTTCAGGGCCGTTTGGCGCCGCGCAACGATGAAGAGATCGAGCGCGCCAAAAAGATGGGCGTCAAGGACATCAAGAAGAAATTCCAGATCGAGGAGCTGGCTGCCGGGGACGTCATGTTCGCGGCGACGGGAGTGACGGATGGTGACTACCTACGCGGCGTGCACTTTTTCTCGGGCGGGGCGACGACTCAATCCGTGGTAATGCGCTCCAAGACCAAAACCGTTCGCGTTATCAACGCGACCCATTATTTTGAACACAAGCCCAATTACTGAATTTCCACGTTCAGTTGATCCGCGCTGAAAGTGGCCACCCGAAAGCGCAAGAAGCGGAGCCGGTTCAAGACGCTTCTTATTTATACGTTCGTTCCGCTCGTTGTTTGGGTTATAGCGTTTGTCATTTGGTTCTACTGGCGCGAGATCGCTGCTTCGTTCACGCCAGCCAATGAACAGCTCAGACCGGCCGCTAAATCAAACCGGAGCGAATCCCTGCCGGCGAAACAGCCGCGAGAGAAAATCCTCGACGAAGACCGCAGGAAGCTGGAAGAGATTCTCAAACGCCGCGGTTGACTCGCGAGTTTGAGGGGAGCATGCGGCAATGATACGCTAATCGGTGACCGATATGAATTTTTGGCACAACATAACTAGGCCGATCATCGGTCTCTCCCCGATGGACGGCGTTACGGACGCGTCGTTCCGTTTCATCACGGCCAAGCACGGCGCGCCGGATGTAATTCTGAGTGAGTTCGTCAATATCCAATCCGCCTTCTACTCGCCGCATACCTTGCTCAAGGACTTTACCTATTCTGAAATCGAGCGGCCAGTGGTCGCGCAGATTTACGGCAAGACGCCCGAGCTTTTTTACAAAGTAGCCCACATCGTCTGCGAGCTTGGATTCGACGGCTTGGATATCAACATGGGTTGCCCGGCAAAAAAGGTTGCCGCCAGTGGCTGCGGTGCGGCGCTCATACGCACACCAGATCTGGCCCGCGAAATTATCCGAGCTGCCCGCCGAGGAATCAAAGATTGGCACGGCGGTCAGACGCTTAGAGACATCGATCTTTGTGACGATGTGATCGAACAAGTAAGGCAGGTGAATCGACAGCGAAGCGGCCGGACAACGCCGTTGGACCGGCGACTTATTCCGGTCTCCGTAAAAACCCGACTCGGCTATGACCAGATCATCATCGACGATTGGTTGAAGACGCTTTTGGAGGAGGAGCCGGCGGCGATCTCCCTGCACGGCCGCACGTTAGAGCAAGGATACAAAGGCGAAGCGGATTGGCACGCGATTGCTCGCGCCGTCCAAATCGCCAAAGGGTCGGGTACGCTGATTCTTGGCAATGGTGACGTGCAAAATTTGCGCGATGCTTTCCGGCGCGTTCGCGACACAGAAGTCGATGGCGTGCTGATTGGCCGCGGCGCGCAAGGCGATCCGTGGCTCTTTCAAAATAAATATGCCGTTAAACAAGCACTCCGCGCTGGCCGTGAATTCCTTTGTACCGATGCGCTCATCAGCCTTGAGGAAAGATTTGCGGTGATCGCCGAGCATAGCGAGCATTTCGAGCGACGCTGCGGGCGCTCGCGCTTCATGGCCATGCGTAAGCACTTAACTTGGTACTGCCGCAATTTTCGCGGCGCGGCCGAGATGCGCGCCCAGATGACTCGGGCAAACAGCTCCGCGGACGTCTGCCGCTGTTTAACGGAATTCAAGTCTTGCGCATTTCCAGGCATAACGGCGCGCCAGCCGACAGAGGTCCTTTGTGAAGCCGGCGTGCCGGAAGGTTTCGTCGCTCCCTGATTTGATCCTTCCATGCGTTTGATTCTTGCTTCCACTTCGCCGCGGCGGCGGGAGATTTTAGCCTTGCTCGGCGTGCCGTTTGACGTTATTGCGCCAGAATTTGACGAACGGGTTTCTCCTTATTTATCGATCGAAGAAGAAGTTCTCGCATTCGCCGTCGGGAAGGCGCGCTCGGTAGGCAGCAAAAATTCGCATAGCCTTGTGATCGGCAGCGACACGATGATTTCGCTTGACGGCGAGAAAATCGGCAAGCCCGTCGACCGCGACAATGCCGCGCGGATATTGCGCGTGCTGGCCGGCAAGACACACGAGATTTACACCAGCCTGGCGATCCTCGACGGCGGTGACGAAGCTCAACTGACAACGGTCGAAAAAGTGGCGGTGGAAATGCGGGCGTACACGGATGAAGACATCGAACGTTATCTTATTTGCGGCGAATCCCTCGACAAGGCGGGTGCTTATTCGATTCAAGGGGAGGGGAGCCGACTGATCAAATCGATCCTGGGCGACTATCTCGCCGCCGTAGGCATGCCTTTGAAGCCCATCGCCGAGTACTTAGGAAGCCGGGGAATATCATTTCTCGCCGACATTGAGAAACTTTACGTTGAAAAGTCGTTCATGAACTGGTCTGCTTTTGTTTAGACTGCAGTTTTGCCTTTGCCCGTCTGTAGATATCATCGATATTATCGTGCAGAATATTTTCGCTTCTTTCCTAATCGTACTTTGCGGCGCATGGACCGGCGGTTTCCTTTACTTAATCGTTTCCATGCGGCGCTTGCCTCGCCTTGAACGCGAGTCGCCGCCCGCGCCGTCCGTCTGGCCGCGTCTCAGCGTTATCGTTCCGGCATGCAATGAGGCAGCGCACATTGAGTCAGCGCTGGCGTCGCTTGTGCAGCAGGACTATCCAAATCTAGAAATTATTCTGGTCAATGACCGTTCGATGGACGGCACTGGAAAAATCATCGATCGATTCGCGTCTTCGGACGCGCGGATTCATGCTGTCCATGTTGATCAATTACCCGCCGGCTGGCTTGGCAAGGTGCACGCCCTGCAATGTGGGATTCAAAAGGCGACCGGAACGTGGCTTCTCTTTACCGATGCAGACGTGCATTTTACCGGCGGCACCTTGCGCCGCGCCGTGGCCTTTGCCCTGAATCAGGGCTGCGATCACCTGGCGCTCATTCCTCTAACGCTGGAGAGCGGCTTCTGGCTTGATGTCGTGGTGCGCACTTTCGGGTTATTGTTTTTCGTCACTACCCGAGCCGGAAGCGCGAACCGGCCTTCGAGCAAAACATTTGTCGGCATCGGCGCATTCAATCTCGTCAGAGCCCAAACGCTGTGCCGGACTCAAGGATTTGAATGGCTGCGGCTGGAGCCTGCCGATGATGTCGGTTTAGCGCTGATGATTAAGTTAGCCGGCGGCGTTTCCCGACTCGCAATCGCCTATGAAAATCTCACGGTCGAGTGGTATCCCACCGTTGGCGCAATGTTCAAAGGCTTAGAGAAAAATCTTTTCGGCCCGGCGTGTTACTATCACTGGTGGCTGATGCTTATCCAAGTCGGGGTTCTTTGCGCTCTCGCCGTCGCTCCGTTGACGGCGCTAGGATGGGGTTTACAGCAACCGTCTTTGCCTGTGCTGTTGAGTGGATTAAGCGCGGTCGTAGCACATGGAATCTTTTCACTCGTTGTTGACCACCGCGGTCGGGAGGCAGTAGGCGTGTTGATGCTTCCGGTCGGACTGCTCATGATAGGCGCGATGTTAATTCGCGCTGCTTACAAGTGTATTCAAAACGGCGGTGTCGATTGGCGCGGCACGCATTATTCGCTTGCGGAACTGCGCGCCGGGCAGCGGGTCAGATTTTAGAGATCAGGTGGGCGATAAAGGGATTGAGATCGTGCGCAACCCTCATCGTCCACCGGTACGTACGGTGACCTGAGTCGCTTCCAGCGCGCCGCCTGAGCTTTGGGTTCCTTGCAGTGAGACTTCGGCGCCGTTTTTCAGTGAGTTTCGGTCGCCTAAAACGCGTTTGACCAGCGGGATATCCGGCGGGACCAGAACTTTGACCTCGCCGCCTTTGTACTTTAGAGTGATCAGCCTGCCTTTGATGTCCTTTACCGCGATATCCTCGACATGTTCGACATTGGCGTTGGTCATAGTCGCCCCGCTCTGTGGCGCCGAGCCTAGGGGACGATGCCCCTCGCCGGTACCGCGTTGATCCTCGGAGAAAACATGGACCTCCGAAGCGAGGAATGTTCCATCAGATTGCTTCGTCGCCGTGGTCCCGAGATACATCCCCGAGCCAATCTCCGAAAGATTGATCGGCACCTCTGCGCGAACCACGGTCTTGTCCGTCAAGATCGCTTTCACGTCTCCGTTGGAGCTACTCACGATCAACTCCTGGCCCTTAAATGAGGTGATTTTGCCTCGGACCGTCGCGGCGGCAGTCTGCGGAGAACTCGGCGACGAGACCAGGAGGAGTATCGCTATCCCGCCAGCGACTGTCATGCTTGTCACACGAAACATCGTCAAATGTGTCATTGCAGCGTTCCTCAACCCTGATACTTGTATACGTCACGACCAGGTTTGACTCAAGCAGAGTCGACGAAAACGCACCGCGGCCCGGCGTTTTAATAATCGATCGGGTGCCACGTAACTGCCCATCAGATAACGGTTTCTGGCCGCTAAGGACAATTTTTGTTCAAGTCAGTAATTATAAATTCGGCAAACAACCAATAAATTAGGTGCTTACGGATGGTACGAAGCTTGCTCATCGATTTCCTAAAAGAGAATCGCCCATGAAACAGTCAAATAGCTATCCTAATCTTGATCGAAATTGGCAATGGCCTGAGAAAACTTGGTTTCGCGAGCGGCTCAATGCGATCAAAGCAAAAGAGCACGAACAGCGGCGCAGACCATTGGTTGGGACCCAGCCGACCGAGCATCTCGGCGAACCCGACAACCCTGAGAAGGGTCCATTGAAGGCATGATTGAGCGGGAAATATCAAGACCCGCTTCCACCCCTCTTTTCTAAACCGCCTGCCGAAAACTTTTCTCGAAACTGCCGCCAGCTTTCCAAAAACGATCATTTGGCCTTAGCCACCGCGGTCATTGCCTTACACCGCAAGATGATGTGGTCCGGACCTGAGCGCTACTTGCAGGATGAATGACATTCAGGAGAAAACGAGCAAAGAGTTCGGAGAGGAGTTTTCCAGTAATGAGTGACGAAGACTGGGCAACAAAATACGCCGCAATGAATGGTCGGGTCACACAAAAGTATGAGCATCTACCGAAAGGCGAACAGATCGGCAAGCGCCCGGAAGCAAAACCTCAATAATCCACTAAGCCATAGTCAACGACCGCTACGCCGGAGCTTTCTGCCCCCCGGAGTCGGTGCACCAAAGCACCAAGGTGAGCGCGACCATAAAGTAAAATCCGACCCAGCGCATGCGTCACTTCACTAAAAATTGTTCGTTGTTCCGGGATGAGTGTCGTTTCATCGATCTCAGCTAAACGTGCCATCAGCGCTTCCTTTTCGATGCACATATTGGCCGATCGCAACCATCAATAGGATTTCGTCGAGAGAATCCGAACGTTCGCGTCGTTGTGTTCCTCCATAGCTTGCATTTTTACCCCCACGGATGTAATCGATTGCAAATTTAAGTGAATTTCTCGCGGAGGACAAAGCGATGGCGCAAGCAGCGACAGATCAGAGCTGGGATCTTGAGGCCGACGTCGTAATTATCGGGTCGGGGGCCGCCGGTTTACCGGCGGCGATTAAAGTCGCGGACGCTGGCGCGTCCGTGATCGTTGTCGAGACTAACTACGATATCGGCGGACACGCGATCATCAGCGGCGGCAACGTGCCCCTTGGCGGCGGCACGAGCGCGCAGAAAAAGTACGGTATTCAGGATACTCCCGACACGGTTTTCTCGGACCTCACTGACTGGACGATCGTGCAGCCCAACGGCTGGCCGGATTACCGTTACAACGATCGCGCGGTGATGCGCGCGTTTGCCGATCATTGCGCGCTAACCTATGAATTCCTCCTTGAAAATGGCGTCAAGTTCAAAGAGGTTGCGCCGGACAACCAAGGCGGGCACAATTTAGGCAACTCCGCGCCGCGCGAAAATCATGCGTTTTGGACCAAAGGCGCGGGTTATGAAAGTCCGAATAATCGAGCGGGAACCGGCGTGATTCGACCGTTGGAAAACAGCGCCCGCGCCAAGGGCGTCCAATTTTTGTTGAACTACAAAATGACGAGGTTTCACCGCGAAGGGCAGAACAGCGGACGAGTGATCGGCATCACGGCCGAGCACACGCCGCGAATCATGCCTGGTCAATCGACCCCGTTAAAAAGCTTTCGTTCCGACGGCAACATCGACAGCACCAAGCCGACGATGGGAATCCGCGCGAACAAAGCCGTCATCGTCGCCACCGGCGGCATGACGAGCAACTTGAATTTTCGCCGCATGTTCGATCCGCGATTGACCGCGGTTCTGACCGTCGCCGGTGAGCCCTACAGCTACCAGGATGCCAGCGGCGAGCTGGCAGCAATGGCGATTGGCGCTTCTCTTTGGGGGCTGGTGAACCAGACACTGGAAAATGGCGACAATATCCGAACTCAACGGGTGCTCGCCACCAAGTGGAATTACATGACTTGGGAGTTGGAGTGTCCGATCTTCCCGCTCGTGCGCTCCACCGGACTCAGCGTAAAAGACTGGCACGATTTGATTCTTGTCAACCAAGTCGGGAAACGATTCTACGACGAAACCAAGGGTGATTACCCGCATGGCAATGTGTACAACGATTTCAATCCCTACACGCCCAACGATTATCGCAATAACGAGAAAATCGACTACCATCCCAACAAGTATAATTTCTTCAACGCCGCGGTGGCGATGAACGAGTATTCCGAACCGCCGGATTATTCCGCCGGTCCGATCTGGGCGATCTTCGACGCTGACGCGGTTAAACGCGAAGGTTGGAAGGTGACGCCGCCGTATGTCGATCCAGACGGTTATTTCTTCAGCGCGAACACGCTTTCAGATCTCGCCGCCGCGATTAAGAACGAGTATCAGGCAAAGCCGATGAACGGCGCGATCTTGCAGGCCGCGGTTGATCGGTACAACTCGTTTGTCGATGCCGGCAAGGATAGTGATTTCGGCAAACCGGCGCCGAAACACAAGATACAGACCCCGCCATTCTATGCGGCGTGGGCGACGCCGAACGTGCACGACACGCGCTCGGGCTTACGAATCACTGCCAAATGCCAAGTGATGGACATGAACGGGCAGGTCATCCCCGGCCTTTACTGCGCCGGCGAATCAGCGGGAGGCTTCAACCAGCATGGACTGGGACGATGCACGACCCAGGGCTTTGTTGCTGGCATCAACGCGGCGAAGGAACCGTGACACGAATGATTCCGTAAAGGGGCCGCTTCGTCGCGTCTTCTAGCTTCTATCGGTACAGCGAATCGATAAAATCGCTCGCCTGTAACTGGCGTACGAAACGATCGTCGAAAAACTTGTTCGGATCTAGATCTTTCGCCTTGGGGTTACGTTCGGCGAGTTCTTCCAATATCGATCTCACCGCGTCGGCCGTCGTCAGCGGCGTCTTCATCATATACTTGCCGATTTGGATGTCGTACGACTCGGCGAGCAGGTCCATGTCGTTGGTGCGCAGATACTTGGACAAAACCTTCATCGTAAACACGCGATCCTTCTTCATCAGCGCGATCGCTTCGATCTCAGCCGAGAGGTAGCGGCGCACCAGATCCGGATCGTCGCGGATGATGTCGCCGCGCGTGGAAACGCCCGTCGATGCGTAGGGGATGTTGAGGGTTGGAATATGCAGGAGCAGGCGGTTGCCGAGTTTTAACGCGCGGCTCGTTGTCGGATAACCGAACACGCCACCCTGCACGCGGTTTCCTTGCAGCGCGCCGACGATCCAATCGCCGGCGCCGATCTCGACGATGTGAACGTCTTTTCCGGGCTCCAAGCCGAAATGCTTGGCGGTAATACGCGCGCCGGTGTGCAGCGAAAATATTTATGCAAAACGCCAAAGTTATCGATGCCGATGCTTTTGCCGCGCAATTGCTCGGCTCTCTCGATATCCGGCCGTACGACCAAATTTAACACCAGAGTTCCCACCATCGTCGCGACAATTTTTAAGTCGGCGCCGCCGACTGCGGCTCCGGTTGTGGTGCCCCCGGCAATTTGAACAAAAGAGACTTCGCCGGCGATGAGCGCATTGGTGCCCTGCACCCCGCTCGGTGTAGCGATGACTTCGACTTGCAAGCCGTATTTCTTGAAGATGCCGGCCTCGTGTGCCGCCCAAGGCGGCACCATGGAACCGGAGATTGAAGTGATGGCGGCGCGAATTTTTCGCGGGTATGAAATGTCGGCCGCGCCAACGGAAAGGCAATGACTGAACCAGCCCATGACACAGAACGCGAGGAGCCATTGTTTTTTCATCATCACGCACCTACTGAAAATTTGCCGGAACGTGTTGCGACAGATAGCTGATCACAGTACCGAGAGTCAAATTCATTCAGATCTCCGACCGCTGCTCGCCGTTCTCGCCAGAAGCAGAAGACCGAAGAAGTCAACCAATTGACCACGCTCATCGCGCTATGGTAATCGGGGACCAGCTTAAGCCGAGCCATCCGGCGCATGCGTTGTGCCGCACACGAGCGAATAGAGAAGGGGCGGAGGAAATATTTATGCAAAACGCCAAAGTTATCGATGCCGATG
>WNGO01003283.1_pt1 | contig 10404 bp, 6 predicted proteins | sample 5400511 | NCBI WGS metagenome assembly WNGO01 (sample SAMN13153380, study PRJNA577476) | soil metagenome | isolation source: 20 cm soil or saprolite under Garry oak tree replicate 2 | place: USA:California | collected 2016-06-15
CGACCTTTGGAATCGGTGCTGATTTGAAGCGCGAGCAATGGCAAAGAATCGGGCGGGAACTGTTACGCCTCGGTTTGTTGGAAGCAGCGCCGGGAAAATTTGCGACTTTGAGTGTGACCGACGCCGGAATGATGGCGCTACGAAAACGGACACCGATCACCTTAACCAAGCCGATCGAAGCACCGGCAAAGAAGGTCCGCATCCAGCGGGTTGGCGAAATTGAATGCGATGAAGAACTCTTCGAGCGTTTACGCGCGCTGCGCCGAAAGATCGCCGACGAGCGCGATGTCCCGGCTTATATTATTTTTTCTGATGCAGCACTGCGCGAGATGGCGCAGGCGTGTCCACAAAGTAAAAGCGATTTCGCGCAAATCGCCGGAGTCGGACAGCAAAAACTCAAGGAATTTGCGGAGGCATTCCTGGCTGAGATCGGTGAGCACCTTCGCTCCGACCCGGCGATGGCATCTTCGCCGCGAACGTTCTGACCCGCCCTGCCAAAGGGCATGACCTCTGCTGCTTCTCTCTCGCGAGATGGAGTGCAAAGAAGGGAAGCCGAGGGAAGACGTGGATACCGGCGTTCAGGCCGCTCCTCCTTTCTGGTTAAGAATCGTCCTGCGCGCGGCGTTGCTCGCGTTGGTTGGTCTAGCTGCCGAGGCGTTCTTAACTCAGGATTGGCCCGAATTTCGTCATAAGCTAAGGGAAACGCAGCCGACAACGGGTTATGCGATTGAAACGACGGCGACAAAAGCCGCGCCGGCAGTAAATCACCCCGTAACCGAAGTAAGTCCTACTGCGACCGCCCCGATTACAGTCGATATGATCGCAAGTCCATTGCGGTCGGTCGCCGACCAGCCAGCGGCTTTGCAACTAACGACGATACCAGCCGGCGCAACCTTCGCAGTTTATCCCGGAATAATCGCGGATAAGGCCGTCCCGGCTTCCGCGCCGTTACGGACCGGGACAGCTCCCGGTACGGCCGATGATCTTCACGGAGGAAATTACACAATTTTTTTTCACAAGGAGGGCTGGCCGGACAGCCGGGCCGAAGTCGAGCTGCAAGCGGGCGAGGTTCGTCCGGTCGAGTACGCGTTTTTCCATGGCGAAGTTACGATCACGAGTGTTCCAAATGGCGCGGAAATTCTTTGCGGCACTGTTTCGCTTGGGTTCACGCCGCTAACGGTTTCCTTGCCGGCTGGCGATCAAGTGCTTACCGCCCGTCTCAAGAATTATCCGGACCGCACCCAAAATGTCACGGTTAATGAAAACGCAACTCCCACGATCGAGTTTCAAATGCGCGCGCGCCGCCACCTTGCCAGGGCGAAACCAACACCGCCGCCGTCGTTAATTGGGAAAGTCGGCGACAGCCTGAAACATCTTTTCGGCGGGAGTCCGACTCCCGCGCCGCATAGAAAACGGTAAGCAGTGACATCAATTTGCGATTGCTTTATCGCGCGCATTTGAATGGCTCAAACGCGTTGAAATATTCTACTTCGGCGAGCGCTATGTCGTCTTGACCCTTCCGGCGATTCCACACTATCCTCCGCTCGCGTCGATCGGCGAATATCACAGCGAACATGCGCAAGGAACTTACCGTCCGCGGGCTAATCATAGGAATCATCATCACGTTGGTATTCACTGCGGCCAACGTCTACTTCGGTCTTAAGGCCGGTCTTACGTTTTCTACCTCCATTCCGGCGGCGGTGATTTCGATGGCGATCCTGCGTGGATTCAAGAATGCGACCATCCAGGAAAATAATATCGTGCAAACGGTCGCCTCGGCGGCCGGCACGCTGTCGTCGATCATTTTCGTACTGCCCGGCTTGATCATGATCGGTTGGTGGACCGAATTTCCTTTTTGGACGTCATTTTGGATCTGCGCACTCGGCGGAATTCTCGGGGTGATGTATTCGATTCCGCTGCGGCGTGCGTTGGTCACAAATTCCGATTTGCCCTACCCGGAAGGTGTCGCATGTGCCGAGGTACTCAAGGTCGGGAGCAGCGGCGACTCGAAACATGCTTCCGAGATTGAACATGGTCGGGCCGGTCTGCTTGCCGTATTGTGGGGATCGATCGTTGCCGCAGTGTTTGCTGTTGTCGTTCAGACGCAACTATTGGCCGGTGATGTGGCCCAAACCTTTCGTATTGGCAAGCGTGGCGCAGTGAGCGGTTATGATTTCTTTCTGTCGTTCGCTCTTCTTGGCATTGGCCACTTGGTCGGTTTATCTGTCGGAATTGCGATGCTCATTGGTGCGTTGATCGGCTGGGGCTGGGGCGTGCCACATTATTCGGCGATTGCCGGCGACGTTACGACCGCAGCAGCGCAACTCGCACAGAGTACTTGGAGTCATAAGGTGCGCTTCATTGGAGCGGGGGCGATCGGCGTTTCGGCAATCTGGACGCTGTTGAAATTGGTAAAGCCAGTCGCGAGCGGACTCGCTGGCGCCATGGCCGCGTCGCGTGCGCGGAAGGCGGGCAAGGGCGACACGCTACCAATTACCGAGCGCGATATTCCGATTGGCATTGTTGGTCTTGTCACGCTGGTTTGTATGTTGCCAATCGGGTGGCTGCTCGGCTATTTCGGAACGGCCAGTGGTCTCGGCGCTCATCTGCCCACACTCGTCATCGGCGGCGTGGTCTACATCGTATTGATGAGTTTCTTCGTTTCCGCGGTCTGTGGTTACATGGCGGGACTGATCGGTTCGTCGAACAGTCCGCTGTCGGGGATTGGCATTCTGGTTGTCATTGGCGCAGCGTTGTTGTTGGTGGTCGGGGTGAAGCCTTACGTCGGGCCGGAAGCAAGCAAATCGCTCATGGCATTCGCGCTCTTTACGACAGCGGTCGTTTTCAACGTTGCTGCGATTGCCAATAACAATTTGCAGGACCTTAAGACTGGTCAGCTAGTTCATGCGACGCCCTGGAGGCAGCAAGTGGCGTTGATCTTCGGCGTCATCGCGGGCGCGTTCGTCATTCCGCCGGTACTCGACCTGGTGAATCATGCTTATGGATTCGTCGGCGCGCCCGGGGCTGAACTTCGTCCACATCCACTGCCGGCGCCTCAAGCCGGTCTCATTTCTTCGCTGGCGCAAGGCGTGATTGCAGCCGACATCGATTGGAGCCTGATTCGAATTGGCGGATTGATCGGCATCGGCATCATTCTCCTGGACGAGATCCTTGCGCGCACGACAAAACACATGCGCGTTCCACCCTTGGCAGTGGGCCTCGGGATTTATCTGCCGACGCAAAGCACGTTGATGATTGTCGTCGGCGCGATTGCCGGATGGTTCTTTGAGAAGCAAGCAGACCGCAGTCCCAAGCCGGAGCCCGCCAAGCAGCTCGGCGTGCTGCTCGCGTCCGGCTTAATTGTCGGCGAAGGCATTATCGGTGTGGTGATTTCGGCAATCATCGTCTTCTCCAGCAAGGACGCGCCGCTGGCACTGGTCGGCCCGGGATTCGAACTCGCGGGCAGAATTATTGGCAGTGTCGCTTTCGCAGTCATAGCGTTCCTGCTTTATCGATGGATTCTGCGAATGGGAGCGGGACGGACGACGCGAAGCGCGTAAATCGTTAGGCCACTGCTCGGGGACCGACAAATCCGAATGGCGCAAATCGATCTGAGAAATCCGCCCAACGAGATGCCCGACATCGTCGGGTACAAGCCGGAGAATCCGCTCGCGGCCAACTTCAAACCGTACATCTCAGCCCGCACCCGAATGCGCGAGCTGACACCGCTACCGCTCATCGTCGGCACATTGCTCGGCATAATCTTCGGCGCCTCGTCGCTCTATCTTGTCCTTAAGGTCGGTCTCACAGTTAGCGCGTCGATTCCGGTGGCGGTCATATCGATTACTCTGTTCCGGCTCTTTTCCAAAATCGGATTGCGCGACGCGACCATTCTCGAGAACAACATCGTGCAGACAGCCGGCTCGGCCGGTGAGTCCATCGCCTTCGGCCTCGGCGTAACGATGCCGGCGATCATGATCCTCGGATTCGATCTCGAGATCACACGCGTCATGCTGGTGGCGACGCTCGGCGGATTATTAGGCATTCTCATGATGATCCCCCTGCGGCGTGCTCTCATTGTCGATCAACACGGCTTGCTTAAATACCCGGAAGGAACCGCCTGCGCCGAAGTGCTCAAGGCGGCGGCATCCCGCGAAGGATTGGAAAACAAGTCTGACGAAGCCGCGATCGGCGGAAAGACAATTTTCACCGGGTTCGGAATCGGCTTCATCTATCAGTCGGCGATGAATGCTTTCAATGCCTGGAAGAACACGCCGGAGAAAATCTTCGGCGCGCCCTTCAAGGCCGGATCGATCTCGATGACGATCGAGCCGGCATTGTTAGGCGTGGGTTATATCATCGGGCCGCGAATCGGTTCCATCATGTGCGCCGGTGGCGTGCTCGCCTATCTCGTGCTCATCCCAGCGATCAAATTCTTCGGCGAAAGCTCATCGACCATTCTCGCGCCGGGTGCGATGCCGATCAGTCAAATGACACCGGATGATATCCGCGAGGCCTATGTCCTGTACATCGGCGCGGGTGCGGTCGCGGCCGGTGGAATTATCAGCATGGTGCGATCCCTGCCGCTCATCTGGCATGGGATGAAGAGCGGACTGGTCGATCTGCGCAGCATGCACGGACCTGCTAACAAAACACCGCGCACTGATCAGGATTTGTCGATGAAGTTCGTCATCGGCGGAGTGATCGCGCTCCTGCTGATAATTATGATCGCGCCGCAACTGCATCTGCAGTGGAACTTGTTAGGCGCGCTGCTCATCGTGGTAATCGGATTTCTCTTCACCACTGTCTCATCGCATCTAACGGGCGAGATCGGTTCTTCCTCGTGTCCGACTTCAGGTATGACGGTGGCGACGCTGCTTCTCACTTGTCTGGTCTTTCTCATCGTCGGCTGGACCGGGCCGACATATTTTGTCACGGCGCTCTCGATCGGCGGCATCGTCTGCATCGCTTCCTCGAATGGCGGTACGACCTCGCAGGATTTGAAGACCGGCTTTCTCGTCGGCTCGACGCCAAAGTTTCAGCAAATCGCGATCCTATTCGGCTCACTCGCGTCCGCCCTCGCCCTTGGGCCGATTCTGCTCGTTCTGAATGATTCCTATACGGTCTACGTGCCCGCGACGACGTTCCAAAAAATTGAAGCGGGTGCGACTCCGCCGCGCGTGGAAACCGCGAATCTCCCGCCGTTCCAGGAGAAGCTGAAACCGGACGCGACTGGTCACTATCGCGTTCTGAAAAACGAAAAAGGCGGCTCAAACTCAATCGTGTCTGGCCTTGAACCGGGCGAATATCTGGTCAACGACAGCGGCGAGGTCGTTTACAAAATCGAGCGCAATTTTCCGGCCGACCTGCGCGCGCCTAGCGATGCCAATCTCGGCTCGCCGGAAAGGATCAGAGGCGAGCAGGCGAACATGGACCCGCAGCTCTATCGCTCCTGGGAGCGGGCCGATCCCAACGGCGGCCCGGCGCAGCGTTACCTCGTGAACAATCAGCGCGAGGCGATTTATTTCGTCGATCCGGGAATCAACGGAACCCATCGCACTCGTCCCGATGGCTCGGCGGTAACGAAGTTCGACGCCCCGAAAGCAACTCTCATGTCGTACATCATCAAAGGAATCCTTGGCCACAAATTGCCGTGGGCGTTGGTATTATTAGGCGTGATGATTGCCATCACTCTCGAAATGAGCGGTATTCCTTCGCTCGCCTTCGCCGTAGGGGTCTACCTGCCGCTCGCTTCCTCTACGCCGATTTTTTTTGGAGGGATGATTCGCTACGTGGTCGATCGCTGGCTGCGCAAACATAAATTCCGCGCTCACAGTCTGACCCATGATGAGCTCGTGGCGGAGGGCGACAAAAGTCCCGGCGTGTTGCTCGCCTCCGGCTACATCGCGGGCGGCGCGCTCGCCGGTATCGTCATCGCCATCATGGCCGGCCTGCCGAGTCTGGCGCCGGCCAACGAGCGACTCACGGCATGGGCGACAGCGCACAATCCATTCTTCAATGGCCCGCACGCCGATCTGCTCGCGCTGATTCCGTTTACGGCGCTTTGCCTTTTGCTTTACCTGGTTGGGCAGGATGTCTTGCTAGCTCCGAGATCGGCAAAAAAGAGAACGCATTAGCAATGAAGTGATGATTTGGTGAGCGGATACCATCGTGCTCACAGTCTAAAGCGCTTTCCGCAAACTTGACGGCTTAAAGCCGTCAAGTTTGGGGACGTCCGGGGTTTATCGGGTGGCTGCGGCGTGTTCCATGGGTCAACGCGCGAATTGCCGACTTGCCTCTGGCTTCGCCCGGAGCTAGACGTGCTGGTATGGCCTCAAATAATTACGCCCATCCCGAAGCGCTGGTGGAAACTGACTGGCTGGCGCAACACTTAAAGGACGACGGCATTCGCATCGTCGAATCGAACGAGGATATTTTGCTTTATGACACCGGGCACATCCCCGGCGCCGTTCACATCGACTGGCGGGCCGATCTGCAAGATCCGGTAATTCGCGATTACATTCAGCCGGACAAATTCGCCGAGCTCTGCAGCCGCAACGGGATCACGCCCGAAACGACCTGTATTTTTTACGGCGATAAATCGAACTGGTGGGCCTGCTACGCCCTTTGGGCATTTCGATTGTTCGGACACGACAAGGTGAAAATTCTCAACGGCGGCCGCGACAAATGGAAAGCCGAAGGTCGCGAGATGACGCGCGAAGTGCCCAAATATCCGCGCACAAATTATCCGGTTCCGACGCGGCGTTACGATAAGGAGATTCGCGCTTTCGCGGACGAGGCGCTGGCGCAAAGCAAAGCTAGCAAACCGTTGATCGATGTTCGTTCGCCCGGCGAATACAAGGGCGAGATCACGCACATGCCGGAATATCCGCAGGAAGGGGTGCTGCGGGGCGGTCATATTCCAGGCGCGAAAAGCGTGCCTTGGAAAACCGCGGTGAGTGATGATGGCACCTTCAAACCAGCGGCGGAGTTGGAGAAAATTTATCTCCAGGGCTGCGGCGTGAATCCGAAAACCGACACGGTGGTTTATTGCCGCATCGGCGAACGCTCCAGCCACACCTGGTTCGTGCTCACTTATCTGCTCGGACTAGACAACGTTCGGAATTACGATGGTTCCTGGACAGAGTGGGGCAATCGTGTCGCCGCGCCAATCGAGAAGGGTGCGTAGTTGTAGCCGCGGTCGCTGGTCGCGGCATGTCTTCATCCTCTGCCGAGCCGCGGCCGGCGACCGCGGCTACAGGCGCACTTCCACTTCAATCGGCAGACAATGGCAAATCATGTAGGTGCCGCCGTTGCTATCGCGTTCCATCGGCTGCATCCGTCCACATGAATCCGTGGCGCGTGCCATCAGGGTGTAGTTACCGGGCGATGGCGTTTTCCACTCGAATTCCCAAAGTCTCCACGCATTTTTGATCGGAGCGCCTTTGAGGTTAGCTTCGCTCCACGACTTGCCGCCGTCACAGCTGACTTCCACTTTGCTGATCACCTCTTCCGCGGTCCAGGCCGCGCCATTGACCAGATACCTCCCGTTGGCGCGAATAACCTCGTTATTTTCCGGATGCGCGATTTCAGCTTTCACCTGCATCGTGGTTAACGGAAGAAGATTCGGTCCAGCCGCGTCACGCTGCCAATAGGCGTAATCTATCGATTGGTAGTAACCATTGAATGGTTGATCGGAGACGATGATTCGCTGAAGCCACTTGATCGACGCCATTGCGTACCAACCGGGAACAATCGCGCGTAGCGGAAAACCGTGAGCGGCAGTGAGTGGTTGGCCGTTCATGGAATGAGCCAGCAGCACATCATTCAATGCTTTCTCCACCGGCAAACTGCGCGCGAAATTAATCTTGCCCGCGGGGCGCGGTGGCTCGGCGATGGTGCCGTTATCGGCGCCTTCGAGAATAATTTCACGCGCCTCATTCGCAATCCCGGCGCGTTGCAGCACGTCGCACAGTCTAACGCCGGTCCATTCCGCGTTGCCGACAGCACCCAGCTCCCATTGCACACCTTTAACTTTCGGAACAAGAAAAACGCGGCTATTACCGGCGCATTCCAGTGTGACCGTGATCGTCTGCGTGGGCATCTGGCGTAAGTCGTCCATCGTCACTTCAAATGGTCGCGCCACTTTGCCTTCTACTTTCAAACGCCAATCGCGTTCGTTGATTTTTGGGATCGGGAAGTGGCACCGGACGTAAAATCGCTCGTTTGGCGTGACAAAACTGTCGAGCGCGCTGAACAGCATCTCGAGATTCGGCGGTTCTTTCTCCCGCGTGATCATGATTTGCGTGCGAAGCTAGGCTGCTTTTTCCTGAGTGGCGTTGCGATCGATCGGATAGCCCGCTTCTTTCCAGGCGTGCCAGCTACCGGGGACATTGCGCACGTCGTTGAAACCTTCGCCTTTTAGAATGCTGGCTGCGATGCTTGCGCGATATCCGCTTGCGCAGTAAACCGCGGTTGGCTTCGATTTATCCAGCTCGCCAAACCGCTTCCACAGTTCCGACAGAAAAATGTGGCGCGCACCAGGAACGTGGCCGCCTTTCCACTCCCGATTCGAACGCACGTCGAGAATTTGCAATTCGCGGCCGGCATTTTCTAAATCGTGCACACTCATCTGCGCGACTTGCGCGAATGGATAACCGGCATTGCCCCAAGCCTTCATTCCACCGACGAGGTAACCCGCGAACTTGGTGAAACCGGTGCGAATAAACAGTCGCACGATCTCATCGAGATCATCATCATTTTCCAGCACCAGCAAAATCGGTTGTTCCGGATCCAGAAGCGATCCAGCCCAGATCGAAAGCATCGGCGACCCTCCAATGTTCAACGCTCCCGGAATATGCGCAGCGCCAAAACTCAGCATCAAACGCGTGTCAATGAGAATGCCTGCTTTTTCATTGATTGCTTTCTTAAATGCCTTCGGCGGCAGACCAGCAACTCGGGGTAAACCACCGAGCACCTCGGGGCCTTCCGCATTCACCTTTTTCATCCGCGGATAATATTTCGGAATCGGCGGCGCGGTGGAGACGGCGAAACGACTGAATGATTCCACGTCCTTAAACTGGAGAAAGGGGTTAAGCGGTCGCTCATAGCCAATTGTGCTGTTCAAGCGGTCGCCGATTTCGGCGCCACAAGGCGAACCACTGCCGTGCGCCGGATAAATGATCACGCTGTCGGGCAGCTTCATGTAGAAATCGGTCAACGTATGAAATTGCTGGGCCGCGAGTTTGCTGGTTTCTTTTTCACCAAGCAGATCAGGCCGGCCGGCTGAATTCACGAAAAGCGAGTCCCCGCTCAAGACCCCCCATGGGATTTCGGGGTGTTCCGTGTCCGCCAATAAATACGAAATATGCTCCGGCGTGTGACCCGGGGTATGACGCGCCGTAATAACGACAGCCCCGAGGGTGAATTTGTCGCCATCACGCACTTTTTCGTTTTCGAATCCGTAATGCGCACCTCCTTCGTGACTCACGTAGATCTTCGCCGATTCAAGTCGGCCGCGAAGCTCACGCGCACCACTAACGAGATCGGCGTGAATATGGGTTTCGAAAATATGCGTGATGGCGAGGTTTTTTGTGCGCGCCAGCTCGAGATAAACTTCGACATCGGCCCGCGGATCGAACACCGCCGCGATGCCCTCTTCGTCGTCTCCGATCAAATAAGAAATTTCCGCCAACCCTTCCGTTTGAATCGCCTCAAAGACCAATGACATAACCAATGACTATACCGCCGAAGCGCCCGCCGAAGTCAAGCTGCCGCGAAGAAAAACAATGCATCGACCGGCTCGATAGCGCATCATTAGTCGATTTAGATAAATGCGAATCCTGTTGATCGAGGATGAGAAGAAGACGGCGGCTTACCTGGCCAAGGGCCTTGGCGAAGCAGGCTTTCAAGTTACGACCGCCTCAGATGGCGAATCGGGATTGGATGTGGCGCTGGCAAGGGCGTTCGATCTTTTCATCATCGACATAATGCTACCGAAGCGAGACGGTTGGTCGATCGTAGCAACGCTTAAAAGAAGGGAAATTCGCACACCCATTCTTTTATTAACCGCCCGCGATAGCGTTCGCGACCGGGTAAAAGGACTCGAACTCGGTGCCGACGATTATTTAGTCAAGCCTTTCGCGTTCTCGGAACTACTGGCCCGGGTCCGATCGGTTTTACGCCGTTCGTCAGTCGAACAAGCGCGCGCGCATCTGCGCATACACGATCTGGAGATTGATACGCGCAAGCATAGGGCGTGTCGGTCGGGCACCCCGCTCCATCTCACCTCCAAGGAGTTTTTGCTCCTGGCCCACTTGGTCCGGCGCGCCGGTGAAGTCGTGTCGCGCAACGAAATCGCAAATCAAATCTGGGATATTAATTTCCCCATCAACACAAATGTCG
>WNGO01003286.1_pt1 | contig 10400 bp, 7 predicted proteins | sample 5400511 | NCBI WGS metagenome assembly WNGO01 (sample SAMN13153380, study PRJNA577476) | soil metagenome | isolation source: 20 cm soil or saprolite under Garry oak tree replicate 2 | place: USA:California | collected 2016-06-15
TCAAGTTGATATTGCAGAGCGGAAGGCTCGACTGGTTGTGCCGGGCATTACGGAAGGCCGCGGCGAGCCAATCCTTAATCCAGTGACGGGAGCGGCGCACCGGGTTCGCATCGATATGGTGGGCGGCTTCGAATACGAGCTTGCCGAAATCGGGCGCGGCTGGACGAAGACTTCGCAACCGATCAAGTTTGAGCTCACCGATTCCTACGGACAATTCGCGGAAATTAATCTCTGCCAAAGCGGCATTGTACGCTGAGTATGGTTGATGCGACGCTCGCGGCGATCCTACGACGCGATCGCGTGATCGTAACAGCCACGCTAATTATCCTGACGGTACTCGCTTGGGGCTACGTCCTTTGGCTTGTCGCCGACATGGATATGGGTGGCATGGACATGTCCGGCTTTCGGATGATCCCAGCGGGGATCGGTCTGATGAAACCGGCCACCGCGCCTTGGAACGCGATCGAGTTCGCGTTCGTGTTTGCCATGTGGGCGGTGATGATGATCGGCATGATGACGCCGTCGGCTACGCCCATGATCCTGCTCTATGCACGTGTCGGCGGACAGGCGGCGAACACAAGCAAGGTGCTTGCCGCCACCTGGTGGTTCGCAGCGGGCTATCTTTTCGTTTGGATTGCCTTCGCCTTCGCCGCAACGTTCGCGCAATGGGTGTTGGAACGGCAGAGCTTGCTCACACCCACTATGGCAGGTGCGGGCGGGGTGTTCGGCGGGCTCATTATGATCGCAGCGGGCGTCTATCAGTGGGCGCCGCTCAAGGACGCCTGCCTTCGGCAATGCCAGGCGCCGTGGGTCTTCATTCAGCAGCATGGCGGCTTTCGCAGCGATAGGCTGGGCTCTCTCGTACTGGGTGCCCGCCACGGCATGTATTGCGTTGGCTGCTGCTGGGCACTGATGGCGTTGTTGTTTGTAGGCGGAGTGATGAATGTGCTGTGGATCGCCGCGATTACGATCTTTGTGCTGGCTGAGAAGATTATGCCTGTCGGTCGTGCGATCTCGCGCATTGCAGGCTTGGCATTTATCGCATGGGGTGTTTGGCTACTGACAAGCGCATTGTTATGACTGCGAACGAGGTCGCCTTGGGGTCCCAAACGGACGTTGGTCCTCCACTGAAGTAGGTCTGCTTTGCCTTTGTATAAGGACAATGGTTCGCTCTTTTGTGACAGGCGCGCTCGCTCGTCTTCGGCTAACCAGCAGTGGCGGTCCGCCGTGCTTCGCTGCCACGGCGGTCAAGCGGATCAGCGCGCAAATTGTCGAAGAATTTGTCGACCTCGCGTGACAGAACTTCCGCCGTAGAAGTCAGCTCAGTAGACGCCGAGAGCACTGATGTCGCGGCCTTGCTGGTCTCGCCGATAGCGTTGCTGAGCGAACCAATATTGGTAACCAAAGTCTCATTGCCCTGAGCAGCCAATTGCGCATTAGCGGAGATCTCGCGGGTCGCGGCATCTTGTTGCCCGACGGCTCCGGCGATGTTCGACGTGACCTCATTGATGTCACGCACGGCGTTACCAATTTCGCGTACGGCATCGACTGCATTCCGCGTCGATGCCTGGATCTGGTTGACATTCTGACCTATCTCAGAGGTCGCCTTGGCGGTCTGCTCGGCCAGAGCCTTGACCTCGTGAGCAACCACCGCGAAGCCGCGACCGGCGTCGCCGGCGCGAGCGGCTTCGATCGTCGCATTCAGCGCCAGAAGATTGGTTTGCTCGGCAATCGTCTGGATCAGATTGAGCACGCCGTCGATGCGCTGGGTCGCTGCCGCGAGACTTTCAATTTCGGCGATCGACCTTTCGGTCCGAAGGCCGGCCTGTTCGACGACGCCTGCCGATTGACGGACCTGTCGGCCGATCTCCTCGACCGAAGTCGATAGTTCTTCGGCGGCACTGGCGACGGCGTAAACATTGCTGGAGGCCTGTTCGGTAGCGCCGGCAGCGGCGACGGCGCGTCCATTTGCATCCGATGCTGCTTTGGTGATCGACTCCGCGGTATCGCGCATCGCCGACGCGTTATCGTTGACCGCGCGCAGCACACCTCCGATCGCGCCTCGGAACGCTTCTACCGAGGTTTCAAGGTGCTGGGCCCGTTCTTCGCGCGCCTTGGATTCCCGCAAGACCTGCGCATTGAGGTTGCGGTTACGGTCCATCGCCTCCTGAAAGACCTGGATCGCGCATGCCAGCGCACCAATCTCGTCGGCCCGATTGGTATGCGGAACCTTGACGCTTTCGGCGCCTTCGGCGACACGCTTGATGGTTGCGGTAATCGCCGACAGTGGCCGCGCCACCGAGCGGGAGATGATCAAGACGCCGACGCAGACCAGGACGAGCGCCAGGCCGCCGAGACCAGTCAGGACAAATGCCATTGAGCGGTTGGCCTCGGTTTGCCGGGCGATCTCCTTGCTGCGTTCGGCATAGACCTTGGAAAGCGCTTCAAGATCCTTGTTGAGGGCGGAACGCACGCTGCGATTGGCATCGTTGTCGCCCCACTCGCGGCCTGCGGCGCCGCTAATTTCTATTCCGCGGCGAACCAACTCCTTGCGGAAGTCGACGAATTGTTCGATGCGTTTCTTGAAAACGGCGAACTGCTGGGCGTCATCTGCCCGGACGATGGATTCCCAGTCCTTAACTACGGCAAGGATTTGGTCGTTGAACTTGACAAGCCCATCGCCATACTTCTTCACGACGGCGGGTTCCGTCGACATATAGATGCCCCGGGATTCCATCACGACGGCATAGACCAGCGAATTGACACGCTCGACATTGAGTGCGGAGCGGCTCGCAGTCTCGATGGCTTCCGTAAGTTCCGCGTTCCGACGGGTGTTGTAGTCGGAGAGTATGGTGATCGCCGCAGTCAGAACAGCGAACAGGGCGAAGATCGCGTACAGCTTGGCTGCCAGCGAAAGCCGGGACCCAACAGCGTTGCCAGAAGAGGGTTTGTCGAAATTCGCTTTTTCAGGCATGAACAGCGCCTCCTAGGAGGCCGGTCACTACCGTCGGCCGCCAAAAAATTATGCAGAATGTTCATGTAAAAATCATTAATCGTTCACCTCATTTGGAACGTGATGCGAGATCTGCGCCGGTCCTGGCGCGGCTCTTGGGAATAACAGCGGGTGGCAACATTGTGCCAAGAATTGATGAATAACATCAAATGTTTACGGGATTATTCCTCGCCCACCGCCTGGGCTGCGTAGAATCTCTTCAGCTGATAGTCTTTGCGGGAGCCACAGCGCCTAAGGCGCTGCCGGTCGGGAGCAGCCATGGTCTACCGCCACACCATCGATGCCACCAGCTATGTCTTCGAAAATTTGCGCGATCTCTTGGCCAAGGCCACGCCGCCGCGGTCCGGCGACCGCCTGGCGGGGATCGCAGCCGCCAGCGCGGAGCAAATGATCGCGGCGCGGATCGTGCTGGCCGACATTCCCTTGAAACAATTCCTGCATGAAACCGTCATTCCCTACGAGGACGACGAAATCACGCGTTTGATCATCGACACCCATGACGCATCAGCCTTTGCGGGCATCTCTTCGCTGACCGTCGGGTCGTTCCGCGATTGGCTGCTCTCCGACGCGGCGAGCGGTGAAGTTCTCAAGAAACTATCGCGCGGGATCACCGCGGAAATGGCCGCGGCCGTATCAAAGCTGATGCGCAACCAGGATCTCATCCTGGTGGCGAAAAAATGCGAGGTGACATCAGCCTTTCGCAACACGATTGGCCTGCGCGGGCGAATGAGCGTGCGGCTGCAACCCAATCATCCCTTCGATGACGCCAAGGGCATCACCGCTTCGATCCTCGACGGCATCGTGTTGGGATCCGGTGACGCCTGCATCGGCATCAATCCGGCAAGCGACGATCCGGCGGTGATCGGCGGGTTGCTGCGGCTGCTCGATGACATCATTGCGCGGCTGGAGATTCCGACCCAGGCTTGCGTTCTGGCCCATGTGACGACCACGCTCGGATTGATTGATCAGGGCTTGCCGGTCGATCTGGTGTTTCAGTCGATTGCGGGAACGCAGGCCGCCAACCGGAGTTTTGGGGTCGATCTCGCAACCCTGAGGCAAGCCCACCAGGCGGGACTCTCGCTTCGGCGCGGTAGCGTCGGCAGCAATGTGATGTATTTCGAGACCGGGCAGGGCTCGGCGCTTTCGGCCAACGCCCATCACGGCGTCGACCAGCAAACCTGCGAAGCGCGTGCCTACGCGGTTGCGCGCGCTTTCGATCCCTTGCTGGTCAACAGCGTGGTCGGCTTTATCGGCCCGGAATATCTCTATGACGGCAAGGAGATCATCCGTGCTGGGCTTGAGGACCACTTCTGCGGCAAGCTGCTCGGCCTGCCGCTTGGCGTGGACGTCTGCTACACCAACCACGCCGAGGCCGACCAGGACGATATGGACAATCTGCTGACGTTGCTCGCCGCTGCCGGCGTGACCTTCATTATGGGGGTGCCCGGAGCGGACGACGTCATGCTGAATTATCAATCCACCTCGTTCCACGACGCGCTCTATGTCCGCGACCTGTTCGGGCTGAAGCGGGCGCCGGAGTTCGACGATTGGCTATTTCGTGTCGGGCTCGCCGATGCCGATTTTCGCCTGGTCGGCAATGCGGGGCGGCTGCCCGATTTTGCCTCGCGGCTGCTGGCCTGAAGGCGCCAAAAAGGGACACTCCGCCCGAGGCTGCCGCGCAGCCATCCGGTCGTGCCTGGGTAAGAATCGTTGCCACAATCCTGAGGAATTTATAGCCGAGCCTTGGAGAGCGTGGTTAAATTGCAGGGTCGCGTAGAGGAAGTTCGATGAGAGTTGAGGGCATTGAAACGGTGCGACGCATCCTGTGCGTCTTTCCGCGCTATACGTCTTCTTTTGGCACGTTCGAGTACTCGTATCCCCTGACCGACGGCGTGCGGGCCTTCATGCCGCCGCAGGGCCTGCTGCTGATTGCCGCCTATCTGCCCGCGAACTGGCAAGTCCGCTTCGTCGACGAAAACCTTCGTGTGGCCACGAAGCAAGACTTCGAATGGGCGGACGCGGTATTCGTCAGTGGGATGCATATCCAGCGTCAGCAGATGAACGATATTTGCCGCCGCGCGCATGGGTTCGATCTGGCCGTTGCGATTGGCGGCCCCTCGGTCAGCGCCTGCCCGGATTACTATCCATCGTTCGACTATCTCCATGTCGGCGAGTTGGGCGATGCGACGGACGACCTGATCGCACGGCTGGCGCGCGATCCCTCCCGGCCTCCGCAGCAGGTGGTGCTGAAGACCAACGACCGCGTGGCGATGTCCGATTTTCCAATTCCGGCCTATGAACTCGCCGAGGTCAAAAGGTATTTCCTCGGCAGCATCCAGTATTCGAGCGGTTGTCCCTATCAGTGCGAATTCTGCGACATCCCGGGACTTTACGGCCGCAATCCCCGTCTCAAGACGCCGCAGCAGATCACCGCCGAACTCGACAAATTGCTCGAATGCGGGGTGATGGGCTCGGTGTATTTCGTCGACGACAATTTCATCGGCAACCGGAAGGCAGCGGTCGATCTGCTGCCGCATCTGATCGAGTGGCAGAAGAAAACCGGTTACGTCATGCGCCTGGCCTGCGAAGCGACGCTCAACATCGCCAAGCGGCCGGAGATTCTCGAGAAAATGCGCGAGGCTTTCTTTGTCACGATCTTCTGCGGCATCGAAACGCCGGATCCTGACGCGCTGAAGGCCATGCACAAGGACCACAACATGATGGTCCCGATTCTGGAGGGCGTTCGCACCATCAACCGTTACGGGATGGAGGTCGTCTCTGGAATCATCATGGGGCTCGATACCGACAAGCCCGAAACCGGCGAAGCATTGCTCGCCTTTATCGAAGAATCCAAGATTCCCTTGCTGACGATCAATCTCCTGCAGGCGCTTCCAAAGACCCCGTTGTGGGACCGGCTGGAACGTGCAAATCGTCTGATCCACGACGAAGGCCGGGACTCGAACGTCGATTTTCTGCTGCCATACGATCAAGTTCTTGCTTCGTGGCGCAAATGCATGGAGATCGCCTATCAGCCCGAACGGCTGTACGCGCGTTACCAGTATCAATGCGACTTCACCTATGCCAATCAGTTGAAGTTGCCGGCCAGCGCGCAACAGGTCAGCTGGGCCAATATCAGACGCGGACTGATCATGCTGCGCAGGATTTTCTGGAAGGTTGGCGTACTCAGCGACTACCGCAAGGTGTTCTGGAAGTTTGCGCTGGGGCGTTTGCGGCGTGGCGACCTGGAAGGCCTGATCGGCTCGGCCCTGATCGCCCATCACCTGATCATGTTCGCGCGCGCGGCGTCGGTCGGCCAGCAGAACGCGTCGAACTATTCGCTCCGGCTGCGCGAGGCATCGGTTCCTGCCGAGTAATAACGAATGAAACCGCCGGCGCCGTCGTCCCCTTCGATGCTCGATCTGCGGGACCTCACGCCGGCGCGCGTCGGGCTTGGCCGGGCAGGCGCCAGTATGCCGACCAAGGCGTTGCTTGAGTTTACCCTGGACCACGCGCGCGCTCGCGACGCAGTTCATGCCGCCTTCGACGTTCCCGCGATGATCTCGGGCCTCGGCGATATCGGTCTCGCGGCCTTCGATGTCTCCAGCCGTGTACGCGACCGGAAGGATTATCTCCGGCGGCCCGACCTCGGACGAACGCTCGATCCGGATTCGGCGGAGCTTCTGGCGAGCCGCGCCGGCAGCCCGTGTCGGCTTGCGATCGTCGTCGGCGATGGCCTGTCGCCGACGGCGGTCCATGCTCACGCGATCGAACTCGTCCGAAGCCTCATTGGGCGGCTGGCCGCCGAGCAAATCGAGATCGGTCATGCCGTGGTGGCATCGGGTGCGCGGGTCGCTTTGGGCGATGAGATCGGCGCGATTCTTGGCGCCCGCATGATTGTCATGCTGATCGGCGAGCGGCCGGGGCTTTCGGCCCCGGACAGTCTAGGCGCCTATCTGACCTTCGCGCCGAGAGTTGGCCTCATCGACGCCGAGCGCAATTGTGTCTCCAACATCCACGGCTCGGGGCTCGGTTACGATGAAGCCGCCTTCAGGATCGCGTGGCTGATTCGCGAGGGACTGGCCCGGCAAGTCACCGGTGTTGCACTAAAGGATGAGAGCGGCCGAACGTCCCAGCGCGTCATGATCCATTCGAGCCGACACGACAAAGTCGAAACTTGAGGCCCGTTATCCCCGCATACGCGGTGATTCTGCGCGGCCGGCTGCGCTTGCGAGACGCGGTAGAGACCTGCTAAACCTCCCCGCGACAAATTTTCCGCATGTTTTCAAGGGCTAGCGTCGAGCATACATAGCCGATCGAGGCCTCATTCGCGTCCGGGAACTTAAGCTATACAGATTGAGCTGACGTAAGAATTGGATAGGGCATGCTCGAAAAGCACAGCGATAGTGAGGTCCATGTCGAGAAGATCGAACAGCGGCCGATGGCCAGCATCGCCTTCGGGCTGGAGCGACTCGGGCTGATTGCGGTTCAGGCGCCGATCCTGTCCTGCATCGTTCTTGTCGTGCTGATCATCGGCGCGATCTTCGGTATCGACCGCATCAAGATCGACGATTCGCTGAGCCAGTTGTTCCGGTCAAACTCCAAGGAGTATCGGCAATACGAAGCCGTTACCAAGCGCTTCCCGGCGACGGAATTCGACGTGCTGGTGGTGGTCGAGGGCAAGACCCTGCTGGCGCGCGACAATCTCGAGAAGCTGCGCGATCTCGTCACCGACCTGCAGCTCGTCGAAGGCACGCGCGGCCTGATTTCACTGTTCTCGGCGCGCCAGGCGCCGGCGCCCGGCAAGCTGCCGGCGGCGCTGTTCCCGACGGATCTGCCGGAGGGCGCCGACTACGACAAGTTCATCGAGACCGTCAAAACCAACGAGATCATCCGCGGCAAGCTGCTGTCCGAAGATGGCACGCTGGCGCTGATCGTGCTGTCGCTGGAGCCCGAGGTCGTCGCCAGCAACAAGCTCAGCAAGGTGGTCGGCGATATCCGCAAGCTGATGGTGGAAGACCTTGCGGACAGCGGACTCAAAGCCGAATTATCGGGCGTGCCCGTTATGCAGCTCGAAATCCGCAACGCGGTCGAGCGCGATGGGCTGACCTACAACATCCTCGGCATCCTGGCCGGCTGCATCATCGCGATCATCTTCTTCCGCAAGATATCGTTCATGGTCGTCGCCGCCTTCCCTCCGATGATCGCGATTCTGCTGGCGCTTGGCGGCCTCGGATGGGCCAATTTCAACCTCAACATGTTCTTGAACGTGATGACGCCGCTGATCATGGTGATCAGCTTTTCCGACTCGATGCAGCTGACCTTTGCGGCGCGCGACCGTCTGATTGCGGGCCAGGACAAGTACACCGCGTTCAGGAACGCTGTGCTCGTGGTCGGGCCGGCCTGCGTGCTCACCCATGGCACCGCGGGCATATCGTTTATTGCCCTGCAATTCTCGGATTCTGACCTGATCCGCAAATTCGGCGAGGCGGGACTTGCCGCCACCATCATCGCGCTGGTCGCGGTGCTCTCGCTGGTGCCGGTGTTCGGGGTGCTGTTTGTACGCAATGAAAGAGTTTTTGCGGTCAAGTTCCAGGGCGCCGATGCCGGCGTTCAGATGCTGCGCAATTTTTGTTACTGGATCGCGGTGCGCATGGTCAGCCGTCCCGGGCTGTTCAGTCTTATTGCGGTGCTGTTTGTCGGCGGTCTGGCCGTTGTCTATGCCAATCTCGAGCCGCGCTATCGGCTTGCCGATCAGGTGCCGGACAAGCGGCAAGCGGTGGAGGCGAGCGGACGGCTGGATGCCAAGCTGACCGGGGCCAATCCGATCGACGTCCTGATCGAATTCCCCAAGGGCGCCTCGCTATATGCGCCGGAGACCTTGCAGGCGATCGCGGATGTTCACGCGACGGTCGAAAAGACGGCCGGCGTCGGTAATGTCTGGTCGCTCGAAACGTTGCGCCGCTGGCTCGCGGAAAAGGCTGGCAGCAATGACGTCGCGACGTTGAAGGAATACGTCAGCGTGATTCCCGAGCACCTGGTTCGGCGCTTCATATCAGCCGATCAGGATGCTGTCGTGGTGTCGGGCAGGGTGCCGGACCTCGATTCAAGTCAGCTCTTGCCGGTGGTCGAGAAGCTCGATGCAGAGCTGGACGTTGTCCGGAAAAAGCATCCGGGTTATGAGATTGCCGTCACCGGCCTATCGGCGATCGCTGCGCGCAACAGCGCCAACATGATCCAAAAACTCAACCGCGGGCTGACGATCGAGTTCGCGCTGGTCGCGATCTTCATCGGGCTGGCGTTCCGCTCGGTAGTGGTGATGTTCTCGTGCATCCTGCCAGGCATTTTCCCGGTGGTATTGTCGGGCACGGTACTGTGGTTGCTTGGGCAGGGACTGCAGTTCGCCAGCGTCGTCGCGCTCACGGTGTCCTTTGGCTTGGGACTGAGCGCGACAATTCACTTCCTCAATCGGCTGAGGCTCGAGTCGAGGCCGGGCGTCACTCCGGAACTGGCAGTCGAGCGCGCGACCGTGCTGGTCGGTCCGGCACTGATCTTGACCACGGTAGTGCTGGCCTGCGGTCTTGTGGTGACGGTGTTTTCCGACCTGCCGTCACTGCGCCTGTTCGGTTGGCTCAGCGCATTCTCGATGGTGGCGGCGTTGGTCGCGGATCTTTTCATCCTGCGGCCGACGGCGATGTTCCTGATCAACCTGTCGCAGCGGCTTCGCGGGACGGCAAGTCACGCCAAGCCGTCGGAGTAAAGGTGCAGCGCTAGCTCTTCACCATCGTAATGGTCACGCCTCTGATCTCGCCCTTGGAGCTGATCTGTACGGTCTGTTTGTTGCCGTTGGTGCGCAGCGTCAGGTTTGCGGCAAAACCGGAAGCCTCGACGAACACGTCGATCCTGCCGCCCCCCGCCGTGCCCTGCAGATTGCCGAAAATATTCCGGCTCGCTTCGCTCCAGTTCCCGGAAATGCGGTCACCCTGGCTCGTGACATCGCTGCTCAGGTCGAATTTGTAGCTATCGCTGGCGCAATGGAGATTTTGCTTCAGGCCCAGTCCATTGCCGTTGACCTTGTAGTCGGCCTTGCAACGGATGCGCTCGGTCGATCCGTCGGAAAGCGCCACCGTTCCGTTGCCGGACCATGTTCCGTCAAAGCCGGCAAACGGGCCAGACTGGGCGTAGCCCGCCGACACCGACAACATGAGGGCGGCGCCGACGCCTGCGGCCTTGATTGCCTGCCCGAGAAAACTGGAACTAAGCTGCATGTGAGTTTCCCATTCAAAAGGACGTTCTCGCCCGAGACGTCGCGCCGCATCGAAAATTTAGTGCCTGCCGCAGTGTGTCAGGTTCAAATGACAATGACGGTGCCGCCTGCAATGGCCGACCG
>WNGO01015198.1_pt1 | contig 10397 bp, 7 predicted proteins | sample 5400511 | NCBI WGS metagenome assembly WNGO01 (sample SAMN13153380, study PRJNA577476) | soil metagenome | isolation source: 20 cm soil or saprolite under Garry oak tree replicate 2 | place: USA:California | collected 2016-06-15
ACGTCTTTCGCCTCTTCGGAACGAAGAAGGAGCTCTTCAAGGCGGTGGTGAGCCGCTGCTTCCGCCAGACGCTCGAGCGCTTTCAGCGAGCGGCCGAGGGCAAGCGAGGCGAGGAGGCCCTCGAGGCGATGGGAAAGGCATACGTAGAAGAGCTGCTGCCGGACCGGACGTTCTTGCGCTCGCAGATGCAGGCGTACGCAGCCTGCGAGGACGACGAGATCCGGGAGGTCGTTCGCCACGGCTACGGAGATCTCGTCGCGTATGCGGAACGAGTCTCCGGCCTGCCGCCCGAGGCCGTCGGCCGGTTCTTCGCGACCGGGATGCTGCTGAACGTGATCGCCTCGATGGGACTCCAGAACCTCGAAGAGCCCTGGGCCGCGCGGCTGGTCGCGGGCGTGAAGACGAAGTGACCCTTTTTTCGGAACAAAGTAAGTGAGTACTCAAGAGCAAGGAGGAGCGATGGAGAGCCGGAGCAACACGCTGTGGACCTTTGCGATCACCTCGGTCGCGCTGTTCATGGTCACCCTCGACAACCTCGTCGTGACGAGCGCCCTGCCGGTGATCCGGCACAACCTGCACGCGTCGTTGACGCAGCTCGAGTGGACGGTCAACGCCTACACGTTGACCTTCGCCGTGCTGCTGCTCACAGGCGCCGCGCTCGGCGACCGCTACGGCCGGCGGCTGATGTTCTCGATCGGGATCGGCGTCTTCACGCTCGGCTCTGCGGTCGCGGCCATGTCGACGACGGCGACCGGGCTCGATCTCGCCAGGGCGCTACAGGGAGTCGGCGGCGCGATCGTGACGCCGCTGACCCTCACGCTCCTTTCGGCAGCGGTTCCGCGGGAGAAGCGCGGCCTCGCGCTCGGCGCCTGGGGTGGGATCGGCGGGCTCGCGGTCGCGATCGGTCCGCTCGTCGGCGGCGCGATCGTCGAGGGGCTCTCCTGGGAGTGGATCTTCTGGGTCAACGTCCCGATCGGGCTCGTGCTCGCGCCGCTGGCGTTCTTCCGCCTGCGCGAATCTCACGGCCCAGCCGACCGCCTCGACCTCGCCGGACTTGGGCTCGCGAGCGCCGGACTCCTGGGAATCGTCTGGGGCCTCGTTCGCGGCAACTCGGTCGGCTGGAGCTCGCCCGAGATCGTCGGCTCGCTCGTCGCCGGCGCGATCGTGCTCGTGCTGTTCGTGCTCTGGGAGCTCCGTGCTCCGGCGCCGATGCTGCCGATGCGTTTCTTCCGGAACCGCACCTTCGCGCTCACGAACGTCTCCTCGCTGTTCATGTTCTTCGGGATGTTCGGCTCGATCTTCCTGCTGATCCAGTTCTTCCAGACCGTCCAGGGCTACTCGCCGCTGCAGGCGGGCCTGCGCATCCTGCCGTGGACGGCGATGCCGATCTTCATCGCTCCGATCGCCGGCGCGTGGTCGGACCGGATCGGCGGCCAGCGGCTGATGGCGGCGGGGCTGGCGCTGCAGGCGGTCGGGCTCGCGTGGATCGCGACCGTCTCCTCGCCGACGATGCCGTACTCCGACGTCGTCGCGCCGTTCTTCCTCTCCGGAATCGGCATGGCGCTCTTCTTCGCGCCGGTCGCGAACGTCGTGCTGAGCTCCGTACGCCCTGTCGAGGAAGGCCAGGCCTCCGGCGCCAACAACGCGATCCGCGAGCTCGGTGGCGTCTTCGGCGTCGCAGTGCTGGCCTCGATCTTCGCTCACTACGGCGGCTACGGCGCCCCGCAGCACTTCGTCGACGGTTTGCGGCCTGCTGTCTGGGTCGGCGCCGGGCTCGTCGGCGTCGGCGCGTTGGCCGCACTGGCAATCCCTGGCCGGCGGCGCGAGGCCGAAGCACCGGAGCCTGCGTTCGAAGCTGCAAGCTAGTGACTCACGGGCACCGTCCCGTGCGGTCGTGACAATCCCGCGAGTGGATGCGAACCGTCGCCTGCTCGTTCTCGGTGCCGGGCGCCAGCAGCTCGGGTTGCTGCAGGCCGCCCGGCAGCGGGGGCTGCTGGTGGTGGCGGTCGACCGCGACTCCGCCGCGCCCGGGTTTCGGCTCGCCGACCGGCGTGCGCTGATCTCCTTCGAGGACGAGCCGTCGCTGCACCGTCTCGCCGAGGCGGAGCACATCGACGGAGTGATCTCGCCGGCCAACGACTGGTCGGTGGGGATCGCCGCCCGCATCGCGCACAGGCTGGCGTTGCCGCACCCGCTCGACCCGAAAACGGCGGCACTTGCGTCCTCCTGGCTGAAGCAACGGGAGCGCTTCGAAGAGGCCGGCGTGCCCAACGACGCGTGGCTTGGAGACGGCCCGGAGGTGACCGTCCAGGCGTTCAGCCTGGCCGGCGAGTTCCACGCCTTGTCCGGTCCGGCCGGGGTCGCCGCGCTGGCGGAACGGGCGGCGTCGGTTCTGGGCATTCGCGAGGGACCGACCTCGACGCGGATCCGGATCACCCCGCGCGGCCCCCAGGTGATCGAGCTGGCGGCCCGTCTGGGCAGCCCGGCCGAGGTCGAGCTGGCGCGCGCCGCAACCGGTGTCGACCTGAACGACCTGGCCCTGAAAGGGGCGCTCGGCGAGCCGATCGCGCTCGACGAGCTCCTGCGGCGGCCGCAAGCCGCCTAACTGCCCCACTTCTGGCGCTCAAGTCCCGCGCCTGATCGGACGATTCCTCTTGCATGGCGATCAGCCATGCGCCCGCGGTCGCGATTCCGACGCCTCGCACGAGGCGGACGGGCCGGCGCGTGCTGTTCTTCGGCACCTACGACGCCCGCCGCTACCCGCGCGTCCGCTGCTCGCCGCAAAGCTTGCGTCCACCTGGATCCGCCTGATCGCCCGTTCGCGGCGTTGCCGCGGCGTCGACCTGGTCGTCGTCGGCTACATGGGCCATTTCGATGTCCATCTCGCCCGCCTGCTCTGGCCTCGCACGCCTGTGGCGCTCGACCATCTCGTCTCGGCTCGCGACACAGCGCTTGATCGGCGCGTCTCCTCCCGCTGGCTCGTCCGGGTGCTGGATTGGCTCGACCGTGCCGCCGTCCACGCCGCCCATTTCCCCTGCGTCGACACGGCCGAGCACCGGGAGCGCGTGTGCGCGGCAGCCCGCGGCCGTGCCGTCGTCGTTCCGGTCGGCGCCCCGAGCGACTGGTTCTACCCACCCGTTCAGCACGCGAGCGAACGCGTCCGGGTCGTCTTCTTCGGCAGCTTCACCCCGCTGCAAGGGGCGCCTGTGATTGGCGAGGCGCTGCGGCTCCTCGCCGACGATGAGCGGTTCGCCTTCACGATCGTCGGTCGCGGACAGGACTACGAGGAAACTCGGGCGGTCGCGAGAGCCGCGAACGTCGAATGGATCGACTGGGTCGAGCCGGAGTACCTTCCGTACCTCGTCGCCTGCCACGACGTCTGCCTCGGGATCTTCGGGACCGGCCCAAAGGCACTGCGCGTCGTCCCGAACAAGGTCTTTCAGGGCGCTGCCGCCGGCACGGCGATCGTCACCTCCGACACGCCGCCGCAGCGGCAGGAGCTCGGGAACGCGGCGGCCTACGTTCCCGCCGGTGACGCGAGCGCGCTCGCGGCCGAGCTGCGGAAGCTCGCCGGCGACCGCGACCGGCTATGGGAGCTGCGGGTCGCGGCCTTTGGGCGGGCGAACGAGCGATTTCATCCGGCGGCGGTGATCGAGGCGCTGAACGCGCGCCTGTCGGCACCCGCGGCCGCGGCCGCGGTTCGCTCCGTCGCCGCGTAGCCACTCCGGTGCGCTCGCAGGCGCCGTCGTTACGCTGAGCCGGTGAAACGGCGCCTGATCCGGCTCGCCGGGACGCTCGTCGTCACGGGTCTCTGCGCCGCCTACATCTTCTGGAAGATCGACGTCAGCCAGACCGTGCACGTACTCGTGCACGCGAACTTCGCGTACTTCGCCGCCGCGGTCGCGATCATTGTGTTCTCGGTCTGGCCGATGGCCTGGCGCTGGCAGCGGCTGCTCGCCGCGAAGGGGATCGACGACCGGCTCGGCTGGCTCGTCCGAGCCTACTTCGTCGCCTACACAGGCGGCCAGGTGCTACCGACGGCGGTCGGGGGCGACGCCGTCCGGATCTACGAGACCTCCCGCCGCCACCCGGGCAACGGCGGCACGGTCGCCGCCTCGGTTCTGCTCGAGCGGGCGCTCGGGGGAGCGGCGACGCTGACGCTCGCGGCCGTCGGCTTCGCGCTCGCGATCGGCCGCTACGACGTCGGCGCCTACCTCTGGGTCGAGGGCGCCTTCGTCGTCGCGACGATCGTGCTCGCCGTGCTGCTCTTCTCGCGCCGCCTACGGCCTTTGCTGGCGCGGACGGTGCCGCTGCTGCGGTTCCTTCGCGTCGAGCGGCCGGTGCGCGCCGTCTACGAGGGGATTCACGCCTACCGCGGCAACGTCCCGTTGCTCGTCTGGGTCTTCGCGCTGACGCTGGTGGTGCAAGCGGTGCGGGTGCTCGCGATCTGGCTGACGGGGAAGGCTGTCGGCGTCGACCTCTCGCCGCGGCCGTACTACGTGATGGGCCCGCTCCTCTTCCTCGTCCTGCTCGTACCGTTCACCGTCAACGGGCTGGCGGTGCGGGAGACGTTCTTCGTCAGCTTCCTCGGCAATCTCGGCGTCAGCGCGGACAAGGCCTTTGCGACCGGGTTCCTCTTCTTCTTCGTCACGATTGCACTCGCGCTGCCGGGTCTCGGGATCTTCGTTTGGGAGAGCCTCCGCGGCGCCCGGCGTGCTCCACTTCAGCAACCCGATGTTTGACCATCCGCGAAAAATGCTGCGCATTGTTAACGGGCGAGCGAGTGAATCGCACGCCCTCTTACACGGCATCGCAAGCGATGCCTGGCGCGGGGCTAGTTTGTCCCGTCGCTCCGCTCGGGAGATTTAAGGGTGGCCACGAGAGACATTTCGGTCGTGGTCGTGACATACAACTCGGCCCAGTGGGTCGAGCGCTGCCTCGAGAGCGTGCGCGATTACGAGACGATCGTGGTCGACCACGGCTCGACCGACGGGACGGTCGAGCTCGTTCGGCGGCGGTTTCCTGAGGCACACGTGATCGAGGAGGAGAACCTCGGCATGGGCGGCGGCAACAACGCGGGTCCTGCTGCTGAACTCGGATGCCTGGTTGGTCGGCGACGGCGCCGAGCAGCTCGCCGGGTTTGCGGATCAGCATCCGGACGCGGCGGTCGTCGGACCGCGTCTGCTCAATCCCGACGGGTCGCTGCAGCGCTCGGCGCGCGCGTTTCCGACCCTCTGGCGGCTCGCGACCGAGTACCTGTTCCTGCGCAAGCTGGCGCCGCGGTCGCAGGCCCTGAACTCCTTCTATGAGGGCGGCTTCGACCACGACGAGGTGCGCGAGGTCGACTGGCTCTTCGGCGCCTGCCTGCTCGTCCGCCGCGACGCCGCGGACGAGGTCGGGTTGTTCGACGAGGACTTCTTCATGTTCAGCGAGGAGACCGACTGGTCCCCGGCGCCGAGGCCATGCACGTCGGCGGCGCCTCGCACGGCGGCAGCCTGTTCGCCGAGAACGTGCGTGGGCACCTTCGCTTCCTCGCCAAGCACCGCGGCACACGCGAGGCGGAACGGGCCCGTCGGCTCCTGCTCGCCGGGGTGAGGCTGCGGCTGCTGCTCTTCCGCGGCGAGCGCCGCCGGAGCTATCGCGAGGCTGCGCGCTGGCTCTCGTCGGGCAACGCCGGCTCACTGCTTCGTTCGCGTCTGCATCGCTTGCGATGCAGACCTTGAGGCGTGGCGGCTTTGCCGCCGCGCCGTCTCGAACCCGTCGTTGGAGATGTCTTCTCCTCGAATCGAATCTGCGTCGGCGGTGAGGCGCCTGCCGCTCGTCCTGCTGGCCGTGCCGGCGCTTGCTCTCGCGCGCCTGCTTCCCGCGGACGGAGTCGGCCTCGGCCTGCGGCTGGGGGCGGCGACCGCCTGCCTGCTGATTCCCGGTGCCCTCATCTCCCGTGCGCTTCGCGTGCGCGGCCTCGCGCCGGTGGTTGCGTGGTCGCTCGCCGCGCTGCTCTTCGCGCTCGCGATCACCTTCGCCGTCCACAGCTCGCTCTGGCTGACGCTGGCGCTACTGGGAGCCGTCGCGCTGGTGGCGCTGCCGTTGGCCCTGCGAGCAAATGATCTAGATCACAAGCTGGACCGGCCCGAGCTGGCGGTGATCGCCGCGGGGATCGCGTTCGGGATCGCGCTCTGGTCCGTGGCCGTGCTCGACGGCGACGCCTTCTTCCACCTCGCCCGCGTCCGCAAGCTCGAGGTCTTCGGCTCGCTCTCGCTCCAGAACGTCGGCGAGTTCAAGGACGGGAGCCTGCATCCCGGCTACGCGTTTCCGCTCTGGCACGGGTTCCTGGCCCTGATGGCTCGGCTCGCGGACGTCGATCCGATCGCGGTCGGGCGTAATGGGCCGACCGTGCTGGCGCCGCTCTCGTTCGCGCTCTTCTACGAGGCGGGGAAGGCGCTCTTCCGCTCCGCCTGGGCCGGAGTTGCAGTCGTGGTTGCGCAGATCTCGCTGACCGGGATCGCGGCCGGACACGGCGGCGCGTTCACCTCGCTGGCGCTGCCGGCGACCGTCTCTCGGCAGCTGCTCGTGCCGGGGCTGCTCGCGCTCTTCTTCGCCCACGTCCGGCGGCCGTCGGGGGCGCTGCTCCTGTCGACGGCGGCCGCTGCGGGCACTCTCGCGCTGGTCCATCCGACGTACGCGCTCTTCGTCGGCGTGCCGCTGGTCGGCTTCGCGATCGCTCGGGCGCTGCTCGTCCGGGGCGAGTTGGCGCCGGCTCTGACCGGGATCGCTGCGCTGGCGATTCCGACCGGGATCGCGCTCGCCTGGCTCCGGCCGGTCGTGGAGGCGACAACCGTCCACAATCCCTCCGGGCAGGAGGTCCGGCGCGCGTTCGCCCAGTACCCCGGCCAGCTGACGGGCAACTTCGACCACTATCACGTCGCCGAGCGGCTGTTCACCCGCAGCGGGGCTGTTGCCGTCGCCGCCCTGCTCTGTGTGCCGCTTGCCTACTTTGCGCGTACGCGGCGGTGGGCCGCCTGGGTGCTCGGCGGCTCCCTCGCGATCTTTGCGCTCACGCTCGTGCCGTTCGTCTTCCCGCACTTCGCGGACGCCGTCTCGATCTCACAGGCTCGCCGCCTGGTCGGCTTCATCCCGTATCCGTACGCCGTCGCAGGGGGCGCATCGGTCCTCGCCGGGTTGCTCGGCGTGTTCACGATCCCGCTTGCGCTCGCCGCCGGGATCGTCCTCGAGCATGCGTATCCCGGCGACTTCGGCTACCACTTTCACGGGACGACGCCCGCCTGGCCGACTTGGTTCGCGCTCATCGGTGGGCTGGTTGCGCTGCTGATCGGTGCGGTTCGACGCTTCAGAAAAGGAAGTGATGTAGGTGTACACCTCCATCGCCACGGCCTCGCTGCGGTCGCAGTCGCGGTGTTCGCGATCCCGGTCGCCGTCCACGGCTTCTCGCACTGGAACCGCGTCGGCAGCGGCTCCGGCGCCCTCACCCGGGGCCTGATCAAGGCCTTCCGCGCGGACGCGAAGCCGAAGGACGTCCTCTTCGCGGATCCCGAGACCGGCTACCTGCTCGCCGCCTACGCGCCCGTCTATCTCGCCGACGCCCCGTACGGCCATGTCGCGGTGACGAAGAAGAACCGGCCCAAGCAGCGCCTGCGCGACGCCTACCGCTTCTACGCCCGCGGCGGCGACCTCGCGATCCCACGCTTCTACGGCGCGCAGTGGATCATCGTCGACCGCAAGCGGCACCGGTTGACGCTGGACCTGCCGCGCGTTTACGCGGACCGGCGGTACGTTCTCTACCGGCTCCGATGAAGGTCCTGCTCGTGACGATGTACTTTCCGCCCGCCGGCGGAGGCGGTGTGCAGCGCCCGTTGAAGTTCGCGACGCACCTGCCGAGCTTCGGCATCGAGACGCACGTGCTCACACCCGACGACCCGAAGTGGGTGCACCGCGACGACGAGGCGACGCCGCCGACCCAGGCCTGGGTGCATCGCGTCCGCTACCACGGCCCCCGCGGCCGGATCCCTTCGGAAGAGCTCTACGCGCTCGAGGGAGCCGACCGGCTTCGTTACCAGGCCGGCGCCCTCTTCCGCCGCGCGCTCGTTCCCGATATCTCCGTGACCTGGGCGCCGAACGCGATCACGGCCGCGATCCGGATCGTCCGGGCGGAGAACATCGACGTCGTCCTGACCACGTCGCCGCCGAACTCGATCAATCTGATCGGCGCGGCGGTGAAGAAGGCCACCGGGGTCAAGTGGGTCGCCGACCTGCGCGACCCGCTGATCGCCGACGCTGACCATCCGGTCGAGCGGCTGCCGGCGCGTATGAAGGAGAACGTCCAGCGCGTGATCGCGAGGCTCGTCGCCTCGCAGGCGGACGCGATCGTGACCGCCTGGGAAGGGATCGCCGAGGAGATTCGCGCCTACGAGCCGAAGGCCGGCATCACCGTGATCCCGAACGGGGCCGACTACGACGATTTCGAGGGCCTGGACTACCACCCCGGCGACCGCTTCCGGATCACGCACACGGGGAGCTTCTTCGGCAAGCGAAACCCGCGGCCGTTCCTGACCGCCATGAAGGAGTCGGGGCTCGAGAGCGTGGTCGCCCGCTTCGTCGGCGACCTGACGACACGCGACCGCGAGTGGGCCGAGACGCTCGAGCTCGGCGACCGGCTCGAACTGTTGCCATTCGGCTCCCGCCGCCGGTCGCTCGCCTACCAGCGCGACTCCGAGGCGCTGCTCCTGCTGCTGCCGCAGGCGGGGGAGCGGGGGACGCCGGTGCTGCCGGGGAAGATCTTCGAGTACCTCGCCGCCGAGCGGCCGATCCTCGCCGCCGTGCCGACGGCCGGCGCCGCGGCGAACCTGATCCGGGAGGCGGATGCCGGCGTGGTCGTCCCGCCCGACGACAGTGCTGCGATCCGTGAGGCGCTGCTTGGGCTCGAGGCGCGCTGGCGAGCCGGGCAGCTGAACGGGACGCCGCTCAGGCCCGAACTTCGCGACCGCATCTCCCGACGCAGGCGCGTCGAGGAGCTTTCCGAGCTGATCCTCCAGACAGCCTGATGCCTTCCCGCCGCGTCACCGACTTTCTGCTCTTCGCGGCCGTCTTCACGATGAGCTTCGAGAAGATCTTCTGGAACGTCGCCGGGAAGATCGCCCTCACCGAGGTGCTCTCGATCCTCTTCGTCGGCGCTTACGCACTGCGCCGGCTCGGCCGCCGAGACGGCTCGCTGCCGCGGACATCCGGGATCGTGCTGGCCTTCTTCGCCGCCTTCCTGCTCGTCTACCTGGTCGGCTTCTACAACCTAGAGACGACCCAGGGCCTGACGCAGTTCGGCAAAGGGATGGGCAAGTTCGTGCTCCACTTCGCCTTCCTCGTCGCCGCGGTCGACTATCTCTTCCGCTCGAGCGAGCGCGTCTACTGGCGAATGCTCGCCTGGTTCTGCCTCGGGGTCGCCGCGAACGCCGCCTACGGCGTCATCCAGCTCGCGGCGGCGCAGGCCGGTCGCAACCTCGATGCGACGTTGATCCAGCCGATCACCGGCCATTCGACCCAGATCAACATCTACGGAGCGGTCGGAGGCTCGAATGTCTACCGCATCGACGGACTGACCCCAGATCCGAATCACCTCGGCATCCAGCTGATCGTGCCGCTGCTCGTGCTCGGACCGCTCTACCTCCGGCTCGAGCCCAAGCACCGGCTGCGCGTCCCGCTTGCCCTGCTGATCGCGGGACTGCTCGCGGTCGAGCTGGCGACGCTTTCCCGCAGCGGCCTGCTCGGGCTTGGTGTCGGCTTTCTGGTGCTGCTGATCCCGTATCGGCGGCTGCTGATCTCACGGGCGATGCTCGTACCGCTGGCGCTCGTCGCGGCGCTGGTGGCCTACGAGATCCACCGACGGCCACACTTTTTCAACACCGTGATCGCCTCGCGGCTGCAGCGCGGCGGGCGTTCGACAACCGCGCACTTCCAGGTCTACGACTTCATCCCACAGGTGCTCCACATGCATCCGCTCTTCGGGCTCGGTTTCAACAACTTCTCGGTCTACTACCAGTTCGTCACCGGCAAGACGAACTGGGGGCCCCACTCGTTCTACGTCTCGCTGCTGGTTGAGACCGGGCTCGTCGGCACGGCCCTGTTCGCTGTCTTCCTCTGGTACGTGTTCCGCCGCCTGCGCGCCGCCCGCGCGATCGGGCGCGCGCTCGCCGTGGCCCACGATCCGACGGCCGCGCGCCTGCGGCCGGTCTCTTGGGGGCTGACGGCGGCGCTCGTGGGAACGATGGCGGCGAACGCCTTCTATCTGACGATGACGGCGTTCTTCTTCTACGGGTTCATTCTGCTGGTGATCGCCCTGCCCGTCGTCTTCGGGCGGCGGCTGCAGGCGCTCGTGTGAGGCGTCGCTT
>WNGO01016411.1_pt1 | contig 10397 bp, 6 predicted proteins | sample 5400511 | NCBI WGS metagenome assembly WNGO01 (sample SAMN13153380, study PRJNA577476) | soil metagenome | isolation source: 20 cm soil or saprolite under Garry oak tree replicate 2 | place: USA:California | collected 2016-06-15
TCGCGCCGTTAGACACGATCACCATTCAGGAACAAGTGGATCGAATGAGTTACACGCAACGATTGGCCGTGACTCTTGTTGCGGTCTTTGGAGGAATGGCTCTCTTTTTGGCCGCGATCGGCCTTTATGCGGTGATGTCGTATGCGGTTTCGCAGAGCACGCGCGAGCTGGGGCTGCGAATGGCATTGGGAGCGGGCGTTTCTGACCTGTTGCGACTGGTCATGTCGCGCGGATTGCTCTTAACCGGAGGTGGCATTGTCTTGGGCGTCGTTGCTGCGCTGACAGTGACGCGTTTAATGGGCAATCTTCTTTACAAAGTGAGCCCGCGCGACCCACTTGCCTTTGGATTGGCCTTTATCGTCATGATCGCGGTCGCACTGGTCGCCTGTTTCTTGCCAGCTTGGCGTGCGACGCGGATCGATCCAGTCCGGGCGTTGCGGATCTGATCGCATTTGAGACAATTAGTTAAGGATTCGATGACTTAAAGTCATCAAATTTTGCGCACGGATTACTCGCAGGACATTACCGTTATCGTTTTGTTGGTGGCGTATTTGGAATGTCTTACCGACGACGGTTCGATTTTCTGGCCATTAGATGATATCAGCGAGTTTTGCTGCCCAGGACGAATTCGACCCTCCCACTGCGAAGGCAATCATCTGCCTTGATGACAACACCGCATAGCGAGCCAGGCCGGAACCTCACGCAAGCGCGGGTGCGACCGGTGCAGTGTTAGCTACGAAAGTGGGTTGAGACTGGAGATGGGTAGCGACAGTCTGGGCAAGCCGGTCGGGGAGATACGGTTTTGCGAGAAACGCATGTTGTTTTTCGCGCTCGAAATCGGTCCCAATTAGTTCGGCGCTGTAGCCGCTGGTAAAGATCACCTTGAGGTCGGGCTTGTCCATAAGGAGCGCCTGTGCCAGTTCCCGGCCAGAAATGGACTCAGGCATGACAACGTCGGTAAGTAGCAGGTCTATTTCGTCTCGGTGCTCGGTCCAAACTTCAAGCGCGGCGCGGCCATTGGGCGCAGACAAGACGCGGTAGCCTAAAGCACCCAGCGCATCACTTACAACGAGAATAGTGATGCTTTCATTCGGCGCGAACTCAGCAGGCTGCTTCTCGAGCTTGGCGGGCTCGGCAACCAGGCCGTCGACGGAGAGTGGGAAAAATGTGCGGACGGTAGTACCGCGGCGCGGCGCGCTCTCCACTTCAACCCAGCCACCATGTTGCTTAAGCACGCCATACACGGTGGCGAGGCCCATGCCGGTGCCCTGCCCAGGACCCTTGGTCGTAAAGAACGGTTCAAAGATGCGCGCCGCGGTCGCTGCATCCATTCCATAGCCAGTGTCTTTTATTTCCAGGCAGACGTGTGTTCCGAGTTGTGCTTCGGGATTACGCGCGCGTTCCGCTTCGTCGATTTTGACTTGAAAAGTCGCGACAATCACTTTGCCGCCGTCCGGCATGGCGTCGCGAGCGTTCAGCGCCAGGTTCATAATGACTTGATCGACGCTGCTTGGATCGGCAAAAATGGGCGTCAGATCGGGCGCGAGTTGCATGTCAAGCGCGATGTGTTCACCGATGATGCGGCGCAACATGGTGACGGTCTGCTCCACTACCTGGTTAAGCGCGAGCGGCCGGCGTTGAATGATTTGTTTGCGGCTGTAAGCGAGCAGCTGGCGGGTCAGGGCGGTAGCCCGTTCCGCTGCGCGCTCTACCTGTAGCAAGGAAGCGCTGAGCTTTTCGTCGACGTGCGGGTTGCCTAACTGCATTGCGGTGTTGCCTAGGATTACGGTAAGGATGTTGTTGAAGTCGTGCGCCACGCCCGCCGCGAGACGACCGACTGCTTCCATCTTTTGCGCCTGGCGAAGTTCGTTTTCCAAACGCACCCGTTCGGTGATGTCCTGCAAGATTACGAGCTGATAGGGAACGTTGCCAAGTTCGAGATTCTCCGCTGCGACAAGAACTTCGCGCGTCTCGCCGCTGTAAGTACAAATGTTCGCCGCCAAATTGCGAACAACATGCCTCGCGGCAAGGTCCTCGCGAATGGCCGTGGCGGTTGCCTCATCGCACCATAGTGGTGTCTTACCGGCGAGCACGGAATCGCGTTCGGCGCCCACGAGGGCAAGAAAGCTCGCATTCACATCAAGGCAGCCTTCCCCATTGTGGCACTGGATCATCATCGGAATAGGACTGCTGTGAAAAGCCTTGGAAAAGCGTTCCTCCGAGCGGCGCAGCGCCTCTTCTGCCGCGGCGCGCTCCGCGACTTCGCTGGTGAGTCTCGCATTGGCAGCGCACAACTCGGCGGTGCGCTGATTAACCAGCGTATCAAGTTCCTCCATTTGGCGACGTACCATTTGCGTGAGCTGCCACTTCTTCGATAAGGCATGTGCCATTTGCAGAACCTCAACGTTGTCGAAAGGTTTTTTGAGTACGAGCATCTGATCCGAGTTGCCGAGGGATTTGGCGATTTGATCCCACGAGTAGTCAGAATACGCCGTGCAGATGACGATCTGCAGATCGGGGAATTCCTTCCATATACGCGAGATCGTCTCAATCCCGTCCCATCCCGGCGGCATTCGCACATCGACGAAGGCAACAGCGTAGGGCGCTCCGGTCGCTACGGCTTTGCGTACCTTTTCCAGCCCCTCCTGACCTTGAAACGCCGAGTCGATCTGAAAGCTCCACGGGCTTGATGCATCGGCTGCCTCGCCGAAAAGTGCGGCTTCGTCGGCATCAAGCTCCTGAGCGAGTTTGACGTCGGCTGGGCTTAGAATTTTTCGGAAATCCTCGTGAATTGATGGATTGTCATCGATCACGAGGATGCGGTGGTTCTCCGAGTGCAACGTTAAAGGGGTGGTGCTCATGCATTCGGCACAGTGGGTGCAATCGGAAGCTCAAGGGTGAAGGTAGCGCCGTGACCAGTGCCCGCACTCGTTACAGACAGTGAGCCACCCATGGCATGCGCTGCAAGTGCGCCGCTATGCAATCCGAACCCGTGACCCTCTTCTCTTGTGGTGAAACCATGCGCGAAGATGCGAGTGAGATTTTCCGGTGAAATGCCGATGCCGTTGTCCGCGACGACAATGTGCACACTTCGATCGTTCACTGCGGAAACCGAAATCGTAATCCACTTGTCGGCGCGTTTCGATTCATCGAGCGCGTACTTCGCGTTACGGAGGAGATTGATCAATATTTGCAAAACCTTGTGCCGGTCGACGCGCACAAGCGGCACGGGTGAGAATTGCCGATCAACGACGATATGATGGCGCTCAAATGCTCCAATGTTCATCGAAATTGCGTCTTCGACCAGGTGATGTGCAGCCAGATTTTCAAAGACGCCGCTGACCTTGGCGTAGCTTTGCTGCATCGCCACGACCTCCTTGATGTGCTCGATATTGCGTCCGAGCTGATCGACTTCCTGGAGAAGCTCAACGTTCTCGGCGACAAAGAATTCTCCCAGCTTCGAGAGATAAGCCGGCAACTTCTGCCCGTTTGGGTCTGTCGCGAGATATTCGGCGAGGTTGCCGTTTTGCGATGTCAGAAGCAGCGCGGCTTTGGCGAGCTTCGGTGCCTTCGACCGCCGCAATTTCTCCACGACCAAACCCGCAGAGACGTTGACGCTATTCAGAACATTGCCGACGTTATGGAGTACGCCCGTCGCAACCTCGGCCATACCAGCCAGGCGAGAGCTTTCGAGCAGTTTTTGCTGTGAGATCCGCAACGCTTCCTGGGCCTGTTCCCGTTCATTGATCTCGCGCTGGAGCGCATTTACTTGTTCCTGCAATTCCCTTTGGGCACCTTGCAACGCGCTGTCTTGGGATTGGATCTGGGTCAACATTTGATTGAAGGCATCGGTCAGAACGCCCACTTCATCGCCGCAAATTCTGTTTGCGCGGACGGAATAGTCCTTGTGGTCTGCGATGGTACGCGCGGTGCCAGCGAGGCGGAGGATTGGGTCCGTAATGAAACGCAGAAACTGACTCGAAAGAAGGAACGCGAGAAGGAGCGAGGCGGCCAGAACCAGAGCAAAGATCCCGCCGTAAAGTTTTAGCAGTTGCGAGGTCATCGCCTGTAAGTCGGCCAGAAGGTAGAGCGTTCCTTCTCGCGTACCGGTTGGCACAACTGGCTGTGCGAGGAGAATGCGATTGCCGTCGATCCAGAAACCCGATTTCAACCGTGCCGCCTTGATTTCATGCTCGTCCCGTGCGGACCCGAAAAAAGCCAGGCCTTGCTGGTCCATGAGCTCAAGGCGCGCGCTCACAATCTGCGGCATTGTTTTCAGTCCACCAAGGATTTGGGCAGCGGCATCCTCGTCCTTAAACATGACGGCTGCGGCACAATTGTGGGCCGTGATTTCGCCGACCACTGCGAGTTCGTGCGCGGAGTGCTGCTTCAGGGTATACGCTTGAAAACAGAACAACGCCGCAAATGCGAGGAGGAGCACCACGCCCGAGATCAACATGATCACGAAAGTGATTTTTTGCCGGATAGGTCGATTGCGCAGGTTTCGCACGGCAGTATCAATTCAGAGCTTTGAGCAATATGTGTGTAACTCATAGCTATTTTTGAGCCGCGTCGGTCAGCCACCGGCAGAATTTAGTTCAGCTCGATGCGGGGAATTTCGATTCCCTGTTCGGCCAGCTCACCGGTGGTGGCCACCTTGGGTTGCTCGAAGCCGGCCGGGCTGGAACACGTTCTGCTTTTCAACGGGCGCCAGAACGTACGACGTCTGGAATCGATGAGTCTCTACACCGATGAGATTGAAAACGAGCAAAAGCCGGCAAGGATGATCCGGGAACGACTCGCAGGCACGGCCAGTTCCCTCGACGCTAATCGCAAGATTAAACGCGTTTTGACAACCGTTTTGTTGATTACGATTGCATCAGGAATGGGGATCGGTTTTTGGAGTCTGTCGCGCCAGTTAGCGCCTCAGCTAATTAGTGCTCCAGTCTCGTCGAAGCGCAGCGTCCCGACTTCGTTGCCGGAGAAAAGTATCGCCGTGCTCCCTTTCGAGAACCTTAGCGAGGACAAACAGAATGCGTTTTTTGCCGATGGCGTCCAAGACGACATTCTCACGGCGCTTTCCAAAGTGGCGGATCTCAAAGTTATCAACCGCACTTCCGTCAACACTTATGCTGCGGGCAGGCAACGCAACTTGAGCGAGATCGCCCAAAGCCTCGGAGTTGCGTACGTCTTGGAAGGAAATGTCCGTCGAAGCGGCGAAAACGTGAGCATCACCGCTCAACTAACGGATGCTCGCACGACCGAGTGTTTATGGGCAGAGAGCTACCAACGCGATCTGGCCGGCGTGTTCGCGATTCACAGCGAAATCGTGCAGCGAATTACCTCTCTCCTCCACGCCAACGGTACATCGACAGAGCAAGCCGCCATCGAGGAACGCCCGACAAAAGATCTTGGAGCCTACGGTCTTTACGTCCGCGCGAAGGCACTCATCGCGACCATTTCTCTCAACGCCCAAATCAACGAAAAACTGCGTGAAGCCGTTCAGTTGCTCGATCAAGCCATCACGCGCGATCAGGATTTTTAACGCCGAGCCGTCTTGCTTTGGCGGATGCCGCGCTCAAGGCTGTCGTTCGCCTGCGTCCTAATGCGGGCGAAACGCATCTGGCTCGGGCCAACTTTTTCTACCGCTGTTATCTCGATTACGATCATGCACGTACGGAACTCGCGCTTGCGCAACACGCTTTGCCAAATAATTCTGAGATTTTCGAAGTAACTGGCTACATCGACCGCCGCCAAGGTCTCTGGAATGAATCGGCACGGAGCTTGCAGAGAGCTCTCGAATTAGACCCTCGCAACTTTTTTATGCTCCAGCAGATTGCGCTGAGCTATCAGGAATTCCGGCAGTTTGGGGCAATGGCCGCTGCCTTGGACCGGGCGCTTATGTTGATTCCTCGTGACTTGGACACGCGAGTTACACGCGCTTTGGTCGATCTCGAGTGGCGCGCCGACCCGCGGCCTTTGCACGAAGCGGTCAGTAAAATCCTGGCAGAAGATCCGGCGGCGGCCCCAGACTTGGCCGCTCAGTGGTTGTACGTCGCGCTATGCGAACGCGATGCGGCGGCCGCCAGCCAAGCTTTGGTTGCTATCCCGGCAAGTGGAATATCCACGGATCTGAATTTTCCGCGCTCGTGGTGCCAAGGCCTGGCTGCCCGCGCCAGAGGTGATGCTGCGGCCGCTCAAGCTGCTTTCGTCGCGGCGCGCGCTGAGCTCGAACGCACGGTAAGCGAGCAACCCAATTATGGCCCGGCTTTCTGCGTACTCGGACTGATTGACGCCGGACTCGGTCGCAAGGAAGATGCGCTTCGCGAGGGCCGCCATGCTGTCGAGTTATTGCCGATTACCAAAGATTCCATCGACGGTGCGGAGCTGATGAAATATCTCGGCGTTATTTATGTCTGGTGTGGCGAGAAGGATCTCGCCGTCGACCAAATAGCGGCGACGCTGAAGATCCCCAGTACTTTGAGTTACGGCAACTTGAAACTGCATCCTTACTGGGATGCCCTGCGGGGGGAACCGCGTTTCGAACAAATTGTAGCTAATCTGGCGCCGAAGAAGCCCGAAAAATAAGCGTCGGCTAGTACCAGTACTGTATTCACGTTGTTCTGAAACCCGAACGCCCCGCAGCTTCCGCACCCGCATACTTATAACGAGATCTGCCGCTTCTTCGACGTGTTTGAGAGGGCTGGTCTGCGCGCCTTCGGATGGGCGGTTCTGATCATCGTCGCACTCGCTGCTTGTTTTTTGCCTACTTGGCGCAGGACGCGGATCGACCCGGTCGGATGTTGCGAACTTAAGTCACTTCGCGACCCCGGGGTCGATCAAGCGGTCGCACGCTTGATCGTAAGCGTGTTAGTCCGCGGACGACATTCTCAATAAATACACAAGTGCGATCGGCGGTCAGACCGCAATCGACGGGATCAAGAGCTGCGTAATCAAAGGCAAGGTCGCTAACGCGAGTGGCTGCACGGGGAATCTATGAAGCAGATCAAGTTGCGCGCCGCTTCCACGAGGTTGCAGTGGGGGCGTGCCGCACGCGAGATTCGTTAACTGCAGCCGACACGGCTGCCTCCATAGTTCGTCCGCCCTCAGATTCGACGGTCGAAGATCGCCGCTACAGATCTAGGGCCGACACAGTTACGACTACAGCAACGCGTCGTTGACGCGAATGCGCACGCCGTGGAGTTTCCGAAATGGCGCATTTGACTCAAACGACAGCAACACCGGTTTTTTGTGAAACCGCCACATTTTCAAAGCTGGCATCAAGACATTGCCGTATTCGTTCGCCATGGCTACGGCGGGGCAGGCACCGGTATGAATAAAACCGCGCAGGCGGCATCTGTCTTCCGGAAGACAGCCGATACCTTCGCGGCGGGGGCAAAAACGCTTCCGCAGCAATATTTCGTGTCGGAGAAGATCTTTAAAGAAGAACAAACCAAACTTTTTGCGCGCCAATGGGTATTAGTTGGGCACCAGAGTCAGATCGCTAACGCTGGCGATTATTTCACCGCCCAAGTGGCGAGTGAGAGTGTGATCGTTGTGCGGGATCAAAGATCATCAATTCGCGGATTTTACAACGTTTGTCGCCATCGCGGCACGCGGCTGTGCCAAGATTCAAGCGGACAGGTCCGCGCTATTCAGTGTCCATATCATTCCTGGACGTATGCGCTCGACGGCCGACTGATCGGCGCGCCGCACATGGACGAAGTTCCGGGTTTCGATAAGGCTGATTATTCCCTGCCCCCAGTAAACCTGGCGTTGTGGGAAGGATTCATTTTCGTCAATCTCGCGCCCGCACGAAACGCCTCGACAGAGCGAGCCGGCTACATGCCTTTAGAAGAATGGTTCGCTCCTTTGGCTGGAAAATTTGCGCATTCGAACCTGCCAGCACTGCGTTCCGCCAAGCGAATCGAGTATGATGTCCGAGCCAATTGGAAATTAATCTTCGAAAATTATTCGGAGTGCTATCACTGCCCTGGTGTGCATCCGGCCTTGTCAAAGCTAACGCCGTACGATTCAGCGGAGAACGATCTTAGTGAAGGGCCCTTTCTCGGCGGGTTTATGCGAATCGGGAAAGGGAAAAGCCTCAGTATGAGCGGTAATGCCTGCGCGTTACCTCTGGGGAACCTCCAGGGTGAGAATCATACCCGGGTCTTCTATTATTCCATTTTCCCGAACATGCTGCTCAGCCTGCATCCGGATTACGTCATGGTGCATCAAATCTGGCCGATGTCGCCGGAGCGGACGTGCATTTTATGCGATTGGTTCTTCCATCCGGAGGCCGCCGGGGTCAGCGACAACAGCTACAATCCGGACGACGCGATCGAATTCTGGGATATGACAAATCGACAGGACTGGCATGTGTGCGAATTGAGCCAGCAAGGCATCGCTTCCAGCGCGTACAAGCCGGGTCCCTATTCGGCCCGGGAAAGCATTCCGGCGGCGTGGGACCGGGAGTATCTGCGAAGCATGAAAGATTAATCAGGAAGCAGGACGCCAGGAAAAGATCTGTGGTTAGTGGAAAACCGCGGAGAATGGGCCGTCAACATGCTACTGTTAGCGGGCTCACACCCTATGGTGGTTGCCGGATTCGCCTCATTCAATCTGCATTGACGCGTGCGCGGGCGACATGGAGTCTTGCCACATGCCGCCGCTGACTTATGCGAACTATCTCGACCTAGAGAAGTTGCTCACACTGCAACAACCGCGCTCAAGCCCGCCGGAGCACGACGAGATGCTGTTTATTATCATCCATCAGACCTACGAGCTCTGGTTCAAGCAGCTGTTGCACGAATTCGAAAAAATAAAGAGCGCTTTCTCGGCCGGCGATCTTTTCAGTGCGATCCATTCTTTCAAGCGCACGCGCACTATCATGAAAGTGCTCGTTGCCCAAGTGGATATCCTCGAGACCATGACGCCGACCTCGTTCTCGAGCTTCCGTGATCGGCTTGAAACCGCGTCTGGATTTCAATCAATTCAGTTCCGCGAACTGGAGTTCGTGCTCGGATACAAACGCGACTCAACGCTCAAGTATGCCCGGCCGGATTTTCCGGGCTACGACCGGCTGGAGCAGCGGTTGACCGAGCGAACCGTCATCGATCATTTTTACGATTTCCTCGCCGTGCGCGGGGCGCAGATTCCGGCGGAGCTGAAGAATCGCGATCTGTCGCAGGCGAACATTGCTAACGAGCAGGTGCAAAAGGAAATCCTAAGTCTCTACAAGAGCTCGCCCGAAGTGTCGATCCTTTTCGAACTGATGACTGACTTCGACGAAGGGTTACAGGAGTGGCGTTATCGTCACATCAAACTGGTCGAACGAACCATCGGGGCAAAGAAAGGGACGGGCGGATCGCCCGGTGTGCCGTTTCTAAAGGAATCGCTGTTCAAGCCGATCTTTCCCGACCTATGGGCGATTAGGCATGAAATGTGAGCGCGGCGCACAACGCCGCGGTTAAATGTTAAAAGAGTTACAACGTTACAACGGGTGCGCGCCATAGTCTTGAAACGGTGAATGGTGGATTCACCACCATGTAACAATGTAACGTTTCAACATGCTCTACGACATCACACCGCCGATTACGCCGACGCTGGCGGTCTGGCCAGGTGATACGCCGCCGAGCCGCGAGGTATTGTTGGACATCAGCCGCGGCGACAACATTACCTTATCGACGCTGCGCGCGACCGCCCATTTGGGCGCGCACGCTGATGGACCGAATCATTATGCAAAAAACGCACCGGCGATCCATGAGCGCGCACTCGATTATTATCTCGGTTCGTGTCAGGTGATCCGAATCGACACTGCGCGCGCAGCACGCATCACCACGAAGATGTTTTTGGACGTGGCAGGGCGAGTCTTCGACGCTGCCGTGGTCAGCCTAGAATCGCCTGCGGTGGGACCGATCGACTTTACATCGCGCGTTTTGTTCGCGACCGGCACATATCCCAGTTCACAGAAATGGAGCAGCGATTTCGCGGCACTCTCAGCGGAGCTAATTGATTTTCTACATGATCGGGGGGTGATTACGGTGGGAATCGATACACCGAGCATTGATCTCCCTGACTCGAAAGATTTACCGGCGCACAAGGCGGTGCTGCGACACGATATGGCGATCCTGGAAGGGTTGGTATTAAAGGACGTGCCGGAGGGAACCTACGAATTAATTGCGCTGCCGTTGCCATTGGTCGGATTCGACGCAAGTCCGGTAAGAGCCGTCCTCAGGACGATTAAGAGTGATAAGTGATCAGAATGAAAAACGATAGCAAATGGTGAGAGATATCTCGGTCCGAGCCGCACGATTATGTTCGGTCAACATCACAAGCAGTGGGCGATTAAAAGCCTGCCCCTGAGCGACGTTAAACGGGTCAGTCAGTCGCCCTGC
>WNGO01003290.1_pt1 | contig 10396 bp, 11 predicted proteins | sample 5400511 | NCBI WGS metagenome assembly WNGO01 (sample SAMN13153380, study PRJNA577476) | soil metagenome | isolation source: 20 cm soil or saprolite under Garry oak tree replicate 2 | place: USA:California | collected 2016-06-15
GCACGCGGTGCGGCCGCAGCGCGGCAATCAACGCTGCGGCCCGGTTTGCCAGCGGCGACCTGCTTTTGACCGTGGATGCCGACACGGTTTTCGAGCCGACTGCTGTCGCGCGGCTTGCGGCCGTATTCAGCGATCCGCGCGTCGCCGGAGCGAGCTGCAACATTGCGATCAGCAACGAGCGTGACTCGTTATTGACCGGGCTTCAAAGCGTCGAGTACCTGATGTCTATCAGCGCTGGGAGAGCCATACTCGACGTCGTGGATGCGATCGCGTGTCTGTCCGGCGCTTGTTCCATGTATCGGCGAGATATATTCCAGCGACAGGGCGGCCTGGATGTCGGCCCCGGAGAGGATCTGGAGTACAGCCTGCGGCTGCGTCGCCTCGGCTATGTCATCCGTTTCGTGCCGGACGCCTGGGCGGAAACGGACGGCCCGACAAACGGCATAAGCCTTTTGCGCCAGCGCGCGCGCTGGGATCGTGATGCCTTGCGAATCCGTTTCATGACGTATGGCGAGCTGAGCTTCTTCCATCCGTTCGAGCGCTTGCCGGACACGCTTCAGAGACTGGACTTCATTTTCTTTGATCTTGTTCCCACGCTCAGCTTACCATTCTATCTGGCTTACATCTTGCTGCTGTTCGGCGCCGATGCCGCCCTGTTTCTCGGCGCGATCTATTTCCTGCTGCTCTGGATCTCGATTTTCAACATGGCGCTGGCGTTCGTCATGTTCAATCGATCGATTGGCCTCTTTGGTCTGGGAGCCTCGCTGATCTTTCCCCTGTACCAGGGTGTCTATCTGAAATGCGGGCGGTTCCTTTCGTACTCCTCGGAAATCATCTTCGCCACGTCGCGGCACGATGATTTCGTGCCACCACGCGTTCGTCGCGCCCTCTTGGGGGATCGGAGGGAGGAGCCAGCCCAATGAATGTCACGATCAACCGCCTCGATCCAAACCTTCCCGATCCCGTTGAAAGCCGCCGGCGCGCGGCGGGACGGTTGGTGCGCATTGCCTATGCAACGATCGTGTTCGGTGTGCTCGCTTTCTTTGTCACCTATTTCGGCGCGCCCTTTGTCTTTCTCGGCGGTTCGGGCACGGTCTCGGCCCCACCTTACGTGGTTTCCCTTCCCTATACCGTGCAGGTGAGTCACATGAACCTGGTGCGTGGCGCCACGGTCAAGGCCGGTGACGAGATCGCAGAGGTGGTTTCACCGGAGCAGGACAGCATCGTCGCGACCTATATGCGCGCGATGGCGGACATCGCCGGTCGCACGGCAGAACTGCGCATCAAGGCCCGGGTCGCGCAGGAATCCCTCGAAGCAACGCGCTCCTATTTGCGCGTGACCGAGGAAGCAGCAGAACACGTCGGCGCTATGTCCTCCGCCACGGTGACTTTCCGCATGGAAGTCTTGCGCGAACGCGCCTCGGCCCGCAAAGCTGTTGTCTCGCTGGAGGCGGAAGTCGCCGAGACCGCCATTCAACTTGCCTCCCTGGGCGAATTTATCCAACAGCTTCAAGGCCGCCTCGATGAGGTGCAGCGCCATTTCGGCCAGGGCAGGGTGTTTGCGCCGATCGCCGGGATCGTTTCGACAGGTCTCGCGCATGTCGGCCAATCGCTGGTGGCAGGCACGCCGATCGCCGAGATCCTCGATCCGACCGACATCTTTGTGGACTGGTACATTCCCAATGAGCGCCTGATCGATCCTGAGGTCGGGAACGAAGTCTATGTGGTGTTCGGCAACCGGCGGATTCCCGGAAAGATCGCCCAAATCCTGCCGGTTTCCGATGTGTACGCCCGGACGCAGCAGCCTTTAGCGCGTGACCGCCCTGCGACCCAGATCGCGCGGATCCACTTCGATCCGGGTGCGTTGCCGCCGCCGCTGAATTCTTCGGTCAATGTTCGCATGCACTACACCGAACTTTCCGCCCGCGTCGCCAACGCGCTGATCCGTTTCTTCGGACTTTACTGAACATGACGCCGCGGATGTCGCGCGGAGTGCCATACGATGCAGATTGAAGGAGATCAATCGGTGTGCCCGGCCTGCGGCGCCGAAGGGCTGGAGGTTTTTCCGGTGTTTCATCACATGATCTGCGCCTATGTCGGCCCACAGTATGACTTCGCTCCGACTGTCGCTGGATATACCTGCCCGAAATGCCGCCGCGACATTGTGTCGGGCGATCACGCTTGCGAGATCGTAGGGACGAGTGCGCGCTGCATCCAATGTCGCAAGGAAATGGTGGTGTCGCCACCGTCCGTTTCGAGGTAGTCAAATCTTCACACCTGTCGATGCTGCGATTTCGAGGACCCAATGATCCTTGTGACCGGAGGCGCCGGTTATATTGGCTCGCATGCATGCGTTGCGCTGCTGTCCGCCGGCGAGCAAGTCGTTGTCATTGATAATTTCTGTAATAGCAGTCCCGAGGCCCTCAACAGGGTACAACGAATCTGCGGCAACGCTGGCGGTGGTCGAAGGCGACATTCGCGACCAGCCTATGCTCGAAAGCGTATTGACGCAGTATGGTTGCACCGCCGTCATGCATTTTGCCGGCCTGAAGTCCGTCCAGGACTCCGTGGCGCGGCCACTCGAATACTACGATCAGAACGTCGTCGGCTCGCACCGGCTGCTCCGCGCCATGAGCAAGACCGGCGTCACGCAAATCGTATTCAGCTCATCGGCCACCGTCTACGGCATGCCGCATTTCCTGCCCTGCACCGAGGATCATCCGCTCAATCCCGCCAATCCCTACGGCCGAACCAAACTCGTCATCGAGGACATGCTGCGCGACCAATATGCGAGCGAGCCGACCTGGCGAATAGCGATCCTGCGCTATTTCAACCCGGTCGGCGCCGATGAGAGCGGCTTGATCGGCGAGGATCCGAAAGGTGTCCCCAGCAACCTGGTCCCCTTTGTTGCCCGGGTCGCGATCGGGCGCCGGCAGCGGTTGAACGTCTTTGGCGCGGATTACGACACACCCGATGGGACCGGCGTCAGGGACTACATCCACGTGATGGATTTGGCTGCGGGACATCTGTCGGCGCTGCGACTGCTCGATGGCCCGAAATGCTTTGCCGTCAATCTGGGAACCGGCGAGGGCAGCAGCGTGCTTGAAGTGGTCCGCGCCTTCGAGGCTGTGAGCGGACGGAATGTTCCATATGACGTCAAGCCACGCCGCCCTAGCGACGTCGCTGCGTGTTACGCCGCCACCGACTATGCGTCGAAGTTGATGAACTGGCGGGCGACCAGGTCGCTCGAGACCATGTGCGCCGATCACTGGCGGTGGCAGCGGACCAACCCGAACGGCTATGCCTGATGGCGCCACTGGCACGAGGACAGAGTTGGAGCCCTGGCGCAGCCATCTCTCTTGCCGCATCACCGTGGGACTGGCAGGCAAGCGCGCCACCGACACTGCCCGTCGGGACAATGGCCATAAGGGCAATAGTCCCGAGAACGTCACGGTCGTAGGTTTGCCACGGGAAAAACTCAGCTCTCAGGCAGGGGGCGCGGCAATGACCACTCGGCTGGAGCTCAACTTGCGGGCTGCGCTATGCAGACAGCTCGCAAAGCGTGAGCCGGCTAACCGATCGCTCTGGATGGCCGAGGCGGAACATTGGCTGCGCTTGTCGAAAGAGAAGCTTCGGGGCGAGGCCAAGGCAAAATCGGTTCCGGCACGACCGGTGTCTGCGCGCCAGGCACCCGCTCCCTGACTTCGGGCTTTTCCGAGAAGTGATGCGGCGCTCCCTGGATCATTGGCAGTCCGACTTGAAGGACTGCGCCATGCCGCTTCCCCGTCGTCGACTTCCGACCACATGAGAACTTCTGCCCGCTTGATCCAGCAAGGCGCGACGTGTCCATGCATCACGCGACAGCTTCGTCCGGTGCCGCAAGCCGCAACGATGTGGCGGTCGTTTACCTTATTCGAAGCGCTCGGTATTAATTTTGAAATTGTGGTGTATTCTGAATGTATGCATGTCGATGTCGACTTGCATTGAGCCAACTTAGGGGTCACGGAGGGTAACATGGCCAAGAAAGCGAAGAAGGCAAAGAAGAAGAAGTCAGCCAAGAAGAAAAAGAAGTAACCGTTCGACAACAGCCTCGTAGCATCGGGATAGCGTCTGAGATCCGTTACGCCTTTCGTAGCGCGCACAGGCGCCAGCTTTCGAGGACAGATTATCCGCGCAACAAACAACCAAGACGGACCCTTATGCAGATGGCTGCTGCATAAGGGTCCGGCTTTTCACTATATGAGTAGAGCTTCGCCAAAAGCATTGCCACTGATGCGATGGGAAGCATCCTGTGTGGCCTACGTCCCGCTTCAGTCGTCGGCAATGTCGCGGCTCGTTCGCGGCATTTAATGGCGAATGACACTGCCAGGACCTGAGTCAGCCGAAGACGTCACGGCCAAACGGCCCATGAAAAAAGCCATGGGCTGATATCAAACTTGGCTATTTCCCGGGCAGTGAAAAAGTGCAAAACCCTAAGTATCTGAAGATATTGGTCGGAGTGGCAGGATTTGAACCTGCGACCCCTGCGTCCCGAACGCAGTGCTCTACCGGGCTGAGCCACACTCCGACAAGAACGCGGCTTATAGCCTTGGGTTTCGGACACCGCAAGAAGGTGAATTGAGGACGCTAACCCCTTTGAATGTTGGCCTGAAAACGCAGATTCTGCCCGCCGGCGAGGCCGCCGTGGCGGCGGCTGCGCGTGCTCTCGCCGACGGCGAACTGGTCGCGTTCCCGACCGAGACCGTCTATGGCCTCGGCGCCGATGCCACCAATGCCGCGGCGATTGCGCGGCTCTATCAGGCCAAGGGCCGGCCCTCGTTTAATCCGCTGATTGCCCATGTCAGGGATCTCGCGGCTGCGCGGCTTGTTGGCCGCTTCGAGACGCAGGCGGTCGTGCTCGCAGAGGCATTTTGGCCGGGCCCGCTGACGCTGGTGCTGCCGAAGACAAAAGATTGCGCGGTCGCCGATCTCGCCACCGCAGGTCTCGATACCGTCGCGCTCCGGGTGCCCGCCCATCCGCTGGCGCGGGCCATCTTGCGCGCGTTCGGTGGACCGGTGGTGGCGCCATCGGCCAATCTGTCGGGCCACGTCTCGCCGACGACGGCGGCGCATGTGCAAAGCGATCTCGCCGGGCGCATAGATCTGATCGTCGACGGTGGTGCGGTCGCGGTCGGCGTCGAATCCACCATTGTCGGATGTTTTGACGAACCGATGCTGCTTCGGCCCGGCGGGGTGCCGCGGGGCGAGATCGAGCGCGTGCTCGGCCGAGCGCTGCTGCAGCCGCCCGAGGATGCCGACAAGGATGCAAGCCAGCCCTTGGCGCCGGGCATGCTGGCGTCGCATTACGCGCCACACACGCCGGTGCGGCTCCATGCGGAGAGGGTCGAGGCCGGTGAAGCGCTGCTGGCGTTCGGCCCCGCAGTGGCGCCGGGAGCAGATAACGCAACCGCGGTGATGAATTTGTCCGCGCAAGGCGATCTTAACGAGGCCGCCGCCAATCTTTTCGGTTATCTTCGCGCGCTCGACGCCAGAGGCGCGCGCGCGATTGCTGTCATGCCGGTGCCGGATCACGGGCTCGGCGAAGCGATCAACGATCGGCTGCGCCGCGCCGCCGTGGGGCGGAAATGAGCAAGCGTAAAGTGACAAGAATGAATATCGTCCAGCCATCAGCGTCGCCGCTCTCGCCCGAACTGATCGCGCGCTTTCGCAAGATCGTCGGCAATAAATATGCAGTGACCGACGCGGCTGACATCGCGCCTTATCTCACCGAGGAGCGGGATCTGTTTCACGGCCGTTCGCCGCTGGTGCTGCGGCCAGGTTCGACGGCGGAAGTCTCCGCGATTTGCAAGCTTGCCAGCGAACACCGGATCGCGCTGGTGCCACAGGGCGGCAATACGGGTCTCGTCGGCGGCCAGACCCCCCATAATGGCGAGGTCGTCATCTCGATGCGGCGGATGGACAAGATCCGCGACATCGACACCGCGTCCAACACCATGACCTGCGAGGCCGGAGTGGTGCTGCAGATCGCGCAGCAGCGCGCCAGTGAGGTTGACCGGCTGTTTCCGCTGTCGCTCGGCGCGGAGGGAAGCTGCACCATCGGCGGCAATCTCTCCACCAATGCCGGCGGCACTACCGCGCTGGCCTACGGGGTGGCGCGCGAGATGGCGCTTGGGCTCGAAGTGGTGCTGGCCGACGGGCGCATTCTGAACGGGCTGTCGAAGCTGAAGAAGGACAATACCGGCTACGATTTGCGCAACCTCTTCATTGGCGCCGAGGGCACGCTCGGCATCATCACCGCGGCGACCCTAAAATTGTTTCCAAAACCGCACGCGGTGGAAACCGCCTTCGTCGCCCTCAGATCGCCGGCGGCAGCCCTCAAGCTGCTCTCGATCTCGCAGAACGAGGCGGCAGGCACGCTTACCAGTTTCGAGCTGCTTTCGGATATCGCGGTTGATTTCAGCGTGCGTCATGGCATCGACATCCGCAATCCCCTGGTCAGCAAGCATCCATGGTACGTGCTGATGGAGCTGTCATCTCCGCGCGATGACGCCCGCGCCGCGCTGGAATCGATCCTGGCGCAGGGCATGGAGCAGGCCATCGTCGATGACGCCGCAATTGCGGCGAATCTTGCCCAGCGTATGGCGTTCTGGAAGCTGCGCGATGAAACGTCCGCGGCGCAAAAGCCGGAAGGCGGCTCGATCAAGCACGACATTTCGGTGCCGGTCGCCGCGGTGCCTGATTTCATCGAACAAGCCAATGCAGCGGTGATGAAGTTGATACCCGGCGCGCGGCCAGTGCCGTTCGGTCATCTCGGCGACGGCAATATCCACTACAATGTCAGCCAGCCAGTTGGCGGCGACCCCGCGGAGTTTCTTGCGCGCTGGCACGAGGTCAATGCGGTGGTATTCGACGTCGTACTGCGGATGGGTGGATCAATCTCCGCCGAGCATGGCATCGGCGTGCTCAAACGCAACGAATTGCCTCAAGTGAAAGACAAGGTCGCGATCGAACTGATGCGTTCCATCAAGGCGATGCTCGACCCGCTCGGCATCATGAACCCGGGCAAGGTGCTGTAGATCCCCGCCCAAAGTTCGCCGTTTCGATAGACTCGAGCACACAAAATGACGCCTCATGCCGGGCCCCGGACATGACGAGCAGTGGATCTCAAAACAAACTTCCCTGCCCGTCATCTTCGGATGATAGGCGCAGCGGTTTGCGCGGCGCGGGCTTTTTCGGCGGGCCCGCTTGCTCGGCCGCCATCTCTTTCGCGGTGACCGGGAGGATCAATTGCGGGTCATCATTGGCCGCGCGATTGACCCGCGTCGAGACCTCGTGCCAGGCGAACTCGCCGTCGGCGGGCGCGGTGAGCAGCGCCATCGCCGCCTCGGCATCGTGCGCGCGGCAATCGAGCCAGCGGTCAAAATCGCCGGGCGCGATCGTCACCGGCACGCGGTCGTGCAGCGTCGCGAGATCGGCACTCGCCGCTGCGGTGACGATAGTCACCGTATCGAGTTCCTCGCCGTTCGGGCCGATCCAGGTGTCCGCCAGCCCCGCAAGGCCGATCGGAGTTCGGTCGCGGCGATAGACGAAGTGAGGCCGCTTGCGCTTTTCGGACGCCTGCCATTCATAATAGCCGTCCGCCGGGACCAGGCAGCGCCGCCGCTTCATCGCATTCTTGAAGGCCGGCTTTTCCATTACCGTTTCCGCGCGCGCATTAAACAGCAGGCTGAATTGGCGCGGATCTTCGACCCAGCCGGGCAACAGGCCCCAGCGCATCAGGCGGAAATGCCTGACGCCGTTTTCGATGATGATGACGGGTATCGGTTGGGTCGGCGCAATGTTATGCCTTGGCGGAAAATCGGGCTGCTCGATATAGCCAAAAAGCTGCCGCAAGGCCGCCGGCGGCGATGTTATTACGAAGCGTCCGCACATTCTGTGGTCCAGTTAGGCATCCGTTCAGCACCTTTTAACCCCAACCGTCAACACTGCGGCAGATGACGTCAACCGCTTCCAAACCCGCGCGATCAGACCGCCAGACGGGCCCTGATGAGGAAGCCCGGGCTGCCCGGTTGCGGGCCGCCAACATCAACCCCCGCACCGGGCTTGCCACGGACTATCTGAATCATTTCAACGAAGCCATCATGCTGCTTGAGATGATTCCAGACATGCCGAAATGCGCGGAGGATTTTCTGCTATGGTACCCGCTGTCCTATCGCGAGCATTTCATGGCGTCGCATTTCAAGGCGCGCGACCTCGCGATCGAGGCCTATGAATCCGCGGATGAACATATTCGGGTCGAGTTCGACAATATCACCGGCGCAATGACATCCATACTCACCGCGGTGGGGGCCGCGATGCGCCAGGTCCGCCAGGACAAGACCCGCGCCAGGCTGGCTGAGCAGGCGATCGGCTGGGTCAAGCCGCTGGTCGCCCTGGCTGGCGGCATCATCAATGGCGGCGCTGAGGCCGACGTCGATTACATCATGACTCACTGATGCCAGCGACTGTCCTGCCCTCGCATCCCCAGCTAGCCGTCAGTGCCGCGATCTTTCGCGATGGAAAAATCCTGCTGGTGCGGCGCGCCAGATCACCGGCCAAGGGTTTCTATTCGCTGCCGGGCGGGCGGGTGGAATTCGGCGAATCGCTGCATGCGGCGCTGCATCGCGAAGTCGCCGAAGAAACCGCCATGAAAATCGAAATCATTGGCCTCGCCGGATGGCGCGAGGCTTTGCCGGGAACCGGCGGCGGCGGGCACTATCTGATCATGTCATTTGCAGCGCGCTGGAGTTCCGGCGAACCGGTGCTGAACGAGGAACTCGACGATTTCCGGTGGCTCGCACCGGACACGCTCGGCGACCTCAATCTCACCGCGGGCCTGCCCGAGGTGCTGCGGTCGGCCTGGGAGCTGATCCGGGCCTAGAAAGTGGCTCCGCCTTGCTTCCAGCGCATTGAAAAGGCATATCACGGCCGCCGTCCCGGCCCGGACCCCTTCATGTCAAAGCATTTTCTGGCGGTAATCATCATCATCTCGGCGTGCCTTTCCGGCTCCGCACGGGCCGAGGACGCGGCCGCGCCGTTCGACGGCGACCTGCAGCGGCTGGCCGAAATCCTCGGCACCCTGCACTATCTGCGGGGCATCTGCGGCAGCAATGAAGGTCCGAAATGGCGCAATGAAATGCAGGCGCTGATTGACGCCGAAACCCCCTCGGGCGATCGCCGCGCCCGCATGATCGCGGGCTTCAACCGGGGCTATAATGGCTTCCAGCAGACCTACCGCACCTGCACGCCGGCGGCAGCCGTCGCGATCCGCCGATACATCGAGGAGGGCTCGAAGATTTCGCGGGATCTGACCGCCCGCTATGCCAACTAGCGCCGCGGTTCCCGAGCTCTTTGCTCCCGGAGCGGTGCGACCCTTCGATTTGGAACAATAGATTCAATCCTAATTCGCGCGTTAACCTTTCCTAAAGAAGTGGTCTAGGCGGGCTCGCCCTGCATGCTAAACCTTTAGGCATTCGACGCGCTCCGCTCTGGATCGCGCACAGCTTCGTTGAGTTTTTATGAACCAACCAGTGTCCTTCACCATCGCCCGCGACCCGCTGCCCGATCACGAGCAGAAACAGGCCGCGTTGAGCTATCTCAACGAGGCCTGGGCTGAGGCGCGGCACGATGGCGTCGATGGCGACTGCCTGGCGCAGGCCAGCTTGTTCGCGGCGTTCGCCGAACTGGTCGGGACTTACGGCGAAGACGCGGTGGCGAAATTCGTGGAAGGCCTTCCCGTCCGCGTCCGCAACGGCGAATTTTCGACGCAGATGGCGAAGCAGTAAGCACCGCCGTCATTGCGAGGGGCGCAAGACGAAGCAATCCAAGCTTCGGTCTTGCTGCGATGCCGCTTCATCGCTTCAGCGTCTCCAAGAACCGCACCGGCTCGCCCGTTGCTGGCGCGGCCAGCTCGCCTTGCCACATCACCCGGCGGCCGCGCACGAAGGTGCCGACCGGCCAGCCGGTGACACGCATGCCGTCATAGGGCGTCCAGCCGGCGCGGGAAGCCACCCATTTGTTGGTGATCGTTTCGCGGCGCTTGAGATCGACCAGTGTAAAGTCCGCATCATAGCCCGCGGCGATCCGGCCCTTGCAGGCGATGTTGAACAGCCGCGCCGGTCCGGCACTGGTGAGATCGACGAACCGCGCAAGCGACAAGCGCCCGGCGTTGACGTGGTCGAGCATCAGCGGCACCAGGGTCTGCACCCCGGTCATGCCCGATGGCGAGGCTGGATAGGGTTTGGCCTTCTCATCCAGCGTATGCGGGGCGTGATCGGAGCCGAGCACGTCGATGATGCCCAGCTCGATGCCGCGCCAGATGCCGTCGCGATGGTCCACCGATCGCACCGGCGGATTC
>WNGO01003291.1_pt1 | contig 10393 bp, 8 predicted proteins | sample 5400511 | NCBI WGS metagenome assembly WNGO01 (sample SAMN13153380, study PRJNA577476) | soil metagenome | isolation source: 20 cm soil or saprolite under Garry oak tree replicate 2 | place: USA:California | collected 2016-06-15
TGCGTCGACCGTCACGCGGACGTGGAGTCCGCGCACGCCATCGCCGACCAGGTGGAGGAGCGGCTCAAGCGCGACCTGCGGCTGCACGAAGTCACGGTGCACGTCGAGCCATGCTGAGCCTCTCGGGGGAGCAGCGCTCCCGGACCACGCGGCGGCCGCCGCGCTCGCTCAAGCAGGAATATCAGGAGTTCCTGCTGCAGCGCATCGAGGAATACAAGAACGCGCTCACGCGAGCAGACCTGCTGGAGATCGGCGACGAGGCGGTACGCGAGCTCGAGGAGAGCGCCGCGGAGCAGTACCTCCTCACCGAAGTCCTGCTGCTCGAGCACGTCGACCGCATCATCGCCCGGCGGCTGCGCCTCCCTTCGTTCCCGCGCTGGCGCCAGAAGCATCGCGCGCTGCGCGCGGCGCAGCGCGCCCCCACGCACTGGGGCCTCGAATCGGATGGCCCGCTCGTCAGCGCGGTGCGCCGCCTCGAGCCCGGCGACCTGGCCCTCGTGGTCGGCGCCGCCGCCCTTCCCGCCGCGCTGTTCATCGCGGCGCACGACGCCGAGGTTTTCCTCGTCGATCACGACCTCGGGTCCGTCGAAGGCGCGGAAAGCCGGGCCGTCACCGAGCAGCTCGCGGGGCGGTTCCAGGCGCTCGTGGTCACGTTCGGCAGCTGGTTTCCCGACGTGGCGCCGAGCCTGGTGATCATCGATCCCGCGGCCCTCGCGCCGGCGCGCGCGCGCGACCGCCACGCACTGCTCACCGAGCTGCAGGTGCGCACTCGTCCCGGCGGCGTTCACGTGGTCCTCGCGAGCCCCACGGTGAGCGAGGTCATCCCCCTCGCCGCCGAGGCGCTCCAGGCTCAGTACGGCGGCTGGGAAATCGTCCGCCGCCGTCGTGGTAAGGCCAGCGCCGGCTTCACGGCCACGAAGCCGGAGCGTCAGCTGGACACGGCGTTGAACGTGTCAGAGTAACCACTCCGCTCCACCCCACTCCGTCAACCCGTTGCCGGATATCACGTTGCCGGGTGAGGCGTGCGGCAAGCGTTTTGCCTCGGCAACGCGGTATCCCACAACCGGAAACGCCCTTTCCATGACGAGTCTCCCCCTAGTCCTGGACGACGACGAGCCGATCGGTATCATCCTGCGGGCCGGCCGGAAGATGCTGCGCCCGGCAAGGATCTGGGCATACTGCTGGTTCACGGACGAGGCAGAGGAGGGGGCGGGCGACCACACGCACCGCCGGCTGCCCGAGCATATCGACTGACGCGCGAGCGGGGCCGGCCCAGAGCCGGCCCCACGTGTTTCAGCACGTATCCTCTTTGCCGATCAAGGAGTTGGCCCGGCGGCCGGTTGCCGGGTCCCCCCGCCCGGTCTAATCTTACAAGGGTCATGGCGACCCTCACGATCAACGGCCGCTCGGTCAGTGCCGATCCCGAACAGACGATCCTCGAAGCGGCCCGCAGGGCGGGGATCCTGGACATCCCCACGCTGTGCTGGTATCCCAAGCTGCCGGTCGTCGGAAATTGCCGCATCTGTCTGGTGTCGGTGGAGGGGCAGGCGAAGCTGCTCCCGGCCTGCGCCACGCAGGTGGCGGACGGGATGGTGGTGCAGACCGAGTCGCATGCGGCGGTCGAGAACCGCAAGGGCGTGCTGCGGCTGCTGCTCGAGCGCTACCCCGGCGAGCACCTGAGGAACGGCAGCCGGGCGGCGGGCCGGGGGGGCCGGGGGGGCCCCCGCAACGAGTTCGAGGCGTATGTCGTGCGCTATGGCGTCGTTCCCACGCCCCTCGGGGAGCGGGATCTGGTCCTGCGTCACGGGGACGAACGGCCCGGCGACCCGATGATCCAGCACGACATGAGCACCTGCATCCTGTGCACGCGCTGCGTGCGGGCGTGCGAGGACATCCAGGTGGTCGGCGTGCTCGACGTGGGCCAGCGGGGCGAGCACACCGAGATCATCGTCGGCGCCGACGGCGACCCGGACAAGGCCGGGTGCACCTGGTGCGGCGAATGTGTGCGCGTATGCCCAACGGGCGCCATTTTCGAGGTGATGCCGCGCGAGCGGTTCGCACCCGAAAAAGTCCTCCATCCGGATAAGACGGTCCGCTCGGTCTGCCCGTACTGCGGCGTGGGCTGCCAGGTGGACCTGCACGTCGCGGGCGCCCAAGTCATGCGCGTCACGTCGCCGGACATCGAGCTCGACACGCCCAACCAGGGCTCGACCTGCGTGAAGGGCCGCTTCGGCTACGACTTCCCCCAGCACCACGATCGCCTCACGCAGCCGCTGATCCGCAGGGGGTGGGAGCAGGCGGGGGGCCGCTGGGTGTGGCGCGGTGGCACGGGGAAGAATCGACGGGGCGGGCCGTGGCAGACCATCGAGGGTGAGGGCCAGAACGCCAAGCCGGCGGGTCCGCCGCGCTCGGTGGGAAAGTCGGTGCGCGACTTGCCGCTGCTCGAGCGCGTCGACCTGGACATTCGCGACCGGGTGGCGACCCCGCCGTCATGGTACGAGCCGTTCCGCGAGGCGACGTGGGACGAGGCGCTGGACCTCACGGCGCAGGAGCTGCTGCGACTCAAGGGCGAGCGCGGCGGCAATTCCCTGGCATGCTTCTCCTCGGCGAAGTGCTCGAACGAGGAGAACTACCTCATGATGCGGATGTTCCGCGCCGCGCTCGGCACCAACAACATCGACCACTGCACGCGGTTGTGCCACTCCACGTCGGTGGCGGCGATGCAGCGCGCGCTCAATACGTCGGCGGCATCGGGCTCGATGCGCGAGGTGGAGCACGCCGCCGACGTCATCTTCATCGCCGGTGCGAACACCACGGAGTCGCACCCGGTGTTCGGCGCCGCCATCAAGCGAGCCCACGAACGGGGCGCGACGCTCATCGTAGCCGACCCCCGCAAGACCGAGCTCGCGGCCCGGGCGGACATACACCTGCAGATGCAGCCGGGCACCGACGTGGCGCTCTTCAACGCGATGCTGCACCACATCATCGCGCAGGGACTCGAGGACAGGACGTTCGTCGCCGAGCGGATGCACGATTTCGACAAGGTGCGGCAGTCGGTCAAGGCGATGACGCCGGACGTGGCCGCGAAGATCACCGGGGTTCCCGCCGACCGCATCCGCTGGGCCGCCGAGATCTACGCCGGGGGGCCGAACACCAGCACGCTGTGGGCGATGGGGCTCACGCAGCACGCCAATGGGACGGATCTCGTCACGTCGCTCCTGAACCTGATGCTCGCCTGCGGCATGATCGGACGCTGGGGCGCCGCGATGATGCCGGTGCGGGGGCAGAACAACGTTCAGGGCGCGTCCGACGTCGGCGCGATTCCCTTCGTGTACACCGACTACCGACCGGTCAAGGACCCGAAGAACCGCGCGGAATACGCGGAGGCGTGGGGCGTCCCGGCTGAGTCCCTCTCGCTGAAGGAGGGCCTCATGGTGACCGAGATCGTGAGGGAGGAGAGCGGCGTTCGGGGGATGTACATCATGGGCGAGAACCCGATCATCTCGGACCCGGACGTCGCGCACGCCGAGCATTGGTTCCAGGAGCTGGAATTTCTCGCGGTGCACGACCTGTTCCTCACGGAGACCGCCCGCTACGCCGACGTCGTCCTGCCCGGCTCGAGCTTCGCCGAGAAGACGGGCACGTTCGTGAACACCGAGCGACGCATTCAACTCGCTCACAAGGCCGTGGCCAGCCCCGGGCAGGCGCGCGGCGACCTCGAGATCCTGATCGACCTGTCGAACCGCCTCGGGCTCAAGACGCGCTTCGAGACCTCCGAAGCGGTGATGCGGGAAATCGCACGCGTGACCCCGTCGTGGCGCGGCGTGACCTACCAGCGGCTCGAAGGGGCGGGGCTGCAGTACCCGGTGCCGACGGACGACTCCGCCGGGACCTCGTTCCTCTTCGACGACCGGTTCCCCACGGCCGACGGCAAGGGCGTCTTCGTCCCCGTCCAGTACGCGCCGCCCATCGAGCTCCCCGACGACGAGTATCCGTTCGTGATGAACACGGGGCGTCAGCTGTATCACTGGCACACGGGCACAATGACACGACGCGCTTCCGGGCTGGACCGACGCGAGCCCACCCCGATCGTCGAGATCCACCCCGACGACGCCCGCGAGCTCGCCCTGGAGGACGGCGATCTCGTGCGGCTGACGTCGCGCCGCAACACCATGGTGAGCTCGTGCCGCATCTCCGAGCGCGTAGCGCCGGGCCAGGTGTTCGTGCCGTTCCACTTCCGCGAGGCGGCGGCCAACCTGCTGACCAATCCGGTGCTGGATCCGTACGCGAAGATGGCGGAGCTCAAGTGCTGCGCGGTGCGGCTGGAGGCGGCGCACGTGGCGGTAGCGGACTAATCGAAGTGCGGAATGTGGAGTGCGGAATGCGGAATTGACGTGGGAGGTCGTGCAACGAGCGACGCTCGCATTTACACTCCGCATTCCCAACTCCGCATTCCGCACCGCGGTGACCTAACCGGTTATCCCTCCGGGGAATAGATTCCCGCCCTCATGGATCTAGGTCTCGCGGGCCGCGTCGCCCTGGTATGCGGCAGCACCAAAGGGTTGGGCCGGGCCGTCGCGAAGGCGCTGGCACAGGAGGGCGCCCGCGTGGCCGTCAACGGCCGCCACGACGACTCCGTGGAGCATGCGGCGCACCAGCTGTCCTCCGAGGCAGCCGAGACGGTGATGCCGTTCGTGGCCGACGTGGGCGATGCGGCGCAGGCCGAGGGGCTGGTGGAGCGGGTGCACCACGAGATGGGCCGCCTCGACGTGCTGTTCTGCAACGCGAGCGGACCGCCGGCGGCGCCCTTTACGCAACAGCCGGCCGAGGCCTTCCGCCGCGCCCTGGAGCTGAACCTCCTGTCAACGGTCCACCTCGCTCGCGCCGCGTTGCCCATCATGCGGAAGCTCCAGTGGGGCCGCATCATCTGCCTCGCGTCCGTCGCCGCCAAACAACCCCTGCCCGGGCTCATCCTCTCCACCACCGCGCGGGCGGGTGTCCTGGGGTTCGCGAAAGCCCTGGCCGACGAGGTCGCGGCCGAGGGGATCACCGTGAACGTGGTGTGTCCCGGTTTCATCGCGACGGAGCGGATCACGGAGCTCACCGAGACGCGCGCGAAGCGCGAGAAGCGCGCGTCCCAGGAGGTCATGCGCGACATGGTGGCGAGTATCCCACTCGGCCGCATGGGCCGCACCGACGAGCTTGCGGCGGCGGTCGCGTTCCTCGCGTCCGAGCGGGCCAGCTATATTACCGGAGCCGTGCTGCAGGTGGACGGGGGGTTCACCCGATCCATTTTCTGACGCATCCCGCATCCTGCTTCCCGCATCCCGGACGTCATGCAAGCAATCGTAAAAGAGCGACGCGCCCCCGGCCTGAAGGTCGCGACGGTGCCGAAGCCATCGCCCGGCCCGGGGGAGGTGCTCATCGCGGTGCGCCACGCCGGCGTGTGCGGCACCGACGTCCATATCGCCGACTGGGACGCGTGGGCGGAGGGGCGGATCAAGCCGCCGCTGGTCGTGGGTCACGAGTTCGCCGGGGAGATCGTCGCGGCGGGCGACGGCGTGTCCGAGCTCCGGCCCGGCCAGCTGGTGACCGCGGAGGGGCATATCGTGTGCGGGCACTGCCTCCAGTGCCGCACCGGCAACAGCCACATCTGCAAGAACACCCGCATCATCGGTGTAGATCGCGACGGCGCCTTCGCCGAATACATCGCCATACCTGCCACCAATGTGCTGCCCCTCGACGGCGTTCCGACCACGGTCGGCGCCATCATGGACCCCATCGGGAACGCCTTCCACGCCGTCCTGACCGCCGAAGTTCAGGGCAGCTCCGTCTTCGTGGTGGGGTGCGGGCCGATCGGCTGCTTCGCGGTGGGCATCGCCCGCGCCGCCGGCGCCGCCAAGGTGATCGCCTCGGACGTAAACGCCAAGCGGTTGGCGCTGGCGCGCCGCATGGGGGCGCACGTCACAATCAACGCCGCCGCAGACGACGTGGTACACACCGTGCTGGAGGAAACCGGCGGCGAGGGCGCGGACGTCGTGTGCGAGATGTCGGGCGTGCCGTCGGCGCTGCACCAGGCGTTCGCCGCCGTGCGCCTGGGCGGTCGGGTGCAGTTGCTCGGGATCCCCAAAGGCGAAGTGCCGGTCGATTTCGCCCGTGAGATCATCTTCAAGGGGATCACCGTGTACGGCGTGATCGGCCGCAAGATGTACGAGACGTGGCACGAGATGCGCCGCTACTTGAGTGCCGGGCTGCTCGATCCCCGGCCGGTGATCACACACCAGTTTCCGCTCGCGAAGATCGACGAGGCCCTCGCCGCCATCCGCGCGGGCGACGCGGGCAAGATCATCCTGGAGATCGCATGAGCTTCGCCGGGCGGCTCGACGCCGAGCTCGAGCAGTTCAAACAGGACGGAGTGTACAAGCGCCTCAACTACCTCGAAGGGCCCCAAGCCGCACGAGCCAGGATGCAAGGGCACGGCGAGGTCGTGATCCTCTCGTCCAACAACTACTTGGGCCTCTGCAACGAGCCTGACGTGGTGGCCGCGGGCAAGCGTGCCCTCGACCAGTTCGGCGCCGGGACGGGCTCCGTGCGCTTCATCTGCGGCACCTTTACCATCCACCGCGAGCTCGAGCAGGCGCTCGCCCGGTTCGTCGGTTGTGAGTCATCACTCACATACGTCAGCTGCTGGAACGCGAACGAGGGACTCGTCGCGACCCTCCTGGGCGAGCAGGACATCGTGATTTCCGACCAGCTCAATCACGCCTCAATCATCGACGCCATCCGGCTCGCCAAGACCATCACGAAGTGCCAGACCGCGGTTTATCGGCACTCGGACATGGCCGATCTCGAGGACAAGCTGCGGGCGGCCCAGGCGACGAATGCCCGGCTCAAGCTCATCTTCACCGACGGCGTGTTCTCCATGGAGGGCGACATCGCGAAGCTGCCGGACATCCTGACCCTAGCGCGAAAGTACGACGCGGTCCTCGCCGTGGACGACTCGCATGCCACGGGTGTGCTCGGCCGGTCGGGCCGGGGCACAGCGGAGCATTACGACATGGTGGGCCAGGTGGATATCATCACGTCAACGCTGGGCAAGGCGCTGGGCGGCGCCGCGGGCGGCTTTACCGCCGGCCCCGGCGCGCTCGCCGACTATCTCACGCAGCGCTCCCGCCCGCAGCTCTTTTCCAACGCGCTCCCCCCCACGGTGGCGGGGAGCGCCCTCGCGGCGGTGCAGCACCTCCAGCGCCACCCCGAGCTCGTGACCCGACTCCACGAGCACGCACGCTATTTCCGTGAGCGCCTGGTCGCCTTGGGGTTCAAACCGTTGCCAGGTGAAACGCCCATCGTGCCCGTCATCCTAGGGGAGACGGCCAAAGCGATCCAGATGAGCGAGCTGCTGCTCGACGAGGGAGTGTTCGTCACTGGATTTGGCTATCCTGTTGTTCCACAAGGACATGCGCGCATTCGCTGTCAGCTCTCGGCGGGACACACGCGTGACGAGCTCGACTTTGCCCTAGCTGCCTTCAGTCGGGTCGGGACCAGGCTGGGACTCATCTAGCCTTCAAGTACTTTCAAGGTTCAGAGGCTTAAAGCGAAGGGCTATCGCGTTTTCCGGACGAATTCCCTATTTTGGGGGTCGCTTTTTGACCCCGAGGAGTCGTCCATGCGGGTAGTCACGGTCATCGCGGTGCTGCTGGTGGGCGGGGCCGCCACTCTCGAGGCCCAGCACCACTTTCAGTTTGAGATCGGCGGGTTCGGAACCTTCACGCGCTTCGACCGCGCCTTTGGGCTCGACAACCAGATCGGCGGCGGGGGCCGGCTCGGCTTCTGGATCACCGATTGGCTCGGGATTGAGGGGGACGGACTGTACCAGCGGCCGCACCCGAAGGGTGGCGGAGCAGGGACGGACTTTCCTGTCTGGTTCGCCTCGGGGAGCCTGGTGCTGAACTTCGGCTCCGAGAAGAGCTTCTATATCCTGGGCGGCTACTCCGCCATGGACTTCAACAGCAACGGTGCCGGGGGCTTCCGGGACACCGGGGTGCATGGCGCCATCGGCGACCGCATCTACATCTCGGATCGGGCGGCGTTGCGCCTCGAGGCGCGCGCCTACTACGCGCCCAACACCCAGTTCCCCGGCGGCACGTGGGGCGGTCAGGTGGTCGGCTCGGCCGGGCTGTCGGTCTTCCTCGGGCCCAACCATCGCGAGTCCCCGTATCCCGAGGTCCCCAAGGAGAAGCGCGACTCGATCCTCGCGGCAGGCGGCAAGGTGCCCGAAGCGGCGCCGCGGGGGGGGCCCACCTACGAGCAGCGCTCCAGTGATTGGCAGCACAAATGGTACTGGGGTGGCGAAGCCGGGATCATGGTGTTTCGCACGAACTTCGACAGCTACTCTTTTGAGCCGACGTTCGGCGGGCACTGGCTGATCACGGGGAAGCGGACGGCGCTGTACGCCGCGTTCGAGCAGTCGTTCTTCATCTCGCCCCGCCACGTGACCATCGTCGAGCCCAGCGGCGCGGTGAGCCCCGGAAACGTCCAGTTCAACAATCTGCGCCGCATCATGGTGGGGGTGCTCGCCTTCCCCGCGCAGCTGCGGGTGGAGCCGTTCGCGGGCGGCGGGTTCGCCGTCATGGAAGCCTTGAACGTCCAGGTGAGCTGCTCGAGCTGCGTCGGCTCGGACTTGGGCCAGCTCCAGGATGAGGCCGACCGGGCGGCGACCAAGGCCTTTTTCTGGTGGATGGGCGGAATCGACATCAAGCAAGGTCGGCTGGCGCTGTACGGCCACTACATCCTGACATCGGCGGCGGCCAACTTCCTGATCCAAGGCACGACGCACACGTTCCAGGGCGGCGTCCGCTATTCCTTCGGCACCGCGAAGGAGGGCGTCACGGACCGGCAGTAAGGACGCGCAGGAAGTTCTCGCCCAGGATCTTGCGGACGTCCGAGTCCGAGTAGCCGCGGGCCTCGAGGGCCCGGACGAGCTCGGGCAGCGATGTCGCGTCTTTCATGGGTCGGGGCAGCACACTGATCCCGTCGAAATCGCTGCCCAGCCCGACGTGGTCGATCCCCATCACCTGCACGGCATGATCGATGTGGTCTACCAGGCGGTCGATGGTGGGGACATCGAGGCTCTCGGCGTGCTGGCCGACGAACTTGTCCACCTCGAACGCCGACTCACCGGGACGGCCGCGATGGCGCGCCCGGATCGAGTCGGTCTGCGGCTTCAGCCGACGCCGCATCTCCTCGTACTGGTTCCGGAAGTGCTCGTCCAAGAAGACAGGATAGAAGTTGATTCCCACCACGCCGCCGTTCCGAGCGATGGCACGCAGCTGCTCGTCGCTCAAGTTGCGCGGGTGGTGCGCCAGGGCCCGGCACGACGAGTGCGACGCGATCACCGGTCGCGTGCTGGTGGCCAGGACGTCCCGGAACGTCGCGTCGGACACGTGCGAGACATCCACCAGCATTCCCAGCTGGTTCATTCGTCCCACCACCTGGCGTCCGAAGGAGGTGAGCCCGCCGTGCCGCTCGGGATCGGTGGACGAGCCCGCCCAGTCGTTCCCGTTGTTCCACGTGAGCGTCATGTAGCGCACCCCGAGCTGGTACAGCGAGTCGAGGTGCTCGAGCGAGTTCTCTATCGCATGCCCACCCTCGACGCCCATGAGCGCCGCGATGTGGCCCCGCGCCGCGGCAGCCCGGACCTCATCGGCCGTGGTGGCGAGCTCCACCTCGTGGTTGGTGTCCGCGAGCGCCCGCACGGCTCCGATCAGGTCGAGGGCGCGTCGAAAGGCAGTGCCCCGGGCGTAACGGGCATCCACCCAGATCGAGAAGAACGCGGCCGTGAGACCACCCTCGCGCATGCGCGGAACATCGATGTGCCCGTCGCTCAGCCGACCGGTGATGTCGGCCTTCATGTCGAGCATCCGCTGCGGCGTGTCGATGTGGCCGTCCACGATGATAGGCTGTTGGAGCATCAGCAGCAGTCCTAGCGGGAGGCCCATGGTGAGCCTTCGATCAGGAATCGCAGCGGCCAATCGGCGGCGCGCGTGATGCCGATACGCGGTGTCACACTGATGGCTTGATGCTGTCGCGAGTGATTTCGCACGATACGCAAGCGTCCTCGGGTGAGCGGGAGGCCGTCGTGCCGCCCGGTCACACCCAGCGCCTGGCAGAGCTTGGCGGGACCCGAGCAGAGGTCGCGGTCAGCGACGCGTGCGCCTCCGCGCCGCCGCCGCATCGTTGCCAGTCCCTCGAGAGGCTCGAGCGCGCGGATCAGAACTGCGGCGGGGAGCCCGGCGCGCTCCGTCACCGCGTTCAGGCACCAGTGCATCCCATAAGTGAAATAGACGTACGCGGTGCCCGGGCGCTCGAACAGGCTGGCGTTGCGTCGCGTGCG
>WNGO01005575.1_pt1 | contig 10393 bp, 9 predicted proteins | sample 5400511 | NCBI WGS metagenome assembly WNGO01 (sample SAMN13153380, study PRJNA577476) | soil metagenome | isolation source: 20 cm soil or saprolite under Garry oak tree replicate 2 | place: USA:California | collected 2016-06-15
AAGCTGCTGAGCACCTTCAGGGATCAGGGTGGAGCCGTGGTATCGGGAATCGAGGACGGGAACCGCCTCCCCAGCGTGCCGCAATTCCAGAGCAGCGCGGCGGTCACCTACGGTTGGTCGGTGCGCCCAGGGTCGCGCGCGTTTGTTTCGGGCACTTACCAGTACGTGGGCTCTCGCTACACGTTGATCGACGATGAAGGCAACGGAGTCGGTCCTGCTTGTGCGGGTGAGAAATTCGGCTGCGTGGACCTCAACACTTACGGAGCCAACACGATCGGCGGTCCGTTGACGCAGGGGATCTTCCGATTCAATCCCTTGCTGCCGGCGTATAGCCTCGTCAACCTGCGCGTCGGCCTGACCCGTCAGACCTGGGAGCTGTCGGTATACCTGAATAACGCGCTCGACGAGATTGCCTTCTTGGGCTTGGACCGCGAGCGCGGGACGACGGCGCGAGTCGGGTATCTGACGAATCAGCCGCGCACAGTTGGGGTGGCGATGCGATTTGAATACTAGGAGCTTCTGAAAGCAGAACCGCCGGACGGCAGCACGCCGCCCGGCGGTTTTTTTCCCATGACCTGCGAGCTACATCCTCGCGCCGGCTCCGGAACCCATCCCCGCTCCCATCCCGGCACCTTCCACATAGAACTTCGCCCCGATCACGGTCGCGAGCGGCCATTCGATCAATGCGACCACGGTCGTGATGACGACCACGGTCGTGATGACGGTCAGGTTGGCCGGATACAGATGCATCGGCCACATGAACAGGTTGACGAGCAGCAAGCCGACGAACCAGGCCGCCACGCCGGCCTTTGCCGCGGTCGCGGGACCGGCGCCGAAGCGCGGCCGGATCGCCGCATACAGCCAGACGAGGAATACGCCGGCGACGAAATCGAGGACGACGAACCACGGAACCTGCGCGTTGGTCATGGCGGGCCGGTTGAGCGCCGTCATGGCCGCAGCCATCTGGTCCTTCAGGACAACTCCGAACAACACAAAGTCAACGATGTTGAGCACGACGCCCGCGATCAGACCACCGACAATCACCTTTTGCAGGTTGATCTTGCCCATCGTGGCACCCCCTCAAGCGAGAGGACAGCGTCGAACGGAGGACTCCAACCGCCGCCACGGTAGGGAATTCCCCCGGGCTCGTCAAGTCACAGCACGTTCAGCACCGCAATCTGCCCGCCCATCCCGTCCGAAATCGTCGCTATCCCGGAGGGCACAACCCATTCCCTGCCATCGACCACCAGATTGAAGTAGTACGTCCCGCGCGGGAGACGCAGAGCTCGCTCCCAGATGTCGCCGCCCAATCCGGTGAGCTTGTCCGGCTTCCAGTCATTCCAACTGCCTGCGATCGCGACCGAGTGCGCGCCCGGCATGCGGAAGCGCACGACGACCGTATCCCCGCCGCGCGGGATGGCGACCAGTGGTTGCAAAACCACGCGCGCAGGTGCGGTGGTGACCGCCATGGCGCGGCGCGCCGCAAACAGGCGGATCCCGCCGCTGACGAACCCCGCGCGCGGCAGCCCCTGAAACGGATCACGCAAGTAATTGCCGCCCGCCGCCTCGACGGCGATTGTCGGTGTGACGAAGTACTGCAGCGACGCGCTGGCGGCGCCGGCCGACCCATACGTCCCGCTGAAGCGGCCGGTCACCCACATCGAGGCGACCGTGCGTGAGCCGTCGTATGTAAGCCCACCCACGACGTCGGTATACCAGACGCCCAGCAGGTGCGTCGCTTCTGTGGTCAGCGAGAGTTGCACTGGAGTGGGATCGGCTTGCCACCAGCCGCGGGCGCGGAGGCGCAGCGCCTCGACGCCGGGTTCGTGTTCGATCACGCCGGAGATGACCCCGGCGCCCAGCGCGAAGTTGCTGCGTGCCGCCTCGAATACCATGAGTCCCGAAGCGGACCCAATGCCGTCAGAACGCCAGCTGGCCGCCAGTGTGCTGCTGATCGCGATTCGCGTACCTCGCGCGCGCCACGGCAAGGCAGCCCAGATGTCGCCTCGACCCTGGAGCGCGGCGGCACCGCCCTCGAGCCACGACACCGCTCCGCTGGCGCCGAGGTACGTCGCGGTGGTGAAGCGTTGGGCGGCGGGCGCGAGCGTCAACGCACTGAAGCTCGAGCCTCCAGCGTATCGCACCACGCCGGCACCGACCCCCAGCGAGGCTTGCTGCTGCGCGAAAAGGGCGATGGGCGCAATCGCCAGACATGCTGAAAACGAAACCGGTCCCAAGTGCATGGGACCGGTAAGATACAGCGCGACCGAAAACCGCTACGCCTAGGGTCTGCGCGGATTGTTACTGCGACCCTGCCCTCCCTGACCGGCATGATCGGGCCGATGCGAGGGAGAGGCCGGCACGGCGGGTGTCGCCGGCGTTGCGGGCGTCGCGGGGCCTTCGCCGGGATGCGGTGTCGCCGGGGTGGCGCGCGTCGCCCGTGTCGCGGGCGTCACCGGCCCCCCCGTCACCGGCTGGTTGTCGAGTCCGACGGCCTCACCACGAACATGCGTCGCGCGGCGGGCCATCGCTGCGGCCACTTTCGCCTTTGCGATATCGGATGCGTGGGAGTTCGGAATCGTTCCCGAGTTGCCGGGCCCCTCCGTTTGCGCGATCGCCAGCGCCGGCACCAGCAGCAACGCTGGAACGAGCAACAGTGTGCGTTTCATCCATTCTCCTCTGTGAGGCTGAATACTGGGAAAATCTCGATTCCTGTAACATGAGCTCGGCGCGCGATAGGTCTCTCGCCATCTCGCGCAGCCAGCTCCAGAGTGTGCGCCGCACCACAAACCGTCCGGCTGCATACCACAACTGCGCGAAGACCTCCCGAACCACACGATCGGCCAGGCCCGAATCCATCAGGATCCCGTATGCCTGGGCGTACAGCGATGCCCGATGGCGGCGCTCCAGCTCGATCAGGGCGGTCGAGTCTCGCCGCACGATCCGCCGCAGCAGGTCGGCATCCGCGACCAGCGGACGGGGGGAGGCGAGGGGCTGAGGGCCTAGCTTCGGACTCATGACTTCGTAAAGATTCGTCCGAAGCGGGGAGGTAACGCGGGTCACAATGAAACAGCAACCGATTCGTTACCAATCCGTTGAGCGTGCACTCTTTAGCGGAGGAAATAGGTTGCGGCCCCCCCCCCCTCCTGGACCCCAGGCGACCGATGGCGAGATCGTGCGGGCAGTGCTTGCGGGGGACCGCGATCGCTACGCCCAGCTGGTCGAACGGTATCGTGACCGGTACGCGCGCTACGCGGCGCGCATGCTGGGCTCTGTCGACGCGGCCGAAGACGCGGTTCAGGATGCGTTCGTACGGGCGTATGATCAGCTGTCGCAGTGCAAGGAGCCCGACAAGTTCGTCGGTTGGTTCTTTCTGATCCTGCGCAACCGCTGCTTCGCGGAGCGGCGGCGCAACCGGTCCTCTGCATCATTGGAAGCGGCCGCGGAAGTGGCGGCGGTGGATCGGACGGACGGCGGGGCGGAGACGGCGGAACGGCGGCGCGCGCTGCAGCTCGCACTGCTCGCGCTGACGCCGGATCAGCGCGAGGTCTTCGTCCTCAAACACGTCGAAGGACTGTCGTACAGCGAAATCGCCGAGCGGTTGAGCACATCGATTGCGTCACTCAAGATGCGGATGCATCGGGCATATGACAGATTGCGCGAGGAGTTGAGAGACCACACATGAGCGAGCACGAGTACCATCCCCTAGTGAAGCAGCTGCTCGACGGCGACATCACGTCCGCCGAGCTGCCGGCCGAGCTGCGCGTGCAGGGGGAAGAGGCACTGCGCCTGTTGGGGCTCGTGGATCGGATGCCGGTTGCGGTGCCCGACGTCACGTGGCGTGTGATGGCCCGTCTCGAGCGCCGCCGTCGCATCCTGCCGTGGCTCCTCGCGCCGGCGCTCGCCCTCGCGGCCGCCCTCGTCGTCTGGCTGCTCCCCGTCAAACATGTCATACCGGCGTCCACGGTCACCGTGCGCTTTGTGCTTGTCGCGCCGGAGGCCCACGCCGTGAGCCTCGCCGGGACGTTCAACCAATGGGATGCCCGTGCCACGCCGCTCGTGCGCTCGGGTCCGACCGGAGTGTGGACCGCAACGCTCACGCTCCCCGCTGGCCAGCACCAGTACGCGTTCGTGGTCGATGGCCAGCGGTGGGTCCCTGACCCCGGCGCTCCCGCCGTCGATGACGGCTTCGGACGCCGCAACAGCGTACTGACGCTGTGATCCTCACGCTCCTCGCCCTCCCACTCTCGCTCCTCGGCATGCAGCAACAGGGGGGCGCGGCGAGGGGGGCGATCGCCCAGCGACTCGCTGGTCGCGTCACGCCCGACGTGGCCGTCCTCGTCGACGAGCTCAGCACTGCGGCCTCAGCCCGCGGTCTGCCTGTCGATCCGCTGATTCAAAAAGCCATCGAGGGTAGTGCGAAAGGCGTTCCCGTCGAGCGCGTCGCACTCGCGGTTCGTCAGGTGGCAATGCAGCTGGACACGGCGGCGGCGGCGCTACGCGAGGGCGGCGTGGTCACCGACACGCTCGTCATCGCAGCGGGCGCATTCGCGATCAACGCCGGGCTCAGCGCTAACGACATCACAGCGTTGGCGCGGACCGGCGCGAGCGCACCGGCCCTGACGGTTGGTCTCCGCGTGGCCGGTACCCTCTCGGCGATGGGCGTGCCGTCGGCAGAGGACATCGGGTTGATCAGCACGAAGCTGCGCTCCGGACAACCGGCGGACGAGCTCTTGTCGCTGCCGGCGAATGTGCAGGCAGAAGTCGCTCGGGGGAGCACACCTGCACAGGCCGCGGCCGGGCTGGAGCGTGCGGCAGCGGCCCAGGGACGGCACGGGCCACCGCCGGGCCGCGGGAACCCCCCTCCGCACCCACCCCACCCACCGGCACCACCACACCCCTAAGTCAGTCCACCGCGGTACGCCGTCGCGAAAATCGACAACCTTCGCAATAAGCGGGCCAGCCCTTAGATTCCGAGCCACTATGATGATTGCCTCGAATCTGGGCTTCCCACCTCTCGGCGCTGCGCGCGAACTGAAGCGCGCGACCGAAGGGTACTGGAGCGGCAAAGTGAGCCGCGAGCAGCTCCTCGCCACCGCTGCCGAGCTGCGGCAACGGCACTGGCGGCTGCAGCGCGACATTGGGCTGGACCACATCCCCGCGAACGACTTCTCGTTCTACGACCGCATGCTCGATACCTGCGCCATGGTCGGCGCGGTGCCGCCGCGCTACGAATGGAAAGCGGGCAGCGGGCGCGAGGTGGACCTCGACACGTACTTCGCGATGGCGCGCGGGAGTCAGGGAAAAGGCCGCGACGTCACCGCGATGGAAATGACGAAGTGGTTCGACACCAACTATCACTACATCGTCCCGGAGCTCGAGCGCGGCCAGACGTTCCAGCTCTCGTCGGCGAAAGCGGTCGACCAGTATCGGGAAGCGAAGGCGTTGGGCATCGAGGCAACGCCGGTGCTCATCGGACCGATCACGTTTCTCCTGCTCGCCAAGGCGAAGGGATCCGCATTCGACCGGTTGGATCTGCTCGACGCGTTGTTGCCGGTGTACGCCGAAAGCTTGAGCGCGCTGGCTTCCGCGGGCGCCGGCTGGATTCAGCTGGACGAGCCGGTGCTCGCGCTCGACCGCACCGAGGCGGAGCGAGCCGCGTTTGTGCATGCGTACGGCCAGCTGTCCAAGCGAGCCGGGAAAGCGCGGCTGATGGTCGCGACGTATTTCGCCGGGCTCGACGACAACATTCCCACTGCAGTCGCATTGCCGGTGCACGGGCTCCACGTCGATTTGGTCCGGGCGCCACAGCAGCTCGATCGCCTGCTGGCCGCATGGCCCAAGGGCGGAGAACGTGTGCTCTCGGCTGGCGTGATCGACGGGCGCAATGTGTGGCGCGCCGACCTCGAGAAGCAGGCGGCGTTGCTCGAGCGGGCGGCGGCCACCGTGGGAGGCAACCGGCTGTGGGTCGCGCCCTCCTGCTCGCTGCTCCATACGCCGCTCGACCTCGATCTCGAGACCAAGCTCGATCCCGAGCTCAAGACCTGGCTGGCCTTCTCCAAGCAGAAGCTTCAGGAGGTCGTAGCGCTCGCGAAGGGCGATCGGGCGGCGATCGCGGCGAGCGGTCACGCGGTCCGGTCGCGCCGCACGTCCACGCGGATCAACAACGCCGCGGTGCAAGGCCGGGCTGGTGCGGTGACGGAACAGGATCGCGTGCGCCGTACGCCGTACGCCGCGCGCAGGAAATCACAGGTCGAGCTCCCGCCCTATCCGACGACAACCATCGGCTCTTTCCCGCAGACCGCGGAGGTGCGGGCGGCGCGACGCAAGCTGAATGACAATCAGCTCTCGGCCCAAGAATACGACCGCTTCATCGAAGCCCAGATCGGGAAGACGATCACCCTGCAGGAAGAGCTCGGCCTCGACGTGCTGGTGCACGGGGAATTCGAGCGCAACGACATGGTCGAGTATTTCGGGGAGCAGCTGGCCGGCTTCGCGTTCACGGAGCACGGCTGGGTTCAGTCGTTTGGCACCCGCTACGTCAAACCGCCGATCATCTTCGGCGACGTGTCGCGCCCGAGCGCCATGACCGTCCGCTGGAGCAAGTACGCGCAGTCGCTGACCAAGCGACCGATGAAAGGGATGCTGACCGGGCCCGTCACGATCCTGCAGTGGTCGTTCGTGCGCGACGACCAACCGCGGTCCGAAACGGCCAAGCAGATCGCGCTGGCGATTCGCGACGAAGTCGTCGATCTCGAGGCAGCCGGCATCCGCGTGATCCAGATCGACGAGCCGGCGCTCCGCGAAGGACTGCCGCTGCGGCGCGCCGATTGGGCCGATTATCTGCGGTGGGCCGTGGATGCCTTCCGGCTGTCGACCGCTGGTGTGCGGGACGGTACCCAGATCCACACGCACATGTGTTACAGCGAGTTCAACGATGTGCTGCAAGTGATCGAGCGGATGGATGCCGACGTGATCTCGATCGAGAGTGCCCGCTCCGGCTCCGAGCTGTTGCAGGGGTTCGAGCAGTACAAGTACCCGAATGAAATCGGGCCCGGCGTGTACGACATTCACTCGCCGCGCGTGCCGTCGACCGGCGAGATTACGGGCGCGCTCAAGAGCATGACGCGCGTGCTGGACGACAGGCAGATTTGGGTGAACCCCGACTGCGGGCTCAAGACGCGCGGGTGGGAAGAGACGCTGGCGGCGCTCAAGAACATGGTGGCGGCCGCGCGAGAGATGCGGAATGGAAGCTGACGTCCGGATCACTGCCGAGCCAATCGACAATCAGCGCTGCAAGTTCGTCGTCAACGTGCCGGTGCTGGCGGGCGGCGTGCGCCGCTTCTCGGACGCCGACGAGGCGAAGGGGTCGCCCCTGGCGGCGGCGATCTTCGCGATCCCCGGCCTCGGCGCGACCGAGCTGATCGTGTCGGGCAACATCGTCACCGTGGTGAAGCAGTCACCCACGCCGTGGCAGGCCGCCGGCAAGGCAGTGGGCGCAGCGATTCGATCGGCGCTGGCGGCCGACGTGCCGGCGGTCGCTCCCGCCGCAAGGCCAGCGACGGCTGACCCGTCGGCGGTCAACGACGATGCGCTGTACGAGCAGGTGGCGAAGGTATTCGACGAGCAGGTGAACCCGATGGTCGCGCGGCACGGCGGGAGCGTCGAGCTGATCGACGTGCAGGACGCGGTCGTGATGCTGCGGATGGGCGGCGGGTGCCAGGGATGCGGCATGGCCGATGTCACGCTGCGGCAAGGGATCGAGGGGATGCTGGCGCAACTCGTGCCCGCGGTGCGCGGCATCGTCGACATCACCGACCACACCTCGGGCGCCAACCCCTATTTCCAGGCATCGAAAAAATGATTGACAGTGGAAGCGTGGATGGAGGTAGGGGCGCAGCATGCTGCGCCCCTACGTCATTTTAACCATCCCATGCCCCGATTGTTGTTGTTATTGCCTACCACGACCTACCGCGCGGCGGCGTTCGTGGAGGCTGCGAGGCAGATCGGCGTCGAGCTCACCGTCGCTTCTGAACAACGCAGCACCTTCGACCGCGCCAATCCTGCCGGTCTGATTGTCCTCGATCTACAGAATCCCGATCACGCCGCCGCCGAAGCGGTTGCGTTTGCACAGAAGTATCCGGTGACGGCGGTGGTGGGTGTGGATGACGACACGGCGGTCGCCGCCGCGACGATTGCCGAGCGCCTCGACTTAAAGGGCAACCCCTCCCATGCGGCACGCGCCGCGCGCAACAAGCATCAACAGCGCGAGCTGCTGGCCAAAGCTGGCGTGCCGATTCCGCGCTTCATGCTGCAGACGTTGGATGCCGATCCAACCGCGATCGCACCGGCGATCACCTATCCATGCGTTTTGAAGCCACTCAACCTGTCGGCGTCGCGCGGCGTCATTCGCGCCGACAACCCCAAGAGCTTCGTTGCGGCTCATGCCCGGCTCAAGGCAATCGTGTGCGAGCCGTCCGCCGGATACCTGATCGAGGAGTTCATTCCCGGCTACGAGGTCGCGCTCGAAGGCCTCGTCGTGAATCGGCGCCTGCATGTCCTGGCCATCTTCGACAAGCCAGACCCTCTCGATGGACCGTTTTTCGAGGAGACGATCTACGTCACCCCATCGACGGTCCCCGCGGCGCTGCAGGCCGCGATCAAGGACTGCGCCGATCGTGCGGTGCGAACGAGAGCGCGCCGCTGCCGGGGTCATGATGATTCCCATTCCCGGGGCGGGCACGCTGCGCGAAGTGCGCGGCGTGGCGGAGGCCAAGGGGGTCCCGCTGGTGGAAGATGTCCAGATCACGGCGCATCCCGGGGAGCGGCTCGTGCCGTTTCCCGAAGGATCGCGCTACCCGGGATTCATCTTTGCGCGCGGCGAGGATCCCGGGCGAGTGGAGACCGCGCTGCGGCAGGCGCACAGCCGGCTCCAATTCGTCATCGACGCGGCATGAGTCCGACGCGCCGCCGGCTCGCGATCGCCGGATTCCTGGCCCTGTGTGCGGTTCTCGCGGTGCTGGATGCCCGGGCGCAGCGTGAAGGAACGGATTTTCAGGCACGCTGGATTTTCGGACGCTGGTTCTGGGCCGGCCAGCCGCTCTACGATCCTGTGGCGGGAGTGCGGGGCCCAAACCTGTACCCGCCGATCGCGATCATGCTGTTTCAGGTTCACGCGCTGCTGCCGCTCAAGCTGGCGGCGGCGGTTTTTCAGTTCTTTAACCTCGCGCTGATTCCGGTCGTGGTCTGGCTGACGCGCGACATTCTGCGCGTCCTGTTTCCGGATCTGAACCCGCGACACGCCCTCTGGGCCATCGGCCTCGGCGTTTTGCTCTCTGCGCAATTCATCCTGAACAACGTGAACCTCACGCAGATCAACCTGGTGGTGTTCGTGCTGGGGCTGCTCGGGATTCGCGCGTACATCCACGGCAATGATTGGGGCGCCGCGGCCGGTTTCGTGGGGGCGACGGCGATCAAGCTCGTGCCGGTGTTCCTGGTGATTTGGCTCATCGTCCGTGGCCCGCGCCGCGCGGCACTCGCCGTTATCCCGCTCGCGCTCGCGTGTTTCGTATTGCCGATTTTGCAACGCGGTCCCGCGCGCGGCTGGCAGGACGTGCGTGATTACGTCCGCCAGATCCAGACGTACGGCCCGCTGCGCGGCCACGTCCTGCAGATCTACACGAACCAGAGCCTGGCCGCCGGGATCTTCCGCCTGACGCGGCCACCGGCGGCCGATACCCCGAACGAGCGCGATTATCGGGTCGCGACCCTGTCAGATGATGCGGCGCACACGATTTATCGAGTCAGCGCGTCCCTCATCCTGCTCGCGTTTCTCGGCGTGCTGTGCTGGCTGCGCGTGAGACAGATGCCGATAACGGCGTTTGAGTTGAGTGCGGCGTTCCTCGTGGGGCACCTGCTCTCCTCGGTGACGGAGAAGGCGCACCTCGTGACGCTGCTCTTCGTGTTCACAACATGGTTGTCGCTCGAGTGGGGCGTGCTCAGGCGGGGCGAACGCGTCATCGACGTCGTGGCGCTCGTGCTCATGGCCGGGAGCGGATTGATCGGCCGAGACATCTTCGGCGATCGGATCCACCATTTGGTAGGCGGTTACAGCGTGATCGTGTGGACGATGCTGCTGCTGTTCGGGGGGTGCCTCTGGTTCTCCGTTACACCGCTTCGGCGACCACTTCCAGCCAATAACGCGGCACGCGATCGACTTTCAACTCCTCCATAGTCCGTGCCAGGCCAATCTGCAACGCCTCCGAGCCTTCCTGGAGCGGCACGCCCGGAAGCGCGCCTTCAATGAAGAGCGAGAATCGGCCGATGTCGGCGAGACTCTCCGCCGTCATCTCGATGCGTAGCAGCTCGACGGTCGTCGGGCGGAAGCCGGCTT
>WNGO01007038.1_pt1 | contig 10391 bp, 14 predicted proteins | sample 5400511 | NCBI WGS metagenome assembly WNGO01 (sample SAMN13153380, study PRJNA577476) | soil metagenome | isolation source: 20 cm soil or saprolite under Garry oak tree replicate 2 | place: USA:California | collected 2016-06-15
TCTTCCTCCGTCATGGAAGCGCCTGACCCAGCAAACGTCAGGATCCTCACGACTCTAGGTCATGTAGATCATGGAAAAACAACGCTTATGGATGCTCTGCTAGCTGCCAACAACATCATCTCCCAACGCATGGCAGGAAAGATGAGATATCTAGACAGTAGAGAAGATGAACAGGAACGAGGAATTACCATGGAGAGCAGTGCTGTCTCATTGAAATTCCAAGTGGCGGAGAGATCGCCCGATGGTGGTGTGTACTCTTTACCCGATATCATTCATTTCGACATGGTGACGGATACAAGATTAGAAAAAGTGACGAAAACCTATGTCGTGAACATGGTGGACACTCCAGGACATGTGGATTTTTCAAGTGAAGTGTCCACTGCCTCTCGCATTTGCGATGGTGCACTCGTGCTAGTTGATGTAGTCGAGGGCGTATGCACTCAGGTATAATTCAAGTTCCCTTTCCGTCACCTGTCTTGACATTTGTTTAGACAATCGCCGTACTTCGACAAGCATGGCAAGATCGCCTAAGCCCCATTCTTGTCATAAACAAATTCGATCGACTCATCACAGAACTTAAGCTGACGCCCACTGAGGCCTATCATCATCTCGTACGCTTAATCGAACAGGTCAATGCCGTTATGGGCAGTTTCTTTGCCAGTGACCGTATGGAAGATGATCTTCGTTGGCACGAAGACCGAGAGCGGCGGCTTGCCGCGAGAAAAGAATTATATGCAACTAAAGCAGATACCATGGCCGAGACCAACGATGCCGACGAATTTAAGGAGAAAGATGACGAGGATATCTATTTTGCGCCAGAGAAGGGAAACGTTGTCTTCGCTTCTGCATTAGATGGATGGGGATTTCGCGTGGTCAAGTTTGCTCAGTTGTATGCTGCAAAGATGGGCATGAAAGAGGCCAATCTCCGGAAAGTGATATGGGGCGACTTTTTCCTCGATCCAAAGACGAAAAAGATCATCAGCTACAAGCATCTCCGCGGCCGGGCTCTGAAACCACTATTTGTACAATTTGTATTAGATAACTTATGGGCTGTGTATGATGCAGTCGTCATCGATCCGTACGTGAATTTTTTTGACATGGTCAGACACGCTGATGATGGTCATTCCACAGTAATCCGGAGAAAGTGACAAAGATAGTTAATGCCCTGTCACTCAAAATTCCACCTCGAGACCTCAAGTCAAAAGATTCGAGACACCTCCTTCAACTCATCTGCACACAATGGCTTTCGCTATCTACGTGCATCATCCGAGCTGGGATGGATATTGTACCTGCACCTCCAGTCGCGCAAGGCACCCGTATACCCAAGATGCTCTATCCCGAATTACGAGAAGAGACGCTTCCTCCGAAGAATAAGCTCGAAGTGGACTTGTATGGTTCGAAATCCGAGTCGGGTGCTTACGTCGTGGCATACGTGAGCAAGATGTTCGCTGTCCCTGCTAAGGACCTGCCGGAGAATAAAAAACGCCGCCTCAGGGCGGATGAAATGCGAACTAGAGGACGGGACGCGAGAATTGCGAAGCTGCAGGATGAAACAAACAGCGGATCAGCTACGCCTTTTTCGTCTCCCTCACCCGTTCCCCCGGCGAGCCGCGATGAAAATACTACAACCGGTACCAACACGCCGAACCCTGAAGCTGAAAATGGAGAACACGAGATTTTACTTGGTTTTGCGCGGATATACTCGGGCACGATTCGGGTAGGCTCGGAGATATATGCCGTCTTGCCCAAGTATAATGCTGCACTTGGGCCCAGGCATCGGAACAACGAAAAATACCTCATTCGAGCCCAAGTAGAAGGGTTATACATAATGATGGGGAGGGAACTTGTCGGTGTGGACAAAGTAAAAGCAGGGAACATCTTTGCAATCAAGGGATTGGCCGGCAAGGTTTGGCGGTCAGCTACACTGTGCGCGTCTAGCGAGGAAGGGGTGAATGAGGTAAATATGAAGGAATGGTTGATTAACTTGGGAGGAGTCAACCGCGGAGTACGTGTTTTTCACTCGTTTCCCTTGAATTTGAAGTTCATCCACTTCATAAGATGTCCCCCATTGTGCGAGTTGCACTGGAACCAACTGCACCCGCTGACATGCCGAAACTGATCAATGGGTTAAAACTTCTCAGCCAGTCCGATCCGTGCGTGGAGACGTTTCAGCAGCAGACAGGCGAACATGTCATTTTGACGGCGGGTGAATTACACTTAGAACGATGCCTTAAGGATTTGCGCGAGCGGTTCGCGCGCGTAGAAATTCAGGCCTCTGCTCCTATTGTTCCATTCCGAGAGACGGCTATAAAGGCTGCCGGTGTGTTGCATTATTCTTCGTCTTACGCAAGTTATTCATATATTTGCAGATATGGCGCCTACCAAAACGCCGAATGTTCCTCGTGGGACTATCAGGGGTGCCAGCTCAAATAACGTAGTAAATTTCTCCATACGGGCAGTTCCCCTGCCACGTGTCATTCTGGACTTTTTGTTAGACAATATTTTGACTTTGAAGAAACTTCAGCAGGAACGAAAGGCGAAGGAAACCGACAAGTCCGCTGAACACACTCATGAGCCAGAAGACGATGTAGAACTTGATATTGCTGGGGTCGATACCCAGGGTGACCTTTACAGAAAACCCACGGTAAAGCCCGAACAATTTTGGAATGTGTTACAAGAAAAATGTAAGGAAGCAGGGCCAGAGTGGAGTGGACAGATTGACAGAATCTGGGCTTTTGGTCCACATAGAGCAGGGGGTTGCGTTTTGATTGATACGAGGAGGGACGTTATACCAAACTCGTAGGTTTTTCTATTGACTTTGCCTCGACCCCGACTCACTAACCTTGATCAAGCTTGAAACATAGACTAAATGGAGCTCGAACCGAGGAAATTAGACCTGCCAGCGAGGCAGAAAGATTTATACACAGTTTCGATCACCAAATAGAGACTGGTTTCCAGTTAGCGACCTTCCAGGGTCCGCTATGCGCCGAACCAGTGGAAGGCTTGGCATATTTTGTGGAAAGCGTGGTTGTGGATAAGGAGTGTCTGGAGACACAAAAGGGCAAGTATTCCCATTGCTATGACGTCCATCTCACCTGACCATGTCGACGAGCAGAGGAAAATAAGATGGCACAGGTAGCTGGGTCGTTAATCTCAGCGGTACGAGATGCTTGTCGAAATGGGTTGTTGGATTGGTCACCCCGCCTAATGTTGGCGATGTATACATGCGATATTCAAGCATCGAGTAAGTTCTATTCGAGTTCACACAGGCCACGCGTGTGGGTGCATGTCTGCCCACCTGACCTGATTGATTGATTTTTAAATATCGCTCATATGATATGTTTCAGCCGATGTTCTAGGGAGAATGTACGCTGTGATCGCAAAGCGGCGTGGACGAATAGTCGCCGAGGAGATGAAGGAGGGCACATCGTTCTTCAACGTGACGGCGTTGCTACCAGTCGTGGAAAGCTTTGGATTTGCGGATGGTATGTTATTCAGTAACTTGTTAACTAGGGAACCAACAATTTATAATGATGCAGACATCAGGAAACGAACATCAGGAGCAGCGAGTCCACAACTGTTATTTAGTGGGTAAGTTACTATCAAATTCTAGATCTCCGTAATCTGAGAGCGATCGGCGATAGGTACGAGTTGTTGGATCAAGATCCCTTCTGGGTGCCTACCACTGAAGAGGAGCTGGAAGACCTTGGAGAGAAGGCAGACCGATCCAATATTGCCAAGGGGTATATGGACGCTGTCAGGGGCCGCAAAGGGATGTTCGTAGACCGCAAAATCGTGGAGTTTGCGGAAAAACAGAGGACGCTAAAGCGGTAGAAAGCGGATGTACTGTGATTACCTAATATATACACTACATTCTCATCAGAACTAGTCTGATTCCGTCGCTTCACTTACTTCCGTTTCTTGTCTTTCGCTTTCACCGTCCCTCCTCGTTTTATCGACGTGAATGGCGGTGTTGACCTCTTCCATGCATTCTGGACTACATTATGGATTTCCAGACAGTCAAACTTCGAGGTCTAACGGTCGGATGGGGATGGGCGCCGCGGGGACAAGCGCTGCAGTCGGAATGTCATCCAGCGCCCCATACGGTCCTGGAAATGTGGGTTCAGCAGCGGGGGTATCTATGAACGGGGTGCATTTGCATCAATCTCAAGACCAATATCGACAATTCCAGGCTGAAGACGGGATTGAGGCGGAAGAGCCTTTCCCGGCTCTCTTCTGCCGCGCCTTATACGACTATGAAAGTCCAGACAATTCTGCGCTTTCTTTTCGCCGTGGGGACATTATAGAAGTGCTCAGCCAACAACCGTCCGGCTGGTGGGACGGATTGCTTGGCGACGAGCGTGGGTGGTTTCCATCGAATTATGTCGTAATCATATCGGAGGAAGAGGCGGACCAGGTCTTTACGGCTGCCGCTGACGAGGTGGCCAATCACAATGTCGGTACGATACCCCCTGCTGCGGTGAGCGGGGCACATACGCCTCAGAACGGCATGCTCGGAGTCGGCGCGGCTGTCGGCGCTGAACTGACGCCCACCTCGCAATTCGGGAGATTGCAGTCTCCGCCTCCAACAGAGCATGGCACAGACGCAGAAGTTGATTTATCCCATGCATTGATAAGAGGGGGCATGGGTGCTCATGCGGAAGACGAACAGTGGATGAACGGGACGGATGGAAGGTATGGTCGTTCCAACGGCCATGTTGGTTCTAGCCTGTCGCTCTCATCCCAGTCTCAGTCGAGCGATTTTTGGACGCCGCAAGTTACTCCAGACAATCAGGTATGTAATGCAGCTAGTCCCTAAATGGCGGCCGTTAAGCTAATTCCGTTCTATTGTATAAGATTTATTATGTCAATACCCATACTGGACAGCAGTCACGCGATTTACCCTTTGAAGGGGAAGAAGATAGAGCGGATAGCGAGCTTACGGGTGGATTTGCTTCGCAGTCAAGTTCAAGGTCGGACACCAGCTCGGGCCTCCCGTATCGAAATGAGCCCTCCGGAAGCGATCAAAACGTGGCGGGGTTTGACTTTTTCCACAGGACGGGTACCCCTGAGCCTTGGATCAGGCGTCTGGCGGATGACGGTTATTCATATTATTATCTTCACAAAATCGATGGATCTGTACAATGGACGAGACCGGAGCCAAATGGCGGCGCAGCTCGGGATCGCAGTACTTCCGCTTCCAGGCAAGGTGCAATACCCCTTACACATACCTCATCTTCCATGCAGTACAACCAATTCGAAGACTCTCGACTCAGCGTATACTCAGACGACTCCGATGTGCAGCCTGCAGAGGTCCGACCGAGGCATCTGCAAAGAAATGGTTCAGCCAAGATGAAAAATTCCACCCCCGTGTTCAAGGGATCAATGCCGGACCAGACTTCTGCAGAACGCATCGCCAAGTCATTACAACAAGCATTGGTGCCGCCGCAGCCAGAACTGGTGACGGAACTTTCTGCAACTGCGAAATACGCAATTCAGGCTGTTGTGGACAATATCCAACCAAACGATCTTACGAGGCGCTCGGAGGATGACAAGAGAATGGATGGTCTCATTAACAACGTCGTCCTGGCTGTTCGGAACCTTTTATATATTGCTGCCACACCAACAGGACAAATTCCGAGCAACGTCCTTCCTCGCAATTATAAAGAATACCGACCTCCATCCCAGTCGTCACTTAAACCGGCTCAGCGGAAGGTTACGGCGACGCTCTCTCGACTTGTTCTATCTGCACGAGCGATGCAGTATGATTCGGGTGCCATGGTTAGCGATACCATCAGTCGCATCCAGTCGGATGCCGAAGAACTCGAAAAGGCTGTGTTGGCGTTTGTCCTTGAAGTGCAACGTTCGCAGCATTTCAATGCAAAGCCATTGAAGCGGCTCCGGGGTGTGTTCTCTCCGAATAACATTGGCTTGGGTCTTGTTGGAGCAGGCGCTGCCGGCAACTGGAAGGGCTTTGGTTGGGTGCCCTTAGATGACGAGCAATTTTTGCCTAAACGGTTGCTAAGCCCAGACGCCGTCACCGAATTGGGATCACTTATCTCACGTCTTGAGGAAAGGACTACGTCTCTGAGTTATGCCCTTAGGGTCTTAGATGAAAGCTCAGGTATGGCGTTCCATGAGACTTTTTGACCCTGAATTTTGAACTTTTTCAGTGGACCAAATTCATTTGCGGGGCCAGGACTTGATAACCGAGCTTTCCGCAGCGCTGAATTTCATTGCCGACATCCACCTTGCCCGCCATGTTGACGTTGACGGGGTCTTGAGGGACGGCAGTTTCTCCGCGAACGAAATCTATGCAAACACAGTAGAGAAGGCACGTTTACTTGTACGGACTCTGGAGGCTTGTGCCCAAGCAACGTATGATGATGGGGTAACGCTGTTGATGACTATTCAGTCGATCTCGGCAACCGAGTTTGGGCGAAACCGTAATGACAAAACCTTGACGTACGAGAGGTTGGACTCCCTTTGTTTGTCCCTGAAAGCAAACATGGACCTTGTCCAGCAGACCTTTGAAGCTCTGCTTGCAGTTGGCCACGAGCAGGCGGACACTGCCCAAGGCGAATACAATGGGTCCATCGAATGGCGGTTGTCCAAAGTCAGCATGATTCATCAAGGCGATAATGCAACTTTTGTAGACGAAGATGTCGTGGATATGGAGTATGCCATGAATGGTCGCAAGAATGTCATTTCATCCCTCGCTCTCGGTAGCCAACCCGAACTTCAGAGCCAACCTGACGTTCCTCAACCAGACGATACACTGTACTTGGACACAAAATCCACCGATCAAACTGATCCCGGACCATTCGAACGGTCTTCCAGCCCAGGCCTTGACGACGACCGTAAGTCTTTCATCTGAATATTACTTCCGGATCTAACGCAATGGAAATGCGCAGTTCTGGACAAACCACGGCAAAATGCCGGCAGTGGCAAATTGGCCAAGATCCTGGGCGACGAGTATGCAGACAAAGTGGCGAAAGATTCGCAGCCGTGGTATCTTCGTCCTAATTACGATCCTAGCGAGATCTTGATTGACTCAGACGGTACTATTCGCGGTGGTACACTCGCAGCTTTGGTGGAACGACTTACAGCGCACGACCAACTTGGTCAGTGGCACCTACTTGTCTTTACGTTTCTTGACATTCTGAATTACATTTGCAGACCATACCTATACCAAGGCGTTTTTGATGACGTACAAGTCGTTCACGACTGTGGATGAACTTTTCGACCTCCTTGTTAAGCGCTTCAGTATACAACCGCCACCAAACCTAACTCCCCAGGAATTGAGCGAATGGGAGAAGTTGAAGAAGCGTTTGATTCAGATACGGTGCGCATGTTGCAAGAAATCCATGATTGCTGATGAAGACGTGTTCGACAAAGAAGACATGGGCATTCTTGATCGTATGATTGATTTTTTGAAGTCAGATGAAGTATGCCACCTCAATGCTGCGAACTCCTTACGATCGAACATCGAACGTATTGTGCGTTCCTCTTTTTTCTTTGGCCATTCAGGCACTCAGTTATGTCACAGAAAGCTGGTGACTTATTCAGACCAACACAAACCAACATGGGTGCCCCGCCATCTTCTATAATACCCAAAAATCCCAAGAAGCTTAAGCTTCTTGATATCGAACCACTAGAATTGGCAAGGCAACTGACCGTAAAAGAAAGTGATCTGTATCGCAAAATCAGACCATTGGAATGTCTACAGCGTGCACGGGAGCAGAGATCCGACAATATGGATAACATTGCAACGGTGATACAGACGAGCAATCGAGTGTGTACTCTCATTTTTGTTAGACAATTCGACATGCTCATGCTTGCACAGATCGCGGATTGGGTGGCAGAAGCAATCTTGAACAAAGATGACTTCCGTAAGCGGGGTAACATTGTCAAGCATTTAATCACAGTTGCCGACGTGTGTCCTTACATTCTGGGATTTGGAGACGGAATCTAACATGAATGTTCTAGCGCTGCCGAACATTAAATAACTTTTCGACGATGATTGCAATCACATCAGGTCTAAACACCCCACCCATCCGTCGCTTGAAGCGGACATGGGAGCAAGTTGGTCAGCGTCATATGGCCCAGTTCGCGGCCTGCGAAGCGACGATCGACAGCAAAGGCAACTTCAAGGAATACCGGCGTGTAATGCAAACGGTCAATCCACCATGTGTTCCTTTCATAGGTCTGTTCCTTGTTACCGTAACTCGCCTTAACCACATTTACACCATTTTCAGGCGTGTTCCTATCCACGTTGCAATTCATCCAGGATGGTAATCCCGACATGCTTCCCGGAGGCCTCATCAACTTCCGCAAGCGACATATGTTGTCAGAGGTCATCGGGGACATTAAGCGTTGGCAAGCGCAACCTTTCAACCTGGCATCCGTGCCCATGATCATCAATTTCATTGACGAACACTTGAACCATTTCAATGACACCAGGGCCTCAAGTGATCGATTCTGGCAGCTGAGCTTAGAACGAGAGCCAAGAGAACGGGAAGACGAGAAGATGGCACGATTACTGCAAGAAAGCGGTTTCCTTTGATCCTAGAAAAAGCATTCCATTCACTACTCTACATGCTCGCATTGTCATTGCTATCTTATTTCGTCTTTTACTGGAAATTTTCTGGCTTCTTGCGCCTTCTTTGACTACATGGCATGTACAAATTGCGGCGTCGCATTCTTCGCGTTCTGTTTCATTCCCTTGCTCAGTCTTAAGCTATCTTTGTCGCTTTCCCTCTCCCTTCAGGACAAAATGTATTATTCGTAACGTACGCGCTTTACTTGGATGTACTATCGTAGCTTCTAGGTTCACATACATGGCTTGGATTTGGAAACAATGAAGCATTTGGAATTATTCTGGCAAAACGCGCTCTCAATCGGCTGTTGGTTTGTTTTGCCTTTAATTGGCAATAGCCAATACGGTCTATTCACTTATCACCTTGTACATGGACGACGATCATAGTTTCTTCGAAAGAGAGCGCGACAGATTATCGAGGGAAATCACTGCGGTGCGTTACGACGTGGCGCTCCTTATCGGCATTTGGCTTATCGGACCAATAGGGCTTCGAAGAACTGTTGTCCTCGACGAACGTGCTAAATCGCAAACTGGAAGAAGTGCTCGGGATGACAAAAGAGTACGATAACATTGCGGCCCTGTGGAGCAGTTTTTACCAGCTCATGAACGCGCCGGCTGACGAGGGCTAGAGCGTCATTTGCTATATCCTATATAAAAAGGGTCGCCAATATTTATTTATTTTGTACAAGATGCACGGAGTCTAATCGAAACAATGTACTACACTATGGGTGACATTCGTAGAACAGACATATAGCTTACAACGACGTAATTGTCCGAAATGTCCGGGAATTTAAATATCCGCCCAAGTTGCTACCTGAAGCGGGGGGTTAGTCATACGATAAAGGATACGTTATGAGGGACTTACCCATGAGAAGCCATTAAATTCTGCCTGATTGCGAGACGATAATTGGCCATGGACAGGCGTGAGGGTCGGTTGCTCCTTCGTGAACTCTTCATCGAAATTGCTGGTGTCAGCACTACCATTCTGTGAGCAATAGTTAGTCATGGAACTATAGCATTATGAGTTCATGCGTACAATGCTAGGGAAGTATGGAGGGGGTATTCGTTTATTGAAGACATCGTCCCAGTTGACGTCTTTGAAGAACGGCTGCCGTTTTATCTCTTCTGCGTCTTCTCTTCCACACCCAAGGCGCCGATTAGGGTCTCTGGTCAACAGCTACGCGCGTAAAAAATTGGCATTGGACCCAAAGCCGAATACAGAAACGTACCTTCTGGAGTATCGAAACAGCATCCCTGGGCATGGTGATTGGATAAAGAGGTTCATCTTCAAGGATGGCATCAAATATTTCGTCTTCGTCGTCTCCGCGGAACGGTGACTGTCCCAACAACATTTCATACATCAGAACACCGAACGCCCACCAGTCAACGGCGCGACCATAACGTTGTTCCAACAAGATCTACTTCTTGCTTAATATCATGGACTAACGTGTCATACGTCAACTTACCTCTGGCGCCATGAATTCGGGTGTACCACAGAATGTGCTAGTAGTATTACCATATCCCATATCTTCCTTGCAAAGACCATAGTCGGCGACTTTGACGTGACCATCAAGTGTGAGGAGGATATTATCTAGCTTAAGATCGCTGTTCCAGTGAATCAGAGATAATCGGTTACGATTATAGAAGTACTTACCGGTATATAATACCGTTCTGATGGAAATATTCCAGGGCGAGAAGAACTTCAGATGCATAAAACTTGGCTTGTCGGAGCGAGAATTGTTTGCGCTGAATATGTAACATCAGGTCACCACCACTAACGTATTCCATGACG
>WNGO01007350.1_pt1 | contig 10390 bp, 18 predicted proteins | sample 5400511 | NCBI WGS metagenome assembly WNGO01 (sample SAMN13153380, study PRJNA577476) | soil metagenome | isolation source: 20 cm soil or saprolite under Garry oak tree replicate 2 | place: USA:California | collected 2016-06-15
CCATCGCGACCCAGTCGCGAGCCGTGGCGTAGAAATTCGCAGTATTACTGGACACGTGAATCGTCAGATTAGGCGCCTTCCGCCTGTTTCGCATTCGCAAGCTCAAGGGGGCCGAAACCACAGCCATGCGCTGTTTCATTATGTGACTCCACTAAAGGCCGAATACATTGGCGCAGACCATCTGCTATTCTTCGTTTTTCGCTTGCAACTCTGCGGCGGACCATACAATCCGGTAAGCCCCGTTTCTCGGGAGTTGGGGCTCAGTGACAAACTGCGATATTGAAGACCGGAGTAGCCGTGAGACTTTCTATAGATTCAGGACAGAAATGAGGAAGGCCCCGGGTTCGTCAGGGGGGAAGAACCCGGGGCCGGGGGTTAAGGCAGAGGCAGGTATCTTCGCAGCCGCAATTCGCTGTCTCAATGGGCCGCACGATTCAAATTTTCCGGTACCCGGGTTGTAGTACTGGCTTTGAGTCTGTCACCATTGGCAACAGGCATAATGGCGTAAGCGGTTTTCCCATTGATTTCAACCGAATTGGTCCTAGTAAGTCTTAGCGACGTGGCGTGGGGCAGCAAGGGCAAGGATGCACGCCTACTTGCCCAGTTCTGCCGCCTGTTCAGCCGCATAGAAGCAGGTGACTTGGGAATGGTGCTGTTCATGGCACAGAAGATGGCGCGGCGGAAGGCAGTTTGACGATTCGGCTCTGTTGTCGGGCATGGTGGATGATTGCCTTGGCTACACCGGGAATGGGCCGCCTACAATCCTATCAGGGATCGTTACCTTGAAATGATTGTTGCAGTTGATGCATTGAATTGTCTGGTTCCCCACCTGTGCGCCGTCAGTGCTGGCGGCAATATGAACCTTCTGCTTGGTTTTACAGTGTTGGCATTCCACCGTCATCACGACAAAATGCTCGTCGGCCATCGCCGTTCCTCCAAGCGACGGATTTTAACACGCACGGCCAAGGCGCGCCTGGATTGCGTGGGTGGTACAACGGTGGTACAACGGTGGTACAAATTGCTCTGGCCAGCCCGAAGGGTGGCCCAAGATAAATTCGCACTATTAAAGGAGGCAAGCGAAGATTTCGGAGGTAAGCGTTCATGGCACAACCACAATTGGCTCGAATCACCTGTAGTGTATGCAACGGTTGGTACAATTCGGAAAGTGAATTACGCGACCACATGCAGACGGTTCATCGCAGGTTTGTCTCAGAACAAAGTACTCTCCAGCATGGCGGTACACAACCAGATAGACCTAAAAATCAACTTGGCCCGTCAAAAGAAGAATGGGCCAAACTTTCTGTACAGTTAAGGAATGGAGTCCAAGCCCGCTTCAACCCGGAAGAGCTAGACGCCATCGACCGATTCATACTGCTTGCCAGTCAGGGCTCGGTCTTCGATCATCTGTGCCGATAGCCGCGACTCGCAAGGTTTCTTGACCGAACACCACCGTAACCGACATCTGCTCGCGCTAGGAATGACCAAGCGGTGGTTCACTGCGCGTAAGCCTACAAAAAAGGAAACCAGGAACAAGCAGACGAGGTCGAAGAGCACTGCGGGCAGGAAGGTGGCTGCCGATGAAGAAGGCGATTCAGAAGAAGCCGACTAAGATGAGGGTAACTCCCAAGAAGAAGTTGGCGGAGAAGAAGGCTGCTCCGAAAAAGGCGGAGGTGAAAACGAAGGCTCGCGGCAAGAAGACTACCAGACGGAAAACGGCGGGCGCACTTAAGAAACAGGTTCGGGAGAAAAGCCAAAGCGTGGATACGGTGGCATTCGGACTGGAGGGACTGGGTCCGCACTCGGGCGAGCAATCGGGAGATTTGCAGGGATTGTCCAATGTCGAAGGTGCGGATTCGGAGAGTGTGGACGAGTTGCTTGAGGAAGGAAAGAGTAATCAGTGATCGGAGCATGGCGGTGCTTTACGAAAATGGTAACATCCGCACCGTGCCATTCGGATGCAAGTCAACGATAAGTCGTCCAACAATTTGCACCATCGGTTTTTCTTCCCAAAAAATCATTGAAGGTACTGGCTCAGTTGTCAACTCGGACCATCCGTCCGGTCACAAACCGAACGATTGCGGCCAAGGTGACTTGAGATTGACGCGAGAGGGCGGCGGGGGTAGCGGAGTCGTCGGATCGTACACGATGACAGCCGCGCCTGTCCCTCAGGGCGTTAGTGGTCAACGCGGATTCTTCACGGACCAGAGTGGTGTGATCCGCGCCGATCCAACCGGTTCGGCGACCGCAAGTAGCACACCGCTCAGCTAAGTTATGGTTTGCAACCGATTCGTCCTCAACCTCGGCGCCTCAAAGGGTATCTGCCTAGACTGTCTTCTCGGGAAACAGCCCAGGCATCCAACGCGAGGCCAGCGCCGCCGGAAAGACAAGGCGCAGCGGCGCGCGCGCGCTGTCCGAAATAAGCACGCCACGCTTCATCAGCGCCGACACGATGCGGCGCGCATGCCGCTCGCTCGCGCCCACGACGCCCGCGGCGTCAGCACGCGGTAACTCCCCTCGGTAAAGCACGGCTTCTAGGATGATTCCCGATTTGGGCGGCAGCATTCCGAGCCTAACTTCTTCTTGCGCCCACAAAGTGATACGCGCCCGCAGCCTGTCCGGCTGGACCAAGCTTTCCATGAACGTGGTGCATACGCTCAGAAAAAATCTTGCAAATTCGGCCAGCGCCTCCTCTGTAAGGTTGCCGCGACCGTCAAGATCGTTCCGCCGAGGCCCATCGCAATCGGCAAGACACTTCTCATAAGCTTCGACACTGTGTGCCAAGCCGCGAGAGACCGACCAGACGGCCCCTGTGTCCAGAGTCTCCAGAAGCATCGCGTGCGACATCAGGCGGGCAACCCGTCCGTTGCCGTCCAGGAACGGGTGAATCCACAAGAGGCGGTGATGCGCTGTCGCCGCGCCCAGAATCGAGTCCGTCCTATTCAGGTGGCCGTAGACTTCCTCGAAACGTCTCAGAAAACGCGGCAATGCTCCAGGGCTGACGGGAATATGGTTACCGACCTTTACATCTCGGCGACGCAGTTCGCCGGGCACGACCTGCACACGTACTTTCGTGTCCGGGTCCTCCACCCACAGCAGATCCTCGGGCAGTTCTTCGCAGAAGCGGGAATGGATCTCACGGATACCCTCACTTGTGACCGCGCGCCCTTTCAAACCGCCGCCGTCAATCCACCTCTGGACTGTGACATGCGCTTTCGCTTCCAGCTGCAGGTCGCGCTTGCGAGGATCCTTGCTGTAATCGTTTTTCAAGGCGCGCTCAATATCGACCGGGTGAGTTTCATGCCCTTCGATCAGGTTGCTGTAGTAGCAGTTCATCGCCCGCACGAGATCGGAAAGCGACGTCACGAGGCCGAGGTCGGTGAGCGTGCCCCTGTCGCGTGAAGTTTCTCCAATCAGCAAGGGCTCCATCAGGGTCGTGGATTCTCCTAGGTCCTTTGCCACAAAAATGTCCGCTTCCATGTCCGCTTTGTCATTCATATCAACATCTTATATATCAATGGATTGTAAGATTGTAAAGGACGTATCTGGCCGCTTATAAGTCCGCTTACAGGTCCACTATTCTGCATCACGCGATTAGGCAGGTCCGAGGGTCGCGTTAAGCCCGAAGGAACAAGCCCCTCTTCAACTTGGCATCCCAACCTCTTCATCCTAATCCGGCATAGGATGTTCATCACTGAGAATGTCAAGGGGAGAGAGGGGAGTCAGCCACAAGTGACCGCACGCGTGCCATCCTTCAACCCCGGTGGAGATTACCCTGAATATCCCGGATGAGCTTGCGCAACAAGTCATTCCGTGGGCAAGGACTCGGCGCGGGTCGTCCTTGAGGCATTGGCCCTTGAGGGCTACCGTACAGAGTTGCTGCCTGAATCCGCCGTTCGCCAGATGCTGCGCTTTGAGACCAGGATGGAAGTGCATGCCTTTCTCAAGGACCATGGCGTCTACCTTCATTAGGATGTCGCAGATTTAGCGCAAGATCAGGTAACCGCTCAAAAGTTGCGCGGAAGACTCCAAGACGAGAGGGCTTCCGCTAAGCCCCGCTTGGGATGATCGTTGTCGCCGGCACCTCCCTGCTGAATTATCTGATTCTCATTGAAGAGATCGACACTCTCACAAAGGTGTACAGCAAGGTGGTTTCCTCCGTTTAGCTTTTTATCGAACGCTCATAACCTGAGGCCAACTTTTCATGCTAGCCGTAGGCATGAGAAAAAAGCCTTGCACCTACTGCAAACAAGAATTCTATCCTTTCCGCTACCGACCAGATCAACGAGTTTGCAGTTCCACAGACTGCCAGCGGAGACGCCGCACCGACTACCATAGGCAGAAACTCGCCACGGACCCGGTGTATCAGGAGCAGTGTCGGGACAGCCAGAAAAAATGGCGGGAGAAAAACCCCGGCTATATGAAACGGTATCGGGCTAAGCACCGAATTGGGTGTCACCGGGATGTCGAAAGGTCACGCTTGTTGAACCTTCTTAACCGGCTCGCTGATTCTGTAAAGAACAACCTAGTTTTTGATCTGCGGGCGATGGATGCGAGCATTTGGCTTATTTCGGATGGTGTGATCCAGGAAAAGAACAACCTAGCTTCTCCGAAAGTCATTGTTCTGCAAGGGGAATTGCGCACCATCTCCCAGGGCCGGATGCTGAAAAGAACATCTCTTTGAAGATCACTCCAGATTCGTCATATAAGAACGATGGTTGCCTAAGGGAAGGTACTGGGCGGGAAACAGACTCTTCGCAAGATTCAGAGATGCGCCGCCTGCCATCTCGAGATCCTCGCTGTCAGACGAGTGGCGGCAATGGAAGGCATCGAACCAAGATCAATCCAATCATCGCAAAACAAACCGAGCGCAGCCCGCCCAGCAGAATACGTCCCTTATGTCCACCGAGCACCAACAGTACTCCACCGAGAACCGACGAAGCCGAACTAGTTTCCACCATCAAGGACATCGCCCCGCCGACCGGGAGCCGTGACGCAGAAGAGGGCTAATCATCATTCCCAAACCACCAATATAAAACGGCTCCGAATAGCAATCCCGGAAGTGAAAGAATGAAAAAGGAAACCCACGGAATGTCTCTGGGGTAGATGCGCCACACCCACAGAAACCGGCTAGAGGAACCTGGTACATCTGCCCGCTCCATGTACAGAACGAAAAGACCCGCCAAGCTAACCCAGGTACATGCTGCGAGAAGCACACGCAGTTGCTTACGGTTCTTCACGGTCGCATTCTATAAGACGCTAGCCCGACCTTCTCACCAGAGGTGGGGTGAGTGTTGTTTCGACAGGTGGAGCGGTGGATTTCTCCTTATGTTTGGTCGGGAAGACGCGCCGCAATGTTTGCGGACCAACGGGAAAGCTTCGGGTCGCATTGCCTCTCGGACCTCGCGTGCCCGTCAATGTTGGGAGGCCTGGAGTTCGCCGGTGAGGAAGAACAGCCGCTCGACGTTCGAGTAGTGCTTTGTCACATTTGCTATGGGGCGCGTTGCCCTAACCTGTAGACGTTGGCAGCACTGGAGCGTGCTAGCGAGGCAGAGCAGCCACTCGAATTCCAGGGCCTGCTTGGTTCTGTTCGATATCAGCTGGGATGACATGAACATCTCCTTTTGCTCTCTGAGAGTATCCTTAGGTGATGCTGACGATAGAACCCGCACGTTACAACCGCTATACGGTCAATACCCTAGAAACTCACAATTTCTTCTGTAAGCAGAATGACACTACGCTTGCTCAGGTTCATCGTTGAACTGTTCGCAATGGACGCTCGGATCGTCAAGCCCAAGCGCGGTCATCACAAACCTCGCCCAGAACCTCCCACCATATAGGCAGGCCGTGACGGCAAGCGCGTAGGCCAAGCGCACGGTATACAATGACGACACCACCGGCCGTAGTTACCACCGCGTGGTAGAATTCACCGCGCAGAGGAACAGCGATGGCCGACGAGCGTTTCGTCGTGATGACGGTGGAATGCCAACACTGTAAAACCAAGCAGAAGGTTCATGTTGTTGCCAGCACTGGTGGCGCACAGATGGGCGACCAGACCATCCCATGCATCAGGTGCAACAAGCATTTCAAGGTAACGGCTCCTGCTACCAGAGTACGACGACATTGGTTTGGTTGGCGGGTTGATTCACATGCGGTAATACCTGCTCAAAATAGGCCAAGTGACTGGGTGCTGCTGGAACTTCATTCCGATGCAAAAGCGCCCGCTATCGAGCCTTTGGCAATAGATCACCTCTCCGAGAATCGAAGATCCATCTTTCACGGCGGTGACTTGCGCATGTTCACCCGATTGCCAACGACTTATTGAAAAAACGCGGGCGCCCTGAGGACTGACGTTATCGGTGTAGGTCGTTTCTTCTTCGGCAGGTGATTGCCGCACCCGCGATAGGCGCACAACGATAGCGATGGGAAGGCGCCTCTCCATTCTGCCGCCGAGACCATGATTTATCTGCACGTAACCCGGGCCTTGGCAAGGCAACGCTGTGGTACCGAAAGGCTGATTCTGCGGGGCTGCGTCGGCTAACATTGATCCTGGGATGTGAGCGCCTTGCCTTGGGAAATCCCCCCGGCGCTTCTATAGCTGTTATCATTCGTCTGTTCCGCTAACAATCCGGTCAAGACCCCGTATTCGGTCAGGTAAGTCCCGGGTACTAGCAGAAGCCGCCAGTGGCAACCCAAACGGAGTGCGAGGATGACGCAGGCATCTGGCAGCTCAATCATCGGAGCGGCTGCGGTGAGGACGTAAGTGTTCTTGGCGAGCGCTTCGTGGCATACCTAATCGGCCACGGGGCCGTGCTAGAATACGCAACACGGAAGGCCAGTCCATGCTAGAACCCTATGGAAAAGGTACCCACGTCCCGTGCTTCAAATGTGGCCGAAAGATTTTCATCACTGAGGCGGAAGTAACCGCACGCGATGGAAGACGCTGGGTTAAACTGACGTGCAAATCGCCCGGGTGTGTGGCCCGCGACAAGCCCCGGCTATATGACGAAGACACGTTGGAAATCCACGGCACGGCGAGCGGCAGCCGGACAGAATTCGTCCGGGGCGCAGGCAAACTTGGAAGTAGTGGGCGAACGAAAGCCGCACGACGAGATAACGGTGGAGGGAGAACTTAAGATTCAGTGCCCGGCTTGAACCGCAAACTTAAGGTTGCCTATTCATGCTGGGGAAACGGCCACGGACACTCCAGTGGTGCTGAGAAAAGATTGAACGCAGCGTTGAATCCGAACGCGCCCGGCTGTAGTAAAATTACGGCATGGAATTCAAGAAAATCGGGGCGCTTACAGTTGCGGCAATGGTTGCCGCTGGCACAATCCTTGGCCACGATGAAAAGCATATTGAACAACGCCCTAGCACTCCGGAGACCGCGCTTCTAACGGACGGCGCGATTAATTCCACGGCAACCTTCAGCACCGCAACGACCATTCAGTTGCCTTCTCTTTTCTCGAATCAGTTCGAGTGAATCCGGGAGCGTCGGGGCCGTGGCGGTCATATAGGCAACAAGGTCGCAGCTTTTCCACTCTTCGTCTCTTCCTTCACCAGCCTCCGCCAATGGTCTTGAAACATCTCGACAGTCGCCGGACCAAATCCTGCAAAATAATTGTTCGCGTAACAATAAATGTGGATTTTTTGTTTGTGAACCTTCCCTAGAATCTCCTCCCATTCCGATAACTCTGCACGTCGGTCAACAATCACTTTGTCCCACACTTTCGTTTGCTCCTCGATACTCTTACGGTCGCCCAAGAATCGAACGTATGTGAAGTCTGCCGTGATGGGATCGAGCTTCTCGAACCATTGCGCTGGACGGGGCATTCTAGATTCGCAATGCTGCGGCGCGCGATTGGGTGTCGGTACCGATTACAATAGTACGTCGCAGAGATTTTTTCTAATTGTTAACCAATTTTAACTTGACGCTAGAGGGTGCCGGACGCATGGTGGCGAACCTCGATAGGGAAATCCCGCAATCGGACGAATTACGCCCTACGGAATCTATATTCCCCGAACCTTCAATCTAAGGAGTGACAATGAAACGCATCCTGTTCCCAAACAGGTGCCACTGGATGTTGGTACCTGCTACAGACACCATGATCAAACTATTCAACCAATCGATCAGGCGTCTTGGCCTGACGAAAACCAAAAGCTTGATCTTCGCTTCCTTGCTCGTTGGGGCACTGGTCACGCTGCTTTCAGTCCCTTTCCAGGCCGCTGGACCTTCACCGCAAGATCCAGGCGGGCAACCCGCCGACACTTTCTCCATCCTGCTGTCGGGCAAATATAAAACAGTCCCAGCTAAACCAATGGTGGATTGCCCCAACATTGGACTGTATGTCTGTGACGGTACGTTCAGCACAACAAAGATCTACCCCATCAGCGGGCTTCCGGGAGAAGACAGTGGACAGGGCAATAGTAGCAATCCCGACCGCGAAACGGAGGACGCGATCGGCAACTTTTACGTGCAGCTCGCTAGTCCCAATTTCGTTGCCTACGACCTCCCGGGGGGCTCGTTAACGATGGTTTTCACCGCCGACAATCTTGTATCTGTCCCCGACGGGCACCCGGTCCCTTGCAGCGGACTCAGATGCGTCAAGCACTGTCGCCTGGATTGAGCTTCAATCTGTCTCGCTTGAAACATCGCTAGGTTCTCCTGAGGACGTCAACAGAGCCAGCTAACCTCATCTTTATCTTTATTCTTTTCCCTTAATACTTCCCTCTAGTTCTCCTTTCGCGCAGAACTTTTCACACTTGGTAATCCGCTTTCCAGTTAGCCTCTTAGAATCAACAGTTTGTGCTAAGAAACGATTGGCACCAGGCTTGCCATCAATTCTACACCTACGTCCGGTACTAGTAAGCATGGCTCTGATGGTAGGCGCAGGACTCTCAACAGTACTAGAACTTCTGCGAGTTGTAGAAATAAGATGTGCAGCTGACCTGAGACGAAAATGAGGCGGTGAACAATGCTGGGCGATCGAGCGGTTTCCCCAACTACGCGTTTGCGATTGCGGCATGACAGCATGGATGTCGAGGTTGGTTCATGTCCAGTGAGCCTGTCCGCGGAGCTGTCCCCGCTCTTTGCAGATATGCCTATGTCTGATTGCGAGAAGGTCGTATCTACCGCTTGGACGACAATGTTCAAGCCTCGGCAGACGATATTCTTTGCAGGCGACCCAATCAAGGAAATCTTGTTGCTGACTGAGGGGTCGGTGAAGATAACGCAACTGGGAGAAGATGGCAGAGCGGTCATCCTTCGACTCGAAGGGCCGGGCGGAGTGATTGGGTCGCTGGGGTCCGCGGGGTGGGATGAACACCGCTCGATGGCGCAGGCAATTTTTCCCTGTAAGGCACTCATCTGGAGTGTACCGGTGTTCGCGGCCTTGTCAGAACGCTTCCCCCTCCTTGAGCGCAATATGATTCGTATCTTGGGCCAGCGCCTGCAAGTGCTCGAACGTCGATTCCAAGAGATATCCTCGGTGAGGGCTGCACCCCGGTTAGTTCGTGAGCTGGTTCGTTTGCTTCAAATAGGCCGGAGAGCGTACGACGCTCTGGAGATCAACCTTTCGCGGGAAGAGTAGGCACAGATGACTGCGATTACGACGTTTACCGTGAGCCGGCGGCTCGCGAGCTGGGAAAGACAAGGTATCGTGAGGCTTCGGCAACAATGTGTGATGGTATTAGATCTCCTTTGCTTGTCGGCGATAACCGAACTCGCATGGTCTGCGCATGCTTTTTCACGGAGACGACCGCCGTAGTAGGGAGCAGTCAACTCGTTTGGCCTTGTTTCGGGGGCTATGACGCCTCCCCCTGGAACCGCGCATGAGATACCTCGGAACCACAGAAGGTGAAACCCGGGCGCCCGCAGGCCTGGAAGGAGAATGTCAAGTCATGACCAAGATGTATAAGATCATATCGCTAACGCTTCTCTGTCTTACGCCGCTAGCCGCGAGCGCTCAGAGTTTTCGTGTCCAGTGTCCCATCAGCACCGTCACGCACCCGACGGCGGCCAATAATAATTCGGAACCCGCGTACACCGGTCCGACTTATACGGGCACAAGCGGGTATCCGGCAACACCCGCCCACGTGAACGGCGCGATCAAATGCCAGCAGATCTCGGGCGGCGACGGTTACGCGACGATGGGCGACGGCACGCAGACGTACATGTTCTCCTTCGGACCATTGTCTGGGCTTGGGGACATCGCTAACGGCCAGCCCGGCACAGAGTTCCCAAGTGTCTTCAATACCGTGTATCCCGGCGCTACCCCGTTGCAGCCCGGTGACCCTGCCACGACGGGCTCTTCATTTACGTATAACGGCGCCGTGGGGCTGGCTTACGACGTTGATGCCAACCTCGGATCAGGAACCACGGGAGCGCCCATCG
>WNGO01003292.1_pt1 | contig 10389 bp, 11 predicted proteins | sample 5400511 | NCBI WGS metagenome assembly WNGO01 (sample SAMN13153380, study PRJNA577476) | soil metagenome | isolation source: 20 cm soil or saprolite under Garry oak tree replicate 2 | place: USA:California | collected 2016-06-15
GCCTGCTCCTCAACGAAGCCGAGACCCAAGCCACCGCGGTCGTCACGTATCTCGAGGCAGGTGGCGCGATCCGGCAGATCGAGGTGGCAGGGAGCTACCGCCGGCGGCGCGAGACGATCGGAGACCTGGACATCGTCGTGACTTCGGAGGGAGAGAGCAGCGCCAAAGTGATGGACCGGTTCGTCGCGTACGGCGACGTGGCGGAAGTCATCTCAAAGGGCGAGACCCGTGCCACCGTGAAGCTCCGCGGCGGACTCCAGGTGGATCTGCGAGCGGTGGAGCCCGATGCGTACGGTGCGGCGCTCCTGTACTTCACCGGCTCCAAGGCCCACAATATCGAGCTTCGTAAAATCGCCCAGGAGAAGAGCTACAAGCTGAACGAGTACGGCCTTTTCAAGGGCACGCGGCGTGCGGCCGGGAAGACCGAGCAGGAGATCTATGCGAAACTCGGCCTCGACTGGATTCCGCCCGAGCTACGCGAAGCGCGCGGTGAGGTCGCGCTCGCCCGCGAGCACCGCCTGCCCAAGCTCGTCGAGCTGGACGACATCCGCGGCGACCTCCAGATGCACACCAGCGCCACCGATGGAAAGGGGACGATCGAAGACATGGCCCACGCGGCGCGCGCGTTGGGGTACCAGTACATCGCCATCACGGACCATTCGAAGCGCGTGACGATGGCCCTCGGGCTCGACACGAAGCGGCTGCGCGAGCAGTGGAAGGCGATTGACGCCTGGAACGCCACGAGCCGCGGCTTCACGGTCCTCAAGAGCATCGAGCTCGACATCCTCGAGACTGGTAAGCTCGACCTGCCTGACGATGTGCTGGCCCAAGCGGACTATGTCGTGGCCACCATTCACTACGGCATCACGCAGAGCGAGAAGGAGCTGACCCGCCGCCTGGTGGGCGCGGCGGAGCACCCGTGGGTGGACGCGATCGGACACCCGACGGGGCGCCTCGTAGGAAAGCGCGAGCCCTACCCGTTCGACTTCGAGGCCCTGTGTCGCGCCTGCACGGCGACGGGTTGCCTGCTCGAGCTGAACGGCCACCCCGAGCGCATGGACCTCCCGGACACGCTGGCCGCGGCGGGCAAACAGCGCGGCGTCCGGTTCGTGCTCTCGACGGACAGCCACCAGCCGGGAAACCTGCCGTTCATGAAATACGCGGTGTATCTCGCGAGACGTGCCGGACTCGAAGCCGGCGATATTCTGAACACCCGGCCCTTGGCCGAGTTCAGGAAGGGACTGAAGCGGGCGAAGCCATGAGCTCGAGCTGTACCACCGGCGCGAAGCTCTTGCGGTGATGGCACGTGAAGCCGAACGTCGCGAGCGCGGCGAGGTGGTCTGGGGTGGCGTAGCCCTTGTTGCTCGCCCAGGCGTACGAGGGATGGCGGGCCGCCAACAACTCCATCAGGCGATCGCGCACGGTTTTCGCGATGACCGACGCGGCGGCGATCGAGTGGCAGTAGGCGTCGCCGTCGACGATCGCTTCGTGGGCGCGGCCCAGCTCGGGACAGGGCAGGCCGTCCACCAGCACGAGGTCCGGCGTCAACGCGAGTCGCGCCAGCGCGCGCGCCATCGCGAGGATGCTCGCCCGGCGGATGTTCAACCGGTCGATCTCGCGCACGCTCGCAGCGCCCACGCCGATCGTCAGGGCGCGGGCTCGCACGACCATGGCGAGCCGGCGGCGCTTGGCGGGCGGCAACAGCTTCGAGTCGCGCAGTCCGCGGATGAATTTGCAGTGGGGAGGAAACACGACGGCCGCGGCCACCACCGGACCAGCCAGGGGACCGCGGCCGGCTTCGTCGACACCGGCGACGACTCCGCCCCCCGCTCGCCAGAACGCCATCTCGCGCTCGAGCGTGGGGCGGGGACCTCTCACGCCTCTTGCTTCTCCGCTGTCTCGGGAACGATAATGCCCCGCTTCTCACGGATGCGCGCCGCTTTGCCGGCCAGCCGACGCAGGAAGTAGAGCTTGGCACGTCGCACGCGACCCTTGCGCACCAGCTCGATCTCCGCGATCGACGGCGCGTGCAGGGGGAAGATGCGCTCGACGCCCACGCCCGCCGAGATCTTACGAACCGTGAACGTGGCGTTGATCCCGGCACCGCGGCGGGCGATGCACACACCCTCGAATGCCTGGAGTCGCTCTTTGTCGCCCTCGCGCACGCGCACCATCACGCGGACGGTGTCGCCCGGGTTGAACGCCGGAATGTTGGTCTTGAGACCCTCGCGCTCGATCGCCCGTAGTCTATTCATGACTGTATCCCTCTATCCGTCCGCTTAGTCGTCCCGCTTCGTCCACAGATCGGGCCGCCGCTCGCGCGTCACCCGCTCAGCCTCGGCCTGGCGCCACCGCGCGATTTGCTCGTGGTCGCCGCTCAACAATACCGCCGGTACATCCATTCCGCGATAGCTCGGCGGCCGGGTATAGCTCGGCGGCGAGAGCAATCCGTCGTAGTGCGAGTCCGTGGCTGCGGACTCGTGGTCCCCCAGCGCGCCCGGGAGCAGCCGTACCACCGCATCCAGCACGCACAGCGCCGCCGGCTCACCGCCCGAGAGCACGAAGTCGCCGAGGGACAGCTCCTCCGCTCCCAGCCCGTCCACCACCCGCTGGTCCACGTCCTTGTAGTGCCCGCACAACAACGTCAGCTGCTGGCCGACCGCGAACCGGACCGCGTCACGGTGGCTGAAGGACCGGCCGCGGGCCGACAACAGCACGATGGGCGGCCCGGCCCGCAGATCCTCCACCGCCTCGAAGAACGGCTCCGGTTTGAGCACCATCCCGGCCCCGCCGCCATACGGGTAGTCGTCCACCGTCTTGTGACGGTCGTGCGTGTACTCGCGCAGCTGCACGACCCGGTAATGCACCAGCCCCTGCGCCGCGGCGCGTCCCAGAATGCTGACCCGGAGCGACGCGTCGAACACCTCGGGGAAGAGCGTCACGACGTTAATCGTCAGCATCGGTCTCTTCCACGGCGACGAACTGGTCCCGCCACGGCTCCACGACGGCGCGCGACTTCACCCCGACGAACGAGAGCAGCCATTCGCGGTGGTAGGCGCGGCGCCGCGCCACGACCAGCGGCCCCGCGACGACCTGCCGCTCCTCGTTCACGACCAGCAACCGGGCCTTCGGCGTGAACACCGCACCCGGATTTTCCACGAGGGGAAACACGGCCACCTCCCCCCGCTGCCCGTGCGGCTTGCGCACGCGCCCGACTAGGCGGGTCGTTTGCCCAGCACTCCCGCCTTCTTCAGCAGCGAGCGGACCGTGTCGGTCGGGAGGGCTCCCTTGTCGAGCCAGGCGCGCGCCTGCTCCGTGTCCACCTTGATGTCGGCCGGATTGGTGCGCGGGTTGTAGTGGCCCAGGGTCACGACGAACCGCCCGTCGCGGGGAGAGCGCGAATCCGCGACGACGATCCGAAAGTAGCTCTGCCCCTTCCGCCCCACGCGCCGCAGCCGAATGCGAGTTGCCATAGCGTTCCTACGTCCTTTTCAAAAGCTTCCGCATCTGCTGGAACTGCTCCAGCAGCCGGTTGACTTCCTGAGCGGTGCGCCCCGCGCCCTTCGCGATCCGCAGCCGCCGCGATCCCGTGAGGATCGACGGATCGGCCCGCTCGCCGGGCGTCATGGACAACACGATCGCCTCGACGTGCTTCAGGCGGTGGTCGTCGGCGTTGACTGCCTTGAGCGCCTGCGCGTTCACGCCGGGCAGCAGGCCGAGCACCTGTTTGATCGGTCCCATCGCCTGCATCTGCTTCAGCGCGACCAGAAAATCCGCGAGATCCATCCCCTGCTTCGAGCGCGCCTTTCGCTCGAGTCGCTGCGCTGCGTCGGCATCGATGCTGGCGGCCGCCTTCTCGACCAGCGCCACCACGTCGCCTTGGCCCAGGATCCGGCCCGCCATGCGCACCGGGTCGAAGGGCTCAAGTAGGGGCGCAGCATGCTGCGCCCCTACATTTTCCCCGGTGCCGATGAATTTGATCGGCACGCCGGTCACGCCGTGAATCGAGAGCGCCGCCCCGCCCCGCGCGTCGCCGTCCAGCTTGGTCAGGATCGCGCCGGTCAACCCGACGCCGTCCCGGAAGCCGCGGGCGATACGCACGGCGTCCTGCCCCGTCATCCCATCCGCCACGAGCAGCACCTCGCGCGGCTCGGTCGCCGCCCGCAGGGCCTTGAGCTCGTCCATCAGCTCGGCGTCGATCTGCACCCGGCCGGCCGTGTCGACGATGACCGTGCGGCAGCGAGCCTTCTCCGCCTCCCGCACCGCCTGCTCGACCAGTTCGACGAGGGTACCGCTCCCCGCTCCCTGCTCTCGGGGAAACACCGGCACGCCGACCTGCATCCCGAGCTGCTCCAACTGCTCTCGGGCCGCCGGGCGGGAGCGGTCGGCCGCCACCAGTCCCGGCGCCTTTTGCTCGAGCTTCAACCGCCGCGCCAGCTTCGCCGCGGTGGTGGTCTTTCCCGAGCCCTGAAGCCCTACCAGCAGCATCACCGTCGGCCCGACGGAGGCGAAGTCGAGTCCCCGTTTCGTGCCGCCCAACAGGGCCGCGATCTCGTCGTGCACGAGCTTCACCACCTGCTGGCCGGGGCTCACCGTCTTCACGGCGATGGCCCCGATGGCACGCTCGCGCACGCGCTCTACGAAGCCTTGCGTAACCTCGAAACTGACGTCGGCCTCGAGTAGGTGCCGGCGGATCTCGCGCAGCGCCTCGGTCACGTCCTGCTCCGAGAGCACTCCCCGACCGGTGAGGCGCTTCAGTGCGGCGGTCAGTCGCTCGGAGAGGGCCGTAAACATAAGCCTACGAAGCTACTTAGCGAGTTGCCGGAATCCAAGTGGGGGGATCAACGCGCGGCGCGGGTGACCCGAATCGTCGGCACCCGTTTCCAGCCCGCCCAACCCGGCGGCGCATCGACCAGGCGCACCGCGGGCACGCCCGCCACCAGGAGCTGCCTGATCTCCGAGCGTCTGACGCCTCGACCGCCTCGCCGCCGCTTGGCCCACGCGCTCTCCAGCCCTTTCCTGAAGCGCGTAGCGGCCGCCTTGTCGTCCCATAGCGTGTACCACACGAGCGCTTCCGTTCCCGCGGCACTGCCACGTCCGAGCACCTGGTAGCGGTCGCCGTCCCAGCCCGACGCAAGCAAGGCGGCGGTGTCGCCATCGCCGAGATGCTGCTCGAGCAGCAGGCGGATCTCGAATTCGCCCAGCCCATCCTCGTAACGCACCGTGTCCGGCTCGGGCGACTCGAACGCCAGCCTGTCGGGGCGGTCGCCCGCGACATACCGCGCAGGATGCAGAATCTGCTCGGTGGAAATCGGCATGAGGACGCCGTAGGGCTGCTTCCCCGGGTACTCGCGGTCGAACCAGCGCACGAACTCGGCGCCGCCCAGGTACGGGAAGATCAGACTCTCGCGCAGCCACAGCGGGGCGCTCCCGAACACCTTCATCTGGTCCTGTTGCCCGCCCAGCGCCGACCGCAGGTCCCAGAAGTTGGGCAGGCTTTCGATCTTCTGCTCCGGCATGAGAACCAGGATCTGGGCGAGCGTCGCCTGCCCCTCCAGGATCGCCTGCGCCGCGCTGCGGCGGTCGTTCTGGCGCTTGAGCTCCACCAGCGAGTCGAGATTCAGGTACTGGTGCTGCAGCGCGTGCACCAGCTCGTGCGAGATCACGAGTCGCGCCTGGCTGGGGTCGATGTCGGTGGGGATGTAGAGGGCGTTGGAGTCAGGGTCGAAGTATCCCGCCACCTGCTCGGTCAGGAGATCGACCATGGTACGACGCAGGTCGAGCGAATCGGGGATCAGACCGAACAACCGGTACGCGGCCTGCGCGCCCCCGAGCTCGGCGGGCGGGAGGTCGTCGTCGAACTTGTGGATGACGTAGTCCCGAACCTGGGCCCGGCTGCGACGCAGCACGACGGGGCGCTGGCGAAACCGCAGGCGGATGGCCCGTTCGACGGCGGGGATCATCTGCTGCACGGCCTGCTTCAGCGCGGCCTCGTCTTGCACCTCCCGCGCCCGCTGCTGGCATCCGGTGCTCCCCATCGCTCCGACCGCCGCCAGCAGGGTGAGGCACGGTCGAATCACGCCTGCCACTCGATCCCCTTGCCCACGGCAGCCCCGACGACGCGGGCGACGTCCTGGCCGCCCACGACGAGGCCTTGGCTCTCCAGCTGTTGCCGCAGAAGACGGTCGAGATCCTCACGCCTCTCGGACAAGGTCGGGGGAGGTTTTGGGAGGGTAGTGGAGGTTGGGGGAGGTTGCTCCTCTACGGAGCGGCCTCCCCTAACCTCCCCCGACCTCCCCTGACCTCCCCCACCTAGCATCTTCTCTATCTCGGTTCCGATCCGCTCCAGCATCGGAAAGATTTCCGCCATCAGGTCCTCCGCCGGCTCTTGTCGCGGCTGCTGCTCGTGCGTCAGGCCCCGCCGGATCATGGCGTCCACCTTGCGCCGCTCGCGGATCAGGCGGTCGAGCTCCGGCGACACGCGGGCGGTCGCCTGCGCGTGGGCGCAGGCCTCGTCCAGCACGTCGATGGCCTTGTCGGGGCGGGCGCGCTCGGGGACGAACCGGTCGGTGAGGACGATCGCGGCCTTGAGCGCGTCGTCCGTGATCGCGACGGCGTGGTGCCGCTCGAGTCGGGGCCGCCGGGCGACGAGGATTTCCCACGTTTGAATGGCATCGAGCTCCTCCACCAAGACGGGCTGGAAGCGCCGCTCGAGTGCCGGATCGCCGCGGATCCACTTGTCGTACTCGCCCCCCGTCGTGGCGCCGATGATCCGGATGTCGCCACGCACCAGGGCGGGCTTCAGCATGTTGGCCGCGTCCATGGCCGCGCCGAGCGCGGTGCCCTGACCGATGAGGTTGTGCAGCTCATCGACGAACAGGATCAGGTCCGGGTCGGCGGACAGCTCGCGGACGAGCTTACGGATGCGCTCCTCGTACTGACCACGGAACGAAGTGCCCGCCAGGAGCGCGACGTGGTCGAGCGCGAACACGCGCACGTCCTTCAAGGCCGGGGGGACGTCCCCCACGGCGACGCGCTGGGCCAGTCCTTCGACGATCGCCGTCTTTCCGACCCCGGCTTTCCCGATCAGCGCGGGATTGTTCTTGCTCTGACGCAGCAGGATGTCCACCACCCGGGCGATCTCGGCGTCGCGACAGCGCACCGGCTCCAGGTCGCCGCGGCGCGCCTGCGTCGTCAGATTCACGCCCACGCGCTCGAGCACCTCTCCCGAGTCGAACAGCCCCTCGAACGGATCGCCCATTCAGGTCAGGCGGCCCCCAGAAATCGCCGGTACCAGTCGTAGATCGCGGGACCGAAAACGAAGGCCAGCGCGGCTCCCATGGCGAGAAATACCCCGAACGGGACGTGACGCTTCCGTTTCCCCAGGATGAGCAACGGGACGTACACGAGGCTGCCGAACAACGCGCCCGCGAATACCGTCAGCAGCACACCCTGCCAGCCGACGAACGCCCCCACCATCGCCATCATCTTGATGTCGCCGCCTCCCATCGCCTCTTCTTTGAAGACCCAGCCCCCCACCAGGCCGACGCTGTACAGCAGCGCAAAGCCCGAGGCCGCGCCCAGCACTCCTTCGATGAAGCCCGGTACACCCGCCGTCAGCGACAGGCCGATCCCGATGACGAGTCCGGTCCAGTTGTACTCGTCGGGAATGAGGTAATGGCGCGCATCGGTGAGGGCGATACCGAGGAGAATCGAGCCCAGCACACCGGCTTCGAGGAAGCGGACCGTCGGTCCGTAGGCCAGCATGGCGGCGATCCACAGGACAGCGACGACCGCCTCGATGATGGGGTACTGCATGGAAATCGGCTGACCGCACCAGCGACAGCGGCCGCGCAGCACCAGCCACGAGACCACCGGCACGTTGTCCCGCCACGCGATCCGGCGCCCGCAGCGAGGGCAGGTCGACGGCGGGTGAAACAGCGAGCGCTGCTTCTTGTCCTCCTTGGCGAGCCGCAGGATGCAGACGTTGAGGAAGCTCCCCACGCAGAGCCCCAGGAGTCCGGCGCCGACGAGCAGGATCGGATCAACGCCCACGCGTCACCTCGTAGAGCAGGATACCCGCCGCCACGGCCACGTTGAGTGACTCGGCGCCCTGGGCCAGGGGGATCGCCACCCGCTGCGCGGCGACGGCGTTGAACTGCGGGCGGATTCCCGCCCCCTCGTTTCCGACAATGACGGCGATGGGTCCCTCCCGTGTCCCGCGTCCCCCGCGACCGCCAGGGAGTCCGTCAGGGTCCCTCGCCCCCAACGCACGCGCTAGGGGAATGCCGTCCGCCGCCGCGGCCCAGAGCGTCACGTCGTGCTTCCTCGCCCACGCGATGAAACCACCGTCGTCGAGCGTTACGACCGGGTGGCGGAAGGTAGCCCCCATGGCCGCCCGCAGGGCCTTGGGGCTCGTCGGGTCGGCCGTGCCCCGCAGTACGACCGTGCCGGCGGCGCCGAGCGCGTGGGCCGTACGGATCAGCGTGCCCACGTTACCGGGATCCTGCACGCCGTCGATCACGAGCGCTACCGCCCCCGGCGGCGGGGCGAACTCGCCCGCGGTCCAGCGCCGCGGCTCGATGACGGCGATGATCCCCTGCGGCGTCTCGGTGTCGGCGAGCTGCGCGAAGGCGCGCGCGCCGACCTCCTCCACGCCCACGGCGTGCCTCTGCAGCTCCGCGACGAGCGCCGTGCCGCGCGCCGTGCGCGCAAGGTCGGGGGCGACGAGGGCCCCTTTGAACGGAACTCCGGCGGCGAGCGCCTCCTCGACGAGCCGTACGCCCTCGATCAGGGCGAGCCCGCGCCGGCCGCGCGCCTTGCGGCGTTGGAGATCACGTATCGTCGATTGCAGATTACTGGCGATGAGTCTCCTCGAGCGTTCTCGGCCGCGGCCGAGCATTCAATATGCGAAGAAGCGCGGGAGGGGCGCTACGTGAAGATCGCCCTCACGATCGCGGGATCGGACTCGGGTGGCGGCGCCGGCATCCAGGCCGACTTGAAGACGTTCCACCAGTTCGGCGTATTCGGCACGAGCGTCATCACCGCCGTGACGGCCCAGAACACGGTCGGGGTGCTGGCGTGGGAGCCGGTTCCGGCCGAGCTCGTCACCCGCCAGCTCGACGCGCTCGCCGACGACCTCCCGCCCGCCGCGACGAAGTCGGGCATGCTCGGGTCCGCCTCCCTCGTCGAGGCGGTGGCCGAAGGCATTGCGCGGCGGCGGCTCCCGAACTACGTGCTCGACCCCGTGATAGTCGCCACGTCCGGCGATCGCCTCCTCGACCGCGATGCCGAGCGGCTGGTGGTGCGTCGGCTCGTCCCGCTCGCCACCGTCGTCACGCCCAACCTCGACGAAGCCGCGGCGCTCGTGGGCGGGGAGGTTCGCACACCCGACGACATGGAGCGCGCCGGTCGCGCGCTCGTGCGGCTCGGGGCGAGGGCGGCCCTCGTGAAGGGTGGTCATCTCGCCGGCGAGCAGGTGGTGGACGTGCTGGTCGCGGACGGCGCCACCCGACGCTTCACTCGACCGCGCCTCGAGACGACCTCGACTCACGGCACCGGCTGTACGCTCTCAGCCGCCGTCGCCGCTGGGCTGGCGCACGGTCGCCCGCTGGAGCGCGCCGTGGAGGACGCGCTCGACTTCGTGCATCGGGCAATCGCCGCCGCGCCCGGGTTGGGCCGGGGACACGGACCCCTCAACCACTTCGTGCCCGCCCCCCCGCGGCCGCCGACGGACGGGCTCTAGCTTACTCGAGGTACCGACTCGGCCGAAGTGCCAGCAGGACGGCCAGCCCTGCGAGGGCCGCCGCCAGCGACACGCGGTCGCGGCTCAAGTACCAGAGCACTGCATTCACCAGGCACGCACCGTCCACCACGGCCCAGCGCACGATGAGCCGGAACTGGCTGGTCATCCACCATTGGTCCGGAGCCTGCCCCGGCGCGGGCGCAGGATCGGGCCCCGGGAGAAACCGCAGGCTGAGGAGCGCAGCGACCAGGATCCCGAGTCCCACATCTGTCAGCAGGGGGCCGCTCACAGGCACGGCACCCGGCGGCGTGACGCGATGCAGCCAGGCCGTCGCGAGGAGGAGCAGCGTGACGCCCGTCATGAGCGAGGCGTGGATGACCTTGGCGATTCGCATGCGGGCTTCGGGGGTCGCAGGGCTCGTCATCGATCCGTTCGTGTCGGGACGCCATATTAGTAGTGATCCCAACCAGGATCACAAGTGACGCCCCGTCCCTTCCTGGCCGCCCGGTGGTCGCACATCATCGTCCTCACGTTCGAGGCTCCGGACGAGCTGATTCGACGCTCGATCCCGCCGGGGGTCGATCCCGATCGCTGGAACGGCCGAACGCACGTGAGCCTGGTGGCGTTGCAGATGCTCGACGTTC
>WNGO01003294.1_pt1 | contig 10387 bp, 11 predicted proteins | sample 5400511 | NCBI WGS metagenome assembly WNGO01 (sample SAMN13153380, study PRJNA577476) | soil metagenome | isolation source: 20 cm soil or saprolite under Garry oak tree replicate 2 | place: USA:California | collected 2016-06-15
GGACTTCAAAGAGCCTCTCATTTGTTTCCACTGCCCCGTAAGAATGTCGTCGTTCATCACTGCCTCCTGTAAATCTGCGTTTGCCGCTCGATCAACTACACGGCGCGCCGCTCTTTGTTCGAAACAGTCGCTTCTTCGGTGTAAATATCGTGGGCTCCGATATTTTTGAAAATTTGTTCAACTTGATCCCGTCCCCGATGCCGTTTGTATAGCGTTTCATGACCGGTCCGAGACGTGCGGTAGAATCATAAGCTCGACATCGCTATAGAACCGACGAAGATCGCGCTGAAGATTGAATACCGGGAGGTTTGGATCGATCCTGTACTGACGTCGTTTTTTTATTTCGCCTGAGTTGCAGCCAAATGACCCGATAGAACTTAGCAACTTGAACACAAAAAGAATCAACGAACGCGGCGCCGCGTGTTTCATAGTGAGGCCACCGCGCGGCGTCTGACCGCGTCGGTGACCTAAATGAATTTGGTTGGTTCCCCATCACTTAGTTTTTGACGGAGTTTGGTTCGGCTGGTCAGTATCTTTTCCTACGGCCGTATTGCTGGACTTCATATCGTCGCGAGGCGCGGTCGATCCACTGCTGGATCTCGAACTTGGAGAACTGCCGGATTGGACGCCGAGCTTTTCGGCGGTTTCAGTATTGATGGTACCAGTTGGTTGCAGATTACTTGCGCTCTGAAAAGACTTGATCGCGTCCTTTGTACGCGCGCCCATTGCGCCGTCCACCGGACCGGGATCATAGCCCTTATCTTTAAGGGCTTGTTGAACCTCTTTGACTTTTTCCATTGTGCCCCGTTTCCCTGTCTTGCTCGGGTCGGAATTGGCAGAGGTGCTTTTACCCCTTTCGACCGTACCGGCTTGCGAGCTCCCTTTGGGTAGAGGTACTCCTGATTCCCCAGTTCGTTCTGATTGAGATCCCCCCTTTGATGCCCCGGGTCCGGATACGTCGGGATGGATCGTGTCGCGCTTGGTAGTTCCCGATGGCTGCGCAAGCACGAGACCGTTGGCCATCAAGGCCGCCGTCAAGAGCGATCCCGAAATTAATAAATTCTTTGGTTTCATAGACTCCTCCTTTTTCTGACCCGATACCTGTTCAATTCGCGTAGGGTCCGCCCTCGTGGCTCGTTTCATTCTCGACCGATAAGTGGGATTTTCAAAAGATGTTGATCTCAAAAACCTAAGGGAGCAACCAACATGCCAAAGATTGCATGATAAGTTCTCAGCGACCTCATTAGTCTTTTCGTTGACCAGCCCATCGCCGCCAATGAGGCGACGCGATTTTGCGTACAACCGACAACATGAATTAGGTGAATGACAGACAGAAAGCGACCAAGATTGAGCCTGGATCGATGGTCGCCGAAAAAGACTCAGTGTCGCCGGCGGAATTGCTCGCAGAATTGAAACTGATTTATGACTTTCCGACGGGCAAAGGATCCGTTTCGAGTGGCATTTTCAGAAGCGCTACCATTGCTGTGGACGGACGGGCGCAAGCTGCGTCAGATCCTTACGAATCTAATAAACGCGTCAAGTTCACCGACCAAGGAAGCATTGTTGTCTCGGCTGAGGAAAAGATCGAGACGCATGACGGTTGCGATGTGCGATCCAAAGAGCGCGGCAAAATATTTGAGCACGTCACCGCACCGACCAAAGTCGCGCGGCGTGCCGCCGCCGATGTGGGGGTTCCATACACCGGCTATAAAAACGCTTCTTCCCGACCTAGTGGCAAGAGTCGGTCAGCAGAAAATCTCACTCCTGAAAAAAATCAATCTTAACCAGCCGACAATTCCTGTGTCTCATTAGAGCATAGTTTTAACCGCTTTTTCTCTCTTCACGAAGAGGTTCCGCGTCGAAGGTGCTGCGATTTGTCGCCACGGGAGCACTCGGCATCCAGATTGCTCTTCTATGAAAATACTTCTCGTTGATGACTACCCCGTCTCGAACAGAGATTAAAACGTAAGCCTAACCCGACAATTGTATGGAACTAGAATTTATATGGATTCATCTGTCCTCGTCATCGACGACGAAGAAAACTTGCTCGTGCTTTTGGCTGAAATACTTTCCAAGGAAGGCTACCAAGTCAAGACTGCAAATAGTGCATACGACGCCCTAGACTTTGGCGATCAAAGTGACATTCGCGTCGCCATCCTGGATATTATGATGTATCCGATCGATGGTGTCGCTCTCCTGGCGGAAATCAAAAAGCGATCTCCTTCCACTCAAGTGATTATGATGACGGGTTCCTCACGACGGAAACACAAACCGGTTGCCTGAAATACGGCGCGACGGACTATCTCACGAAACCTTTGGATATTAAGAAACTCAAGACCTTGCTGCGTGGTCTGCTCGCCGATAAGCGATGAGCACTGCTCTTTGCTGCGTCGGTCGCCAGCGTATCTGCAGGGATCGGTCCTGCAAGCCAAAGCGCGAACGAAGATTCCTATAATCGCTGGCGCCTTTGTCAGATCATTTTAACGAGGCGACGATCTCTGCCGAAGAAAACCCAGAAGGGAAAGGATTTGACGACGCCATCGGCTGAGTTACAGAGCCGAAATTATTTTGGGACAGTTGAACAATCTGCTCGCATGTCTCAATCATCGTACTCCCCACCTTATCAGCGCCAGCAACCAGGATATGGTTGCAATCGTCGGTTTCCGCGCTCCACCGCAGAACCGCGATCTTGAGGTGGGGAAACCGAGCGCGCAGCCGCTTGCAGAGGTAACGTGTCTGGGCGAGTCCGTCAGGCGGTATGGCCGCAATACAAATTACTGTCGGACTCTTTTCGGCAATCCGAGCAACAACTTCCGCGGTGAGTATTGCAGCGGACATAATTTCGATTTCGTATTTGGTGGAATCAAGTAGCTGCCGAAACATGAGGAGTGCCAGTTCGTCAGCTTCGTCGTGGGCAGGATATCCCAAGATGGGAACTTTCGGAACGATAACCGGGAAGCTTTCGACGACCGTCGCAGGTTGTGAAGAGTCTGACGCGTCCGAGGAAGTCTCGAGCTTCAAACTATTCAGTTCCCCGAGGATCTCCCGAGTCGCTCGGAAAAAGAATTGTTCGCCATCTTCCGTTAGTCGGCCAAGCTCGCGATCCCTCCGGGCGTAGCTCAATGCCGGAAGCAGTACCTCATCGAAGAGCTGTTCCTGCGGATGAGTCTTAAGATGCTCTTCGACGATTTCCGCCGCTTCGGCCTGGTCCATAGCTAACAGCCTCTGATAATAGCTTATGTTTGATTCCATGGCCGGCTGATCGCTTATAAGCACTCCGATAAAATCCATCCGGGGTACGTACTTGCCAAGCACGATAACACAGACCGTGAGCGGGGTGGCGAGGATGAGTCCGACCGGCCCCCAAAGCCACGTCCAGAAAGCGACTGCGACTAAAAGTCCAACCTCTGAAACCCCCGCGCTCTCGGCATAGAGTAAAGGCTCCAAGACCATATTACAGATAAGTTCCAGAGCGACAAAAATTCCCACAACCAGGATCGGCCACAGCCAACCCTCGAAAACCGCCAGGCTAAGGGCGCTCGGCATGATTGCAGCGGCAAAGGGTCCGACATAGGGAATGAAACGTAGCACGGTTGCGAAAAAGCCCCAAAGCACGGCATAGGGAACACCGATCAAATAAAGCGCCACACCGACCGCGACCCCGAACGAGGAATTGATGATCGTTTGCATGAGCAAGTAGTGGCTTATGCGTTGACCGGCTTCTTCCAGCGCCCTAGTGGTAACCGTCAAACGACCGTAACCCACGAGACGGATCAAACGGTTACGCAGGTCTTCGCGCTGAATCAGCATAAAGATCACCAGCACAATCACGAGGCCGACTGCGGCAAGCGGTTCCAACATCGCTGTGGAGGCCAAAGGAACGGGCGAAAACCTGGATGATTCCTTAGCCTCCACAACCACCGGCCGTGGAACTTCTTTGTCCTTTGAGAGTTTTTCTGCGGGTTCCTGTTTTTTCTGAAGCTCTTCCTTAACCTGATCAATAGCCTTTTGCACATTCTCCAGGGCGCCTCCCTTACCCGCACCGCGCACGTCGGAGATTTTTTGCCTGATATTACCCGTATATTTGGGTAGTTCGTTGCCCAAGCTTGTAAATTCGATGCTAACAACCCAGCCGATTGTGGCGAGGCTGGAAAACATAAGGACGACGATAAGGAGAACTGAAGGGAGTCGTTTTAGACCTATTTGTTCCAAGGCGCCGGCGACCGGGCTCAGCAGAAAGGTCAGCATAATCGAGAGAGCGATTGGGATCAGGATCGTTTGAGCCCAATAAAGGGAGGCAATAATCAGTGCAACATTCCCGAGAGCCATCAGGGATGGCAGTTTTTCGGTGCTGCGCCCGAGATTGGTGCGTGCTCGTGGATTTTTCATCTAGCTTTCTTAACGTCGGTACGTAAATCAACTACGCAGAGTTTGCACCTAAGCACGGTTTTTCCGCGATTCACTTACCGACTCCGGGATTTTAGCATTTTTCGCAGAGCCGACTTTCGATCCGTACCGGGTCGCGTAGACTTGGGTTAACTCTGCGCCGAAGAAAAACATAAGAGATGAATAGTAGACCCACAACAAAAGTGTAACAAGAGATCCAGCCGCGCCATAAATGGACGTGACCGTGCTATGGCCCAGATAAAAGCCGATTAGAAATTTCCCGAATGAAAATAGCAACGAGGTTGTGGCCGCCCCGATCCAGACATCTCTCCACGAGATTCGAGCGTCAGGGACGAATTTGTAGATTACCGCAAACAGCAGTGTAATAAACGCAAACGAGACGAGGAAATCCAAAATGTTCGCCGTAGAAGCATCGATCGATAGGAAGCCGCCTACTATTTCCGAAACCGCGGTTAAGACGGCGCTGATGACCAGTGAAACGAGTAACAAAAAGCCGACGCTCAATACCATCGAATATGAGATCAAACGATCCTGCAAAAACCCCACTATTCCACGACCGGACTTGGGTACAACACGCCAGATTGTGTTAAGGGAGTCTTGCAGCTGTCCTACCACGCCTCCGGCCCCTAACAATAAGAAAATCATGCCTATAGCGGAGGCAAAAAAGCCGGAGTCGGGCCTTTGACCTGCGCTTTCAATTATTGCCTGGATCGCCCGCGCGCTCTGAACCCCAACGAGATCCTGGATCCCCCCTATAATCTGGTTTTGGGAAGCTTCTCGCCCGAACACTAAGCCCGCGACTGCAACCGCGATCAACAAAAGTGGAGCCATGGAGAATAACGTGTAGTAAGCCAGGGCCGCTGCTAATTGGAATGGGTTATCGTCGATCCATTGAAAAAATGCATCCCGCGCAAGCAACCACAGCCCCTTTAAGGTTACGACTTTTCCCGCGGAGTGAGCGCCGTAGGCCGGCTCAACATAATTATCCATTCTAGGCATCGAATCGGTGCTTAGTGATCGCTTCTACAAACAGTGCTAGAGCTTCTTCCGTGCTCATCCGGGAATCGCAGCGCCCTAGAATCAGGATCGCCGGTTGAAAGGGTCAAAGGTACGCCTGCATTTTCTACCAAGTCACAGCAAAACGTATGCGTCTTTTAAAACTGTGAAACGCTGCGCTTACAGGCGTTAGTCCTTCGCTCTGATGACGCGCGCAAAGGGGCGCATAATCACGAGCGACATAATACGCGCCCTACGCCAGAAACGCTCTTCGCGACCTTACGCAGGTGTTCCGATAGGATCATGCCGTCAGGATACGAACTCCTCCGGTGACCGCATGGTTGCGGCTGAGAATATTCAGAGCGTCCGCTGCGCGTTCCTCGGCATCGACCATAATCAGGACCTGCCCAGATTTGAGTTCCGGCAGGCTTGGAATATCCTCCCCCGCTATGGCTCGTGCCCGAGTCTCCTCGACAAAACTTTGCTGCTCGGATTCGTCCTGCATAGCAATCAGAACGGAACTCTCGGTAAAGCCGGCGCTCTTTAATTCCTTGACGGCTTTTTTAGCAGCCTCGCGATCGTGAAGAAGGCCAGTCACTCTCGTCTCACGCGACAGTTCGCCGCCTCCTTCGGCCTTCGAGTCACCCTCGTCATTCGCATCCTCCTCGACTAGGCCTTCTTCCTTCACCTCCTGCGACTCTGCAGAAACCGATGCAAGCGTCTCGCCGGCCAAAAGGTGGTTTCCCGTGATCGTGGCTATTTCGCCTAGAGAAGTAATTCCGACCAAATCATTGTCTTCATTGAGCACCATTATTCGCCGCACCTGATTTTCTTGCATGATCCGAGCGGCTTCTTCGACTTCCTCGTTTTCTGAGCAACACAAAACCTCCCGTGTCATAACTTCGTGTACCATCGCCCTAGTCGGATCGCTCCCTATAGCAACCGCGCGGATTGTAATATCACGGTCCGTGATCATTCCCACTAGCTTACCCCCTTCGCACACAGGCAGGGATCCGACATCCAAGTCCCTCATCTTTTCGGCGGCTCGTTGTAATGTATCGTCGGTTTGCACCGTTTCTACACGGGAGTTGATAAATTCTTTAAGCTGCACGGCACACCTCCTAGGGTTTTCATTTTATCGGCGTCACCTACGGGTCTCGACGTTGCTGTTCCGAGCGACCCGAATTAGATGATTCTAATCATCGGTTTCCGTCCGTCCAAAAATGTAATATTTTCCCGTTGGCCGTCGTAATCCTGGCGGCCTAGGGAGGCTGGACCGGGACCCGTAACCACGGCGACCGTTACGCGAAGCCGTGGGCTTACCCCAGCGCGCTCCTCTGCTTTCAAGCTGCGCGGCTCCCTTTTCCTTTAGCTGCCTCCAGTTCTTCACCCAACCGCTCGAGTTTCTCGGTGTTCATGAGTTTGCGTATCTTAGGAAACATTTTTCCTTCTTCCTCTTCCTCAGCATGATGTTCGACGTTTTCCATTAACACCTTAAGTTTAGATTCAAACTTTTCGCTGTCCGAGGTAAGATTCTCCATTTCTCGGAGGAGAGTCTTTACCTGTTTATGCTCCTCAAGGGATTCGAGCACCATGTCCTTTAGCTCGTCGGTTTGTCCTACGGCTGGATAGAAAATCGTCTCCTCGATATGTGTGTGAGTTTCCAGTTCCGCCTTGATCTTTACAAAAAATTGTTTCTGTTGTTCTTCGTCTTTGCTTTTCTCAGCCTTCTTGAATAATTCTTTTACCGTCTTATGGTCAGTCTTCAGAAGTTCCAATGCATCCATTTTGTATTTCTCCACATAAAGATTTGAGTTAATTTTACTTTGCCGGCAACGACTACTGGTTTATTACGTGCAACCGCGCACCATAAACAGCACAACTAAAATAGGTATGGGTATACCTAATAGCCAAAGTAGCGCCCAACCCATTGCGCCGGTCTCGTTTTTTAGGATCTTCGATAAAAGGTTCATAGTTACTCCTAAGAATTGCTGGTCTACGCCAAGCGCTAAGCGCGCTGTTGTTGCTTGGGAACACCTTTTTCTTCGGTATAGGAGACATCGTGCGCGCCGTGACGCTCGAAGATATCCTTCGCGCGCGATACCTCATCGCTATTTTCCGAGTGCACCGAAATCAGAATGTTGCCTTCTTTGATTTTTCCCTCGTACCGTTTGGCCTCGTACTCGGGGATACCCAAGCCCACTAGTGCCCCGGTTAGCCCGCCCACTGCGGCACCTACACCCGCTCCGGCGAGAGCAGCCACGATCGGACCCGCGGCTATAAAAGGCCCTACGCCGGGAATAGCCAAAGCTCCAATACCCACCAGCCATCCCAATGCTCCTCCTAATACTCCGCCGGTGCCGGCTCCGGTCGCGGCGCCCTCCGGTGCCTTGGTGTTCTGTTCGTGAGCAAAATCCTTCGTACCCGATTTATCAGGCAACAGGGCCGAGATATCATTATTGGAAAACCCCGCGGCCTTAAGATCTTGGACTATCCTTTCGGCCTGGCTTTCATTATCGCTTAAACAAAAAACTGATTTTGACATGACATTCTCCTTTAAACTTAGTTTGCGATCTCCAATTGGTTTTCGACATTTTTTACACCGGCGATTTGCTGGGCTTTGGCGCCGATATTAGTTTTCTCCGTCTCGCTCTTCACCGGTCCACGGAGCGTGACTACGCCGTCGACCGTGATGATTTTTACATTCTTGCCATTCGTCGAAACAGAGTCGTCCGCTGTGATAGCCTGCCGGATGTTTTGTGAAATCTTCCGGTCCGCCTCGCTTTCAGACTGATTGCCGGATGTCTTCGTGCCCTCGTTTCGATCTCGGACGTTTGTGCCACTATTATCCGCCGGTACTGCAGCCGTTTGGCTTGGCGGATCATTCTTTGACTGATCGTTTTTGGAACATCCGAATACTAGAAACGCTAGAAGTAAACCTATACCAGCTGTTCTCATAAGCCCTCCTCTTTAAGAGTTTTCTTACTTCTATTTTGCAGATTTGTTGGAACTAGCGAACATCCTCCTTTGTTCCTTAGAGTAGGAATGAGTATTACCGCCATCGAATGGCTGGACGCCTGACTCGGCCATCTATTCGTCGAAGCTTGTAGCAAAGCTGTTCTATCTGGCTGTCAATCTATAAATGAGCCAGTGGTGCCACGTGAAAAAGAAGAAGGAGCAAGTTTAGTGCCGAAGGATGGAAAGCTTGCTTACATCTAGAGACATCGTTAGGTCAACATAAACACGGATAAATTTTGCCGTCTTAACTTTGGATCAAACTCCTCTTGTAGATAATATTCGACGAACTGTAGATAAACTCCGACTAAAGATTCAACTTGTTGGTCGCCGTCCACGTTTGCAGCCGCGTAACCGGGATCACTGATCCAAGGGAGCGCGCTCGTTTGCAAATGATTTCAAAATGCGACCGATCCTTTTTCGCCGCTTAATTTCGCGAGGTCATGGCTTCACTGAAGCCAAAGTCATTTGTGGCGCTGAACAATGAGCGTGAGCGCAATTAATTGGCTTAGTGATTCCAGGTGTGCATCGGTGGCAAGCGGCAAGCTGTAAATTGCCGCACGCATCAGGTCCCAATCAAGAATGGTGTCTCTGATTCGTTCAAGCAGGAGATTCCCATACATCCATGCAGGAACGGTTCAGACATTGCTCCCTGGCGTCTATCTGTTGGTACTTTTGGCCGCCATAACTGAAGATCGTCGGCGAATTAATATCGTTGATTTCCCTTGGGGAAATTCGGCTAGAAATCTGGATTGCCAGCGATCATCCCAACATCAGGCAGTTGCAGCTAATTCAAGGATCAATATTTGCTTCTTTAAACTGCAAGCCCGTAGTGGGGCGCACTCCGATGAGCAAGGCTCTGCGAACATTTCAATGAAACAGACGGCTCGGAATTCTGACCGCCTTAACCATGCCCCCGATCGCGCCAACACTGCGCTTGTGCTGATCGACGTCGTAAATGATCTCGAATTCCACGGAGGAGAGACCCTTCTGGCCCGTGCCCTGCCGATGGCTAGCGCCTTGGCGGCTTTTAAGCAACGCGCCAAAGCACATGGCATCCCGGTAATCTACGCGAATGACAATTTCGGCCGCTGGCGTTCGGATTTCCCTAAGCTGGTCGAGTATTGCTTGCGGGATAAAGTGCGCGGCCACCCGGTCGTTACCCAACTTAAGCCCGGTGAAGACGACTATTTTGTCTTAAAGCCCAAACACTCCGCATTTTTTCAGACCAACTTGGAGATTCTTTTGCGGTATCTCGGCGCCTCAACTGTTATTCTTACCGGAATGGCGACGGATATTTGCGTTCTGTTCAGCGCCAACGATGCTTATATGCGGGATTTCCGTCTCTATATTCCTGCCGATTGTGTTGCTTCAGAGTCCCAAGACCGGAGTCGCGCGGCATTGATGCTAATGCAGCATGTACTCAAAGCCGATATTTCAACGTCTACTGATCTTAACCTGAAGAAGTTGGCTTCAACAGCTAAGGCATAATCATATGAAGACCTTCGCAGTGGCAAACGCAATACATCTAGTGGCTGAATTGCCCCTTCTGACATTGCTTTAGTGCTTCCTGTTATTTCAGATTGAAATCCAAGAGGGAAAAGATGGTGTGCAAAACTGATTTTTTTATTGAATGGGCCAAGGAGATGTAAAACGACTGACGGAACCCTAATTGTTCTTAATTGACCAAACTCGGTGCACCTTTGTAAGTCACTTTGCCTCGTCACTTTACAACAAGCGGAATGACTTTGGCCGCATCCTCGTAGGTCTCCAACCGATCTACCCCTTCGATCAATTGCTCAACGCGATCTTCGGCTAACACCAAGCCGGCCATCTTGCGAAACTTCGTTCTCAGCACTTCACGGCTGACCATATTGAGCGGCGAACCGGGAGGATAGGCTTCGAACGCTTTGTGGCTCTGACCGCTGTTGAGTTTCACTTCCATCGTCGTGTTGTAGTTCTGATCCTT
>WNGO01003296.1_pt1 | contig 10384 bp, 6 predicted proteins | sample 5400511 | NCBI WGS metagenome assembly WNGO01 (sample SAMN13153380, study PRJNA577476) | soil metagenome | isolation source: 20 cm soil or saprolite under Garry oak tree replicate 2 | place: USA:California | collected 2016-06-15
GACCGCCACCGCCAAAACCGCCGGAATCCGGCACGATGCCAGGAAACCACGGTCTCCGGCTTGACGATGATCAGGGCTTCGGACCAGCCCTCCCACAGCCGGCGGAGGGCAATCCAGAACAGCCGATCGAGGCGATCCAGTTTGGGCCGGGGCTGCTTCCGCTTGAAGACGGCGAGTTGCTGGCGAAGAGCGACGGCTTCCAGGGCGAGTGTGTGACGTGGCAGCAACTGGCCATCTATCGATAATCCATCCGTCTTCTTGACGGTCTGGTCGAAAGTCCACACAGCCATTTCCGTTTCAGCGACGCTTTTTCAGTTTGAAGTGTTCTTGCCAAGTCCTCAGCTCTTCACAGTAGGAAAGGTAGAGGCTAGTGGTTTTGTCGCTGTCCGATCTGTCTTTGTCATTCGAAACGTGCTTGATCATGCGCCGCCGTGACGATTCCAAACTCGGCAACGAATTCGCGCGAGCATTCTTTCGCAAGTATGTTTGGCAACTCTGTTGGGCTGGGGACGCTCCGATCTCGGCTACGAGATGGTCGCCAATGAAGCCAGTTTCCCAATGGCCCAGAAACACGAGAATCTGTGCCATCTTGAATGTTAACTACTTGGGTTAGTACAAGCCATAGATTGCACTTAAAAAACGTTCAGAAGGTAAGATGAGTACAGCAAACGTGACTTTGTATCTTTCGGGTCGAAAATGCGTCGATATCCTGCTTACTTGCTAGCATTCTTCCTCTTTTGCGCGTTCGTTTTCTTATGTGCGCCTTCTGCTACTCAGGGGCAAGACCGAACCGCCTCGCGTCTCTCGATACCAGCCGAGCTGATTCCTGTGGACCCAGAGATCCGTGAGCTATTGGGAGTCGGGGACGACTCCTGCAAAGCGGCTAACCCTGACGCATGGGTGGAGAAGGTTCAAAAAGCGCTTCAAATAGCAGAGAGTCGTGAATTGATCGGTGACAGAGCAATTGTTGAAGCAATGCTCGCCTCCGCTTCCATCACGCAAGGCAATATAGACCAAGCGTTCATAATTTTTCGAAAGGCCCTGCAAGATTCCATCGATGCCAAGAGAGAGGTGCTGGAAGCGGACATCTTAGTTTCCCTCGCTTCCGAAGGACAAATGAAAGGAAACACTCAGGAGGCGGTCGACCTGGTTACGCGAGCAGTTTCTCTGTCCGAGAAGACCGGAAACCTTTATGGGAAAGCACGTGGACTCGGTGAATTGGGCAGGTTAAGACTGCTGCTTGGAAAGTACGATGAAGCGTCGAGTCTTATTGATGAAGCACTGAATATCGATAGGTTGAACGGGTACAAGTTTGAATCATTGCATCTCGTCTACCGAGGCTCCTACCTGGGTCTGATTGGAAAGGAGGACCCGGCCATTGAGGCCTTGGCGCAAGCTCGTGCCAAGGCTGTGCAGGCAAAGGACACGTATAGCTTCATCTTGGCTGAGAATGCGTACGCATTCGGCTTGGCAAGAAAAGGGAAGGTAGATGAGGCCACGAGACAAATGGAGCTTGTCAGTGCTGGAGAATTAAAGGAGTTTGCTCGCGATGCTAAGGAGAGGGATTGTTTAGCGTCCAACCTTGCACTCCCGATCTTCCGCGTCGTATTCCTTGAAGGATTCACCAATGTCCTGGAAGCGGCTAAGCAGAAGGAGCGGGAAATCCAGATTTGGAACGAGCTATTTTCCATCAGTCAGAAACTCAGCTTTCTTGCCGGGGAAGCAGAGGCCAAGCAAAAGATTGCTGACCTGGAGAATCAACTGAAGAAGAGCGACGACGCTCTGAAGAATTATGGTGTCGCTGCTGATCTCTACCGAAAGCTAGGTAACGAGGCTCTACTCAATCAAGTTGAGATATCTGAGTCTCTTTTGTTGGTCAACTCCGGGCGAGGACGCGAAGCTATTCCGATTGTTGAAGAAATCTTATCGTATGCAAAGCGGCATAACTTGCGCGAGCTTGAATTCAGGGCATCGATCATGCTCGCAGGTATATATCAGCCAGCGGGAGAAAACGGCAAGGCACGGGACGCATTGGAAAGAGCGATATCCATAATACATCCTGGCCCATTCGACAACGAGATTGACAACAACTCAGTCCACCTAGCTTATGTCACATTGAGCGACATCTATAGGGCGCTGGCGATCCCAACGAAAGAACTTGTCTCAATCGAGCGCGCGTTCTCCGTTTCTCTTCACCTAAAGGATGAGAAAGCCAAACAGCAAGAGGTGACCTACCTTGACCAGCGGTTGAACGATTTGCATATCCAGGAATTAGCAAACGAACGACAGAAAGAAGGCAGGCTTGCTGAATCGCTGACTTATTCTTACGTTCTCGACATGCGCTACGGTCATGCGGAGAAGCCTGCTGAGCAACCAAACTGGCAACGGATCTTGACCCTTCCTTTCCAAATCGCAGAGAAATCCGGAGGAGCGTCAGAACTCGTTGAGATATTGGGAGACGTTGGTCCCATGCTGGCAATAGAAAAACTCCCGCTTCTTGACGCACTCGCACGATATTACATCGCTGGTGGGGCCGATCCCGTCCTGGCGGAAAAGTATGCTGCCGAGGCAGAAAGTCTTTTGAACAGTTTCAAAGGAGACCAGAGCGCCCTAAGAGTGGAGAGCACGTGTGTACTCGCGATATCGTATTCGCGTCAAGGCAAAAACGTGCCGGCAAGAGAGAAGAGCGCAGAATGCGTGAGACTTGCGGACAATACACACGACGATCAGACCATCACTTACGCCGCCGCCGCTGACGCTATGGTGCAAGCTCAAACCGGAAATATCGCTGGCACGAGGAGCTCGCTTGAGAAGCTCATCGCCAAAGCACCTGATAACCCCGAATTGCTTGTCGAACTCGCAATGTCGCTAGCAAGCGCGAGGTTATACACAGAGGCAAATGCCCAGTTAGATTTTGCCGTCAGGAAATTCTTATCAAATGGAGACAAGAAAACAGCAGCGGGAGCCTACGCGCGTACCGCCTTAGCGTTGAGTTCCGATTCATCAGATAGTGCGACGAAGTTTCGATTGGAATACCTGAACTCCTCACGAAAGCTGTATCACGAGCTTGGGGCAGACGCTGAAGAGGCAGAGACTTTGATCGTGATAGGCGATTTTTTTCTAGAAGCTGCTCAGAGCAAGACTGCTATTGAAAATTATCGAACGGCCCATGAACTCGCACAGAGATCGAGCCAACGGAATATCGTCGCTCAGGCCCTATTGGGCTTGGGGAATGGGTACCAAGCTGAAAGGGACTTTGCAAGAGCCAGAGAATTTCATCAAAAGGCAGCAGAGGTGTTCCACGAACTGAATAACAATGTCGGCGAGACAATTTCGCTTCGCAATCTGGGTCGTGACTCCTATGAGGTTGGCGATTTGGATAGAGCGCTAACTGCACTTCTCGATGCGAGGAAAACAGCGGCCAATGCCGGAACGTTTAACAAATATCTGGCTGAATATTCCTTGGGGGACTACTACAGGTCGCAGGCGCAATACGAGAAAGCATTCGCCTCGTTTCGCGAAGCAGTGGACATCACGGCGAAGGAGGGTGACATAGAACACTGCGGCTATTCCCACCTGGCGATTGCCTCGATTGACGGACTTGTTGGGAACTGGGAGGACGCAATTAGTGAATCCGAAACTGCCCTCAGTCTCTTTGACAAAATCGGAAACAAAGATGGACAAGCAGACTCATGGTCCGAATTGACCGCAATCTATTCTGACCGAACTTCGTCCGTTAAGGATTTCGCCAAAGCCGAGGAGTGCTATAAAAAGGCACTGAACTTAGGTCATGGGAAAATCCTTGACCTCGATTTGATGGAGATTCATCTCCAGACAGGCAGGTACTCTGAAGCTGCTAAAATCGCGAGGGACAGAATTCAGGATTGTCTGAAGGATAAAGACAGCAATTGCCAGGCGCACGCGCTCATAAGTCTGTCTGAGGCCGAGAGACTGAACGGGAACTTCAGGGGTTCGAGGGCAGCACTAAATGAAGCGCGCCCAATAGTATCCAAATCGCCAGAACTCTACTTGCGCGGACGACTCATCTACCAAGAGTCGCGACTCTTAGCTTCAGAAGGTAGACTAAACGACGCCCTTGCGTCGTACCAACGTCTTATTTCTCTTCTCGAAAGCGTTAAAGGAAAGCTAGACGCGCAGGAACAAAAATCGATTTCGGAAAACTATGGATTCATCTATGACGAATTAGTGTCTTTGTTGTATTCCATGAGCAAGAAAACACCCGAAGACCAACTCAAGCTGGCGTCCGAGTCCTTGGAATACGCCGAGAAAAACAAAGCAAGACAATTTGCCGAAACGTGGGGCCGCGTGTTCAAAAATCAAATGAGGGTGGCCCTCGCACCTACCGTCCAAGAACGCGAACAGGCTCTGTACGCACAACGGGACCGTCTGATGGCGAAGCTTGAGGCCGCTTCAGATCCTGAAGAACCCACCAAGAAGGCAATAAAGGCAAGCCTGGAAACAGACCTGGCATCTGTGGAGAGTGGAATTCGACGTTTTGTCGAGGACTTGCGAAGAGTTTCACCGCAGTATGCAGCAATCGCGTACCCCGAAGACATTCAGATATCAAATTTGCCGATAAGAAAAGGCGAGATTTTAGTTGAATTCAAGATGACCGAGGATGCTACATTCGTGTGGATCGTCCGCAGCCCGGAGGGAACCAAGAAGGAGCTGGCGGCATTTTATGAGATCCCCAAGAAGCGGGCTTGGTTCGTTGAACGCGTCTCCTTGCTCCGAAAGGCGCTCAATTCAGGCCATCCCGAGGCTGTGGATTGGAAAATCTCCGAGGAGTTGTTTGCCACACTTTTTCCACGGGAAGAAGGACAGGTAATTCAAGACGCACAAGAAATCATCTTCATCCCGGACGATGTGCTTTTCGTTTTGCCTTTTGAGGTATTTTCGCCTTCGGCGTCCAAGGGGGATTTTCTTTTCCTTGAAAAGGCGACCACTTACTACCCGTCTGCTGTCTCCCTAAGACTCAGAAGAACTGCCAATCATACGTCAAACTGGCAATCTGCGCTCTTAGGGATAGCTGACCCCATCACTTCGCCGGAGGATGAAAGGTATGAGCTTGCTCAGGCTCTCAAGATATCGGAGACAACTCCTGCGAATGGAAGAACAGAAATCAGAGCTGACGGACCCGCATCCGATTCAGTAAGACTGAAATCGCGAGGGTTTTCATTCGAGAGGCTTCCCGGTACAGCCGCTGAGTTACAGACTATCGCATCTTTACTGAAAGAAAGAAAGGAACCCGTAGACGTACGTTTTGGAATCAATGCAACAAAGACTGAGTTCCTTGACACAGATCTCTCAAAATTCAGGTTCTTGCATTTCGCGACTCATGGAGTGCTGCCTGTTGACACGGGCATCCAGGAGCCGTCTTTAGTTCTCTCCTACGACGGAATCAGACCTGAACATATGTTTCTCCCCATGTCGGAAATTCTCAACTTGAAACTTCAGTCCGAGTCAGTCGTTTTGTCAGCTTGCAACACAGGGAGTGGCAAGATAAGTAAAGCCGAGGGCGTCATGAGCTTAGGGCGGGCTTTCCTTGCCGCCGGTTCCGCCAGTGTCACCGTCAGCTTATGGCAAGTTTCCGACGAATCGACCGCCGTCCTCATGGCGAAGTACTATGAAGGCTTATTAGCGGGCAAGAAAAAAAGCATAGCGTTGGCAGAAGCGCGCTATGCCGTGTTTAAAAGCGGATCAAAGAATCCCTTTTTGTGGGCTCCCTTTATTGTCATCGGCGAATAACTTGCTACTACTCTCCCGGAATTAGCGTGACAAGATCAGGTCCGACGCCGGATGATTTTACCGAGACCGTTTTCCCAGACACTGGTTTGAACGTCCATTCGGAGAATCCGCCAAATGCGTTTGGCTTTGCACCTGTCAAAATTGTTCCTTCGGAGGTTTCAGCAAATAGTTCAATTGGAACGCCTTTTGAATCTCGCACGGTATAGGAGACCAGATTAGAATAGACAGTCTTCCCCACGGAAAGCCCTTCCTTCGTGCTAGCCACATACCGTACCCCTTTTTCAGTCGGGGATCGAGGTTCCGCCCCCCTGGTCTTGGCTGCGAGACTATTGTTCACGAAGTCTCTGATCACATCGATGGCAACTGCATAATTCAAATTTTGGCCTTCTTGGCTCATGGCGATTAGGCCAAGCATGCTTGCATTATTGTCGAGCACGGGTCCGCCCGAGTTTCCCGGATTGATCGCTGTCTGTAATTGCAGAACCTTCGCGAAGTGTTTCGAACCGTCTGAGTATTCCCAGCCGTAATTGTCCCGGACTTGGCTCACAACTCCTGTGGTGTATGACCACAATTGGCCATGCGGGTGGCCGATCACGTGAATGTCTTCTGCGACTTGGACGGAGGAGCTCTCACCCAATTTCACGGGGACTAAACCGGCAGGAGGCTTAACCATCTTGAGCAATGCCAAATCAGCTTGCTCGCTCTGCGCAATAAGTCTTATGCCGTACGCGGAGTTCTTGTCTGGCTCAGTGCCGTAGGCGGGCTTCAGAAACACTATTCCTGACTCGAAGCCGTGGATTACATGCCAGTTTGTCAGAACGTCGCCAGCCGTGTCGATGATAACGCCCGTGCCGAGCCCTGACTCTGTAATTTTGTCATCTTTGAAGTTCGCGGTCAGGACCATCACGACACTCGGAGATACGCTCCTGAAAACGGCAATTCCGGTCTCGCCTCTTGTCAGGATGGGTTCGTGGAACCTCGGAAGGACATCGACGCCTTTGGAATAAGCCTTGCAGGCGTTAATTAGTTCCTGCAATTCAGCGTAGCCCACGGCATCAGTTTGGCCGACGTTTTCCACCTTCGAGTAGTCAAGTTGCTTAAGTGACTGCAAGGAAGGAGTCGAAACGCCTCCCTGTTGCCCCTCCGCTTTGGACCGAAAACTAATGAGGGCGATGATGCCCAGACTCAGAAAAACGCCCAACGGCTTACTTCGAAAAGACATTGCCTCGCCTCCAGAATAAATTAGTGCTGAGGTAGCTAACCGAGAGGTTAGCATCTTATCTCAGCAACACACGAATGAAATTATCGCCCCTAGTCGCTGTAGTCCGTCACTGGCTCTCGTAACCATACAATGCAAGCTGCATGAGCATGTCATCTCTTAGAACGAGGGGCACTCGTTTTCTTGCAGCCGGACCGCAAGTTTGGTCAGTATATATTGTAACTACGAGGAAGCAGCCAAACATCGGCGGTCAAAGACAAGTGCCCGAAGCGTGAGACTGCGAGATTCTACTGGCAAACCTTCCCATATGCTGGACGGTACCCTCCCTCTCGGGCCTTCTTTTGCGTCATGTATTCACCCTGCTTTGTGCTTCCATACCACCGAGTGCCCGGGCAGTGATACACGCCGGAGTTTGTGTTGACCCAGACTCTTGCGTCTGGGTTCCCCACTTGCTCAGTCTGTGCAGGCGCAGTATTTTCCTTGGCTGAAGGCGAGGAAGCAGGAGCCGTGGTTTCCACCGATTTGCACTCCGAGCCACACGCCTTCCCATATGCAGGCCGATTTCCCATCCTGGATCGCCGTGCACTCACCTACGTACTTCCCTTGCTTCGTATTTCCGTACCAACGAGTGCCGGGGCAGTGGTAGACCCCGCTACTGGTGTTGAGCCATACCTTTACTTCTTTCCTCTCGGTCTGCGACTGGGTTACGAAGGCCGACGAAGGAGCCAGATAGTTTCCAGAGGTCGCAACGAAGAGACCAGCCAGCAAGACCATCGTAAGTAAACGCAGACGCTTCATGGTTTTCTCCTTAACGGCTCTTCTACGGACATCCGCCAATTCGGGATGAACACCGGGTTCCCGCAGGATGGATAGCTGATTCGATATTATGGCTGATCGATCTCTTAGCCGGAGCGGTTAAAAATCGCGAAATGTGCTACGAGTAATTCGCAATGCCGAGAAAGAATCGAGTTGATCGAATTGAAGCAAGTCTCAAGATCAGCCAGAATGAACACCGCGACAAGGGTCGGATCGCTTTCAATCCGGCCCAAACAAGAGTTTTCTCAGCTCCTCCTTTTTCGCTTGCTCGCGCGGATGCCTGCCGTGTGATTTGATCCATCGCTTCAGTTTCTCGATCATGACCGTGTGGGTGGTCGGCTCTTCATGAACCTCGACCGTGACAAACATCCGGTCGAACACATCCTCTTCCGTCCAGAAGCTCGAATCCAATCGGTGCAGACCACGGACAGCAGCTTCGAACAGGAATTCCGCTTCGACTTTGGCAGCGCGCTCGACTCCAAAGCTATCCACAAATTTAACGACGCAGTTCCGCTTGAACATTTTGAAAGTCCTGGAATGGATTGGTAGAGGAGGGATTTCTAGTTTAACGCCGTTCGTTCCCCAGTTGCCAGAGAGATTTCACCGTAGACGAACTTATGGTCGAAGGGGATTATCCTTCCAGGAGGAACCTATGCCCGATAAAACGCCAACCCATGAACAAGCACAGCTTCAGAACTGCAACTTCACAAGGTCCTTCGGCGGCTCCGAGGTTTGTTTCACGATGTGCCCGACTGCGTTGGTAACCACTGCCTGCCCGGGACTTAAATGCATGTAAGCGCGCTCAGAGGGTCCCCAAAGGGAACGCGAGCGTGAAGTCCGCCGTAAAGACGAGCAATCCAGTCCACGGCGTGTAAAGTCGTAATTGCTTTCCGGAGGAGAGAGTCACATCACTGTATCCTGCTCCCGCAGCTGGTTTCCCCGCGTGGTCAGCCGTAAGTTGATAATTGAAATCTAGCCAAGCAAATCGAGCCTGTTTCTCTGATTGCTCGCTCTCAGCCATCTCTTGACGGAGATTCTCCAGTTTCTTGCGTTCCTCAGCGGTAAGCTCAATCGAAACGGCCTGATATACCCCACTGATAGGGGAGCCCGTTTTGGCGACCGCTAGTCGGAAGTCATCAGTGAATTTTAGGCTTGCCAGGTTGGCGTGCGCGGCTTGGTAAGATTTGTGGAATTCTTCCCAGGCCAACTTGGCTTTGCTGCTCCGCTCCTCTGCGTCCCTGAGCGATTGTGCGAGCTGCTTTGCCTTTGTTGTCTCATCAGGAGATAGTCGAATGAACGGGACCAAATCCTGGGCAGCGCAGGGCAGCGACAGCAAAAGACAGAGGATGACCGTCCGCCAGATGGGTACTCTCTTAGGCTTCATAGCTGGTGGAGTCTACCGCACTGGGTAACGTCAAACAATACATACCTGCCGCATTCCTTCAAGTCCACTGTGCCGCCTGGAAGCTCGCCAAGAGCTTCGACAATGAGTGGGACACATACTCTGTATCGAGACCGAATGCATGCAACTGAGGGGCCCCGCAACCCGTTTTCTACCCTGGTTGCCACGTTTTACTCGACGTTTCCCGAGGGTGCAACTTTGGGTGCAATGGGGGTTGCCCTACTTTTTCTCCAGCTTCTCTTTCAGGTGCTTCGCACACGCCTCAGCCGTAGTCTGGTCTCCGTGCAAAGTATTCTTCTTGTTCACGGCATAGGCAAAGATCACGGCTCCGGTTTTTTGGTCAACCATCTGTACGCTCGCGGCGTTATCCGCGTGAATTTGACCAAAGACAAGCATCTTCATCGCTCCTGGCTTCTTTTCCTCCGACGTACCTGTAATCACGTAGGCCGCTCGCGCTTGGTCGGCCACAACGGTCAGCGGAACTTTCTTCTTCTCGAAAGCAGCCGCGAGATAGGTTTCAAAGCCGTTCATCGGTGAAATAAAAACAGAGTTAGGCAAGACTTCGACTGCGGATGCGGCAGCGGTTGAAACCGGGGCAGAATCCTGCTTCGCTGTCGGTGACTGAGGTGTTGTCGGAGCTTGAGTTTGGGCTGTAGCCTGAGCAGCTTTCTGGACGGGGACGGCTCTGCAAATTTGATCCCCTATCACTTTTTCGTCTGCCTGAATGGGGGTAGTTGAGCCGTTAAGGGCGCGGCATTGAATTGTCGTGTTTGTTTTGGGGGCAGCAGCATCCTGCCCGAACGTGGAGATTGCCAGCAAGCAAGCACAGAAAGCTAGTTGAACGGCTTTTTTCATTGTCTAAGCTCCTTTCACTCTATGATGTGGCCGGACTCACTCTTCTGTCACTCCCATGTCATTCGGGACGTTCTGGCCGAGTTAACTGTCCTTTGGGGTAGGTGTTGTATTTCTGAAGTGGGCTGACCTTCCAAATCGAACATTGGCGTTTCGCGACACTGGATGGCCCATGAGAACGACAACATGAGCTCTCGCTACGGGAGTTCTTCTCGAAGACGTCCAATACCGTGAGGAATGCGGCGAGAAAGTAGGCCTCGGTTTCAACCTGCCCATGCCGAAGCTCGTCCTGTTTGGGCTACGTGGGCTACAAAATGAGGAAAATG
>WNGO01005319.1_pt1 | contig 10383 bp, 11 predicted proteins | sample 5400511 | NCBI WGS metagenome assembly WNGO01 (sample SAMN13153380, study PRJNA577476) | soil metagenome | isolation source: 20 cm soil or saprolite under Garry oak tree replicate 2 | place: USA:California | collected 2016-06-15
CCGACCGCCGCGAGCACTACCCCGGTCTCGGTCAGGCTCAGCCCGTACTCGGACTTCAGCGTCGGACTGAGCGCCGGCCGCCCGACCGACGTTGCGGAAAAACTCGCCTGCGCGAGCGTCCCCGCCGCGAGCACCACCCAGCGATAGCGATCCCCACTCATGCGAGCCAGCGCGCGCGCAGCTCCTTCGTCTTGCGGATCTCGTTCGCGTCCGGGCCGCGGTTCTCGGGGCCTGCGGTCTCCAGCACGGCCGGCAGCCCCTGCAGCCGCGAGGAGGAGAGGAACACTCCGAGCTGCTCGCCGAGCTCGCCCTCGAGGATGTTCGCGTGCCGGTCGCGGTTCGAGCCGAGGGGCGCGGCGGCGTCGTTGACGTGCAGTGCCTTCAGCCGGTCGAGGCCGATCGCGGACTCCAGCTCGTCGAGGCAGGCGTCCAGAGCGGCCGCGTCGGTCACATCTACGCCGGACACCCAGAGGTGGCAGGAGTCGAGGCAGATGCCGAGCCGCGGGTGCCGTTCCATCCGCTCGTGAATCGTGGCCAGCTCCTCGATCGAGCGGCCGATCGTGCCGCCTGCCCCGGCGGAGTTCTCCATCAGGATCCACGTCTCGTCGGTGCACAGCTCGAGCACCTGCTCGAGCGCCGGCAGCACGTGCTCGAGCCCGGCTTCGAGCCCGCTCCCGAGATGCGAGCCGACGTGGAAGACGACGCCGTCCGCACCGATGGCGCAGGCGACCTCGGTCGTGTTCCGCAGCGCCGCGACCGAGCGCTCGTACACGGTGGGATCCGGCGTCGCGAGATTGCAGAGGTAGAGGGCGTGGCAGAGGACGCCGCCGATCCCGGCCTCGGCCCGCTTCTCGCGGAAGCGGTCGAAGCTCGCCGGGTCGTGGTTCGTCGGCCGCCACGTGCGCGGGCTCTGGGTGAAGACCTGCACCGACTCGGCGCCCAGGTCGACCGCACGGTCGATCGCCTTGTCGATCCCGCCCGCGGAGGAGATGTGCGCCCCGATCTGCATCAGCGCAGCCAGGCCTCCAGTCGGGCCGCCTCGTCCTCGACCTCGCGGCGCCAGACGTGTGGCATGGGAGCAAACGGCTCGACCCGAACGCGCCCGGCCTCGGTGCGCCAGATTCCTGCGACGAAGCCGTCGACGAGAAACGTCGCAGCGACGTCGCCGTTCTTGCCGATCACCTCCTTGCGAATCTCGTCCGACATCACACGCGTCCGGTCCGCGAAGCCGAGCAGGGCGTTGTCCCATTTGGGCAGAAACCGGACGGGAGCCGGCGCGTCGCCGTCCGGCAGTGGCGCACGTGGCACGTCGTAGAGCATGCGGCCCTCCTCTGTTCGGTGCGTGGGCAGGCCGTCGAGCGCGTGCTCGAAGTCGCGGACGCGGAGGCCGGACCAGTCGGAGATGTCAGCCTTCGTGGCCGGACCGAAGCCGCGCAAGTAACGGTGCACGAGCTCGGTGCGCGCGCCCGGCGCGTCGACGGCCTCCGGCTCGTCGTAGGCCTCGTACCTCGCCGCAGGTCGCGTCGTCCAGAACGCCGTCTCGCGGGCGTGAAGAAGATGCCCGTGCCGGCGGGCCGCGTGCACCATCCGGCGGCAGTCGATCTCCGGGAGATCCGGATGCGCGGCCCGCAGGTGCGCGAGGAGTTCCGTGTAACCGATCGGGCCGTCGCGCAGCAGTGCCCGGACGCCGTCGAGGGATGCGACTGCGCGCTCGAGGTGCAGGGGTCCAAACCACGTGTTCATCTCCCGGAACGCCGCGTAGAAGACCGGGTAGTCGCGTGCCGTGACGAGGTGCAGCGTCCCGCGCATCACCGCGGGCTTCAGCACGTCGCCGCGTCGCAGCAGACGCTCGAGTGTCTCGCGGCGGAAACCGTCGACGCGCGTCCAGAGCCCGATGTACGGCGACGGCGGCCACTGCGCCTGCATTCCGACGAGCCGTTCGATCGCCCGTCCGACAGGCAGCCGCCGGCGCTCGAGCAGCAGCTGGCGCGCGAGCGTGGCGCGATTCAGATCCGCCATCGTCAGCGTCCGCCCCCGCACGCGGCCTACGCTACCGCCATGGCCGTCCGCGTCCGCATGGCTCCCAGCCCGACCGGGCTCCTCCACATCGGCAACGTCCGCACTGCGCTCTTCAACTGGCTCTACGCGCGCCACGAGGGCGGGGAGTTTCCAGCTCGACCGGATGGACGACTGCCGGCGCGTCGCCGAGGAACTCGTGGCCGCCGGCAATGCATACGAGGACGAGGGCGCGATCCGGTTCCGGATGCCGGACGAGGGCTCGACCGGCTGGGACGACGTCGTGCGCGGCCGCGTCGAGGTCCCGAACGAGACGATCGAGGACCTCGTGCTCGTCCGCTCCGACGGCCGGCCGACGTACAACTTCGCCTCGCCGATGGAGGACGTGTGGGACGGGATCACGCACGTCATCCGCGGCGAGGACCACATCTCGAACACGCCGAAGCAGATCAACATCATCCGGGCGGTCGGCGCGGAGGTCCCCATCTACGCGCACGTGCCGAACGTGAGCGGCGCCGACGGCAAGAAGCTCTCGAAGCGCCACGGCGCGGTCACCGTCGACGAGTTCCGCAAGGACGGATACCTCCCCGAGGCGCTGATGAACTTCCTCGCGCTGCTCGGCTGGGCGCCCGACGGCGAGACGACGATCATGTCCCGCGACGAGCTGGTCGAGCGCTTCACGCTCGAGCGCGTCAGCCCCAGCCCGGCGCAGTTCGACTACGCGAAGCTCGACTGGATGAACGGCGTCTACCTCCGCGCGCTCGCCCCGCAGGAGTTCGCGCACCGGCTCGTCCTCTGGCTGGGTGAGAACGGCTACGCGTGGGACGCCGAGCTCGTCGCGCGCGCGGCGCCGCTCGTGCAGGAGAAGATCGCGAGGCTGGCGGAGTTCCCCGGCTTCGCCGGCTTTCTCTTCGGCGACGTGGAGCCGGATCCGACCGACCTCGACGGCGGCGCGCCGATGCTTGCGGCGACCGAGGAGGCGCTTGCCTCGCTCGAGCCGTTCGAGGCTGCCGCGATCGAGACGACGCTGCGGGCGACGGCTGACGGCCTGGGCCTGAAGCCCCGGCAGGCATTCCAGCCCGTCCGCGTCGCGGTGACCGGGTCGAAGGTCTCCCCGGGCCTGTTCGAGAGCATCGAGCTGGTCGGGCGCGAGACGACGCTCAGCCGCCTCCGGGCGGCGGCCGCCGTCGTGGCGTAAGCGCGCTCGTCGGCAGTGGCTTCGGCGGCGCGAGCGGGTCCAGCGCGCGCTGGAACACGAGCCACGCCCGGCGCCGGAAGCGCTGAGTCGGCTGGGGCAAGCCGGCGGGAACGACGCTCTGGACGCCGCGCCGCCCGGCGCGTCCGGGCTGCGGGAAGTCCTTTGCCACTTCAAAGTGGTAACGAGTGCACAGGGGCGGTGGGTACGGACCGCTGTAGACTCGCGCCGATGGGGGATCCTGAGGGTCATGCGGCGACCCGCGTCCTAGTCGTCGACGACGAGCCGTCGATTCGGCTGCTTTGCAGGGTCAATCTCGAGCTCGACGGTCACGAGGTGCTCGAAGCGAGCTCGCTCGCGACTGCGCGCGAGGAGCTCGAGCGGGAAGACGTCGACGTCGTCGTGCTCGACGTCCATCTGTACCACGAGCGGAGCGACGCGCTCGTGGCCGAGTGCCACGCGCGCCGGCCGCCGATCCCGGTCGTGCTCGTCACCGGCTCGGTCGAGATCACGGACGCGGGCCTGAGCGAGGCCGACGCGATCCTGCCGAAGCCGTTCGAGCTCGAGCAACTACTCTCGACGGTGCGCAATCTCGCGCACGTCCACGCCGCCCATCGTTGAGCACGACCACCGTTCGCACCCCGCAGGAGTACGAGGACGCCTACGAGGCGTACTACGCCGAGGCCGCGGAGGAGGTCCGCGCCGTCCGGGTCGGCGAGAAGGACACGTCCGAGCAGGCCGCGATCGTCGCGCGGCACGCCGATCTCTTCACCCAGGACCAGCTCGACGCGCTCCGCGGGGCCGAGGCCGAGGCAACCGCCGCCGACGAGGAGGAACGGCTCTACCGGCTGCGCAGAACGTGCGAGTCCGGCATCGTCGAAGCCGAGCTCGCCGCGCGCGAGGACGAGCTCGAGAACGCGGTCCTCGCGGCCCGGCTGACGTTCGACGGCGAGGAGCTGTCCCTGCGGTCGGCGCAGGCGCAGCTCGCCATCGTCCCGGAGTACCGAAAGCGCGACGAGCTCGGCGAGCTGGTGCGGAAGCTCGACGGAGGCTTCAACGAGCAGCGCCGCGAGCTCCTCGTCGCCCGCGACGACCTCGAGGGCGAGCTCTTGGGCGAGCGCGACGCCGTCGCCCGCAACGAGGCCGAGAAGCAGATTTCGCTCCGCGAGCTCGAGGACGTGCTGCGCCGGGCGGCGGACGCCGCCGAGGGCGAGTACGCGCGGCTGCGCGAGCGCTGGTTCGAACGGTTGCTCGGCCCGGGCCGCGCCGACGTGCCGGCAAGCGCGCACGTCGCCTGGCTGCGGCGCCTGTCACCCCTCGAGTCGACGTATCCGAAGGAGCGCTCGGTCGAGGTGTGCGTCGAGACGGTTCGCGCGCTCGGGTTCGATCTCGAGGCGATCCCGAACATCCGCCTCGACCTCGAGGACCGGCCGCAGAAGAACCCGCGCGCCTGCGTGATCGCGGCCGACCCGCCCGAGGTCGTCCACCTGATCACGCGCGCCCAGGGCGGACTCTCCGACTACCAGGCGTTCCTCCACGAGGCGGGCCACGCGCTCCACTACGCCGGCTGCGACCCGCGGCTGCCGTGGACGTTCCGGGCGCTCTCGCGCGACCACGCGCTGACCGAGATCTACTCGTACATCTTCGAGGCCGTGACGCGCGAGCCGGGCTGGCACGCGCTCCACTTCGGGCTGGCCGGCGCGGAGGCGGAGGAGAACGCCGAGGCGACGCGCTTCCTCGAGGCGTTCCTCTATCGCCGCTACGCCGCGAAGCTCCGCTACGAGCTCGGCTTCTGGAGCGCGTTTCCGGAGGAGCAGGGAGGCTCGTCGCGCGACTACGAGCCGCTGCTGACCGAGGCGACCGGCCTCCGCTACGACGCGCGCGGCTACCTGTCGGACATGGATGCCGGCTTCTACTCCGCCGACTACCTGCGCGCCTGGATCCGCTCGGCCCAGTTGAGCACGTACCTGCGGCGCGAGGTCGGCGACGACTGGTGGCGGAGTGCCGACACGGGCGAGATCCTGCGCGGGCTGTTCGCCGAGGGCACGCGGCCTTCGACTCAGGACATCGCGCGCCGGCTCGGCTTCGACCCGCTCGACACCGGCCCGCTCGTCGCCGAGCTGAACGGCTAGCCCCGGATCACACCCGTCACGAGCGGCAAGAGCACCTGCTTGTTCCGCGGGCGCTGCATGTCGGCGCGGACGAGCTCGTCGAGCTCCATCGCGACGAGCAGCACGATGGCGAAGATGTAGAAGTAGGTCGCGAGGAAGATGAACACCTCGAGGCTGCCGACCGGGGTGCGGAAGTTCGCGACCGAGCGGACGTAGGCGCCGAAGATCAGCGTCTCGCCGATCCAGCCGACCACGACGAGCACGGAGCCGAGGCTCGCCCAGCGCACGCGTCGATGCTGCGCCGGCGCCCAGCGGACGATCACCTCGAACGCGAAGGCGATGAGGGCGACGGCCGCCGGCCAGCGCAGGATCCAGATGGCGGTGCCCCAGCCCCCGGAGACGTGCCCGGCCCAGACGATCGCGATGGCCGCGAGCACCGCCGCGAGGAAGAGAATCGCGAGGCCGAACGAGAGCGGGAAGCGGATCCAGAACGGCCGCGTCTCCTGCGTCTCGTAGATCTCGTCGAGGGCGCCGATCCCCGCGCGGATGATCCCGGACACCTCCCAGACGGCCAGCGCGGCCGCGAGCGCGAGCAGCCCTGCGGTCGAGGACGAGAACACGCGGTTCACCGTCTGGTCGATCCCGTCGAAGACGTGCGGGAGCACCTTCGGCTCGATCTCCGGGCCGATCGTCTTCCGCCACAGCTCCTGCTGGTGGGACGCGCCGAGGATGCCCAGTGCGAACAGGCTGCAGGCGACGGCCGCGATGAGCGCGCGCAGCGCGATCGCGCTCGCGTACGTCAGGAGGCTGTGGCGGTCGAGGAGCTCGACCCATAGCCGAACGATCTTCTTGAAGCTATTCCAGCGGCGCTGCACGGCGCGTGCAGCGTTCCCGAGCCCGACAACCCGAAAACGGTGAGCCGGCTAGTGGAGGGAGCCGAGACCCTGCTGGGCGAACGACGTGGCGTCGAACACCTGGCTGCTCGGCGGCGCGGCGATGCTGAGGTGGGCGCCGTAGTCGTAGAGGCTCATCGTCATGGCCATCCGCATGGGCGTGGGGCCGTGCGCGACGTTGTAGGAGACGCGGACGCGGCGGACGAGGCCGTCCTTGCCGATCCAGACTTCCGAGGTGGCAGTCTTCATCTGCGCGGTGATGCCGTTGAGCAGCGGGCTCGTCAGCCCCTTCGACTGGAGCACCTTGGCCAGGTCGATCGTGACGCGGTAGTGCGTCGTCGCGACGCCGTCGACCGTGGCCGGGCCGAGCTTCTGGATCTTCGCGCCTTCGCTCGTGAGCATCCCCAGCAGGTCGCTCGGCTGGAACTGGGTCCCGGACATGAGCTTTCCGAGATCGAGCCCGGCCGCCTTGCCGAGCTTGGAGACGTCGAGCTTGATCCACTGCTTGCCACCGGGCAGCTGCGACGAGAGGAAGCCGAGCTGCATGTAGATGACGTAGTCGCCGTTCTGCTCGAGCGCGACCTCCTTGATCGAGGTGTTCTTGAGCTGCGCCAGACCTCCCATCGATGAGGGGAGGCCCATCTGGCCGAGCATCGAGCCGAGCTTGAAGCTCAGCTCCGCGCTCGTGCCGTCGATTGCGCCGGTGCCGCGCATCCGGAGCGTCTTGCCCAGCTGCGGGGCGCTGATGACCATCGCGAAGCGAATGCGCGCGGCGCCTGCGTCCTGCGTCTTCGTTGCGGCAGCAGCGACCGGGTCCAGGGAGAGTGCGCTACTCGTGCTCCCGCCACCGCAGCCGACGGTGACGGCCGCAACCGCGGCGATTGCGAGTGCGGCTGCGATTGCTGCACTACGACCCCGGAGCATGTCCGCAGTGTAGTCGGGACCCGGGCCACCAAGGGGTGACTTCTTCGTGCCGGAGGGTTGGGGGCGACCGCTATGGCCGTGGCAGCCGCCCCCTGCGAGGAGCGGGACGGCCGCGAGGAGGACTGGTGGGCCGCCCCTGTCGGTGCTTCCTCTACTACGCGACCCGGCGGCGTTCGGATCTCACAGGCCGCCCGGCCGGATTCGTAAAGGATCTGCTAAGTCGGCACACGATCCTCCGAACCAGTTGGGCAGGACGTACGTCTAAGTGTTCGAGGGGCGGGCCCCGGAGAAGGGGGCCGCGACCGAGGCCCGCCCCGGTCGAGGTTACGCCAGCGCGGGAGATTGCGGAAGGGGCAACCCCCCAGTCGTGCGCGTCGAGCTCAGCGGCGGTGCGGCAGCGCCGGAAGGTCCGGCATACGGAGGCGCAGATTGCCCCGCTCACGGTTGAGGAACCAGAGGAGGACGGCCACGAAGGCGGCGAGGTCGAGCCCGATGCCGAGCACCCAGAATGTCCAGCCGGGCACGATGTACGAACCGATGAGCACCCTGAAGTTCTGGCCGAAGAACCCGGTGAGGAACGTGAGCGGCAGGAAGAACGTCGCGACCCAACCGAGCTGCTTCATGGTCAGGTTCATCTTGTTGCCGACGGTGGACTGGTAGAGATCGGTCGTGCCCGAGGCGAGATCGCGGTAGTCGTCGAGCTGCTCCGCGACGCGGATCAGGTGGTCGTAGACGTCGCGGAAGTAGCGCTCGTGCTCCTCGGTCATGCCCGGGAGCTCGTAGCGGCCGGAGAGCAGTGCGGCGAACATGTCGCGCTGCGGGTGGACGATCTTGCGCAGCTGCACGAGCTGCCGCTTTATCCCGATGGCCTGCTGCAGCGCGGCAGGTTGCGGGTCGGTGAGGATCGTGTCCTCGAGCTGGTCGATCTCGTCGTCGAGCTCTGACAGCTGCGGCAGGAAGCTGTCCACGAGCTCGTCGACGACGAGGTAGAGGATGCCGAGCCCTTCCTCGTAGCGCTGGAGGTGGCGGTGCGTCTGGCTGCGAAGTTCCTCGAAGATGGGGCATTCGCCGTGGTGCACGGTGATCAGCCAGTGCGGTGAGTAGAAGCAGTGCACCTCGACCGGCGCCATCCCGGCGCGGCTCTCGGGGTCGTCGACGGCACCGAAGACGACGAGGAACGTGAAGTCGTCGTAGTCCTCGATCTTGGGCCGCTGTCCGAACTTGCGCGAGTCCTTCAGCGCGAGCGGGTGCAGACTGAAGACGTTCTCTAAGAGCTGGAAGTCGGCCTCGCTGGGATTGTCGATGTCGAGCCAGAGGAAGACGCCCTCGCGCAGCCGTGACTCGACGCCTTTGGGGTCGACGTTGGGCTCGACGGTTCCCCTGGCGTCGATCAGATGGCTGGCCAAAGCTCGGCCGAGCGTACTGCGATGGTCGGACGAGCCGAGCCGCCCTGGAGCGCGGGATTACAGCCGTTTCTCGTAGAGAACGTCGTCGTGCACCCGCGAGAACCGCTGGCGAATCTCCTCACGGCGGTCGCCGGTGTAGTGGGCAAATGCCTTGACGAGTCGCAGCTCGCCGTCGAACGCCCGTAGATCGTCTCGTTCCAGGTAGACGTGGAGGTAGGAGTCGATCTGCACGAACCCATGACGTTCGTACCAGCGCTGGGTCGGTGCGTCATCCCTCGTCCACGCTTCGAGGCGAACGAGCCCTTGTTCGCGGGCCTGGTGCTCTGCCTCCGCCAGGAGCGCCGCTGCGATGCCTTGTCTCTGGTGATCGGGATGGGTCGCCAGATGCCAGATCATTCCCCCGGCTCCGGGCCGAGCCGACAAGCCGTCGCTCTCGCACTCCAGATCGAGCAGTCCGATGATGGTGCCGTTCTCTTCCGCTACCAGCTCGATCGCACCCTTGGCGTATCGCTCCTTCTCGCGCTCGACGGCGTCGAAGAAGGCGGTGTCGAAGAACGCCAAGAGCCGGCAGATCAACCAGCCGCGCTCGTCTTTCTCCTCGTAAGGTCGGATCTCGATGGCTCAGTACTGCTGGCTGGTGCAGGCCTTACGCGAGTAGTAGGTCGTGGACTTGCTCCTCGACCACTGCGAGTACCCGATCTCGCGAAGCCGCGACGACCTCTTGCGCTTGGCCCAGACTGTCACCGTCGCGGTGGCGGGCTTTCCGGAGCCGGCGAAGCCGATGCGGTACCGGACGAAGACGCGGCGAGGCACTCCGCAGTAGACGGTCGGCGATTGGTTGTAGCCCGCCTTGGTGACTCCCGACAGGCTGAGCCCGCGACGTGTGAACCGGACGGACTTCTTCGTCCGGCTGCACCCCTTGTCGAGGGTGTAATCCGACTTGTCGCTCTGGACACCGACGAGGGTGTTGGCAGCACCGGTGTTTGCCGGCCCTGTGTCGACGAACGCGGCGCCATACCCCCATGCAGGCCGGTAGGCGAACACGTTCATCTGCAATGCGCCCTGCGACGTCGCGCACGACACCGTGCCGGCGACGGTCTTCAGAGTCGAATGATCCTGAGCTGCCGGGGCGGGCATGGTCCACGAACTCGCCGCCGCGATCACACAGGTGACTGCGGCCACAGCGAAGATCCTGATCCCGCGGCAGCGCTGCATTGCACCCGGATGGTTACACCAGGAGCGCGCATCGTCAAAGCTGCGCACGTCGAGGGAGGACCGTGCCGAGAAACGGAAGACGAGCAGCCGGATCTCAGCTCGTTTCTCGGCGGCGGTGTGTGCACCGCGCGGGCATATTGCGGAATACAACAAGAGTTCTACGATCTGTTCGTTAGTGAGCCGTTAGGGGGATCTGCCGATTTCCGGATCCTCCGCTGTACCGTCAGAGGATGAAGAGAATCCCGTACCTCGCCGTGGCCTTCGTTGCTGCCGCCGTGTGTGCCACGGCTTCGGCTTCTGGGCCGTACGTTGCCAAGTCGGTCCACCTCAATGCTCGGAATCCGAGAGCGGCTTTCAGCGTCCGGATCCCCAAGCCGAAGAAGATCATCCTCTACATCGGGCAGGCCAAGGTCACAACGACGACCCGATGTCTCAAGGGGGCGACGGTTTCGAAGCTCAGCCGCACCTTCCATACGGACGGGACTCGGAACATGCTCTGGCACATCGCGGGCAGACAAGATGTGTGCCACGTCTCGGTCGCTGCCGCACTGAAGGGTGGGGGCACCGGCTACGTCAGCGTGAACGTGTACCCGCGCTGAAACGGTTAGAGAGCGCCCCGCGTG
>WNGO01003298.1_pt1 | contig 10381 bp, 10 predicted proteins | sample 5400511 | NCBI WGS metagenome assembly WNGO01 (sample SAMN13153380, study PRJNA577476) | soil metagenome | isolation source: 20 cm soil or saprolite under Garry oak tree replicate 2 | place: USA:California | collected 2016-06-15
GCTTCACGGCGTGGGATAAGGGCGCAATCCGCGACTCGGTGGACGGTGTGGCGGAGTTCGCCACGCAGGACGGCGGCCGCTGGAAGCTCGTGCTCGACCGCGTCCAGACGAAGGACGTGCCGCACCACCCGCGATTCGGTGGTGTGATCCTCGGCCTCTACTACCACGGCGCGACTCAGGTACACACCCCGCTCGTACCCACGATCAACAGCGCGGTGGCGCTGTGGGCGGTCGGGCATCTCTACAAGAACGACGCGCTCGTGACCGACAACGCAATGGTGCACGTCATGCTGTTGTCGCGCACCCGGCGGGACGGCGATTTCGCGCTGGCCTGCTGGGATTGCTCCAAGAACAAGATCGAAGAGTTACAACTGCAAATCCTCCCCGGACCGGGCGATCCGAAGTTCGACGCGCCGGGCGGGTTCCTGTTCGTCAACTGGGAAAAGTCGAGCTCCCGTAAGCCGACGAGCTAAAGACGCGGCGCGACGCCATGTCAAGGAACCGTCAGGACGGCGCCGAGCGGAAACCTCGCTCACGCTCCCCAGGGTTCTATCGACTGTAGGTCCGACGCACCCAACGGTGCACCGTTTCCATTCAGAACGTTTACCATCTCCCGTCGCGTGGCGGGTAGAGGAGGATTCATGCGTCTACGAAACACGCTGTTCACGCTCGTCGCACTCGCGGGCCTCACGGCCTGTGGCAGTACCTACGGCACCGGCGGTGGGGGAATCGTGGGCGGGGGCGGGGGTGGGGGCGGGCCGGTGGGATCGGTGACGGTCGGCTCCGGCATCCAGTTCGTGAGCGGACACAACGGCACCATGAACCCGGCCGTGGACACGATTCCGGTCGGTGGCACGGCCACCTGGACGTGGGCGGGGAGCCTGCCACACAGCGTCCAGTCGGTCGGGTCGCCGAGCTTCGCGAGCAGCGGCACCCTCACCGGCAGCGGGACATATGCGATCACGTTCCCCGTGGCCGGCACGTACCAGTACGACTGCGCGGTGCACGGCTCGCTGATGACCGGCACGATCGTGGTGCGGTGATGCCCGCTCTGACGGCCCGACGCAGCCGAGACAAGGTCCAGTACGGTCTAGCTCGGATTGCGCCGGCGCCGCCAGAGGATCAACGCCACCACGTATCCCACGAATGCCGCCATCACCACGTCGCTCATGAAGTGGGCACCACTGGCGACGCGCGTCAGCCCGCATCCCACGGCAAGCGCGTACCAGAGGAGCCCCGCTTCGGGAAACAGGCGAGCCAGGACCGCTGCGGCGGCGAATGCGACGGCCGCTTCACTGCTGGGCAGCCCGAGCTGGGCGGTGGAGAAGGGCCGATCCGCCCAGGGACGGAACACGTGGAGGCCATCGGTTAACCCGGGCCGCTCGCGATGGAACGCCACCTTGAGGAGCTCGGCGACGATCCCGCTGAGGGCGGCGGACCAGAATAGCAGCAGACCGCGACGACTTGCCTGGCGCAACGTAGCCAGCGTCCGTGGGACCCAATCATGCAGCACCAGCGCCAGCGCCACGATTCCCCACAGCGGGAAGTACCCCGCCAGCCGGAGCATGCGGCCCCAGCCGCGGTCGTAGACGCCAGGGAATGTGAAGTGATGGAAGATCCACTGGTCCGACACGTACGCGATGAGAAACAGCAGGACCAGCGTCCCTGCAAACAACATCTCGGGATCGGGCCGACTCCGGGGCATCGTCCTGTTCCTGCGGTCGCCGAGCCCGGCGTCCGTTATCTCGCGATCCAGGACTGGCCGGTGGCGAGGAGGGCCGCCAGGGCCAGCCCGAACGCGATGCGGTACCAGGCGAAGACGTCGAACGAGCGGTGCGACACGAAGCGGATGAGCCACCGCACCACCACCAGCGCGCTCGCGAACGCCACCACGAAGCCCGTCGCCAGGATCAGCGCGTCGGATCCCGACAACAGCTGGCGGTTCTCCCACAGGTCCAGGCCCGTGGCCGCGAACATCACCGGAATGGCGAGCAGGAACGAGAACTCCGCGGCCGCCGGGCGCCCGACGCCCGCCAGCAGCGCCCCCATGATCGTCGCTCCCGAGCGCGACACGCCCGGGATCAGCGAGCACACCTGCGCGATCCCGATCCACAGGGCGGTGCGATAGCCGATCTGCATCACCGTCTCGATGCGGGGGGCGGGACGCCAGCGCTCGATCGCGAGGATGGCGACGCCGCCCGCGATCAGCGCGGCGATCACCACCGGGGGCGTGAACAGGTGCGCGGTGATCCAGTGGTGTGTGAGCAGTCCCACGAACGCCGCCGGCAGGAACGCGACCAGCAGCGCGAGAACCAGCCGGCGCGACTCCGCCACGGCGATGCCGTCCTTCACCACGCGCCACAACAGGTCGCGATACAGCCAGACGACGGCCAGGATGGCGCCGAGCTGGATGATGATTTCGAAGGCGGCGGCGCGCGGACCCACGAATCCGAGCGCGTGGCCCACCAGGATCAGGTGGCCGGTGGACGAAACGGGGAGGAACTCCGTCGCGCCCTCGACCAGCCCGAGGATGATCGCCGCAAGGATGGTTGGCACGGCTTCAAGCTACACCACGCCCGGTCGCGAACGCCACGCCGCTCCGGTCCAACGCGATACCGTCCACGCTGAGCGTGACGTCGATGTTGCCGCGTGTGGCGTTCGAGTACGGGCAGAGCTCGTGGGCTCGACGCATCAGATCTTCGGCGTCGCCGCGCGACAGGCGAGGCACGTGGACGTCGAGGGCGACCGTCAAGCCGAAGCCGCCGTGACCGGTGGGACCGATTCCTACCCGCGCGGTGATCTTCGAGTCGGTCGTATCGAGCTTCCGTCCTTGGGCCACCGACAACAGCGCGGACTGGAAGCATGCGGCGTACCCGATGGCGAACAGCTGCTCTGGATTGGTACCCGGCCCGCCCTCGCCTCCCATTTCTCTGGGGACTGACAGCTCCACCGCGAGCCGCCCGTCGGACGTGCGGCCACGGCCGGCTCGTCCTCCCTCGACCGTTGCCTCGGCTGTGTACAGGACGTTCATGTCTCCTCCTGGATTACGGCGCTGAAGTCGCGCGCTTCGGGCCCGACCGCCGCCGCTCCTGCCGGCACCACCAACAGCGAAGTGGGCAGATGGTTGATCAGTGTCTCGGTAACGCTGCCCACCAGCATGCGTGTGACTGACCCCTTCCCGTGTGAGCCGACCACGAGCAAATCGGCGCGCCACTCGCCGACCTCGCGCCCGATCGCGTTCAGGGCCGCGCCGTAACGGAGGACCGTCTCCACGCCGGGCGCGCGGATCAGGGGCCAGATGTCGTGCTCGACCTTCTTCTCCAGGAGCCGATGATAGTCAGGCTTGTCTGGCTGCGGTATGTCGAGCAGGACGGGAAGCGGCTCGATTACGCTGAGGGCACGCAGTTCGGCGTCGAACAGCGTCGCGTAGCGCTCGGCGGCGGCGAGGGTCGGCGGGGCCGCCCCCGACTGATCCACGGCGACGAGCACCCGCCGGATGGCGGGCGCTCCCACCGTTACCAGCAGCGGCACGAGGGCGCTGCGCGCCACGTTCACGCTGGTGCTGCCGCCCAGCCAGCGCCCGAGCGTCGAGTGGTGCTTGCCGCCCAGCACCACGAGCTCCGCCCCGAACGCGGCGACGGCGTCGTTCAGCACGGCAGCCGGCCGCCCCTGGTGAACGGCGAGTGTCTCGAGCACGGCCGCCGGCACGCGATTCCCGAGCGCTGCGGCCAGCTGCGTGCCTGCCTGCTCGTAGCGCCGCGTGTACGGGTACCTGTCGCGCCGCGGAGCGTGCACCGACCCCGAGGTCGCGTGCACGAGATGGCAGGATGTGACGGCCCGCTGTGCCGCCGCGACCGCGAAGAGCGCCGCGTCTGCGGCCTCCGGCGACGTGTCGACGCCAACGACGATCGGTTTCCAAGGCATTTGACCTGGGAACGACGCCCGTGTCGTGAAGGTTCCAATCACTAACTATTCGTTTGTCTAAGTATCATTGCGGAACAGGTGGGCGTCGCTATCATACGTTGATGACCAGACGGTTCGCTCGTCGCGGCACCACGGCCCCATCGCGCCGTCAGGTGGCCGAGGCGGTGCTGGAGATCACCCTGCTCGTGACGCGCCTGGTGACGCCCGAGGTGCGGCGTCTGCGCCCGAAGCGTCTCTCTTTATCCCACGTGCGGGCGCTCGGGTTCCTCGACGCCAATCCGGACGCCGACCTCTCGGCACTGGCCGATTACGTAGGGCTCGCGCTTCCCAGCACGTCCACGCTCATCGACGGGCTCACGCGCCGCGGGCTCGTGGTACGGCGTGCCGCCCCGAACGATCGCCGCCGACTCCGGCTGAGGCTCACGGGCAGCGGCAAGGGGGCTCTGGGAACCGCGCTCGCGGCAGCGCGGCGGGTCCTCGACGCCCGGTTCGCCGGGCTCTCGCCGAGCGACTGCGCGCTCGTCGCGCGAGCGCTGGTAAGCCTCCGGCCGTTCCTGATGCCGGGGTAGGATCTGCCGCGTTCTGACACGTTCCTAACTGCCCGCGTGTGTCCGTTCTGACGATTTCGCACCCATGTTATGGGATATGCTGCTCGCGGTGTGCGCCCTCCTCCATTGCGGCGATTCCACGCCGACCTACTCGGGCTGGGACCATCAGGTCGACGTGCAGATTCCACGTTTTGACGCGGACGTGGTCATCGACGGCGACCTGGCCGACTCCGTCTGGGCCCGGGCCGCGCGGTTGACCGGCTTCTCACAGTATGCCCCCAACGACGGTGTGCCGGCCGCGGACTCCACCCAGGTGCTGGTCTGGTACTCGGCGACCGCGATCTATTTCGGCATTCGCGCCTTCGAGCGGCATGGCAGTCCCACGGTGACGTTGGCGAGTCGCGACCAGATCTTCGGCGACGACAACGTGCAGATCCTGCTCGGCACGTTTCACGACGGGAAGCAGGCCCTGATGTTCGCCGTGAATCCGCTCGGCGTCCAAGGCGATGGCTCCCTGGTCGAGGGCGCCAACGTCACCGCCGGCGGGTTCATCGGAGGGGCGGTCGTGGGACGGGAGCAACCCGACCTGAGTCCCGACTTCGTGTTTCAATCGCGCGGACACGTGACCGATTGGGGATACGAAGTCGAGGTGCGCATACCGTTCAAGAGCATCCGCTATCAGCCGCGGCAGCCGCAGGACTGGAAGCTGAACATCGTGCGCGAGGTCCAGCACTCCGGCTTAGAGGACTCCTGGTTCCCGGCGCGCCGCGCCAGCGCGACGTTCGTCGGGCAATCGGGCAACCTCGTCGGCCTGAGCGGTATGCATCGTGGTCTCGTCATGGACTTGAATCCGGAGGCGACCGGAAAAGCGAGCGGGGCTCCCACGCCCAGCGGCTATCAGTACGACCTGGGAAACCCGCAGGTGGGCGGCAACATTCGCTGGGGCGTCTCGGACAATCTCACGCTCAACGGCACGATCAAGCCGGACTTTTCCCAGGTCGAGTCGGACGCGGGCCAGCTCACGTTCGATCCGCGGCAGGCGCTGTTCTTTCCGGAGAAGCGGCCGTTCTTTCTGGAGGGGAGCGAGCTGTTTCAGGTGCCGCAGAACCTGATCTATACGCGTCGCGTCGTCCAGCCGGTCGCGGCGGTCAAGCTCACCGGGACCACCTTTGGCAGCGACATCGGTCTGCTGTCGGCGGTCGACCAGAAGTTCGCGTCGGCGACGGGCAGGGAGAATCCGATTTTCACGATTGTGCGGGCCCAAAAGAGCCTGGGCCGAGGCTCGCGCGTCGGCCTGGCGTACACCGATCGCATCGAGGGCGGCGATTACAACCGCGTCGCGGAGGTCGACAGCCGGCTTGTCTTCAAAGAGATCTATGGACTCAACCTGCAGCTCGCCGGCAGCCGCACGCGTGTCGGGGGAGTGACCACGACCGCGCCGCTGTGGCTGAGCCAGTTCACGGTGCAGCATCGCATCTGGGGTCTGCGCAGCCTGTTTGCCGGCATCGCGGACCAGTTTCGCGATGCGAGTGGATTCATCGGCCGAGCCGGGATCGTGCATGCCTACGTTGATCCGAGCTACACGACCTATGGGGGCCCCGGGGCGTCGCTGCAGCGGTTCACCGGCGACATCGTGGTGGACGGCATCTGGCAGTATCAGAACTTCATCCACGGGCGCCACCTGCAGGACAAGAAGCTGCACTTCAACGGCAACGCGACGCTGCGCGGCGGGTGGAACGTCGGCGCGGGATATTTCGTGGAATCGTTTGGCTACGATTCCGCCCTGTATGCCGGCTATCGTCTGGAAGTGCCACGCGTCGGCGGCGGCCTCGACACGGTGCCGTTCACGGGACAGCCGACGATCGCGAATGGCGAATACATCGTCCAGATCGGGACGCCCCAGTGGAAGCACTTCAGCGGCAGCGGATTCTTCCTGCAGGGCCATGATGAGAACTTCTTCGAGTGGGCCTCGGGCGATTTGCTGCTCTTGAGCATGGACCTGTCCTACCGCCCCACGGAGCGGCTTCGCAACAGCGTCAGCTATTTCTGGCAGCAGGTGAACCGCCGCACCGACGGCAGCCTGGTGAATGTCGGTCGCGTGCTCCGGGCCAAAGTCGAATACCAGCTGTCGCGTCCGCTGTTCGTCCGGGTGGTGGGCCAGTACATCCAGGACAAGACGGACTCCCTGCGGGACGACTCACGGACCGGCGCTCCGATTCTCAAAGCGGGACCAGGCGGCGTGACGCGCTCCGTCGCGTCGCACACCAATCTGTTCCATGCCGATGTGCTGCTGAGCTATCAACCGGTTCCGGGGACGGTGGTGTTCGCCGGGTACGGCAGCAACATGGTGGACGAGGAGGCGTTCCAGTTTCGGGGCCTCACGCGGACCGACGACGCCTTCTTCCTCAAGCTGAGCTACCTGTTCAGGCTCTGAGCGCGCGGTCGAGCCTACAGGATGGACGCGAGCGGGCAGGAGAACCCGGGCACCACGTCCTCGCCGTCGAGCGCGCCATCCGCCGGCACGATCGTCTCGCTGCCGTCGTGGCGGTAGACGCGTGCCAGCCGGCGCTCCGGATCCACGACCCAGACGAGTCTCGTTCCGGCGGAGAGCCAGTCGGCGACGTTGGCGAGAATCTCGCCCGCACGGTCACCGGGCGACAGCACTTCCACGACGAGGTCGGGGGCGAGATCGGGAAAGCCAACCGGAATGGGATCGGGGAGTCGCTCGCGCCGTACGAGTGCAATGTCGGGAGCGCGGACCGTATCGGGCCCGCGCGACAACGTGAAGCCGGTCTCGGCCGCGAACACTTGTCCACCGCCGGTGCGCTCCACGTAGTTACCGATCCGCAAGGCGAGGTTCATGGTGACGCTGCCATGGCGCCCTCCCGGCGGCTCCCGGACGACCAGCACGCCGCGGACCAGCTCCGTTCGCTTGTTCGGGATACTCGCGTTGAGCAACTCCTCGGCGGTCATCTGCGTCGGGGGCATGCTCGGAACGTAGGCGCGCTCGGCGGGCATAGCAACCCGAATCCTGCAGTGGGCATGTCAACGCGGGATCAACCGTTACCGCAAGCCGAGCTACGTGTTCAGGCTCTGACCCTCGAGCAAAGACAGTTGAACTAGCCAGTCGTCCGGCGGGTCCCCATTATAGGGACCGCGCTCGGTTGAAAGCGATATCATGTTGGTGGAGAATTTCCGCTAGTTAGCAGCGGTCGTGGGCGGGAAAAGAGTGCTTCCTACGCCGCCGCGGCGGCGGGAGCGGGGCCGGCATCCACCAACCGCTTGGTGACGGGCTCGATTCGAACGTTGAGACCTTCCAGAGTGCGTGAGCCCAGCAAGACGAGGTCGCCGGGCTCCCCAAACACGACGTCGTCTCCAGTTCTCTTCCCAGCGACACCGATCACGACGATGCCGGTCCAGCGCTCCAGCACGGTTCCGTCCGCCTGACGGAAGGACCATTTGCGGTTGCGCTCCACACCAAGCGATTCCAGAACGTCCCCGGGGACCCACGACAACTCCGCGCCGGAGTCCACCAGCACGGATCGGAGCGTGCGTTTCGCGCCGGGACGGGCGGGGTTCTCGATCTCCACGTCCACGCGGAAGGTTCCCATATCGTCGCGCATGATAGCTCCTCGGCTGTCGCCTACTTGTACCATATCGCTGCAGGAGGTGTCAATGGCTCGCGCCGCGCGGCGAGGCCTCCCCCATTGCGGCTTGGCCTGCGTGCGGGAGAATTCCTCATCCCCCAAGCAATGCCATGGCTCTTGAGTCAGTAGACAAGGCACGGCCCCGCTGATAGCTTCGCCGCTTCCCATTAAAGCCCTATGCCACCATTCCTCGCTGAACTGCTCGGCACCATGCTGCTGATCGTCTTGGGTGATGGCGTAGTTGCCAACGTGGTGCTCAATAAGACCAAGGGCCAGAACGCCGGCTGGATCGTCATCACCGCAGGCTGGGGGTTCGGGGTGGCGGTCGCGGTGTATGCCGTGGGCGCTTTCAGCGGCGCGCATTTGAACCCCGCGGTGACCATCGGCCTCGCCGCCATCGGCAAGCTCGCGTGGGCCTCTGTGCCCGTCTATATCGCGGGCCAAATGCTCGGCGCGTTCCTCGGCGCGACAATCGTGTGGCTCGCGTACCTGCCGCACTGGGCCGTGACGGAGAGCCAGGCAGGGAAGCTGGCCGTGTTTTGCACCGCTCCCGCCATCCGGAACTCGAGCGCAAATCTCCTTGCCGAGATCATCGGCACCTTCGTGCTGGTGCTGGGCGTGCTGGCCATCCTGACACCGAAGAATCTCAACCCGGTGCACGGCTGGGATGCGGGATTCGGGCCATTCCTGGTCGGTATCCTCGTGTGGGCCATCGGCCTTTCGTTGGGCGGGCCGACCGGCTACGCGATTAATCCTGCCCGTGATTTGGGTCCGAGACTTGCGCACGCGCTCCTGCCCATCGCCGGGAAGGGAAATTCCGACTGGGGCTATGCCTGGATACCGGTGGCCGGGCCGATCATCGGCGGTCTGATCGCGGCCTTCCTTTATAGGGCGTGGTGGCCGGCATGAAACACATCCTGGCCATCGACCAGGGCACCACGAGCTCACGCGCCATCGTGTTCGACCACAGCGGGAACGTCGTGGCTTCGGCGCAGAAGGAGTTTCGCCAGATCTTTCCTGAGCCCGGCTGGGTGGAGCACGATGCGACCGAGATTTGGGCCACCCAGCTGCATACGGCGATCGAAGCACTCGGCAAAGCCGGACTGACTGCCGCCGACATTGCCGCAATCGGCATCACGAACCAGCGGGAGACCACCGTGGTGTGGGACCGCGAGACGGGCGAGCCGGTGCATCACGCCATCGTGTGGCAGGACCGCCGCACGGCCGCTCGGTGCGACCAGTTGAAGGCCCGCGGGCTGGCGCCGTTGATCAAGCGCAAGACGGGGCTCGTGGTGGACGCGTACTTCTCCGGCACCAAGCTGGAATGGATTCTCCGTCATGTCCCGGGCGCGCGCGCCAAGGCAAAGGCCGGCAAACTGGCGTTCGGCACGGTGGACTCGTGGCTGGTGTGGAACTTGACGGGCGGCCGCGTGCACGTGACCGATCCGAGCAACGCGTCGCGCACGATGCTCTTCAATCTTCGCACCGGCGATTGGGACGACGAGCTGCTGGAGTTGTTCGGCGTGCCGCGGTCGGTGTTGCCGACGGTCGGCTCGTCGAGCGAAGTGTACGGCGAAACGACGCTGCTCGGCGGGGGCGGATCGATTCCCATCGCCGGCATTGCGGGCGACCAGCAGGCGGCGCTGTTCGGCCAGGCATGTACCCAGCCCGGCATGGTGAAGAACACCTATGGGACCGGTTGCTTCATGCTCATGAACACCGGCACGAAGCCGATTGCGTCCAAGAACAATCTCCTGACGACGGTGGCGTGGCGCATCGGCAACCGGACCGACTACGCGCTCGAAGGCAGCATTTTCATCGCCGGGGCGGTGGTGCAATGGCTGCGCGACGGACTGGGCATCATCGAGTCGTCGTCCGAAGTCGAAGCGCTGGCCTCGCAGGTGGATGATACCGGTGGGGTGTACCTGGTCCCCGCCTTCGCCGGACTGGGCGCGCCGCACTGGGATCAGTACGCGCGCGGCATCCTCGCGGGCGTCACGCGCGGCACGACCGCCGCGCACATCGCGCGCGCGGCGCTCGAGGGCATCGCGTTTCAGGTGGCCGACGTGCTGCGGGCCATGGAAGCCGACGCCAAGATCAAGCTGAAAGAGCTGCGCGTGGACGGCGGCGCGTCGGCCAACAACCTGCTGATGCAATTCCAGTCGCACCTCTTGGGCGTTCCCGTGGTGCGGCCCAAGGTCACCGAAACCACCGCGCTGGGCGCGGCCTATCTCGCGGGATTGGCCGTGGGCTACTGGAAGG
>WNGO01006427.1_pt1 | contig 10380 bp, 7 predicted proteins | sample 5400511 | NCBI WGS metagenome assembly WNGO01 (sample SAMN13153380, study PRJNA577476) | soil metagenome | isolation source: 20 cm soil or saprolite under Garry oak tree replicate 2 | place: USA:California | collected 2016-06-15
CGACAGCCAGGCCAGACCCGATTGCGGCGGCAGCATCTCGCCGACGAGGCCGTGCACCACCGGCCCGAGCCGATCGATGATGAGGCCGGGGAGAATGCCGGCCAGGAAGCACAGCAGCGCGAAGGCAAACATGACGGCGACCGAGATGCGGTCGACCTCCTGGGCGGCCTCCGCCGCGCCGGTGCGCGGCCGGCCCAGAAACGTGATGCCGAACGCCTTGACGAAGCAGGTCGCGGCGAGCGCGGCGGACAGCGCCAGCAGCGCGCCGACCGCCGGCACCATCAGCTTGAGGCCCCATTGCGGCAGCTGCGGGCTCACCAGGATCGCCTGGAACGTCAGCCATTCGGAGACGAAGCCGTTGAGCGGCGGCAGCGCGGAGATCGCCGCGCAGCCGATCAGGAAAGCGACGGCGGTGTGCGGCATGCGGTGAATGAGGCCGCCGAGGCGCTCCATGTCGCGCTCGTGCGTCGCGCTGAGCACCGCGCCGGCGCCGAAGAACAGCAGGCTCTTGAACAGCGAATGATTGAGCACGTGGAACAGCGCGGCCGTGAGCGCCAGCGCCGCCGCCCAGGCGATGCCGTTCTGCTGGAACGCGATTGCCAAGCCGAGCCCGATGTAGATGATGCCGATGTTCTCCACCGTGTGATAGGCGAGCAGGCGCTTGAGATCGTGCTGCATCAGCGCATAGAGCACGCCGAGCACCGTGGTCAGCCCGGCAAAGGCCAGCACGATGATGCTGGTCCACCACGGCGGCGTGCCGATCAGATCGAACACGATCCGCACGAAGCCGTAGACCGCGACTTTGGTCATGACCCCGCTCATCAGCGCCGAGACATGACTGGGCGCGGCGGGATGCGCGAGCGGCAGCCAGACGTGCAGGGGCACGACACCGGCCTTCGAGCCGGCGCCGATGAGCACCAGCATCAACGCGATCGCCGCGACGGCGGGCTCCGGATGCGCGGTTCGCATCGCATCGAACGCATAGGCGCCGGCGGGGCCGGCGAGGAGACCGAACGCGAGCAGCAGCGCCAGCGTGCCGAAGCTCGCCATGACGAGGTAGATATAGCCGGCGCGGGCGTTGCCGGGCTCATCGTGGTGGGCGACGACGAGCGCCCAGGAGGTGAGCGACATGAACTCCCACGTCAAAAGAAACGTGAAGGCGTCGTCGGCCAGCACGACGAGGTTCATGGCGGCCAAATAGGCGGCAAAGAACGGCAGCACCCGCCGCGGCGCCGTTTCGTGCCGGCCATAGCCGAGCGCGTAGAGGCTCGCGGCCGAGCCGCCCAGATCGGCCACGACCAGGAAGAACGCCGAGAGCGCGTCGAGGCGAAAATGCGCGCCGAGCCCCGGCAGGCCGATCGGCAAGGTCAGGGTCGACACCTGCCCCGGGTCCGCTACGAGCCGCACGAGCGCGCCCGCGAGCAGCATGAGCGAGGCGGCGAGACTTGCCGCATAGACGATCGGCGACGCGCTCGCCGCGCGCCCGAGCGCCACCGCGAGCGCGCCGATGGCGAGCAGCGCTGCCGCGCACGAAAGCGCGAGAATCAGCGTGGCGGATTTTCAGCGGATTTCCCCATCGCCGTCGGGCGCTCAGATGCTCAGATACCGGTGCCGGATGTCGCTCGCGGCCGCGAGCTGCGGCGAGGTGCCGGTCCACACCACCTGACCCTTCTCGATGATGTAGTGCCGGTCGGCGATGCGGGTGAGCGCCTCGACGTTCTTGTCGATCAGCAGAATGGAGAGGCCGGCGGCCTTCAGGCCGGCCAGGCACCGCCAGATCTCCGCGCGCATCAGCGGCGCCAGCCCCTCGGGCTCGGCTAGTAGAGGGAAGAGCCGGAACACCCGGTCAAGCGTCCATGGGTTCCCGGCGCCGGCGCGGTTGGCGGCGGTCGCCACCAGATTTTCACGCACGGTGAGGTTCGGGAAAATCTGCCGCCCCTCGGGCACGAGCCCGATGCCGAGCTTGGCAACGCGATAGGCCGGCAATGCGCAGATCTCCAGACCCTCGAAGCGGATCGTGCCGGCGCGCGCCCGCGTGAGCCCCAGGACCGAGCGCACGGTCGTGGTCTTGCCCATGCCGTTGCGCCCCATCAGCGTCACCACCTCGCTCCGCCCGATCGACAACGAGACGCCGAACAGCACCTGGCTCAGTCCGTAAAACGTCTCGACGCGGTCGAGCTCGAGGAGGTTTGCGTCAGCCATGCCGCAGCCTCCCGATCAGGCCGTCGATGCCGCCGCGGGCGAACAGCACGATCAGCAGCAGCATCGGGCCGAGGATGATCTGCCAATACTCCGTCACCCGCGAGAGACCCTCTTCGAGCACCAGGAGCGAGATGGCGCCGAACAGCGGCCCGAACAGCGAGCCCATGCCCCCGAACACGACCATGACGATCAGGTCGCCCGAACGCGTCCAGTACATCATGGCCGGACTGACGAACTCGGTGTGGTTGGCGAGCAGCGCGCCGGCGAGCCCGCACCACGTGCCGGCGATCACGAACGCGGCGAGGCGATAGCGGAAGGTGGGAAAGCCGATCGCCTGCATGCGCCGGTCGTTCGAGCGCGACCCGCAGATGACCATGCCGAACCGCGAGTTGATCAGCCGCCAGGTGAACGCGATGCTCGCCAGCAGCAGCGCCAGGCACAAATAATAGAACTGCGTGTGGTCGGAGAGATTGATCAGGCCGGCGAAGCGGCTGCGCGAATAGATGGTGAGCCCGTCGTCGCCGCCGTAGCGGTCGAGCCCGGCCGCGACGTAATAGACCATCTGGGCGAACGCCAGCGTGATCATGATGAAATAGACCCCGCGGGTGCGCAGCGACAGCGCGCCGACGACGAGCGCGAACAGCCCGGAGACCGCCAGCGCGACCGGCCATTGCACGAAGCCGGATCCCACCGTATAGACCGGCAGCAGCGCGAGGCCGGCGACGACGATGACGACGAAGGGGGCGCGGACGTCGAGCGCGGCTCTCATCGGCCGGCGACCGGAAACAGGCCTTGCGGGCGCAGCGCCAGCACGATCGCCATCAGCAGGTAGATCAGCATCGAGGACAGCGCGGGCGCGAGCGTCGAGGCCGCCGTCGAGCTCAACGCGAGGCGGAGCAGATCGGGCAGGAACGCGCGGCCGAGCGTGTCGACCACGCCGACGAACACCGCGGCGACAAAGGCGCCGCGGATCGAGCCGATGCCGCCGATGACGATGACGACAAAGGCGAGGATCAGGATGTTCTCGCCCATGCCGATCTGCACGGTCAGGATCGGGGCGTGCATCAGGCCGGCGAGACCGGCCAACGCCGCGCCGAGCGCGAATACCAGGGTGAACAGCAGCTTGATGTCGACGCCGAGCGCGCCGGCCATCTCGCGGTTGGAGGCGCCGGCGCGGATCAGCATGCCGAGCCGCGTCCGCATCACCACGACATAGAGGAACAGCGCGACCAGCAGCGACACCAGGATGATCAGCAGCCGGTAGGCCGGATAATAGATGCCGAAGATATCGACGGCGGTGTTGAGCGCGGAAGGAACCGGCAGGCTCAGGCCGGCCGGCCCCCAGACCAGCCGCACCAGCTCGTTGAAGAACAGGATGAGGCCGAACGTGCCGAGCACGTGATCGAGATGATCGCGGCCGTAGAGGGGTCGCAGAGCGAGCATCTCCAGCACGATGCCGAGCAGCAAGGTCGCGGCGAGCGCCAAGAACGCGCCGGCGAAGAAATTGCCGGTCCACGCGACGAAGGTCGCGGCGAAATACGCGCCCATCATGTAGAGCGAGCCGTGCGCGAGGTTGACGAGGTCCATGATGCCGAAGACCAGCGTCAGCCCGGCGGCGAGCAGGAACAGCAGCAGGCCGAACTGCAGGCCGTTCAAGCATTGTTCGACCAGGAGCAGCATCAATGGTCCGTCAGGAGTCGGGCGTCAGAAGCCAGGCGTCAGAGGCCCGGGGCCATGTTCCCGGACCCTGACTTCCGACTCCTGACCCCTGGCATCACCATTTCATCGGGCACGTGGCGTGGAACAGATCCTGGCTGTCCTTGAGGATGGTGGCAACCGTCTTGAGCCCGAACGTGCCGTCGGCGTTCTTCACCGTCTCCTGCAGGTAGAAATTCTGGATCGGGAAGTGATTGTTGCCGTATTTGTAGGGCCCGCGCACCGAGGCGTAGTTCGCCTTGCGCATCTCGTCGCGGATGGCGTCCTTCTGCGTAAGGTCGTCCTTGACCGCCACCACCGCGCTGTTGATCAGGTTCGCGGCGTCGTAGGCCTGCGCGCCGTAGTACGACGGACCGTGCCCGTATTTGGCGCGGAAATCGGCGACGAATTTCTGGTTGGCGGGGTTCGGCAGGTCGTTGACCCATTCCTGGGCGCCCGGCACGCCGAGCGCGACATCCTTCTGCAGCGGCAGCGTGGTCTCGTCGATGGTGAACGCGGTATAAAGCGGGATCTGATCCTTGAGCCCGGCCTGGGCATATTGGCTGAGGAATTGCACGCCGGCGGCGCCGGGATAGAACACGAAGATCGCCTCCGGCTTGGCGGCGCGCGCCTTGGAGAGCTCCGCGGAGAAATCGAGCTGGTCGGGCCACTTGGTGTATTCCTCGCCGATCACCTGGCCCCTGTAGGTGGCCTTGACGCCGGCCAGCATGTCCTTGCCGGCGGCGTAGTTCGGGCCGAGCAGGTAGAGCGTCTTCACGCCCTTCTGCTCGAGGTAGATGCCCATGGCGTGCGGCGTTTGGTCGTTCTGCCACGACGTCGAGAAGAAGAACGGCGAGCACAATTCCCCGGCGATTCGCGAGGGCCCGGCGTTGGCGCTGATGATGAACGTCTGCGAATCCACCGCCGGCTTGAGCGAGGCGAGCAGCACGTTCGACCAGATGTAGCCGGTGATGAAATTGACGTGGTCGGATTGGATGACCTTCTCGGTCTTCTGCTTGCCGACCTCGGGCTTCTGCTGGTCGTCCTCGTAGATCACTTCGACCGGCAGCCCGCCCATCTTGCGGCCGAGGTGATCGAGCGCGAGCTCGAACGAGTTGCGCATGTCGTTGCCGATCACCGCGGTCGGGCCGCTGAAGGTGTCGACGAACCCGATCTTGACCGAACCCTGCGCCAGGGCCGGTCCGGTCGCGAACGCGAGCGCGGCCACAGCCGCAAGCGATGCTTTTTTCATGGGCTCGATTCCTCCCCTTTGGATTCGCAATTTGCACCACGAACCATGCTATCGAGATCAGGATGGGGGATTTGACTTTCTCTAATTCGACCAAAGTCTAGATTTGTACCGGGAATTCCGGGAACTGTCCGCGAACGAGGCAGTATACTGCCGGGTGATGCTCAAGCAAGCTGGCCGGATATGGCCAAAAAGCGCAAAAAACACTGTATAGTGCATCATCGCCGCCAAGGTCGCGGGCGCGTGGAATGCTGGCGCAGAGCGCCGGCCCCGCAAGCCATCTAGAGAACACGGGAGTCCCCCATGGCAACGATCGCCGGCTCGCTCGAGGAGGCGCTCGCGCCGATCGCCGACGGTTGCATGCTGCTGGTGCCGCGCGGCAATGCCGGTGTGGCCATGGCGGCGACCCGCGCACTGGTCCGGCGCGGCGCCAAACGGCTCAACCTCGTCGCGGTGCCGACCTCGGGCATCCAGGCCGACCTGCTGATCGGGGCGGGATGCGTCGAGAGCATCGAGGCGGCGGGCGTGAGCCTCGGCGAGCTCGGGCCGGCGCCGCGTTTTGCCGCCGCGGTGCGCGCGGGCGAGATCCTGGTCAAGGACACCACCTGCCCGGCCTTGCATGCCGCGCTGCAGGCGAGCGAGAAGGGCGTGCCGTTCCTGCCGCTGCGCGGGCTCCTCGGCTCGGACCTGGTGAAATACCGGCCGGACTGGCGCGTGATCGACAACCCGTTCGCCAACCACGATCCGATCGTGCTGCTGCCGGCGATCAAACCCGACGTCGCGCTGTTCCACGCCCCGATGGCGGATACGGCCGGCAATGTGTGGATCGGCGCGACGCGCGAGCTCATGACCATGGCGCATGCCGCCCGCGCAACCGTCGTCACGGTCGAAACGCTCCACGAGCAGAACTTGCTCGAGGACCCGGTGCTCGCGGCCGGAACGCTCGCGGGCTTCTATGTCGAGAAAGTTGCCATTGCGCCGCGCGGCGCCTGGCCGCTGGCGCTGCCCGGCCATTATGCGCGCGACGAGGCGCACCTTGCCGAATATGCGCGGCTCGCGGCGAGCGCCGAGGGATTTGCCCGCTATCTCGACCTCTACGTCCATGAGCGGCGCGCGGCCTGACGGCGAATTCCGCACCGAGGAACTGCTGGCCGAGGTGATGAGCCGGCTGATCGGGGATGCGCGCCACGTCGCGGTCGGCGCGCAATCGCCGATCCCGGCGGCGGCGGCGCTGCTGGCGCGCCGGCGCGGCGGCGGCCGGCCCTGGGTATCGATCCTGGAGAGCCGGACCCACAATTTCTTCACCGACGGCGGACGCGAACTGTTCGACTGCGCCGGCCAGGGCCGGCTCGATGTTTTCTTCCTGTCCGGCGGACAGATCGACGGCGAGGCCAACATCAATCTCGTGAGCGTCGGGGATTACCGCAAACCGAAGGTGCGGTTCTCCGGCTCGTTCGGCTCCGCCTATCTCTACTTCGTCGTGCCGCGCGTCATCCTGTTCCGGCTCGAGCACTCGCGCCGCGCGTTGGTCGAGAAAGTCGATTTCATCAGCGCGCCGGGAACGAGCTCGCAGAACGTCTACCGCCCCGGCGGACCGATTGCGCTGGTGACGCCGCTGTGTTTGTTCGCATTCGACCGGGAGAAAAAGCGGTTCCGGCTGCAAAGCGTGCATCCCGGCCACAGCGTCGAGGAAGTGATCGAAAACACCGGGTTCGACTTCGACCGGCCGGCGCAGCTGCCGCAGACGCCGGCGCCCTCGGCCGAGACGCTGCGACTGCTGCGCGAGGTCGTGGCGCCGGAGCTCGCCGATGCATACCCGCGATTCGCCGCGTCGGTATTCGGGATCCCTACTCAGCGTCGTTCCGGAAACGGCGAAGCCGCTATCCGGAATCCATGATCACGAAGCTTCCTTGTCATTCGACAGACAGTGTTCATAGGTTCCGGGTTCGCGGGCTTGCGCCCGCGCCCCGGAATGACGTTGGAGGGAGCAACCGGCGAACATGCAAAACCTGAAAATCGACGGCGAGCGGCTGTGGGGCGAGCTGATGGAGACTGCCGCGATCGGCGGCACGCCCAAGGGCGGCATCTGCCGGCTCACGCTGAGCGATCTCGACCGCCGGGTGCGCGACTGGTTCAAGGTGCGCGCCGAACAGCTCGGCTGCACGGTCGCGATCGACGACATGGGCGCGATGTTCGCGCGAAGGCGGGGGCCGGGGCAGCGCGACGTGCCGCCGATCGCCATGGGTAGCCATCTCGATACCCAGCCGACGGGGGGAAAATTCGACGGCGTGCTGGGCGTGCTCGGCGCGCTCGAGGCGCTGCGCACCCTGGTCGAGGCCGGCTACGAGACGTTCGCGCCGATCGAGGTGGTGAACTGGACCAACGAGGAGGGCGCGCGGTTCTCGCCGGCCATGACCTCCTCGGGGGTGTTCGCGGGCGCGTTCGATCGCGCCTGGGCGGTGTCGCGTCGGGACCGTTCCGGCGAAACGTTCGGCGCGGCGCTCGAGGCGATCGGCTACCGGGGCCCAGAACGATGCGGGGCGCATCCGCTCTCGGCGTTTTTCGAGCTGCACATCGAGCAGGGGCCGATCCTGGAGGCCGAAGCCAAGGACATCGGCATCGTCACCGGCGTGCAGGGCATGCGCTGGTACGAGGCGAGCGTGGTCGGCCAGGACGCCCATACGGGCGCCACCCCGATGCACCTGCGCAAAAACGCGCTCGTCGGCGCCGCCCGCCTGGTCGACAAGGTCGATGCGATTGCCCGCGCGCACCCGCCGCTCGCCGTCGGCACCGTGGGCTCGCTCGAAGTCAAGCCGAACTCGCCCAATGTCGTGCCGGGCGAGGTGCATTTCACCGTGGACTTCCGGCATCCGGAGACCGCCGTGCTCGATTCCATGGAGCGGATGTTGTTCGCGGCGGTCGCGGAGGTTTGCGGACCGTTGCGGCTCGAGGCAACGGCGACGAAGATCTGGGACCAGCCGCCGGTCGCCTTCGATGCGGGATGCATCGCCGCGGTGCGCGAGGCCGCGGCGCAATCGGGATTCTCGGCGCGCGAGATTTTCTCCGGCGCCGGCCACGACGCCGCCTACGTGGCGCGCGTGGCGCCGACCGCGGTGATCTTCGTGCCGTGTCGCGACGGCATCAGCCACAACGAAGCCGAGTTCACCTCGAAGGAGCAATGCGCGGCCGGCGCCCAGGTGCTGCTGCAGGCCGTGCTCAACTACGACCGCGCACTGGCGGAGCGGCACGCGCGCTGATCCAAGGGCTGGCTCGGCATCAATTTTTGAGGCCCATTGCCGCAAGTCTCGCAATCAAAGCGGAAACCGCCGATCAGGAGTTGGCCTTGTCGTTCGGCTCCTTGACCAGCTCCTTGAGCTTGTCGGACATCGGCAGTTGGATGTTGATGCCCTTGGGGGGAATCGGGTTCTCGAACCACTTGGTATAGAGCTTCGCGAACTCGCCCGAGCGCATCAGGCCGGTCAGGGTCTCGTCGACCAGCACCTTGAATTGCGGGTCGTCGCGGCGGAACATCAGCGCATAGGGATCGGACGGGTAGGCGGCTTCCAGCAATTTGAAGTCCCTGGGAATCTTTGCGTTCGCCCGGAATCCGGCGACCAGAATGTCATCTTCCATCCAGGCGCTCGCACGTCCGGTGTCGACGAGCAGGAACGACTCGGCGTGATCCTTGCCTTGCATGATGGTGAGGCCGAGTTTCTCCTCATTGTTCAGTCTGTTGACGAATTGCGCGGTATTGGTGCCTGCCGTCACCGCCACGGTCTTTCCTTTCAGGTCGTCGGCCGTGCGGATGCCGCTATCGGTGCGGACCAGCCATTTGAACTGAGGCACGAAAAACGTCACCGAGAATGCGACCTGCTTCTGTCGGGCAAGCTGGTTGGCGGTCGATCCGCATTCGATGTCGACCGTACCGTTGGCGACAAGCGGCATGCGCGTCGCAGAAGTGACCGGATTGTACTCCACCTTCAGGTTCGGTGTTCCGAGCTTGCCCTTCACTTTCTCGATGACGTGCCGACACAGCTCGATGGAAAAGCCTACAGGCTGCTGTTTGTCATCGAGATAGGACAAGGGAAGCGAGCTCTCGCGGTACCCGATGGTGAAGGTCCCGACGTCCTTGACCTTCTTCAGAGTGCCTTCAAGATCTTGGGCGACTGCCGTCGTCGAGACGATACCGAGCATACAGGCTGTCAAGGCGATGCTTGCTGAATTGCGCATTTCTGACCCTCCATGAAACAGGACGCCAGGCGTCCGAACCAAACGTTCAACTCGCTGTCGCGGCGTCGATCGCTTCGCCAAGGCGCTCCACGACCGTGTCCAGCAGCGGCGCCTCCACGATGAAGGGCGGCGCCAGCAACACATGATCGCCGCGCACGCCATCGACCGTGCCGCCCATCGGATAGACCATCAGGCCGCGGGCCATCGCCTCGCTCTTGACTCGCGCGTGCAGCTTCAACCCGGGATCAAACGGCTCCTTGGTGCCGCGATCGGCGACGAGCTCGATTCCTTGGAACAGACCGCGTCCGCGCACATCGCCCACGTAGGGATGATTGCCGAACCGCTCGTTGAGCCGGCGCGAGAGGTAGGCGCCCTGCGTCCGCACGTTGGCCAGCAGCTTGTCGCGGCGTATCACGCCCTGCACGGCCAAGGCCGCGGCGCATGCAAGCGGATGACCCATGTAAGTGTGGCCATGCTGGAAGGCGCCCGAACCTCCGGCGACGGTTTCGAAAATCTTGTCCTGCATCAGAAGCGCGCCGATCGGCGCGTAGCCCCCGCCGAGACCCTTGGCGATCGCCATCAGATCCGGGGCGATCTCTTCCTGCTCGCAAGCATGCAGCGTCCCGGTGCGGCCCATGCCGCACATCACCTCATCGAGAATGAGCAGAATGCGGTGACGGTCGCAGATCTCACGCACGCGTTGGAAATAGCCGGGCGGCGCCGGCACTGCGCCCAGGCTGGCGCCGACGACCGTCTCGGCGACGAACGCGATGACATGGTCGGCGCCGAGCTCCGTGATCCTGGCGTCCAGCTCCCGGGCCAGGCGTTCGCCGTAAGCTTGCGGCGTCTCGTCCACGCGGCGGCCGCGATATTCGTAGGCCGGCGATACATGCTGCGTCTCGATCAGAAGCGGCGCGAATTCCCGGCGCTGCCACTCCCGGCCGCCGACCGCAAGCGCCCCGAGCGTGGTGCCGTGATAGCTTTGCCGTCGTGCGATGAAGTAT
>WNGO01003300.1_pt1 | contig 10378 bp, 10 predicted proteins | sample 5400511 | NCBI WGS metagenome assembly WNGO01 (sample SAMN13153380, study PRJNA577476) | soil metagenome | isolation source: 20 cm soil or saprolite under Garry oak tree replicate 2 | place: USA:California | collected 2016-06-15
ACCGCGGGTCGTGTCAAAATAATGCGCGCCACCTGTTCTTTCTTGAGCGCCGCGACGGCCATCGCCACAGCAAGAAAAGTTTTGCCCGTGCCAGCCGGTCCAATTCCAAATACCACGTCGTGCTTTTGAATTGCATCGACGTACGCGCGCTGGTTTGCGCTCCGCGCCACGATCGGCGGCTTGCGTGACGAGGTTGTGATTTTCGTCAATACTATCTCGCCGAGGTTTTCATCCTGGTCTCCGGTCACGGATTTAAGCGCATAATTGAATTCGTGCCGTTGAATATCGACACCTTGCTGGCGCGCTTTATCAAGCTGTTCGAACACTTGTTGCGCTTTGTCTAGGCGACCCGGATCGCCCTCGAGTTTCACCCAACCTTCGCGCGTGGTCACTTTTACACCGAGCGAGTCCTCGAGATTCTTCAAAAGCTTGAGATCGTTAGCGTAAAGCGATTGCAGAGCGCGTGGGCTTTCAAACTGCAAAGTTCGCGTTTCAGTCATTTTCCAAGTAGCATCGGCATCTGCCCGATTCGAAGCCACTCAGTCCTACCGAAAACCATACACCAATGCCCAATGAGTCCGATCCTCTGGCGATTCCTCAACACTGACTATGATGAAGTAGCTGCCGGTCGCTTTTGGAATAACGTGTGCACCTGCAAAGTGGCCTTTTTCCCATCCGTCCGGCTCTTCGGCGAGTTTCCCATCTGAGTCATAAACGTGAACGGAAACCTTTGCCTTATCGACTTCCGTTCCCAACCAAAACCAATATTCGTTCCCTTTGAACAATTGCTGTCGGACTGCCTTTTTTTCTCCGGAACCGAGGTCGCCTCCCCAGTAATCCTCACGCACCTGAAATCCTTGTTTTACATATGGTTCAGCGGCTTGAAGAGCAAACGACTGCGCATCGTCCACCGATGCGAAAATCGCAGGTTGGAGGGCTACTAGGATGAGCAGCAGAGAGCTCGCCTGGAACACAAGTTTCGCGCAGGTTTTCATTGAAGTGCTAGTCCCTCGTGATAATACCATGGCCAAGCCGCGTTGTGATCTCATTGACTTTCTTCACTGATTCGGGCGGAATACGCCGATCACCGACATCAATCAGAGGTTTCACCTCGACCAGCGCGTCTTGAATTTGGCGGATGATGGGCAGGTTAAACTCGGGCATCGCTTGGAGTCTTGTTTGAAAATAGGAAAGCAGATCGGGCTGGTGCAGCAGTTCGGCGCCATCGCTGGAAAAATGTTCCTTCACAACCGAGGTCAAAACTTCCGTGCCACGCAGCCATCCGCCCAGGCTGACAAGCTGTGATAATTTTTCATCGTGCACTTCGTTCATCGCCTGTTGCACGCTGTTTTGCGTGCGATCCAGTTCCCTGCGGACGTTTGCCCAATTACGCTTGTCTGCCGCCTCGATGATCGCCTTTGCATGTGGAGTGATTGAATTTCCCACACCGATGCCCTTCGCCAGGGTCATGACGCGCTGGCCAATGTCTTTTACAGCCTCTGCGTCTTCGGCCTGCACTGCAATAAAACCATCGGCGATCACCGTACCGAGTAACAGAGCGATACGCGGCCTCTCGGTAAAATTTGGTCCTTTGTCGCTGCGTACGTGTTGCTTCCAATTCACCCCGCCCAGTTTATTCAGGGCGCCGAAAATTTCATTCGGCAGGGGCACGACAACGTCTTCCACCTTAGTCGATAATTGTTTAATGTTGATCTGCTGTGGGGCTTGGGCGGCACCTGCACACAATGCAAGCCCACAGAGGACACCCACGCCTAATTTCAAATATCTGGTAAACGGAATCATTGGCACTTTCGACTGTTGATTTCGGGTTCGATTTAAGGATTTAATGGAGCGAACTTTAACAGAACCCGCCCCGCGCACAAACGCCGTCAAGAAAAATTTGATTTTCCTATAGTCGAACCATTGCGTTGCCCCGGGCCCACCTTCTGCAATTTTTATGAACCTCAACAGACTCAAGACGCTTCTGCGGAGTTCTCCATCAATGCGAATACTGGTCATCGGCGATTTGATGCTCGATGAATTCGTGTGGGGAAAAGTCGGTCGCATTTCCCCTGAGGCGCCGGTTCCGGTTGTGGAGGTCACCAGAGAGTCGTTCTACCCCGGAGGCGCTGCCAACGTCGCACGCAATCTGCGTGAATTCGTGGATTATGTCACGATCATCGGTTTACTGGGAAACGATCGCAGTGGCCAGCAACTTCAGGAACTGCTAGCGGAACAAAAAATCGATTTCTCCAATGCGGTTAAAGACGAGTCGTTTCGCACAATTGTGAAAACGCGCATCATTGCGCGTCATCAACAGGTCGTTCGCGTCGATCGCGAACAGTTTACCGGGCCATCGGCAAACCAGGTCCAGCGTGTGCTTGCGGCGGTCCGAAACACCGTTGCACAAACAGACGCGATTATCTTTGAAGACTACGGCAAAGGGTTTTTGTCGGCTGACATGGTTTCGGAGATTACAGACGTTGCGCGCTCGGCCGGCAAGATCGTGGCGGCCGATCCCAATCCCGAGCATCTGATGGATTGGCACGGTGCTACGGTGGTTACTCCGAACCGCGCAGAAGCTTTTCTCGCAGCTGGCATTCCAGGGCGCGATCCGGATACGGTCCCGCCGCACGATGTCGATCTCCGCCGCGTCGGCGAAGCGCTTCTTAAGAAGTGGAACACAAAATATGTTCTCATCACGCTGGGGGAACACGGCATGATGCTTTTTCAGCAGGAGGAAGAGCCGCATTATATTCCAACAAAAGCGCGCCAAGTCTTTGATGTCTCCGGCGCTGGCGATACTGCGATTGCGCTCTTTACTCTTGGGCTCGTCTGCGGAGCAACTCCAATTGAAGCGGCAGAAATCGCCAACCACGGAAGCGCAGTCGTGGTTAGCAAACTTGGAACAGCGACCGTGAATCGAGATGAACTTATCGCCAGCTTCCGAGAGGACAGCGACGATGACTGATGAGCTGTCTCCTGCCGTTTTTGTCGATCGCGACGGCACTATCATGGAGGATCGTGATTATTGTTCCGATCCTACGGACGTGGAGATTTTTCCTGGCGCACGTGAAGCGTTGTGGCGTTTAAAATCGAACGGCTTCAAGATTGTTATCATCACAAATCAGAGCGGCATTGGTCGCGGTCTTTTGACGCTGGAGCAATATCGAACCGTCGAATCAGAAGTCGTGCAACAACTGGGTACCGGCTTAGTGGATGGAACCTATTTTTGCCCCCACGTTCCCGGCCAGAACTGCAATTGTAGGAAGCCAGCGCCTGGAATGGTTTTGCAAGCGGCCCGAGAACACCAAATCAATCTTTCTCGTTCGTTTTTGATCGGTGACAAAGAGACCGATGTCGAATGTGGCCTTAACGCCGGTGTACACGTGATCCGGGTTGAAACGGGACCTCAACGCGGTGCGGCAGGCAGCAGGGCTGATTGGATTGCAAAGGACCTGTCCGCAGCGAAGCAAATTATTTTGGACCAATGATTACTTTGTCATCCCGAGCGCACAGAAGGCGAGGGATCTCGCAATCGATGGTCGGATCACGCGAGCAAATGCGATCAGCAACGGCGTTAGGTCCCTCGGGCCGCTCGGGGATGACCGCATGTTTGAAATTCAAATCGATTGGCGTCCACCTCGATGAATAAGGCCTTGGGCATTATTCCGGCGCGTTGGTCATCTACACGTTTTCCGGGAAAACCATTGCATCCAATTGCAGGAAAGCCTCTTCTGCGACACGTCTGGGAACGCTGTCAGCATGCAAAAAAACTGGACGCGCTGATCGTTGCCACTGACGACATGCGGATCGCCGAGGCCGCGTTCGATTGGGGCGCAGAGGTCGCTCTGACTTCGCCCAAACATCGTAGCGGAACCGATCGCATCGCGGAAGTCGTACGCCACACGAAAAACTATGTGTTCGTCGTTAACATCCAAGGCGATGAACCGTTGGTTGATCCGCGTTTGATTGATGAGCTCGTCGAGAAACTCCGCTCTGATGCGAGGATCGACATCGTTACTGCTGCGCATCCGTTTCAAAATCCCGCCGAAGCAGAATCAGCCCACCAAAACAAAGTCGTCCTAGATCGGAATAGTTGCGCCCTTTACTTCTCGCGAAGCATTATCCCCTACCCCGCCAAACCTTCCCGCGTTCGCTACCTGCGCCATCAGGGTATCTACGCTTTTCGCCGGAATGCGCTCCTCCAGTTTGTTAAGTGGAAACAGAGCCCGCTGGAGCGCGCTGAGGCGCTGGAGCAATTGCGCGCCTTGGAAAATGGTGTAAAAGTTCATGTGCTCGTTACTAGACATGGTTCGCCTGGCGTAGATACGCCCGCCGATGCAAAAACGCTGGAGCAAAAACTTGCTCGCGCAAAACGGAGTTCTCTCTCCAGATGAAATACATCTTCGTCACGGGTGGCGTAGTTAGTTCGCTAGGCAAGGGGCTGACCGCAGCTTCGCTTGGCACGCTGCTCGAAGCGCGTCGCCTTCGAGTTGTTCTCCAAAAATTCGATCCTTATCTCAATGTCGATCCGGGAACGATGAACCCGTTCCAGCACGGCGAAGTTTATGTGCTCAACGATGGCGCGGAGACGGATCTCGACCTTGGACATTACGAGCGCTTTACTAACTGCGTCCTAACGCGACACAACAACCTGACCAGTGGACAGGTTTATGAGACAGTGATTTTAAAGGAACGGCGCGGCGATTACCTCGGCAAGACCGTGCAGGTGATTCCGCACGTCACTGACGTGATCAAAAATCGCATCCGCGAACTTTCAGACGAAAGCAAGTACGACGTGGTGATCACTGAGATTGGTGGTACGACCGGTGACATCGAAGGTCTGCCATTTCTGGAAGCGATTCGACAATTTATTCTAGAGGTCGGCCCGGAAAACGTGCTGAACATGCACGTGACGCTTGTTCCATACATCAAGGCGGCGCACGAATTAAAAACAAAGCCAACGCAGCAAAGCGTGGCGAAGCTCCGCGAGATCGGTTTGCAGCCGCAGGTGTTGATTTGCCGTAGCGAAAAACCGCTGGATCGGGATGTGCGTCGGAAACTGTCGATGTTCTGCAGCGTTTCTGAAAAAGCCGTGATCGAGGAGCGCGATGTCGAGCACACGATTTATGAAGTGCCGTTAACACTGCATGCTGAGGGACTCGACCAATTGGTGTGCGATCTTTTGCATCTGCAAACGCCTGCCCCCGATCTGGCAGACTGGCGAAAATTTGTCGAACGCGTTGTAAATCCAAAGCGCCGCATCAAGATCGCTGTAGTTGGCAAATACATGGAAGTCCGCGACGCCTACAAGAGCATTTATGAATCACTCACGCACGCCGCCGCGAGCGAGGACTGCGGAATCGATCTTAAACTGATTGATGCCGAATCGCTGGAGCACGGCGTGGACTCGCAGTTGAAAGATATTGGCGCCGTCCTGATTCCTGGCGGATTTGGCGCTCGCGGTGTTGACGGAAAAATCAACGCAGCACGTTTCGCACGGGAGTATACGATTCCGTACCTCGGTCTGTGTCTTGGTATGCAGGTGGCGACGATTGAATTTGCGAGGAACGTCTGTGGAATCAAAGACGCTAACAGCACTGAGTTCGACAAGAAAACTCCAGAGCCGGTAATCTCCCTGCTGGAGGAGCAGCGTGGCGTCCGTAACAAAGGGGCAAGCATGCGACTGGGCACATGGCCAACCAAGGTTGTCCAAGGCACGCTCGCTGAAAAAATCTACGGTGACACCGAGGTAACGGAGCGGCACCGGCACCGATACGAATTCAACATGAAGTATCGCGACCGAATGGACGCGAAAGGCTTTGTGATTTCAGGAACATCACCGGATGGCTCGCTCGCTGAATTGATCGAGCTGCGCGATCATCCGTATTTTGTCGGTTGCCAGTATCACCCGGAGTTCCAAAGCAAACCAAATAAGCCGCATCCACTGTTTAAAGGATTTATTCAGGCATCTCTGGGGCGACAGAGTAGCCGTGCGACGCACGCTCAAGCCGATCAAGAATCGCTGCGCCGAGTCCCTGAGAGGGAACTCGTTCCGCAACGATAAGATCGAGACCAAGTGCATCGAGTTCGCGCAGATATCGAAACAGGTTCGCAGCTGCTTCGCGAAGGTCTTGTTGTTCGCTGAGATTTCGGACTGCGAGAAATTGCAAGGAGTGGCGGTCTCCAGTCCGCCGCTGGGCGATCTGGAGATCGCCCTTCCTTGGATGCCACGCCAGCAAACCAACGCGTTGTTCGTTTTTCGGTAAAAATGATTTCGCGTCCTCGATCAAGTCCAATGGTGTTTTGGGCGCATAATGCGATGGCAATTGTCCCGGGGCCGAAATTTTCTGCGTCGACGGCGCGACGATGTTGACCTTTGCAAATTCCGATAACTGCTCTGCGGTAATCGGCCCACGCCGCAAGATCTGGATGCTGTTTCCCCGCACACGAACAATTGTTGACTCAAGTCCATGTTGGGTTCGCCCCGCGTCAATGATTAACTCGATTCGTCCATTGAGTTCAGCGAGCACGTGTTGTGGAGTCGTAGGACTGATGCGGCCGAATCGGTTCGCGCTAGGCGCAGCAATTGGTTTTCCAAGTTCGGAGATGATTTCGGCAAAAACCGGATGCGAACTCATTCGCACGGCAACGGTGTCGAGCCCCGCGGTTACAATTTCCGGAACAATCGATCGCCGATCTAAAACTAGTGTGAGCGGTCCTGGCCAGAATCGCGTGACCAACTTATTGATCGGCGCGTGGGAACGAGTGTCGATCTTTGCTACGCGTTCCAGCCATTCTTCGTCGGGCAAATGCACAATTAGCGGATCGAACCGCGGTCGTTCCTTCGCCTCAAAGATTTTCGCGACTGCAATCGGGTTCAGCGCGTCAGCAGCGAGTCCGTAAACCGTTTCCGTGGGCAGTCCGACAGTCTCACCTTTGCGCAGCAGTTCAACCGCCGCAGCGCGGTCGGTTGAAATCACTGTTTTCACCTTGGCAATTTCGCGGCCAGTACAGCTTCCGACTGTTTCTTACGAAAGGCCTCCAGTTGATGACGAATCGTCTTATCGGACGTGGCGAGAATCGCAGCCGCGAGAAGCGCGGCGTTTTTCGCCCCCGCCTCCCCGATCGCTAAAGTGCCGACGGGAATGCCCCCCGGCATTTGAACAGTCGACAAAAGGGAATCGAGCCCCTGGAGCTTCGATTGAATCGGAACACCGAGCACAGGCAGCCATGTATGTGCAGCAATCACTCCAGCCAAATGCGCCGCGCCACCCGCGCCAGCGATAATCACCCGTACGCCACGATCAGCTGCTGTTCGCGCGAACTCCGTAGTCGCGTCGGGAGTGCGATGCGCAGATAGAACGCGCGCTTCATTCGCCACACCGAGCTCATCTAGCGTTTCCACGGCGTGCCGCATCGTTTCCCAATCTGATTTGCTGCCCATGATGATGGCAACCAAAGGTTTCGATTCAGGCATGGGCAAATTGTAGGGCGTTTCTGTGAAACGCCAAGCCCTCGGTCATTCCGAGCGAAGCGAGGAATCTCTGATTATTGGTTTGGCGGCGAACAGAATAATTCAGAGATGTTTCGCTTCGCTCTACATGACAGCAACGCGATGCTGATTCGAAACACAACACGTCTGGCTGAAGCAACCTGTTAGTGAGATATTATGCTGTGAACGCTGTCGCTACATCGATTGTCCTCATCGGCATGATGGGCGCAGGAAAGTCGTCCGTTGGAACTTGCCTGCAGCGGCACACGGCCCTCGCCCTGTTCGACACCGACGACATCGTTGCGTCGAAATTCGGACTCTCGATCCCGGAAATCTTTTCCAAACATGGCGAGAAGAAGTTCCGTGAAGCGGAAACTCAAGCCCTCCGCCAACTGTCAGAGACAAAGCGGGCAATCATCGTAACCGGTGGGGGTATCGTTTTACGCCACGAGAATCTGCAGATTTTGAAACGGCTCGGCATAACCGTTTGGCTGGACGGCAACGAAGAAGCGCTATTCGAACGCGCCTCGCGATCAGGCAACCGACCGTTGTTGCAAGTGAAGAGTCCAAGGCGATCGTTTGCGCGAATGTTACAGGCACGTCAACCACTTTATCGAGGCGTTGCGGATGTCCGAGTCGATACTTCGATGCTTACAGACGAGGAAGTTGCCCTGGCAATTTTGAGCAAACTCGGAAGAGTCGGCGCCAATCCGCAGCCAGGGCCGCCTGTGCCGGCTACAGCATGATGACTCAAACTTCGCAAAGGGATTTGAAGGCGCAGCTGGTATCTTTTGCGCGGCAGATTGGTTTTGATTCCTGTCGCATAGCAGCTTGCACCGAGCCAGCGCATGCAAGTGAATTTCGGCAATGGTTGCGTGACGGCGCGCACGGCGAAATGCATTACATGCAACGCGGCGAAGAGAAGCGTTGCGATCCGCAGAAAATTTTGCCCGGCGCGCGATCCATTGTTGTTTTGGCGCTGAACTATTTTCAGGGAAACGCGGCCCACAGGGACGCGGCCACAGCAAAGACAGGCAGAATCGCGCGCTACGCGTGGGACGAGGATTATCACGATGTGATCGAGGCGAAGCTCAGCAAGATCGACCAATTTCTTCGCAGTTTTGGCGGACAGCAGAAATATTACGTGGATACCGGCCCTATTTTAGAGCGTGACCATGCGGCGCAAGCTGGAATTGGCTGGCATGGCAAAAACACCATGCTGATTGATGAACGGCTCGGGACTTGGTTCTTTCTCGCGGAGCTTTTGACGACGCTTGAACTGCCGGCGGATGAGCCAGTCGCCGATCACTGCGGAACATGCGAGCGCTGTATCGCTGCCTGTCCGACTGGTGCGATCACCGCTCCGCATCGACTCGACGCACGCCGCTGCATCTCTTATCTGACGATTGAGTTGAAAGGTTCCATTCCCTTGGAGCTTCGCGCACTTATGGGAGATCGGATCTTCGGTTGCGATGATTGCCTGGATGTTTGCCCATGGAACCGGTTCGCTCAAGTTTCTCACCAGACAGCTTTTTCAGCACGCCAGTCAATGACGGGCATGTCGTTGCGGGAGTATTTGGAACTCAGTGACGCAGAGTTTCGCGCCCTTTTCAAAAATTCCCCGATCAAACGAATCAAGCGCCGTGGTTTTCTACGCAATGTGTGTGTCGCTCTCGGTAACACCGGCGACGTATCCGATCTTCCGGCGCTCGAACGCGCGGCAGACGATCCGGAGCCTTTGATCGCAGAGCACGCGCTGTGGGCAGTTGAGCAAATTAGGGCTCGCCGCGGCGTTAAGTCCTGGGATCGACCGACAAGATCAGCGTCATTGAAGGACGCTGCAATTAGCTGAATCCAAAGCGGCTTTTCGGCGCATCCCAACGTTGTCATGAATGGGATTTCGTTTGCAAGAGTCCAACAACCAACTAACCCTGAGGCTTTCACCCCGAGAACCGCTCCTACAATGCACCAAGCCGCAAGCACACCTGCCCCAGCGCCTTTGACGGCGAAGCAGCGTCGCGCCCGACGCAAAAAGCAAATCATTTGCAGTTCCATCGGCCTGGTCGTGCTTTGCATCGCTGCGTCGATTATCTGGAGCAAGCGCGAGAAGCCGGTTCCCGTTACCACGGAGAAGGCGATTCGTAAAACTATCGTGCAGACAGTTTCAGCAACAGGAAAGGTGCAACCGGAAACAGAAGTAAAAATTTCTCCCGAGGTCGCGGGCGAAATCATCGAGCTACCGGTGGAGGATGGAAAAGCGGTGAAGAAAGGCGATCTGCTTGTACGGATCAAACCGGATTCGTACAAGGCGCTCGTGGAGCAACAGGAAGCGGCGATCAGCGCAGCGAAAGCAATAAATCTTCAGCAGAAGGCGACCATGCTGAAGACCGAGCACGATTTCAAGCGATCGGAAGACCTGTTCAGTAAGAAGCTAATTTCAGAACAGGAATACAATGCGGCTGAAGCAGCGTATGACGTTGCGAAGAACACTTACGAAAGCTCGCTCCATGAGATTGAGCGCGCGCAGGCTGGCTCGAGTCAGGCGCGCGATCAGCTGTCAAAGACGACAATTTATTCCCCGATCGATGGCACGGTCACAGTTCTCAACAGCAAACAGGGCGAACGTCTGGTGGCGACAGGGCAATTTGCCGGCACGGAAGTCATGCGCGTTGCTGATCTCAGCCACATGGAAGCGCGTGTCGATGTGAACGAAAACGACGTCGTAAGTGTCAAGGTGGGCGACAAGGCCGAGATCAAAATTGACGCCTACGGTGATCGGAGATTTCATGGCACGGTTTATCAAATCGCCAACACCGGAAAGACCACCGGCGCGGGCACTCAGGAAGAGGTCACCAATTTTGAGGTGAAAATTCGAATCGA
>WNGO01013242.1_pt1 | contig 10378 bp, 9 predicted proteins | sample 5400511 | NCBI WGS metagenome assembly WNGO01 (sample SAMN13153380, study PRJNA577476) | soil metagenome | isolation source: 20 cm soil or saprolite under Garry oak tree replicate 2 | place: USA:California | collected 2016-06-15
CCGCTCAGGGTCGCCGCCGTCTTCATCGTGGCCGCGTTCGTCATCACGAGCATGGTGCGGGAGTTGAGCGACAAGGTCACCGAGCTGCTGCTCTCCCTGCCGGCGCCGCGCTCCGTTTATTTTTTCGGAAAGTTCGCCGGTTACGCCGTGCTCGCCTCGATCCTCGCGCTTCTCTGCGCGCTGCCTTTGGTGCCGTTCGCAAATTCCCAAGGCCTCGTCCTCTGGACCCTTTCCCTCATTTGCGAGCTGCTGATCGTGACTGCCATGAGTCTGTTTTGCGTGGTGTCTTTCGCGCAAGTGGTCCCAGCGTTTGCCGCCGTTGCGGGCTTCTATCTGCTGTCGCGTTCAATGGCCGCGATGCAGATCATAGCCGGCGCACCGCTGCAGGACCCCACCCTCACCGATCGGGTCGTGAATGCGGTGGTGAACCTGATCGCGCTCCTGTTGCCGGCGCTCGACTCGATGACACAGACGACTTGGCTGCTGGAGTCGGGGCCGAGCGTCAGCACTCTCGGCTCCGTTCTTGGCCAGACCGTGCTTTACCTCGTGCTGATCTGTTCCGCGGCGCTTTTTGACTTGTACCGCAAGAACTTTTGAGGCGATGTCACAGCGATCGATTGCAGTAGTGCCGCGTGGCGTCCTCGTGCTGTTCGCCGTGGGGCTCGCCGCGCAGATCGGGCTGAAGGCCTCCGCTCCGGCGCCCCGGGCGGCCGCAGAGGACTTGGGGCCCGCACCGAGCATCGCCGCGCTCAGGCTCGCGAGCTTCGGCGATCCGGTAGCGCTCGGCAAGGCGCTAATGCTCTACCTGCAGGCATTCGACTATCAGTCGGGCAGCAAGGTCCCTTATCGCGATCTCGACTATGACCGGCTGGAGGCTTGGCTCGCGACGATTCTGGAGCTGGACCCGAGCGGCCAATACCCCCTCCTCGCCGCGAGCAGGCTGTATGCGGAAGTGCCCGTCGAGGCCAAGCAGCGCAGCATGCTCGAGTTCGTTTATCGGCAGTACCTGCTCGATCCCAATCGCCGCTGGCCCTGGCTTGCCCATGCCACCGCCATCGCCAAGCACAGGCTCCATGATCTGCCGCTCGCACTCCGCTACGCTCGGGCCATCCAGCGCTACGCCATCGCCGACAACGTTCCCCTCTGGGCAAGGCAGATGGAGATCTTCATCCTGGAAGACATGAACGAGTTGGAAACCGCCCGTCTCATCATCGGGGGGTATCTCCAGAGCGGGAGGGTAAAGGACCCCGCCGAACTGAGATTCCTGGATGAGCGCCTGAGACAACTGGAAGCGCGGACTGTCGGCAAAGAGCCCGGGGAAGAACTAAGGCAAAGTGTCAGATAGTCGTCGTAAGTGTCCATTTTTCAACAAAAAGTGCCGGCCCACCCACGTAAAGAGGGGTGTCTCCGGTTATACTCTTGGGCACGTATCTTGCGGGTTTCATTGGATCTTTACTCCGCAGGTGCTTTTGGGGGTTGCATGGGTTCGTCCAATTTCAGCAGGAATTCGACCGAGGCGGGTTTCACCTTGGTTGAAATCGCAATCGTGCTTGTGATCATCGGGCTGCTCCTGGGCGGCGTCCTCAAGGGCCAGGAAATGATCACCCAAGCAAAGATCAAGAACATCATTAACGATTTCAACGGCGTCACCGTGGCCGTGACCTCGTATCAGGACCGCTACCGCGCGATTCCCGGAGACGACCAGAACGCCAGCGCGCGCTGGACCACCCAGAATCCTGCGAGCGGTAACGGCAACGGGATCATTGCGGGTTTCTACAACACCAATGACACCTCGGGTACGGGTGGCGCTCCGCCAACCGCGGCGGAATCCAACCTGTTCTGGCAACACCTGCGCATCGCCGGATTCGTCCCCGGTCTTACCGTCGGAACTGGAAGCGGGACGCCGCCGCCGAACGCAGCCGGGGGCCTCATCGGCGTGGAGTCCGGTGCGGTCGGCACGAGCGGCCTGGGCTTCACCAGCACGATTATTTGCTTTTCGAATCTGCCTGAAAAAATCGCGAGCGCCGTCGACGGGCAGATGGACGACAGCAGACCGGCGAGCGGCCAGGTCCGCGCGCAGTTGCAGAGCACCGCAAATCCTGTAACGCTTGCTGCTTCAAACGTTACGGCTTACGTGGAAACCGGAGTGAATCAGTACCTGCTGTGCAAGAACTTCTAGCCGTTCCATCAGGAGGTGTCTATGAGTGAATCCGCCTTCAACCGCAAGAAATCGACCGAGGGGGGTTTCACCTTGGTCGAAATCGCCATTGTGCTCGTCATCATCGGGCTGCTCCTGGGCGGCATCCTGAAGGGCCAGGAAATGATTACCCAGGCCAAGATCAAGAACGTGATCAACGACTTCAACGGGATCACCGTGGCCATAACCTCTTACCAGGACCGCTACCGCGCCCTTCCCGGCGACGACAGGAACGCTGCGGCGCGCTGGACCACGCAGGCTCCCGCAAACGGCGACGGCGACGGCGTCATTGCCGGTCTTTACAATGCCAATGACACTTCCGGCACCGGAGGCGCTCCGGCAGCCGCGGCCGAGTCCAATCTGTTCTGGCAGCACCTGCGTATCGCCGGATTCGTCCCGGGCTTGACCGTCGGAACCGGAAGCGGGACGCCGCCGCCGAACGCGACCGGGGGCCTTATAGGCGTGGAGTCTGGAGTGATCGGCACAAGAGGCCTGGGCTTCGCCAGCACGATCGTATGCAGCTCGAACGTGGCGGACAAGGTGGCGATTGCGGTGGACACGCAGATCGACGACAGCAACTCGGCGACCGGCCAGGTCCGCGCGCAGCTGCAGGCCGCGGCGAATCCGAACACGGCGGCAACTCCGGCAACGGGCTACGTGGAAACCGGGGTGGGCCAGTACCTGATCTGCAAGAACTACTAGCGCCCTCCGTCACAACCGCAGAAAGCCCGCTCGTGCGGGCTTTTTCGTTTCCGGCCGGCTCCGAGTGAAAACGACCTCGGCTCCGTCGATGAGCCTGTTGCTCGCGGGCTGCCTGTGTCTGCTGCCGTTCTTGCTGCCATATCATCAGCAACCCATCCCGAGTTTTTTCCCCGAGTGGCTGGCCGCAGCGCTGGGCATCGCCGCAGCGCTGACCTTGCTCGTCGGGCGAACTGTCACGACCGTGTCCTTGCCTGTGCCAGCGGGCTGGCTGATCGCCTTTGCGGTATTTCTCGCGGTCCGGGCCGTGGGCGGCGGGGGTCCTTATTCCCAATTGCCCCTGGTCGCCGCGCTGTATGTCCTCTACGCCGTGCTGGCAACTTGGCTCGGGGGACGGCTCACCGCTGTGCTCGGCATCGAGCGCGTGGCAACGGTGCTGGCTGCGTTTTTGCTCGCCGGCAGCCTCGCGAATTCCCTGGCGGGGATCATCCAGTTCTACGGGCGACCCAAGCTGCTCGAGGATGTCATCGCCGAGCTGCACGGCAACCGCGCCTACGGGAATATCGCGCAACCCAACCTCTACGCCAACTACTTGGCGCTGGGCGAAGGCGCGCTGCTTTTCCTGTGGGCGCGCACCCGCGTGCGAACGGCGTACGCGCTTCCCGCCCTGGCTATCCTCCTCCTCGGCAGCGCGCTCTCCGGCTCCCGTGGCGCCCTGCTCTACGCGTTATGGTATGCGGGGCTCGGGGTAGTGGCGGCACGCATTCAGAATGGCGCCGAGGAACGGCGCCTGAGATTCGCTGCGTACGCGGTCGCGGCTGCGTCGCTATCCGCGTACTTTGCCGTGCCGTGGCTCAACGACGCACTGCGTCTCGGTCCCCCGGGAGAAGGCACGCTCGAGCGCATACTCGCTCCCCTCGGCGAACATGCCGAACCGCGCTGGCAGGCTTGGCTCATTGCGTTGCGCGTGTTTGTCGGCGCTCCCCTGGCCGGAGTCGGCTTGGGCGAGTTCGCCGGGGCCGCGTTCGAGTCAGGCCTCGATCCCTCGCTCACGCGGCTCGGCGAAGTCTGGACTTCACCGCACAATCTCCCCCTGCACCTCCTTGCCGAAACCGGTCTGGTGGGAACGATGCTGGTTCTCGGCGGGCTGGGCGTCTGGGGATGGCAGGCTGGCCGGCGTTACTGGGCGGACAGACAGGTCGTGTCGTGGTGGATCATTGCCGCGTTCGGAATCGAAATGATTCACTCCCTGACCGAGTTTCCGTTGTGGAACGCGCACTTCCTCGGCGCGACGGCCCTTTTGATGGGTGCTGGCGCAAGACTCGAGACGCGTTCCGCGAGGGTCTCGCGCACCGCCTGGATTGTCCCGACGGCGGCGTGTGCCGCGCTCTCGGTCATTTTGGGCGTTACTCTCAGGGACTATGTGCGCCTGGACACGACAAGGATCAGCGGAACGACGCTCACGCTGACCCCCGCCGCCCAAGCGCGTCAGGACGCAGAGACCATGCGCGAGCTGACGCACGGTCCCTTGGCGCCTCTGGCGGAACTATGGATGGTGCTCGGCGCGCCGTTGGACCGGAGCGAGCTGGCCGACAAGCTGGCGATGAGCGAGCGCGTAGCCCGCTACTGGCCCGCTAATACCGTGGTGGTGCGACGCGCGGTGTTCCTCGCCCTCGACAGGGAGGCGGAAAAAGCGAGCAGTCTGCTCGCCCGAGCCCTGGAAACGTTTCCGCACCAGGTCAACCCGACGATCCTGATCCTCGAGCAAGCGCGCACCGCAGACCCTGGCGCAGTCAAGCCTCTGCTCGCCATGGCCAAGGCCGAACGCTAGCCTTGGAGCAGGCGTATCTCAGCGGCAGCGAGTTGCTCAGGCGTGCCGAGCAACACGATTACGTCACCCTCCTGCAATGCCGTTTGCGGACCCGGCGAAATCATCCGCAGCTCCCGCCGGCGCAGCGCCGTCACGCGCACGCCGAGCTCGTGCAGCGCGAGCTCTCCCAGGCTGCGTGCAGGCGCGGTTCGCGCGCCTCGTCGGGGTCTTCGGCTTCGTCGGTGCCCCCATGAAAGAAGCCGCGCATCAGGCTGTATCGATGCTCGCGCACTTCGCGAATGCGGCGCACCACCCGCCTCAACGGCACTCCCAGCAGCACCAAAGCGTGCGAGGCGAGCATCAAGCTCGACTCGAACGTTTCGGGGACCACTTCCGACGCCCCCGCGGCGATAAGCCGGTCCATGTCGGCGTCGTCCAGAGTACGGACGATCACCGGCAAAGCAGGATTGAGCGCGCGCACGTGATGCAGGATACGCAGCGCAAGCTGCGTATCCGCGAAGGTAATGACGAGCGCGCTCGCTCGCGCCACACCTGCCGCCACGAGCGTTTCGTACCGTGACGCGTCGCCGAAAACGACCTTCTCGCCCGCGGCTTCCGCTCCGCGCACGCGCTCCGGATCGGTGTCGAGGGCGATGACATCGATGTGCTCCTGCTCCAGCATGTGCGCCAGGCGCTGGCCCGTGCGGCCGTAGCCGCATACGAGGACGTGGCGCTCGGTGGCGAGACTCTGCGCGGCGACGCGATGCAGCGCGAGCGATTGCAGCATCCATTCAGCGCTAGACCAGCGCAGGGCGAGCTTGTCGCTTGCCTGAATCAGGAACGGAGCGGCGAGCATGGAGAGCAGCATCGCCGCAACGACCACCTGGGAAAAGTCGCGATCGAGCAATCCAACCGACTGCGCCAGGACCATGAGGACCAGACCGAACTCGCCCACCTGGGCGAGCGCCAGCCCCGTGCGCACGGCCGCTCCGGGGCCAGCTCCGAACAGGCGCGCGAGGCCGGCAACCAGGATGAACTTCAACACCACCAGCAGAGCCGTCAGCGCCAGCGTCAGGGAAAAATTCGCCGCAACCGTCCCCGGGTCGAGTCTCATGCCCATGGTCACGAAGAACAGACCCAGCAGGACCTCCCGAAACGGCCTGATGTCCTCCTCGACCTGATGGCGGTATTCGGTTTCGGCTATGAGCATGCCGGCGAGAAACGCGCCCAGGGCCAAAGACAGTCCCGCCCGGTCCGTGAGCCAAGCAAGCCCCAGCGTGATGAGCAGGACGTTGAGAATGAACAGCTCATGCGAATAGCGGCGCGCCACGATGTGAAACCAGCCGCGCATGAGTCTCTGCCCGACAAAGAGCAGCACGACGAGCACCACCGCGGCTTTGACGAGCGCGAACCCCAGGCGCTGCGCAAGCTCGCCGCTCCCCTCCGCAATCGCAGGAATCAAGATCAGCAACGGAACGACCGCGAGATCCTGGAAAAGCAGCACGCCGACGATCTCGCGTCCGTGAGGGGTTTCCAGCTGTATGCGCTCGGCGAGAATGCGCAGGACCATCGCCGTCGAGGACATGGCGATCGCGCCCCCAACCGCGAGCGCGGCTTGCCATGGGGCCCCCGCAAATAAGGCGACAGCGAGCACGGCAGCGAGCGTGAGCAGGACTTGGGCAAGCCCGAGCCCGAACACGGCGCGGCGCAGCTGAAACAGCTTGGGCAGACTGAACTCCAGCCCGATCGAGAACATCAGGAACACGACGCCGAATTCCGCAAGATGCCGTCCCTCGGCGGTATCGGGAATCCACGCCAGCGCAAAGGGGCCCACCGCGACACCCACCAGGAGATATCCGAGCAGCGGAGGCAAATGCAGCCGCCGAAAGAGCACCACGACGAACACCGCGCTCGCCAGCAGGATCAGCACCAATTCAAGCGTGTCGCCCATCCGGAAGTCCTTGTTTTTTCGGGTTCACGTGGGAAAACGTGCGGAATCGGTCTGGTATACTCTCCAGCCTAATGATAAAGGCTGCTCCCGGCGCAGGCCAGCACGGTTTCTCTCGATGAACGATCGCTCGAAGAAAGCAATTTCGACTTCCGCGCTTGAGCTCGCGCGCAAGGTGCTCACGATCGAGGCCGATGCGGTGAGCGGCCTGATATCGCGACTCGATGAGCGTTTTGTCGATGCGGTCGGGCTGATCCTCGCGTGCCGCGGGCGAGTCGTCGTAAGCGGCGTCGGCAAGTCGGGGCACATCGCTCGCAAGATCGCATCCACGCTGGCAAGCACGGGGACACCGGCTTTTTTCGTTCACGCCGCCGAAGCGGGACACGGCGATCTCGGCATGATCACGCGCGATGACGTGGTGCTGGCGCTCTCGAATTCCGGACAGTCGGACGAGCTGCTCACGATCATCCCCCGGATAAAACGCCAGGGCGCGAAGCTGATCGCGCTGACCGGCAATCCCGACTCGGCGCTCGCCCGGGAAGCCGATGTGCATCTTGACGCGGGCGTCGCGCAGGAGGCCTGCCCTCTGAATCTTGCGCCGACGGCAAGCACCACCGCGGCGCTCGCGCTCGGCGACGCCCTGGCGGTCGCTTTGCTCGACGCTCGCGGTTTCGACGAGCAGGACTTCGCTCGCGCGCATCCCGGCGGCGCGCTCGGCAGAAAGCTTCTCACGCGCGTATCCGAGGTCATGCGGACAGGCAAAGACATTCCGGCCGTATCCGACACGGATTCCTTCTCCACCATGCTGGCCGAGATTTCCGGGAAAGGCATGGGCATGACGGCGATCCTCGGCCACGGGAAAAAGCTCGTCGGAATATTCACCGACGGCGATCTGCGCCGGACCCTGGAGAGCAAACCCGACATCCGCGGACTCAAGATTACCGATGTCATGAAACGCGATCCGCGCACGATCGCCCCGCACAAGCTCGCCGCGGAGGCCGTCGAGTTGATGGACCGTCACAGGATCAGTCAACTGCTGGTGGTCGCGGAAACCGGCGAGCTGGCCGGCGCCCTCAGCCTGCACGACCTGTTTCGCGCCAAGGTCATTTGATGCGCGACGACGTGCTGGAGCGAATGCGGCGGCTGCGCCTGATGATCTTCGATGTCGACGGCGTGCTCACCGACGGGACCCTGTACTTCAGCGAGACTGGAGCCGAGTTGAAGGCGTTCAACGCTCAGGACGGCCATGGCCTCAAGATGCTGAAGGAGAGCGGGGTCGAGGTCGCCATTCTTTCCGCGCGTCGCTCGCGCGCCGTCGAGGTCCGCGCCGCCGAGCTTGGCATCACGCTCGTGGAACAAGGTGCCGGAAACAAGGGCGCCGCTTTCGAGAACCTGATCGGCCGCTTGCGCACCTCGGCCGCCGCCGCCGGATACATGGGCGACGATTGGGCGGATCTGCCGGTGCTCGCGCGTTGCGGTTTTGCCGCTAGCGTGCCCGAAGCGCCGCAGCTCGTGAGAGAGAGAGTCCACCACGTTACGCGCGCTCCCGGCGGCAGAGGCGCCGTCCGCGAGGTCTGCGAGCTGATCATGCGGGCCCAAGACACGCTAGAGCGGCTCATCGCCCGCCAGCTCGCATGAAAACACGCGTTACGCCTCTGCTCCCGCTCGTTCTGATGGCGTTTCTCGGGGTGCTGACCCTTTGGCTGCAATACGCCGTGGTGGAGGGTTCCAGCGGCGACGCAAAGTCCGCCAGGCACGATCCCGATTCCATCGTCGAAAACTTCACCGTTCAAAGGCTGGACGCCACGGGCAAGCTGCGGTACACGTTCTCCGCGCCGAAGATGATGCATTTTGCCGACGACGGTTCGGGCGAAGTCCTTAATCCGCGCTTCGTTGAAATTGCCGCTGACGGCGGCAATTTCATCGCGACCGCAAATCGCGGCACCATCAATCGCCAAGGCGAGGAGGCTTTCCTGTACGGCAATGTGCTTTTCTTGCGCGAAGCAACGCCGGCGCGACCCGAGTTTCGCGCTCGAACGGAATTCCTCCACGTACTCGCCGAGCAGGGGATCGCGCGTACAGATCACACGGTTTCGATTGCGGAGGGGAGCTCGATGTTGACCGGCGTCGGGATGATCGTGAACGAAAAGAATCAACAGTTCATGCTGCAGTCGCAAGTGAAAGGCATCTTTGATGTGCCGTCCAGGAAATAGGGCGCGCGCAGCCGCGGCCCTGGGTCTTGCGGCAATGTCGGCCTTGACATCAGAATCGGCGCTTGCCGAGAAAGCCGATCACGACAAACCGATCACCATCGAATCCGACAGCATGATTTCCGACGGAACCAAGAAAGTTTCCACTTTCGAGGGAAAAGTCGTTCTGGTCCAGGGCTCGCTCATCATCCGCGCGGACCGGATCGTCGTGCGGCAGGACGGCGACGGCTTCTACTACGGCGTCGCGAGCGGGAAGCCGGCGACGTTCCGCCACAAGCGGGAGGGCTACGGAGAATACATCGACGGAGAAGCGTTCAGGATCGAATACGACAACAAGCTCGAACGCGTCGAGTTCTATAACGCCGCCCGGCTGCGCCGCGACAGCGGGGACGACATTCGAGGGGATTTCATTTCCTACGACGCCCGGACCGAGCGTTTTACCGTGAAATCGACCGGCGAGGCGTCCGGGACCGAACGCGAAGGACGCGTGCGCGCAACCATCATGCCGAAAAAGCCGGCGGAGCCCGAAACCCCGCCAGACTCCGGCACGAGCCGGAAGGACTAATTTCCCCGTACATCCGAACGGGGCGAACTCGATGAGCCAGCTGCGGGTCCACGGACTCAAAAAGCACTACGGCTCGCGAGTCGTGGTCAAGGACGTGTCGCTCGAGGTGGCGAGCGGTGAGGTCGTGGGGCTGCTGGGCCCGAACGGCGCCGGGAAGACGACCTGTTTTTACATGATCGTTGGGCTGATCGCGGTGGACGACGGCGCGATCCATCTCGACGGCAGAGAGATCAGCCACTTCGCGATGCATCGCCGCGCCCGCATGGGACTGTCGTACCTGCCCCAGGAAGCCTCCGTGTTCCGCAAACTTACCGTCGAGGAGAACATCCGCGCGGTGCTGGAACTGCAGGAACTTCCCGAGGAGGAGATCGAGTCCCGCCTTTCCGGGCTGCTGCGCGATCTCAACATCGCGCATCTGCGGCAATCTACCGCTCTGTCCCTGTCGGGCGGCGAGCGCCGCCGAGTCGAGATCGCCCGGGCGCTCGCGACGCGTCCGACCTTCATACTGCTCGATGAACCCTTCGCGGGCGTCGACCCGATCGCGGTGCTCGACATTCAGAAAATCATCCGCTTTCTGAAGGAACGCGGCATCGGCATTCTCATCACGGACCATAACGTGCGGGAAACGCTGGGGATTTGCGACCACGCCTACATCATCAACGACGGCTTGGTGCTCGCCTTCGGCAAACCCGACGAGATCGTTTATAATGAAAACGTTAGACGCGTTTATCTCGGCGAGAATTTCAGGCTGTAGGGGACAACGCCGCGAACCACCCCCCGGTTTCCCAATTTGGCCCGCCTGAACTACGATCCTCCTGGCGAGGTGCCCGCGTCCCATTTCGATGAAACAGACTCTACAGCTCAAGCTCTCGCAGCACCTGACGCTGACGCCGCAGCTGCAGCAATCGATACGCCTGCTGCAGCTCTCGACGATGGAATTGAATCAGGA
>WNGO01008871.1_pt1 | contig 10376 bp, 10 predicted proteins | sample 5400511 | NCBI WGS metagenome assembly WNGO01 (sample SAMN13153380, study PRJNA577476) | soil metagenome | isolation source: 20 cm soil or saprolite under Garry oak tree replicate 2 | place: USA:California | collected 2016-06-15
TCTTGCGTGACCGGCGGGCGAATCAGGACGCGGATCAGGACAGAGGTATCGGTAAGCACATCCTGCCGAAGCGAAATCGTTCGTGTCGGTGCCGCCGAGGCCACCGCGCCATCGACACGATCGGCCTTGGCGGCCCGATTGATGGCTTCAGAGGTATTGACGACTTGGGAGTTCCCTGCCGGATTCTGAATTTCAGCCAAATCGCGACCCGCCGCCAGAGCGGCGCCAAATGTGAGCGAAACGGCAATTGCGCCGAAAATTCCTCTGGATAGCTGTGACATTCCACTGCCTGCCGCGGTCGGTCGCCCCATGGCGATCAGTGATTAGAATGCGACACGCAAGCTTAGGTTCAGTGGGCAGGAATCAATTAAGCGTGTGTTAAAAATATTCGGGGCCGGGGAAAAAAATATTCGGGGGGCGGGAACGAGTCCGGGGGCCTGTGCGTCATTCCGGCAGCCGGTTATCCCCCTGCCCCAATTAACCGGTGATGTAGGGCGCGGCTGTGGTGATGCCAGCCGCGCCCTGCTTTTTGCCAAATAAAACCGGGCACTTATTGAAGTGGCATCCGATCGGGCGCCACGTCGTCCCATCTGAACTTGGATTAGAGAGTGGTGCGCCAGCGCTCGGCAGTCTATGCGCCGGAGCGCGAACGGCGGGCTTCAGCGCCGTCACGGACGGCTTCTTCGCGCGCGATCAATCGGGCGATCTCGATTAGCCCATCGTCGAACGGCACGGCGGAGGGGGCCGGCGGTTCCGGCCGATTGACGAAGCGACTTAGGGCGGCGAATATTTTCACTGGCGAGATTCCCCCACACGATAGCAGGATGCAGGATAAAGCGCGCCGGGCGGAAGTCGTTCCAATTTGATGAAAACCTGGTTGGCTTCTGGTTAATGCGTGGCCCTTCGAGGCGATGCTTTTGCTTCGTCCGACGCCGAACGAATGTTTCCGATCTCGTTATCGTCGGAACCTTTTTGCGTGCCCGGAGTGAATGGTTCACGAACGAGGTGCGCCATGACCAAGTGGAATCCAGAGCCATCCCCTACTCCGGATTGGGACGCCGACACAGTGGAAGCCGTCTTGGAGGCTCAGAGTTTGCCGCCCGGACCAAAACGGACCGAAGCTCTAAAAAAGGCGGATCGGCTTTGCAGGGCCGCCGATATTTACGGATACGTGTTTTCAACAGAACTGAAGCCGCCGGATTAAAGGGCCGCGTTATATCGTTCGGTGATTCATGCCGACGCGGACGCCGTGCGAGATACATCGCGATGACCCGCGCGGCGGTGGCGCGGTTGAATATCGAAAGATCATGAGATTTGAGAATAGAGGGTGACACCATTTCGCCTGGGATATTCCGTGCCGCCCCCGGAATGGGATTGCACCGCCATTCCGAAGAGCGAGCCGATTGAGTCAGGAAACCGGGCCGCTGATCCGCGACTTGTTGCCACAGTCAATCAGCTAGCCAGCGCGTTACCGCTGCACCGTGCCGGCGCGCCGTGAAGCGCGCCGGGCTATTCCAATGCAGTCGCTTCCCGATCAGCTCGCCGCCGCGCGGGAGGGGCGGTTGCGGGAATTGCGCTGGAAGAACAGCGCCTGGCTGGTGACGGCGGATACCATCGCGGGCTGGAACGGCTTTGAGATCAGGAACGCCGGTTCGGGGCGTTCGCCGGTCAGGAAGCGTTCGGGATAGGCGGTGATGAAGACCACCGGCACCTCGAAGATCCGCAACAGCTCGTTGACGGCATCAAGGCCGGAGCTGCCGTCGGCGAGCTGGATGTCGGCCAGGATCAGGCCCGGCTTCTTGTTCTTGGCGAGCGCCACGGCGTCGGAATGGGTGCGGGCGACGCCGATCACGTTGTGACCGAGGTTCTTCACCAGGCTCTCGAGATCCATCGCGATGAAAGTCTCGTCCTCGATGATCAGCACATCGGTGGCGATTTCCGCCGCCATTTCCCGGCCGGCGGTATCGGCGAGCTGCCGGGTTTCGGCAACATCGATGCTGAGAATGAACGCCACTTCTTCTTCCGAGAAGCCTTCCAGCGACAGCAGCAGGAAGGCCTGGCGCGGCAGCGGCGTGATATTCGAGAGCCGGCGCTCCGAGGGCATCGGCAGGCTCGCCACGTTGGCCATTTCGGAATCGTCGTTGAGCGAGACCGAATTCCAGATTTGCGTAAACAGCCGAAACAGTCCGACGCGGGGTCCATGCTGCTCGTCGAGCAGCGCGGGATCCTGAAGCAGCGCTTCCAGCATGGCTCCGACGTATGCGTCGCCCGACGCCTGGTTTCCCGACAACGCGCGGGCATAGCGGCGCAACAACGGTAAATGTTCAGCAACTAGCTGTGATCGCGACATCCCCACTCCATTATTGCATGGGTCAAACCATCAATGCGGGGTGACCCGGTTCCCCTGATGGCTGACTACGCCCAAAGCATCAAAAAGTTCCAGCGTTCCGGAACTTTCCGGCTGACTTTGAATTAGCCCCCCATAGCAGAGGCCTCCAAGACTTCAAAAATCAAGGATAACTAACGAAGTTTCAGGGACTTAACTCTCGGGGAAGCGTGGAACAGCTCATGAAAGATCTAAAATCTCCGCCCGGCAAGCCGGGCAAGCCAGGCGGCCTCAACGCCGAGATTCAGTCTAGAATCGGCCACCAGCTCCGAGCCATGTACGACGATGTGGTGCGGCAGGGGGTGCCTGACCGGTTCGCGGAGCTGATTCGGAAGCTTGATGTACCGGAGCCCACTCCCCAAGTGGGGGGAGCGGGCGATCCAGAAGACGGGAGGGAGTAATGCCTCTCACAGACTCACTTCGCGACGACATCCTGGCGTCCGTACCTAGCCTGCGCGCGTTCGCGATCTCGCTCAGCGGCAATGGCGACCGGGCCGATGACCTGGTGCAGGAAACCCTGCTGCGCGCGCTTGCCAATATCGACTCGTTTCAGCCCGGCTCCAATCTGCCGGCATGGCTGTTCACGATTCTGCGCAACCTGTTCCGCTCCGATTATCGCAAGCGGCGGCGGGAGGTGGAGGATGCCGACGGCAGCTACGCCAAGACGCTGAAAACCCAGCCGGCCCAGAACGCGCATCTGGAGTTCGAGGAATTTCGCGCGGCGCTGGAAAAGCTTCCGCAGGACCAGCGCGAAGCCCTGATCCTGGTCGGCGCCTCGGGCTTTTCCTATGAAGACGCCGCGGCGATCTGCGGCTGCGCGGTCGGCACCATCAAGAGCCGCGTCAATCGCGCGCGATCGAAACTCTCAGCCCTGCTGTATGTCGATGGCGCCGAGAATTTCGGCCCTGACGAGACGGTTCGCGCCGTGATCGGCGGCAGCGGCGGGTAGAACGTTTTCAAGCGAAAGCCTGCCCCGGACGCGATCCGGGTGGTGGCTGGTTCGCGTCAAGATAACGCATCAAATCAAGAAGCTAGAGCCCGGTTTCGATTCTATCGAAAACGAAAAAGGCTCCAGGCCTTCGTTCCCCGATGAGAAATTGCGCATTTGGGGATGCGCCATTTGAACCTGGGTTGACCCAAGTTCGACAGAATCATGGGCCAGGCCGGCAACAGCCGGCCTGGATGTGTAGATTCAGAGATGTCGGCGCGAGATTTTCCGATGTGCGATGGCACATCATCGTTCGTGCTGACGCGTACCCTGGAGTAACCAGAATGGTTGTTGAAAAACACGTGAGGCTGAACTCGCCCCAATGCGAGCCCTTTCAATACGAGCCCCATCGACACGAAAGGCGGCCACAGATCGCGGCCGCTTTTTTGCTGCATCGAATTCTAGTGCAAACCGCCGAACGCGTAGATCACGACCAGAATGGGAAGCGGGACACCGATCAGCCACAACAACAAATAACGTCCCATGAAAGCGCCTCCGGATTACGGGCGGATCGATCTCCGTTTCAATTCCCGTAAGCGGAGGTTTGTTCCGGAGAGTGCAGGCGACAAACGTCGTCATTGCTAGGAGCGAAAGCGACGAAGATTCCAGTCTTGTTTTGCGGAGATGGATTGCTTCGCGGAGCCTGTCATCGGGCGCGCATTCGCGCGACCCGTTGGCTCGCAATGACGAAGGCCTGTCCCCAGCTACCGAACCGGCTTCAGCGGCGCCGACAATTGCTCTTCAGCGGCGCCGACAATTGCTCGGTCCGGCCTCTCTCCGTCAGGTCGACCACGGTATCCATCGGAGCGGTGAGTTCGTACACGTAACTGACGTCGGTGAAATACCGCTTCGAGGTGCCGCCGAGCGCCTCCGGTGCAACGCGATCGAGCAGGATGAGGCCGAAATCGCTGTCTTCCCGGCGGGTCGCGGCACTGGTGTTGAACTCTTCCCAGCGAAAATGGAACGTGGTGTCGGAGTCTTCGCCGGTCACCTCCCAATGCGCGACGATGTGCGGATGCTTGCCGACCAGCGAAAGCCCTTCGTCGGAGTGCGATGCCAGCTCGAAGAACAGCAGCGAGAGGCTCTGCGCGGCGCGCGCGCTCACGGAAATATCGGGGCCGCTGACCGCGATGCGCTCGGCATGGGGGATGGCCCGCGCCTCGAACAGCCCTTTCAGCTTGACGCCTTGCCACCGGCTTTCGCTCAGCAGCGAGACCACGTTCGACATCGCATGGATCCGGCCGATCAGGAGGTCGCGGGCGACATCCATATCGGAACCATGGCGCAGCGTTCGCGTCACGATCGACTGGATCACCGCGAGGATGTTCTTGACCCGGTGATTGAGTTCGTCGATGACCGCGGTCAATCGGCGCTCGAAGCCGATTCTGACCTGGATTTCACGGCTGAGCCGCAAATTATTGTAAGCGACATATCCGAAAAGCCCGCAGATGATCCCGGTCAGCGACAGACCGATGGCACCGACGATGGCGGCCGTCTCCTGCGCGCGCATCACAGAGTTGGTCTTGGCGTAATAGGCGAGCTTCCAGTCGCGGCCTCCGAACGCTGCGGTTCTGATACTCGACGGCGTGGGCGCTTCCGGCGTTACCGTCCGCGACGTCACGACGCCCCGATCATTTGAAACCAGTTCGCCGTCAGCGTTGCTCGGATCTTTCAGCACCACCGAAAACAGTGACAGATCGTCATTCGCCAGCATCAGCGGCGCCAGTTCATAGGAAAAGGTCACGAAGCCCGCCGGCGAGGCATCGGCCTCCTGCAGAACCGGCGCGGCAAGAACGATGCCGATCTCCCCATCCGGGCGCAACAGCGGTATGGGATCGGACGCCACCGGCTTTCCGTCGGTCATGGCGCGCGCCAGCACCGGTCCCAGCACCGGGTCATGATCATAGGAACGGCCGGGGAGACGCATTGTCGCGGCACTGCGTGGCTCGACGTCCATCAATACATCGATCGGCTTGTCGACAGACCGGGTATCCAGACGCGCGTCATCGAAACCGCGGATCGTCGGATTCGTAAATCCTGCGCTCGCGAGTTCCTTGCGCGCAGCTTCCAGTTCGTTCGGCTTCAGCCGGGCGATCCAGCTTGCGACAATGAAGTCGGTCTTGAAGGTGTAGATGGAGGAGCGCAGCGGCTGCAGCATGTTGGCCTTGATCACGGAAGGCGCACGGAACAGCCCCGATGCGACGCGGGAGAGCAGTTCACGTTCTGTCAGCCGATCCTGAACCAGGCTGGCGTGAACGTCGATCGCGCGCGCCAATGCGATGCCGTCGACCGTCAACTCCTGTTCGTGGACGCGATAAGCCGCCAGACCGGAGAGCAGAACTCCGATGAGCGCGATAAAACCAATGATGAACCCAAGCCGAACCACTCGCTTACTCAAAAAATGAGGAGTTGGCGAAGAAATATCTGCCGTCCGCCGGGGCGGCAACGAACCGAAACAGGAAGTGAGCCAACCGTCGGGGATAATGAAGCAGCGATCATCGGTACGCAACAAAGGTTGGCTGCGAAGATTAATATGGTCGCCATGAGTGCCGTCATGGCAAATCCCGGAGGATGCTAATCACCGCAGATCGATTTGGTTCCGCGCGATGCGACAAGTTCTTAACCCTGCTGTCGTCAGGGAGCGACCGCCACAAGTGTTAACGAAAAGTTCAGCCCAGCTTGGCCTGCGCTGGCGGACGGAGACCGCCTTTGGCCTCGATAAAGCCGACGATGCGGTCGAGGCCTTCGCTCTTCCGCAGATTGGTCATGACGAATGGGCGTTCGCCGCGCATCCTTCTCGCGTCGGTATCCATTTTTTCCAGCGATGCACCGACATGCGGCGCAAGGTCGATCTTGTTGATGACGAGAAGGTCCGACCGGGTGATGCCGGGGCCGCCCTTCGAGGGGATCTTGTCGCCGGCGGCGACGTCGATCACGTAGATCGTGAGATCGGCGAGTTCGGGCGAAAATGTAGCTGCGAGATTGTCGCCGCCGGATTCGATCAGCACCAGATCGAGATCGGGAAATTTCGCGCGCATGTCGGCGACCGCGGCGAGATTCATCGAGGCGTCCTCGCGGATCGCGGTATGCGGACAGCCGCCGGTCTCAACGCCGGCGATGCGATCCGGCGTCAGCGACCCCGAGCGCACCAGGAATTCGGCATCCCATTTGGTGTAGATGTCGTTGGTGATCGCGGCGATGTCGTAACGCTCCCGCATGGTCTTGCAGAGCAGATCCATCAGCGCGGTTTTTCCCGATCCGACGGGACCACCGATGCCGATGCGAAGCGGACCGTGAGAACTGGACATGTCAAATATTCCCCTGGTTATCGTCGTCCCTGCGAACGCAGGGACCCATAACCACCGGCGCTCGTGATGAAGGAAGGCCTCTGCCCTCGTGCCCTCAGGATAGGCCGCGGCGTATGGGCCCCTGCGTTCGCAGGGGCGACGAGTTGAGGTGTGGAGTGCACCGAACCCATCACGATCGAAACAATCTCGTGTACTGCGTCTCGTGCCGCATGCTGGCGAGATCGGTCCGGAAGGTCGCGCTGCCGAGATCGTCGAGCGATGCATCCAGCGCGCGCTTTGCGGTCGAGACCACGAACGGCTCCAGCAGGGCCAGCACGCGCTGGCTATCGGTTTGCCCCAAGGGAATAAGCCGCGCGCCGGCGGAAATCCAGTTCGAGGTCAGCGCGTGCAGGAAGGCGTGCATGGTGGGCGCGAGCGGAATCGCATGCGCGGCGCTGACCAGACCGACCGCGACGGGATACACGATCGCGCCGCCGCACCAGGAAATCATCCGGTCCAGCCCGTCGCAATTCCATGCGGCGCGCGCGATCTCGATGAACGCGCGGCCTTGCGCCGATGTCTCGAGTTGGCGCTCGCGCGACGGCACGAAGGCCGCGGCAAGCTCCGCGATGCCTGCCAGCGCCGCATCGTCGCACGACGTCGCAGCCCGGTGTGCGTGCGCAAGAAAGACGCCGTCGCAAAATCCCGCGCCATCGGCGAGCATCGATGCAAGCCAGTCCCGCAACGACGCGGCGTCGCCGATATCGCCGGCTTCCACCGCCCACTCGATACCGCTGGAATAGGAAAACGCACCGACCGGAAACGACGGCGACAGCCATGTCATCAGCCGGTACAGCGCCGCCGCCTCGCCTTCAGCCATGCCGCCGGGATCGCCGATCGGCGGCGCCTTACTTGTGGTCATGAGCATGCGAATCGCCGTGATGATGATCATGGTCGCAATGCTCGTCATGGTGATGACGGTCGCCATGATGATGATCATCATCATCATGGTGATGGTCGCCATGATCGTGCGATGAACCATCATGCGCCGCGTGGTCGTGTGAACCGCTCTCGGCCACATCGGCGTGGCCACCGCCGGCATAGGCGCCGCCTTCGGGATCGAACGGCGCCTCGATCTCGATCACGCGCGCGCCGAGCCCCTTCACCATCGCCTCGATGACGTGATCGCGCCGGATCCGCAAGCCCTTGGCCATGATCTGCGTCGGCAGATGGCGGTTGCCGAGATGCCAGGCGACCCGAACCAGATGGGGCGGGTCGGTGCCCCTTATCTCGAGCAACGGCTCCGGCGCCGCCACGACTTCGATCAAACGTCCATCGTCGAGCACCAGCGCGTCGCCACCGCGCAGCGCGACCGCGTTTTCCAGATCGAGCAGAAATTCAAGTCCGCGCGTGCCGGTCATCGCCATCCGCCGCCGGTGACGGTCGTCGAAGTCGAGCACCACGGTATCGGCCGGCGCCAGCGTCCAGCGATGTTGCCCGCGGACCTGGGTCGCGCGGATCATGTGAAAACACTCACAGTTGCTCGACCTTGCCGTCGCTGATGATCTCGATCACGGTTGGCGATACCTTCAGCGGCGCGGAGTATTCGCGCCAGACCTTCATATGCGGCGCCCGGCTATGGGCATTGAGATCCTCGCGGCTTTCCCAGCGCTCGACCACCACGAAAAGGTTGGGATCGTTGATGCTGGTGTGGCTCTCATAGGCGATGCAGCCTTTTTCCTTGCGGGTGGCCGCGATGCATTCCTTGGCGCCCTTGATGAAAGCGTCCCGCAATTCCGGCTTCACTTGCGAGGTGGCGACGACGTAGATCATGGATCGGTCTCCCGGTTCTTGTTGTTGTTTATCGCAAGTCTTGTTTATCGAACATCGACCTTTTCGGGCGTGATGATCTCGATCTTCGGCGGCGCCGACATGCATTTCACGGCGATGCGGCCGAACGTCTTCATGTGCTCGGCGGCGCGATGCGGAACCAGCGCCTCGGCGTTTTCCCATTGCTCGACGAACACCATCTTGGTCGGATCGGTGACGCTTTCATGCAGGTCATAGGCGATATTGCCGGCCTCTTTACGGGTTTCCTTGATGCAGGCGGTCGCACCGGCAATGAATTCGGCGCGCGTTTCAGGCTTCACTGTCAGTGTGGCAACAACGTAAATCACGAAATCCTCCCGGTCTTTGTTCAGGCTTTGAGTGCCGGGAGCAAGCTTATAGCGTTTTCGAGCGAAGTGGATACCGGTTCGCGTTAAGAAAACGCGTCAAAACAAGAATCTAGAGCTTTGGTTCTGATTCAATCAGAACCAAAGCGCTAGAACATGAAATAGCGCTGCGCCATGGGCAGCACCTCGGCAGGCGCGCAGGTCAGCAATTCGCCGTCGGCGCGCACCTCGTAGGTTTCAGGATCGACCTCGATCCTGGGCGTGGCGCCGTTGTGGATCATGCTCTTCTTGGAGATGCCGCCACGGGTATTTTCGACCGGGTAGAGCTTCTTGTCGATGCCGAGCTTCTTGGCCAGCCCCGAGGACACCGCCGCCTTCGAGGAAAACACCACGGAGGACGCCGTCAGCGATTTGCCGAAAGCCGCGAACATCGGCTGATAATGCACGGGCTGCGGCGTCGGGATCGACGCGTTGGGGTCGCCCATGGGGGCGGCGACGATGGAGCCGCCCTTGATGATGCATTCGGGTTTCACGCCGAAGAAGGCCGGCGACCACAGCACCAGATCGGCGAGCTTGCCCTTTTCCACCGAGCCGATCAGTTTTGAGACGCCATGGGCGATCGCGGGGTTGATGGTATATTTCGCGATGTAGCGCTTGACCCGGAAATTATCGTTGTTGCCTTTGTCCTGCGGCAGCGAGCCGCGCTGCTTCTTCATCTTGTCCGCGGTCTGCCAGGTCCGGATGATGACCTCGCCGAGCCGGCCCATGGCTTGCGAATCCGAGGACATCATCGACAGCGCGCCGAGGTCGTGCAGGATGTCTTCCGCCGCAATGGTTTCCTTGCGGATCCGGCTTTCGGCGAACGCAAGATCCTCGGCGATCGAGGGATCGAGATGGTGGCACACCATCAGCATGTCCAGATGCTCGTCGATGGTATTGCGGGTGAACGGCCGCGTCGGATTGGTCGAGGACGGCAGCACGTTTTTCAGGCCGGCGATCTTGATAATGTCGGGCGCGTGACCGCCACCGGCGCCTTCGGTATGGAAGGCGTGAATGGTCCGGCCCTTGAATGCCTTCACGGTATCCTCGACGAAGCCGGACTCGTTCAGCGTGTCGGAATGGATCATCACCTGGACGTCGTGATCGTCGGCGACGGAAAGGCAGTTGTTGATAGCAGCCGGCGTGGTGCCCCAGTCCTCGTGCAGCTTGAGCGCACAGGCGCCGGCGTTGATCATTTCCACCAGCGCCGCCGGGCGCGACGCGTTGCCCTTGCCGGAAATGCCGAGGTTGACCGGAAACGCATCGAACGACTGGATCATGCGCGCCATGTGCCAGGGGCCGGGCGTGCAGGTGGTTGCAAACGTGCCGTGCGACGGACCGGTGCCGCCGCCGAGCATCGAGGTGACGCCGGACATCAGCGCGTGCTCGATCTGCTGCGGGCAGATGAAATGGATATGGCTATCGAAGCCGCCCGCGGTCAGGATTTTCCCCTCACCCGCGATGACGTCGGTGCCTGGGCCGATGATGATGGTCACGCCCGG
>WNGO01010436.1_pt1 | contig 10374 bp, 12 predicted proteins | sample 5400511 | NCBI WGS metagenome assembly WNGO01 (sample SAMN13153380, study PRJNA577476) | soil metagenome | isolation source: 20 cm soil or saprolite under Garry oak tree replicate 2 | place: USA:California | collected 2016-06-15
GCGCGTTTCGGAGCCAAACGTCTTTGGTTAGAAGGCCTAGCCATTGTGCCGCCAAAAATCGCGTCTTAGATGCCAGCTGGCCAGCTTGCTTCAGGCGATAGTTGAACTCAAAAGAAAGCTCCTTTTTGAAGAATATCACGAGCTCCGCTGCGTCGACGCCATTCTTTGTCCCGCCAAAGCAAAGAACATCCACGCCAATTTGCCACGTAATTTCTTTAGGCGAGCAACCGAGCGCGGCAACGGCGTTGGCAAATCGTGCGCCGTCCATGTGCACAAACATTTCGCGCTTTCGACCGAGCTCTGCGATGGCCTCGATTTCATCGTGAGTGTAAACCGTGCCGAACTCGGTCGCCTGGGTCACACTGATGACGCGCGGTTTGTGCGCGTGCACCTCGGGCTGACGCGCGATCATCGCGTCCGCTTCGCGGATGTCGATCTTGCCGGCGCCGCCGGCGACCAGAAGCAGCTTTGAGCCGCGGGTGAAAAACTCCGGCGCGCCGCACTCATCGGTTTGAATGTGGGCGTGATCGTGACAGACAACGCTGTGGAATGGCTGGCACAATTGAGCGAGCGCGAGCGCATTTGCAGCGGTTCCATTGAAAACGAGATAAGCGTCACAATCCGTTTCGAAGACGTCCCGGACCAATTTCCGAACACGACTCGTCCATTCGTCATCGCTATAGGAAACGGCTGCCCCATGATTGGCCTTTTCCAAGGCCGCGAACACTTCGGGACAAATCCCCGCCGTGTTGTCGCTCGCGAATTCATGATGTTCACCCGGCGGTTGCATGTGGATCTTGCTAACCGACTTCACCCGGCGCAGCAAACGAACAATCCCCCTGAAAAGAGAACTTGCCTGACGGGCGCGAGCCCAGGGCCTGCAGGGCCCGCCAGACAAATCACTTTAACTGCTCGCTGAATCTAATCCGCTTTGGAGCGGCTTTTCACACCTCACTTCGAAGTTCGCCCTCAAGGCGACCGTATCCGGACGAATTTTTTTGACCTCTCTTGAATTCCTTCGCCTTTACCTCCCAGTAGGGCGCGATTACTTTTTAGCTATGGGCGCTTTGCAGACCGAAATCGAACGACGCGGCGAACGCATATTCGATTTGGTCGACCAGCATCCGGAGTCGCTCTTCAGTAAAGCCGGCTTTTACCAGCGAATGATGGCGCTCTCGATGCGCGATGAGCACTTCAAGGTGCAACTGTTCCGGTTCGTTGATGTTCTCGCGTCGCTCCATCGCGGAACCGATATCGTCCAGCATCTCGATGAATATTTCGCGGGCATGCGCAACGGCTACGCGCCGTTGATTCGAACCGGAGTTCGCGCGGCAAAAATTGTCCCGTGGGTCAGCGGCCAGCTCCTGCGATGGAACGTATCCGGCATGGCGCGCCAGTTCATCGCCGGACGGAATCCGAAGGACGTCATGAAAATGCTCCGCAAACGCCGCTCCCAGGGCATCGGGTTTACGGTCGATCTTCTCGGCGAGGCAGTCGTCAGCGAACAGGAAGCGAACGAGTACGCCGGTCGTGGTCTGGAATTGCTCGAGCATCTCGGTCGCGAAACGCGCGGCTGGACAGATCCACTTGGCAAAAACACGGAGTTGTTCCCGGTCGTTAATCTTTCCATAAAAATTTCGGCGCTTTATTCGCAGATGAATCCAGCCGACCCGGCGGATGCGATCATTCATCTCGCGCCCAAGCTGCGCCCGATTTTACGACGCGCACGCGACCTCGGTGCGTTCGTTAACTTCGACATGGAAAGTTACGTGCACAAAAATGCCACCCTCGAACTTTTCAGAACGCTCTTTACCGAAACTGAATTTCGCGACTGGCCGCATGTTGGAATTGTCATTCAGGCTTATCTGCGCGATGCGGAAAACGATTTGCTCGATCTCCTCGATTGGGGCCGCGCGCGCGGAACCCGCTTCGCCGTTCGCCTGGTCAAGGGCGCCTACTGGGACTTCGAAAAAATCAAGTCGCGCCAGAACGGATGGGCTTGTCCGGTCTTTCTCCAAAAACCGGAGAGCGATCTGAATTTCGAATTGCTCACGCGGATTTTGCTCGAGAATGAATCGACCGTCACCGCCGCGTTCGGGTCGCACAACGTTCGCAGCGTCGCGCATGCGCAAGCGTTGGCCGAGCAACTCGGAATCGACCGCAGCCGTTTCGAGTTTCAATTGCTTTACGGCATGGCCGGTCCGGTGAAACGCGCGCTCGTCGAGATGGGTTATCGGGTCCGAGAATATTGTCCGGTCGGTGAACTCTTGCCCGGCATGTCCTATCTCGTTCGCCGTCTGCTCGAGAACACTTCGAACGAAGGGTTTCTTCGCGCTAAATTTTCGGAGAACGTTTCCGAAGACGAATTATTGCGCAATCCAGCCGATCTCATATCTCAAGGTCCGAACGGCGCGAGGCATGTCGAAGTTAGCAGCGACGGCGCTTCCCTCGATACGCCCGCCGGTGATACTTATGAAAACGCGCCGCTTGTGAATTTCGTCTACGAACAAAATCAGGACCGAATGCGGGAAGCGCTCGCGCATGTGCGTACGCAGCTCGGCCAAAAGTATCCGCTCGTAATCAACGGCGAAAGAGTTTGGACCGAGAAAACGATCGCTTCGATCAATCCGAGTTCGCCCGAAGACGTCGTCGGCCACGTGGCCGAAGCCGGAATTCCAGAAGCAGAACGCGGGGTCAAAGCAGCGCGCGACGCTTTCGAAAAATGGAGCCGCACTTCATTTGAAACACGCTGCCGATTGCTCGAGCGCGCTGCCGATATCATGCACCGCCGGCGTTTCGAGCTCTCCGCGCTGGAAGTTTTCGAAGTCGGCAAAGCCTGGGCGGAAGCGGACGGCGACATTCGCGAGGCGATGGATTTCTGTCGGTTTTATGCGCACGAGATGCGCTTGATCGGCCGGCCGCGGCTCACGCAACACGTGCTCGGCGAAGAAAGTTATCAGCACTATTGGCCGCGCGGTGTCGCGCTCATCATCGCGCCTTGGAATTTTCCGATGGCAATTTTGTGCGGGATGACCACAGCCGCGCTTGTCACCGGCAATACCGTGATCATGAAACCGGCCGAACAATCCGCAGTCATCGGCGCAATGTTGATGGAAATTTTCGAAGAAGCCGGCGTTCCACCGGGCGTCCTGAACTATTTGCCGGGCAAAGGTTCAGTAATGGGCGCGCACCTGGTCGATCACAAAGATGTCGATCTTATCGCGTTCACCGGATCGCGGGAAGTCGGTCTGCGGATTTGGGAGAGTGCTGGCAAAACGCGCGAAGGTCAGCGCGAACTCAAGCGCGTCATTTGTGAGATGGGCGGCAAGAACGCCGTCATCATCGATGCCGACGCCGATCTCGACGAAGCGATTGTCGATACCATTTATTCAGCGTTTGGTTATCAGGGGCAAAAATGTTCGGCTTGTTCCCGCCTCATCATTTTAGAAGAAATCTATCCCCGCGCAATCGAACGCCTGCTCAACGCCGCCGCCAGTTTGCGCGTCGGAAATCCGGAAGAACCGGGAATCACGGTTGGACCGGTGATTGACGGCAAAGCGCACAAAAACATTCTCAATTACATTGAGATCGGCAAAAACGAATCGCGCCTCGCTTTCCAGCGTGGCGACGTTCCGGAAAAAGGATTTTTTATTCCGCCGACGATTTTCACCAATGTCGATCCGAAGAACCGGATCGCGTGCGAAGAAATTTTCGGCCCGGTACTCAGCGTAATGAAAGCGCGCGATCTCGATGAAGCGTTTGAAATTGCGAACAGCACCGAATTCGCGCTCACCGCCGGTTTTTTCTCGCGGAGTCCGGCCAACATTGAGCGCGCTAAAGCGGAGATCGTCGCCGGCAACGTTTACGTCAATCGCTCATGCACCGGCGCGGTCGTCGGTCGTCATCCGTTCGGCGGATTCAAAATGAGCGGCGGCGGCACCAAAGCCGGCGGCGCCGATTATCTTCTGCAGTTCGTTGTGCCGCGCGTTGTGACCGAAAATATTACCCGGCACGGTTTCGCACCCGAAACAACGCCGCTCTACCGGGACGAATTTCTCGGACCGCGCTAATTCGGATCTACCGATCTGGCGGTCGACCTTTGTAAAGCAATTGCACTACGGTCACGATCATATAGATGACTGGCCAGGCCGCGGCGACGAGGATGACAGCGAACACCACCATTTCTTTGGCGCGTTCGCGTGCGGCCTCGATTAAATATTCGCGACCCAAGTTGTAACGGCGGAAGTTGCCGTCCTCGTTAGGCCAGTAGCCGTGCCACCGGCCAGTCCCGGTATGGAAAAAACAATCGGTTCGCGGAAATCGATTATTATCGAACTGAAAGTTCGGCTTCATGGTGTCCGATACAGCTTGGATCGTTCCACAAGTCAGCGACTCATCCAATCGATGATTTTGTCGTGCGCGTGATTGAGCACGCTGACGTGATCTGCGTCCTCGACCGCGAAAAATTCAACGAACGGAAATGCGCGCGCGAGCTCGCGCCCCATTCGGACCGGAATCACATCGTCGCGCGTGCCGTGAAAAATTGCGATACGCGCATCCGGATTGAGTCTCGCCACTTCGGCCAGGTTCGCCCGATTGTCATAGCTTTCGATCAACAATCGCGCGATCCAGCCGCCCAACATCGTGGCTGCTTCCTCTCGCAGCGTTGTGAACGGCGAAATCAGGACAACTTTTTGGACACGATGGTGCGTTGAAAAATCGAGCGCGACCGCCGCTCCTAACGAATGGCCGATGGTGCAAAGTGTAAGTTGCTCTTCGCTTAGTCTTAATCGCTCGCACAGCGCCTCGAGCGCGGCGTCCGTGGAAGCACGCGTGCTCGCGATAGTCGCGTAGCCGCCGTTCTTTCCGTAACCGGGATAATCGATGAGAAGAAAGGCGTCGTCGTGCGCCCAATATTCGCGAAGAATTGTCGTCCAATCGAGCGCGAGCGAACCGTTGCCGCAAAATGCGATCCAAAGACGTTTCGGAAATGGTGCGGTCGCCGGAATGTAATACGCACAATATTTCGCGGTCGCGACCGTGTAGTTAATTTCGATGCCGTTCGCCGGAAACGCATACGCATAGCTCTCGTCGTACGGCCGCGGATGGTAAACCATCGAGTGCTGCCGAAAATAGAGGATCGACAGCGCAGCAAGAAGAAGGAGGCCAACGCCAAGGAACGTCCGAATTACTCTGCGCGGCCAGAGTTGAATAAAACCGCGGTTCAGCGTTGAGGACGGATTACGCATCGCGCCGCAAGAACGTGCTCACCGCGACGCGATGCAAATCCAATTTGCAGACTACAGGCCGTTTATCGCCAGTGACCGGGAACCCAAATCCAACCTGCACCTCTGCTCACCCAATGTCCTGGGACCCAAACAGCCGTGGTACGGGGCGGTCTGACCCAAGAGCCAGACACCCAAACGTAATCCCTTCCGGACCATCGCCAGTAGCCGGGTGTCCAAATGTAACCCGGACCCGGCGCGACGGTTTGCGCTTCAATTCGAACCGACGGCGGTGCCTGTGGCACCACAACCTCGCGTGTCACAACCGCACTCGACGGAACTCCCGTGGTCACCTCCTGCGTGGTCGTCGTAGTCGTCGTCGTAACCGGCGGCGTTTCATCGGCGCAGCCGATTAATGCAAACGGCGCCAGCGCCAACATCCAAATGCGTATTCTCATATTACTCCCTTCTGTATAATCTTCGTTTCTCGTTAGACGTCTTGGCCTTATTCAAATTCACCGCAATGCTTTACGTCGTCGCTACGCCAATCGGAAACCTTGGCGATATCACCCTGCGCGCCTTGGAAATTTTGAAAGGTGTCGATCTTATCGCGGCCGAGGACACCCGGCACTCCGGGATTTTGCTGAAGCATTATCAGATCAAGAAGCCACTCATCAGTTATCACGAGCACAACGAAGCGATGCGGACCGCGCAGCTTATCGAGCGACTCGCGGCCGGCGAAAAAATCGCGCTGATTACCGACGCCGGAACACCGGGGCTTTCCGATCCGGGCGCGCGATTGATTCGCGAATGCATCAAGCGCGAACTGCCTTTCACAATTATCCCGGGACCCTCTTCAATTGCGACAGCACTTGTCGGTTCCGGATTCTCGGCCGAGAGATTTTTCAATTTGTCGGCCGAGAGATTTTTCTTTGGCGGATTTCTCCCGAACAAAAGCGGTCAACGCGAGCGCGAGTTGCGCGTTGCCGCCGCCGCGCGCGAGGAGACCTCCATTTACTTCGAATCGCCCTATCGACTGACGAAAACGCTGAAGACCTGCGGCGAGATCATGCCGGATCGACAACTCTGCGTCGCGCGCGAGCTCACAAAGAAGTTCGAAGAATTTCGCCGCGGAACGCCGGCGGAGCTACTCATACATTACGAAGCGCATCCGCCAAAGGGAGAGATCGTGCTAGTCATTTCAGGTATGGGCGATTGACTCAATCGCCCGCAACGCCAATCCGGCTCGGATCGGTTCGGTAAACCGCCCCTACCTTTTGCTTGCCAAGCTATGGCTTCTGTGTGAATTTGCGCGGCTTTTTCTCCCCGGAAAGACCTATGACCTACGCAATCATCAAGACTGGCGGACGGCAGTACCGCGTCGCAGAAGGCGACACGGTCGATGTCGATCTTCTCGATGTCGATGCGGGGAAAGCCGCAACGTTCGGCGAAGTGTTGATGTTCGCCGACGGTAAGAACGTCACTCACGGCGATCCGCTGATCTCCGGCGCGAAAGTGACGGCCGAAGTTGTCGAGCAGCGGAAGGACAAAAAAGTCATCGCGTTCAAATACAAACGGCGCAAAGGTTATCACCGCACGGTTGGACATCGCCGCAAACTGACTCGGGTGAAAATCAAAAGCATCACCGGCGGCTCAAAATCGAAAAAAGCTTAAGTCATGGCTCATAAAAAAGGACAGGGCAGCGTTAAGAACGGCCGCGACAGCGTCAGCAAACGGCTCGGTGTAAAACGATTCGGCAGCGAGCTGGTCGTGGCCGGCAACATCATTGTCCGGCAGCGCGGAACAAAGTTTTTACCGGGCAAAAACGTCGGCCTCGGCCGCGATTACACGATTTTCGCGCTGGTCGACGGCAACGTCCGCTTCGATCGCGGCGGGCGACGGGTCAACATCGATCCAGTCGCTGCGAAATAATCGTTTCCCTTCCCGATTCGCCCCGAGTGCGGTATAACGAGTCGCTTTCATGAAATACCGCACGTTCATCCTGTTTGGTGCACCCGGCAGCGGCAAAGGGACCCAGGGCAAAACACTCGGAACGATCCCGCGCTTCTATCATTGTCCGTGTGGTGACGTGTTTCGCTCAATCGATACGCGCACGAAAGTCGGGAAAGCGTTTCTGGAATATTCTAGCAAAGGTCAGCTCGTTCCCGACGACATCACGGTCGAGCTTTGGAAAGAAGCGATCGACGCCGCGGTTGATGGTCACAAATTCAAGCCGGACATCGACCTCCTCGTGCTTGACGGCATTCCGCGGAATGTGAATCAGGCCAAAATCATGCGAGAATTAATTGATGTGGAAAAAGTTTTTCATCTCGCTTGTCCCAACCGCGAGACGTTGTTCGGGCGGTTGAAAAAGCGCGCCCTGAAAGACAATCGCCTCGATGACGCCAATGAAGAGGTCATTCAAAAGCGGCTCGACATTTACGAAATGGAATCGAAGCCCGTGCTGACTCATTATCCCAAAGATTGCATCACCGTGATTGACGCCATGCAGCCGCCCGCGAAAGTGTTATTCGATATCCTAGCGAGCGTAAACGGCGTCAAACATGAGTCAGCAGCAATTTGAGAATTTCACAGCTTCGACCCTGTATTGCGAGAAATGCCGGGCGACGACCCCCGTCCGTGAGAAGCTGCTGCTAGTTCTGCCCGACCGCGAGATCTTCGATTATCTCTGCACCGAATGCGGGTCGTCGGTCGGACAACGCGAAGTCACTGCCGGCGAAAAAATGATGGCGGAAGCGGTCGCCGCGCGAAATCGCAGGGCCGTTCCCATTCAATCGCTTCGATAAACCGCAAATGCGGATCGTATTCATCGGCACGGGCGAAATCGGCGTGCCGACGCTGCGCGCACTGCAAAAATCCGAGGACGAATTAGTTGGAGTTGTCACGCAACCCGACAAGCCGGCAGGCCGCACTCAAAAAATCACCGCACCGCCGATCAAAAAAGCGCTGATCGGCAGCGGACCAAATGCCAACCCAGTCCAAGACTCGCCGCGGAGAGCTGGGATCTTCCAGCCGGCCCGAATTAAAGATCCCGAAGCGATCGATCAAATTCGTGCTCTTGCGCCGGACGTGATCGTGGTCATGGCCTATGGACAGATCTTGCCACGCGCGGTGCTCGAGATTCCAAAGATCGAGAGCTTGAACTTACACGCATCGCTTTTGCCGCGCTGGCGCGGGGCCGCCCCGATTCAGGCAGCCGTCGCGGCCGGTGATCACGAGACGGGCGTTACCGTGATGTACATGGATGAAGGCCTCGATACCGGCGACATTTTGCTTCAGCACAAGATCGACATCTCGCCGACCGAGACGGGCGCGACGCTGCATGATCGGCTCGCACAGATCGCGCCGGAAGCGTTGCTTGAATCTTTGCGTCTGCTTGCCGCTGGCAATGCGCCGCGTGTTCCGCAAGACAAATCCCTCGCAAATTACGCGCCGAAGTTGAATCGTGAAGCAGGCCGCCTGAATTGGAATGAAAGCGCCGAGGCCATCGAGAGAAAAATTCGCGCTTATAATCCCTGGCCGGGCGCGTTCACTGAGCTTGCCGGCGGCAATTTAAAAATCTTTGCCGCGTCGATTATCGATCTTCGCGGGAAGCCGGGCGAGATATTGCGGAAAAATCGGGAACTTGTTGTTGCGACGTCCGATCGTGCTTTATCGGTGACCGATGTTCAGTTGGAAGGAAAGCGCCGCATGAGCGCAGCAGAATTTTTGCGCGGGCGAGCGTTGTAACCGCGGTCACCGAGCGCGGGCCGGCGACGAGGTCGCCGGCTATAGTCATTTTGCTTTCAAAACGTCGCGGCCTCCTGTTTCATTTGCGCTGCCATGAAGACCGAGGCACCCGCTTACAAACGTATCGTGCTCAAGTTGAGCGGCGAAGCGCTCCAGGAGCGCGGCTCGCGCGAAAACATTTCGCCGTCGGTCGTGCGCGAGATCGCGGATCGAATCAAGGATGTGCACAGCCTCGGCGTCCAGATTTCGATCGTGATCGGCGGGGGAAATATTTGGCGTGGCTCCTCCGCGGCGGTCCGCGGCATGGATCGAACGACGGCGGATTACATGGGCATGCTGGCGACAGTGATCAATGCGCTCGCCTTGCGGAGCACGCTCGCGAAGATCGGGGTCGAAGCGCGGGTGCAAACGGCGATCGAAATGAAAAACGTGGCCGAGCCGTTTATTCTCGGCCGGGCGATTCGACATCTTGAACTTGGTCGGATCGTGATTTTCGCGGCCGGCACCGGCAATCCTTACTTTTCAACCGACACCACGGCAGCGTTACGCGCGAGCGAGATCGGCGCGGATGTGATTTTGAAAGCAACCAAAGTGGATGGCGTTTACGATCGCGACCCGAATACGGACCCAAACGCGAAACGTTTCGAGCGAATCACATTCACGGAAGCGTTGACGAAGCGATTGCAGGTGATGGATTCAACCGCGTTTAGTCTTTGCATGGACAATAACGTGCCAATCGTCGTTTTCGACATGAACAAACCGAGTAATATTCGCGACGCTGTCCTCGGCCGAAAAGTCGGCACGCTCGTTTGCGGCGAATCGGAGACCACGTAAAAAGTTACGCACATGGACAGAGACGACATTCTTCTCGAAGCCGAGATGGCGATGGAAAAGAGCGTCGATTATCTGGCTCACGAATTTTCCGGCGTGCGGACGGGCAAAGCGTCGCCCGCGCTGGTCGAGAACATTGACGTGCAGGCCTATGGCTCGACGATGAAACTGAAGCAGCTCGCGCTTATCACGACCCCGGAATCGCGGTTGCTCGTGTTGCAACCATTCGATGCCGGCACGGTGCGAGATATTGAACGCGCGCTGAAAGAATCGAAGATCGGCATTACCCCGGCGGTCGACGGAAAAATTATTCGACTCCCGATTCCAGAATTATCCGAAGAACGGCGCAAGGAATTAGCGAAGTCGTTAGGCAGAATGGCGGAGGAAGCGCGGGTTCGGATCCGGAGTAATCGTCATACCGCACTCGATGAAGCAAAAAAACTCAAAAGTGGTGGCGGGATCAGCGAGGATGAACTGCACGACTTGTAAAAACAGATTCAGAAACTAACCGACCGCTTCGTCAAATCAATCGACGATCATCTCAAGCACAAAGAAGCTGAGATCATGA
>WNGO01003303.1_pt1 | contig 10372 bp, 8 predicted proteins | sample 5400511 | NCBI WGS metagenome assembly WNGO01 (sample SAMN13153380, study PRJNA577476) | soil metagenome | isolation source: 20 cm soil or saprolite under Garry oak tree replicate 2 | place: USA:California | collected 2016-06-15
CCGACACCTGGCCGCACGTAGGGTGTGCAAACGCCACGTGAGCAACGATCCCTTCTCCAAAGAAAGTGCAGATGCGATTCTTCGTACGGTCGAAAAACTGATCGGGGACGAGGAATTCTCCGGGGCGCAAGTCTTCCGTCAGGGAACCGACGGCGCTTACGGAGATGATGCGCTCAACGCCCAGGAGCTTCATCGCGTAGACGTTGGCGCGGTAATTGATCTCGCTTGGCAGGATGCGGTGGCCCCGGCCGTGGCGGGCTAGAAACGCCACGCGCTTTCCTTCCAGCGTGCCAAGCACGATTGTCTCCGACGGATCACCGAAGGGCGTTCTCACGCGAATCTCACGTGTATTGGTCAGTCCGGCCATCGAATAGAGGCCGCTTCCTCCGATGATGCCGATGGCTGCCCGTGCGTCGGATTTGGCATGCTTCGACTTTCCGGTCTTCTTCGTCGCCATATTTTCTGGTCCTTGTATCGAGAGTCACGGCAGTTCGGTCGTCAGGCTTTCCTGCTGCCCCAATCCATGCGCCGTTTCTTCAATCATCGAGGCCGCTGCTCTTGAGTATTTCGTTCACGGCTGTAAATGGATCCTTCTTTCGATCCGCAACCTCTGCCGCCATCTCCGCCAAGCGGGACTCGCCATCCGTTCCGCCCAAGGCGCGCTCGAGCAGGCGGGATTCGAGCAGGCCGATCAAACGGTTTTTCCAATGCTCGATGTGTTTTCGCTGGCGCTGGCCGCTTGACTCAAAATGCTTTCGAAATTTCGCGACCGTCTCGGACAATTCCTCAATGCCCTTATTCTCCGGGGCTACCGTGCGCACGACCGGAGGGTGCCAGCCGTCGCGCGGCATCACCAGCGACAGCATGGCCAAAAGTTGCTGCTCCAGCCGGTCGGCGCCTTCCCGATCGGCTTTGTTCAAGACAAAAATGTCGCCAATCTCCATGAGCCCGGCCTTCATGTTCTGAATGTCATCGCCAAGCCCCGGCACGAGCACTACCAGCACACAATCCGCCAGCCGAACGACGTCGATTTCATCCTGGCCAACGCCGACCGTTTCGATCAGCACATGCTTTTTCCCGGCCGCGTCCAGGAGCAGCGCTACCTCCGCTGTCGCTCGAGCAAGGCCGCCGAGGAATCCCCGCGTGGCCATCGAGCGGATAAACGTGCCAGCATCACCGGCGTGCCCTTGCATGCGAATCCGATCGCCCAGGATGGCGCCGCCGGAATAGGGGCTCGTCGGATCGACAGCGATCACGCCGACTTGTTCCTGTTTCCTGCGGTGGTAGCTCGCCAGACGGTCGACGATGGTGCTCTTGCCGGTTCCCGGTGCGCCAGTAATGCCCGTCAGATAGGCCTGACCCGTGCGCGGAAAGAGCAGCCGAAGTAGCGCCTCCGCTTCGGGCTGGTGGTTTTCGATCGCGGTGATCGCCCGCGAAACGGCGCGCACATCACCGGCGCACACGCTTTCCGCCCACTTCTCAACGGACACAGTCATACTCTACCTGAGGAGCCTTCTTGCGAAAGGCAGGCGCATTCCCCAATTATTTCTTCCCGAGAAGCTGCCGGGCAATCACCAGCCTCTGAATTTCACTGGTACCTTCTCCAATGGTGCAGAGCTTCACGTCGCGATAATACTTTTCCGCGGGATAATCCTTGATGAAACCGTAGCCGCCGTGAATCTGTACGCATTCGTTGGCCACTTGGACGGCGATTTCGCTGGCAAACAACTTGGCCATGCTCGATTCGCGCGTGAAACGCACGTCTTTTTTATCCGCAAGCCAGGCCGCCTGATAGACGAGCAGCCGGGCTGCTTCGACCTGCGTAGCCATGTCCGCCAGTTTGAACTGCACCGCCTGAAACTCGCTGATCACCTGGCCGAACTGTTTTCGTTGCTTGGCGTATTTCGTGGCCGCTTCGAGCGCGCCTTGAGCCATTCCTAGCGCCAGCGCAGCGATGGAAATGCGACCACCATCCAGGATTTTCAAGCTGCCGGTGAAGCCTTCGCCTTCCGGCCCGAGCAAGTTTTCTTGCGGCACCCGGCAATCGTTGAATATCACTTCCGAGGTGTCGCTCGCGCGCATTCCCAGCTTGTTTTCTTTTTTTCCGGGCCGGAATCCTGGCGTTCCTTTTTCTAGGATGAACGCGCTGATTCCGTGTGAGCCCTTCGATTTGTCAGTGACCGCCATGGCCACGCAAAAATTCGCGTACTGGCCATTGGTGGTGAAAGTCTTCGCGCCATTAAGCACCCAGTGGCTGCCATTGCGCATGGCGATCGTTCGTGTGCCTCCCGCGTCCGAACCGGCCTCCGGCTCGGTCAACGACCACGCGCCAATGGCTTTCCCGGAAGCCAGCGGCACAAGATACTTTTTTTTCTGCGACTCCGTCCCGAACTTAAAAATGTGGTTCGAGCACAGCGAATTGTGCGCGGCGACAATCAAGCCCACCGAGCCATCCACTCGCGACAGCTCTTCAATCGCCACGGCGTATTCGATATAACCCAGCCCCGCACCGCCGTACTGTTCCGGAAAAATGACGCCAAGCAGCCCCATCTCTGCCAACTTGGGGATGATCTCCAACGGAAAATGGGAGGCTTCGTCCCACTCCATCACGTGTGGAGCGATTTCGCCCTCGGCGAATTCCCGCACACTGCGGCGAAGGTTTTGCTGTTCCTCGGTGAAGCTGAATTCCACAGTCCCCTCGGCAGCTTATGGGCTTTGCCGATACGCAGACAAAATTTTGCTCATTTAATTCTACACGAACGCCTCTACCAACCTACTGGGTAATGGTTGGCCTTGTTCTCCTCGTCAAGCCACGTCCATAGCGGCGCGAAATAGTCCGCCAGCGCTGAGGCATCCATCTGTTTCTCCCCGGTCAGCACCGCCAGCGCTTCGGGCCAGGGCTTGCTCAACCCCATCCCAAGCATCTTGTTCAGCCTCTCTCCGGCGGCTTTGTTTCCGTAAATCGAGCAGCGGTGCAGTGGGCCGGTGTAGCCGGTCTCCCGGCAAAGCGCGCGCTGAAATTGAAATTGCAAGATGCGCGCGAGGAAATAGCGCATGTAAGGGGTATTCGAAGGCACGTGGTACTTCGCGCCGGGATCAAAATCGGCTTCCGTGCGCTCCACGGGCGGCACTATGCCCTGGTACTTCCGCCGCAATTCCCACCACGCTTTGTTGTACTCCTCCGGCTTCACCTGGTTCGCAAATACTTCCCAGCGCCACTTGTCCACCAGCAACCCAAACGGCAGGAAGGCTATTTTCTCCAGCGCCTGTTGCAGCAGATAGTCAATATCGCCGGACGCCGTCGGCACGGTGTCAATCAAACCGATCTTCTTGAGGTATTCGGGCGTGACGGAAAGCGCGATCGTATCTCCCACTGCCTCGTGAAAGCCGTCGTTGGCGCTGTTCTGGAAAAGCGGCGGCTGCCCATTGTACGCGCGCTGGTAGAAGTTGTGCCCCAGCTCGTGATGGATCACCCGGAAATCCTCTTCCGTGATCTGAATGCACATCTTGATCCGCAAATCGTCCTTCGAATCGATGTCCCAGGCACTGGCATGACAGACGACATCGCGGTCCTCAGGCTTGGTGAAAAGCGATCTCTCCCAGAAGGTCGTCGGCAGCGGAGCGAATCCCAGGGAGATGAAAAATGCCTCGCCGTAACGCGCCATTCCCTGGGCATCCGTGCGCCGGTCCTCCAGGATCTTTGTCAAGTCGTAGCTCTGCGGAGGCTTTGGCGAATCCATCAGTGAATAAACGTTGTTCCACTCTTGGCTCCAGATATTTCCGAGTAAGTGCGCCGGAATCGGCCCGCGAGCCGGAACTGTCTCATTTCCGTATTTCTTCCGAAGCTGCCCGCGCACATAGGCATGAAGTGATTCATACAACGGTCTCAGCTGTTCCCAAAGCCGATCCGTTTCCTTGGTAAGCTCGTCCGGCGCCATGTCGTAGTTCGAACGCCACAGTGCACCGGCATCCCGAAACCCCAGCTCCCGCGATCCCTTGTTCCCGAGTTCGACCATTCGCGCGTAACGCTGCCGCATCGGCGCGCCCACGGCATGCCAGCCCATCCACGCGCGCTTAAGTTCCCCGGGATCGCGGCTCGTGGCCATCAGCTTGCCAACCGCCGTCACGTCCAGACATTTCGAAGCGTTCTCGCTGGGGCACCACTTCCCTTTTCCGTAGTCACCGTCCAGCGATGCCAATACTTGCGACAGTTCCTTTTGTTCCTTGGCGTCCGCAGGCGCCGGAAACCCCGCCGAAAGTTTCAGCAGCAACATCTTTCGCGCCATTTCTGTCGGCAACGTTAGATTGTCAAACTCATGCGCCTTCCTGGACATTTCCGCGCTGAAGGCGCTCAACTCCTGGTTGGCCTGCGCCGCAATTTCCTCCGTATCGTCGGTGATGAAGTTTTCCTCCACCCACGACGCTCTTTGCGCTTTGTTGGTGAGATCGAAGTAGCGGCTTTCCGCTTCGTCAAGAAACTCTTGTGCCGCGGCCACCGTCGGAGAAATCTTCTTTGCTGAGGTTTTCGCGGCCGCTGGGTTCTGCGCTGCTGCCAAACCTGCGAAAACCAGACCTGCCAGTGCGCCAGCAACAATCCGCAGTCGTCTCGCGCCTCGCTCCTTCATGCCCCTGCCCCCTGCGTCTTGGCAACGACATCCTGCAGCACCACAAGCGCTCTCTCAATGCCCCCTCGGTCCACATCGCAGTGCGTGACCAAACGCACCGAATGCAGCCCGGTGTCCTGCGCCCAGATGCCGTACGGATGAAGCACGTCACAGAGCTCCGCCGCGGTCTTCCCGGTCTTCGAACAATCAAAGATGACGATGTTCGAGCGGACTTTCTTCGGATCGATACTCAGCCCCCGGATTGCGGCAATACCTTCAGCCAGCCACTTGGCATTTTCTTGATCGATGTGCAGCCGCGCCGGCGACTTTTCGAGGGCAATCAGGCCCGCCGCAGCGATCACCCCCGCTTGTCGCATGCCTCCGCCGAACATTTTCCGGTAGACGCGCCCCTTTTCGATGAACGCGTGCGCACCCGCAATCATCGATCCCACCGGGGCGCCCAATCCCTTCGACAAACAGAACATCACGGAATCGACGCTTCGCGTCATGTGCGCGACGTTATCTCCGAGCGCTGTAGCCGCATTAAAAATGCGCGCACCGTCCAGGTGCACTTTTAATCCCAGCGCATGCGCATGGTCGCAGATGTCTTCCACCTGCGCCGTCGGATACACCGTTCCTCCCGCCATGTTGCTGGTGTTTTCCAGACACACCAGCGCGGTTTGCGAATCGTAATAAATCTTTGGCCGGATGACCGCTTCGATCTGTTTCCACGTCAGAATGCCGTCCTCGCCCCGTGTGGCTCGCGGCATGCAACCAGCAATCGCGGACATCGATGCCAACTCATACAAATTCACATGGCTGCGCTCTTCGCAAATCACCTCGTCGCCGTGATGCGTCCACACCTTGATGGCGATGAGGTTCCCCATGCAACCTGTGGGAACAAACAGCGCCGCCTCTTTTCCAAAAATCTCGGCCGCGCGTTCTTCCAGCCGGTTGACCGTGGGGTCTTCTCCGTAAACGTCATCGCCGACTTCCGCCTCGGCCATGGCCTGTCTCATCTCCGGGGTGGGCCGCGTCACCGTATCGCTCCGCAGGTCCACCACTCCCTCCGGAGTCTTTCCCAGCTCGGCAACCTGATTCGGATCCATCCGCTGATTCCCCTTCGCCACCGTGTAGGTCATGTTCGTCCTTCTCCGTGCCCGGCTCCTGCCCCGACCCGCTCGGGGGCTCACCGTGACCTCGCTACTTCCCTACTTTCTTACCTCATCAACTCCACAAACACTTCATTTGAAATACTCAGCCTCTCCGGCGCAAGCCGCACTATGCTGCCATCACGCTCCACCAAGCCAGCCGACGTCAGCGGATCGAATCGCGCCGCCAGCGACACGCCATAGTCCCGTTCGATTTGCGCAAGATCAATTCCATCGAGTTGCCGCAAGCCGAGAAATAATTCTTCTTCCAGCGCTCTCTCTGCCGTCAGCGTTTCATGCTGCTCAACCGGCATTCGTCCGCCCTGGACCGCAGTCACATAGGCCGCAGCATCATGCGCGTTCGCCCATCGTTCCGTTCCCAAGAACGAATGCGCCCCCGCCCCAAATCCCAGGTATGGTTCGCGCCGCCAGTATTTCAGGTTGTGCTTCGATTCGTATCCCGGCTTTGCCCAATTCGAAATCTCGTAGTGATGGTACCCCGCCGCGCCCAGCGCCTGCTGCGCCATCTCATAAAACTCCGCCATGTCATCTTCGCTGGGCACCGAACGAGCGCAGTACTTTTCCCCACCCTGCAGCAACTCTTTGCCGAGCCGGCTGTCTTCATCGATCTCCAGGAGGTAAACGGAAACATGCTCAGGAGCCAACACCGCCAATTCCTCCAGCGATTGCCGCCAGCTTACCTTCGTCTGATGTGACAAACCGGCAATCAAATCAAAACTGATATTTCGAATCCCCGCCTCCCGCAGAATTGGCACCGCCCGGTAAATATCCGCCCGCCGATGCATCCGCCCTGCCGCCACCAGTTCCTTATCCGAAAACGATTGCAGACCGAAACTCACCCGGTTGATTCCCGCCCGTACCCACGCCGCTGCTTTCCCCGCCTCGATCGTCTCCGGATCCACCTCCAGCGTCACTTCCGTAAGATCCGCCGCGAATGATGCGCGGATCGCATTCAAAATGTTTTGCAAGTAAGCAGGATCAAGCAGGCTCGGCGTCCCGCCGCCAATGTAAACCGTGTCCACAGCCAAGTCCTCGCTCCGGGTCTCGCGCGCAACTCCGCCGCCCCTCAAGCGCCCAGGCCAATTCGCCCCAGCTGCCTCCAGCAACAGTCGATGCTCTCGAATCTCCCGGCAGACCGCCTCAACATAGGGCCGAAACCGGTCGCTGGCCACTACTCCCGTGTGGAAATTGCAGTAAGTACATTTCGTCTGGCAGAACGGAACCTGCACGTAAATCCCGCTGTTGCTCATCGCTCAAAAACTCTAGCACACCCCTGCCTCAATCCTGGAACCCATCAACTTGCCCACCGGCGCTCCCCGCGGATCAGCGAGGAGTCTACTCTTGGTTCGTCGATCGTCGCGTAAGGAATCATCCCGCTCGGGGACTTATGCGTAGGCAAGGCTTTCCTCTCAGCAATTTAATACCATGTCGGGGGTGGGCGCGTCCGTTCGAGACACCCGCGTCCGCTCTTGGTCCAGGGATCAAATGAGATCGAACGAACAGCATGATTCCTCCGAAGCCGTCCAAGCAATCATGGGGCTCCGTCGGGAGTTGATGGGGGTGTGTTTGGCCTTGTGTCGTCTGTGTCTTTATTTTTTGATACGGGTTTGTGGACGGGATTGTATCGCCAGCTACTCACAACTTCGCGGGAACTTGCTGTTGGCTCTGGCAATCCCCGGGGAACTGCTCGCGACCCTCTATCCTTGTGACCAAAAACGGCAGGACGCGGCTTCCACGGAACGAAGCGCTTTGTTTTCAGTTCCTTATGCAATGTTTCGTACCCTTGTCGAAAGAGAGGGCTTCACGCTGCTTCCCGTCGCACCGGACTAGCGTAGGTCCGTGTCAATGGCCACAGTTCTATCCCAGCCCTGCTTCGTTCACGACCTTGACTTGCAAGTTTCGCTCCCGGGGCCCGTCAAACTCGCAGAAGAACACGCCTTGCCAGCGCCCCAACACCAACTTTCCGCCTTCCACGTGGATGATTTGACTCCCTCCCACAAGCACGGCTTTGAGATGGGAGTCCGAATTTCCCTCGCTGTGGCGATACGGCCCCGTAGCGGGGATCAACCGGTCCAGTGCGCCTTCGAGGTCCTCGGCGACATTCGGGTCCGCGCATTCATTGATGGTGATCGCCGCCGTAGTGTGCGGCACGTATAAGTAGCAAATGCCAGTGGCCACACCGGACGACGCGACAACTTTTTGCACTTGCGCCGTCACCTCGACAAGCTGCGTGCGGCGATCCGTTTTCAGGCTCAATGTTGGCATGTGCGGACCTCCCCGGCCGGCGCGGGGATTCTAGCATGCAACATTCCGGGACGAGTTGGAGCGTTCCTGTTTCTGTACAGGGGCGGACTCCGTCCGCCCCTATCTTTAACGCAGGCAAGAAATTATGGAGAACGGCTCACGAGCTAATGCAACTGAATTACGCAGTGATGCCCGATTTTCTTTCCCGTCGAATGTTTTTGCAGTTCGCTGAGTCCGCTTGCCCCCCACCGCGCGAGAAACGGCAGCAGGCACAATTCCCGTTCCTGCAACCCTTTGTGCGGATCCAAGAGTGACTCCAGGTATTGTTCATGAGCCAAGATCAACCCGACCTTTTGGTCCTGTGCCCGGCCCACTCTCCGGCGCAGTTTGTCGATGTGAAATTCAATCCTCTTCCGCGCCCTTTCAACCGTGCCTTTCAAGGTGGGATCGAGCTTCTCGATCCGTCTGCCAAGCTGCGCCAGCATCTTGGCGATCTGTCTCTGGTTGCGGTCGAAGTTTTTCCCTAGCGTGCTGGCAACCGACTGACGCTCCATTTTGTGCCGCAGGCCTTGCGATCCCGCCCAAACGTCCTCAACAGTCAGGCCATACCGGCGTAAAAGTTTATTGGCCTTCGCGTCGACCAGTGTAAATCCCGCGCGCGGCAGCACCACCGGCATCCTTCTGAGAAGCTGCCGGTACACAACTTCCGACTGCGCAAAATAAGAGATCTCCGCCGGACCACCAATATACGCGGCTGTGGGAAGCAGATAATCCTGCACCACCGGTCGGAAAAGCGCATTGGGGCTGAAATTTTGCGGCTCGGTGTGGGTCGTATGCACCAACTCGTCCCGCGTCCAGGTTTTCTCGCCGGCCTGAAATTTTCCTGCGCTCGCCGTGACGACCTGCCGCACGCCGTCGGTCAGGTGGAACAGTAACGTGCTGCGCGACGTCACCTTGACCTGGGCATCAAATCCTGCATGGTCCAAATCCTCTCCGCGCTGTAGGAGTTTTTCGTTCAAGGCATCGCGTTCTGCAAGGGCGTGCTGATAAAGGGGTGCCGCAACTTTGTGCAGGTCGGCATCGAGCGGGTCCATCAGGATCAGCCCGTGTTGCGCAAACAGGCGCGCGAATAATTTGCCGAACGCGCTGCCGTACGTTTCCTCCGGCCGGTAGCTCTCGACCAGGTACTGCGCGAGCAGGTCGCTGCCTTGGTTCGCCAACATCTCGGCGGCTTCTTCGACAAGAGACTCGATTTGTGCACCGAGCGGAATCCGTCCCACCGGCCGTCCGCTTTCGGCGATCAGCGGCAATTCAAAACGAACCAGTTTTCCCTGGTCGAACCACGTGGCGCGGCGGACCTCGTCAAGATCGTGATCTTCCGTCGCCATCCAAAACACCGGCACTGCTGGGATTCCGTCGCGCGTCAACTCCTCGGCGATCTGCACGGCCGTCAGCGCCTTATAGACGGAATAAGCGGGCCCGCTGAACAGCCCTACCTGTTGCCCAGAAACAATCGCGACGGCGCTTTTTTCGAGCCGTTCCAGGTTGCCCAGTGTTTCTGCCCCCGCCCCGAGGGTGATGTTCTGTTTGCGAAGAATAGAAGTTAGTTCTCGTCTCCGCTCGCCTGGATAGTCCAATTTCCGAGCCGAGCGCGTCACCGCTGGCATAGTCGGCGGATAAAAGTAGAATGACTTTACCTTCTCAAAGTGATCCAGATAATCGACAAAGAGCTTCGGTTGATGGGGAAGCTGGCGGAAGGCAAGGGCGTCACAGTCCATGAGCCCTTAGATGATACCCGCGACAAAACGTCTCATCAATTCCGTTCGTTCGACCTGAATTAGGCCCTGACAGCGGCTGGTTCCAACGTTGCTAGGAGGGCGTTAAGACGTTTCTTTTGTTCCTGGTGCAAGGGAAGGAGGGGCAAACGCGGCAGGCCGCCCGAGTATCCACGCTGGTCCATGGCGTGCTTCACGCCGGCAATGCCCATCTCGGAAACGATCAGCTTTGAGGCGCGGGCCAAAGTGGATTGCAGTTCGCGCGCTTTTTCGTGGTGACCTTGTCGCACCAATTCAAACAGCTCCACGCACTTTTCCGGAAGTGCACACGCCAGCGCCAGAATCGCTCCTCGCGCGCCGATCGCCAGCGATGGATACACGGTGGCCGCGGAGCCGACCAAGACTTGAAATGCAGGTGGAGCCGCCGCTACAATTTCCCCAACGCCCTGCACATTTCCTGAACTGTCTTTGATACCGATGATGTTGGGATGCTCAGCGAGTACGGCTACTTCTGCGCCTGCCAGCGCGATCCCGGTGAATTGGGGAATCGAATAAAGCAAAACGGGAATAGGAGATT
>WNGO01003802.1_pt1 | contig 10372 bp, 11 predicted proteins | sample 5400511 | NCBI WGS metagenome assembly WNGO01 (sample SAMN13153380, study PRJNA577476) | soil metagenome | isolation source: 20 cm soil or saprolite under Garry oak tree replicate 2 | place: USA:California | collected 2016-06-15
TCGTCATCACCAGCTTCCGAGCCCTACGCAGAAGGCACAAGGGTTACTAGGCGCCGCGCTCAAGGCCGTGCTCACAGTGGGTCCAAACTAGTAAGTACTAGGCTACCCAACTCCCGAGTGAGGCAAGCTCGGAGGAAAGGCAGCGGCCGGGGCCGGCATAAACTTCAAGTTCAGCGTTAATCTGAGTGATAAATGCCATATGAAAACTTATCAATGCCACAACAGCGACGCGAACCGGGAGGGAGGAATGAACAGGACCTGAAAATTTTTAATACTGAAAACTTATAGGCGACGAGATACGAATAAGGGGGTTTTGCCAAGCAAGGTAACTAGTAGCCCTAGTAATGTTGAGTTACAGTATCGATACCGGAAAATGTAAAAAGGTTGAAGCTAGTACGGTACAGTGTCCCCTTGGAAGCCATCAGGAATGGACATCCCCGGCCTCCCAGGAGGCGCAAGGCCCAGGAGGTGCGCATGCATCCTCTTGATTTGGCGAAACAGTTAGAAGTCAGGATGATGGAGGTGAAGACAGCCCTAGGCACTTCGGAATCGTAAGGATCCATTGTCGTTCAGAGCCGTTTCAAACTTACCACATCAGTTGACCAACTCTCAATCGGAGCTTTGCCTCCATATATAGCTTGAGTGCAAAAAATTGAAACGGTGTGCGTGCCATTCGATTGAGGAAAAGGGTGACCCGAGAGTCTAGCCCCAGTGGGAGTGACATGACGTCTAACTCCCCCGTACTTTCCGCGTGGTAGTCTTGAGGAAGAAAGATGGCAGGGAGACGAGTCCTAGTCGTTGGTAAAGAGGATCACTGGTGGTCAGCCCTTCAGCAGTCTTTGGCCTCTCTTTGGCACTCTCTTCGCTCCTTTGCCGCTCTGAGGCCAATTCGAGAAGTGTTGACTCCACTAATAATGACATTCTATCTCCTCTGAACTCCGTTTTGTTGGAATATGCAGGATATGGATGCAATCACGGTGTGTACTGGTACAGCCATTCTGCTTGATTGGACGTTTTGGCGCACACGCGGGAATGCTCCGGTGATTACCGGGCATTCCATTTTGGGATTGCTTCTCCGAGCGTGGCCGCAGATTAACTATACCATTAATCTCCACTCGCTTAGTTATGTAGCTTTTCGAGTACAGCTGCACCTCAGTCATTTGTCGTACACGACTGAGGTGAGCATCATTTACATTACACATATTTAGTATGTTAACTCATTTGTACTAGCTCGTGTTACTTCTATAGGTAGCTAGTACTAATTTAGTCGTTTATCGTACACGACTGAGCTCGTGTTACCTCTATAGTGACGTTTTGATGGCAAAATATATGATTTACATATGGACACACTTAAAAGAACTAGTATAAGCAATTACAATGTTTCTGGTAATGTTGTTGGAATAATGGCAGCCCGACCAAAGTAGTGGAAGTATGTCTGTGTATAGTATCGGGCGATGACATATTCATAGCATAATAATTCAATCTCGGGAGCGTCGACTGTGGGTGTAGGCAATCGTGCTAGATCATGATATCGATGGTAATCAACCCACTCAAACATCACCCGACGCAAAGCATTGAGATATGGTAACCGATCCCGGACGTTAGGCGATGCCAAACCCCGACGAGCATTTTGAACCGAAACTGACGCAAGGTGGTGAGGTTGGTCAGGACGGAAGTAGAAACAGCGCAAAACAAGTTCCTCCCGTACTAAGGAGCCCAGCTCCTGAGGTCGATTCTCAAACAAGCGTCGATCGAGAGCACGGCGGTCCAGCATGAGGAGTTCAAACCGAAATGATAATTCCGAAATCCCCCACATGTTTTCCTGCGCCTCGCGCACCGAGAATTCCATATCAGGAATCTTGTGGAGATTGGATACGTCGATGCCCAATTCAGTCGCCTCCGGTGATAATAAAAGTTTGAGAAATTCCCGAGAAGCTCCAGCCTTGCTCTCGGAATTAGGTGCACGCCCGCCCAGTAATGTACGCCAGTCTTGGCCTGAAAGTAGCCGGACCTTAGAGGCATTTGACGCTAGGCGGTAGATGCATATGTCGCGTATGACGGTCCAAGTAGTGAGATACCGGTTGCGTCGATTAGCGTTGTCACCAGAACAGAAGATGCCAGGTTCTGGGAACGCATACTTCCCGTCATTATCTGCAAGCTTGGTTGATGAAAACAGCATTCCCGGACTGTGATCTACAGCACCAAGTGCCTTCTGCCACGATTCTAGCGGAAGCGACATGTACGGGCTTTCAATCGGATCGAACTTATCGCGGGATAGAGGTTGACCTAATTTCCCAGAGCGCCGAGGATCTGCAGAGATGAAACTGCACAATGTGCTGAAAAGAGTAACTTACACAGTTGGGACCTTGCACTGGTGTTCCGGTGACCCCGCGACGGCCCAGCAGTACGGCTGTTCTGGACAAACTCGTGGGGTCTGATTCCTTTGGGATTTCCATCGCTGAAAAGGTCCGTGTAGCAAAGTGATTTCAGTCCATGCTTGGAAATTGCACAAAATCTGTTGTAATTTGAATCACCGACGTAGATACGCAGGAAAGGCATGGGGTAATCTTCCAATTCTAACACGCCATTTGGTTGAATAACACTTGTGACAGTTAAGATATTCTCGGTTGAAAACGAAGACAGGGGACGTATAAGCCAATATGGGATGCCTGCAGAAAATAGCCTCTCCGCAACATGAGCCTCTCGAACGAAGCAACCAATGACATTGGCCGTCGCCTTTGCGGGAGGGATACGACCGTCCATGTGGGGTTCGTAGATCTCTATATAGTCCATCAGAGCCTGGAGTTCCATCCACTGACGTTGAACTTGTCGACATTCAAATAGAACTTCTTTTCGCGTCATTGCAATTGCTCTCAAGCGACTGAGAGTGCGGTGGAGATTTACAGAGAGTGAATGTGTCAATGGATGAGGATTAATGTTCGTTCGGTATTGCTCCACCCGTTGGTTGAGTCGTTCGCAGCATTGTCCCATCAACTGCAATTTATGATACGGCAAGAACCCAATCCCAATATCCCATCCGTCACGTAGCATTGGTTCAAAATCTTCACGGATGGGATTCCACCACATGATTGAATCTTCTGCTGCTCGTCCTTCGCATTTGGGAATACAGCAGAGATACGGCGCCGAGTACGAAAATGGTTGGGGCCATTGCGTGTGATCATCCGGACCATAGCGACCATCGAACCTGGCGTATACGTTGCAAGGACCAGGAGGCGCGAATACATCATCTTGGTTTGGTGTGGCAATATAGAAGTCGTGATACCGGGGATGAAGAGCAGCAACCCGTGCGTCAAATGGTCCAAGAGGGACTGAAATCATGCTCAGAAACCCTTGTCGTTCATGGTGTTTCTAACTTACCATCAGGTTTCCGGTTTTCGAGCAGAGCTTTTGCTTCCATAGACAACCAGAGGGCAGAGGACATACTATCTGAGTGGGGTAACTCGTATAAGTTACTGAGAACATCATGCAAAACGAAAGAATGAGGAAGCACATACGACTGAGACGGAGTTGACTATAGCGGTGACAGGAAGAGACCTGATGAACAGCGTGCGCCGTGGCCCGGGGGAGTTGAACTAGATCCAAATCGATTGAACAGCTGGGCTAACTTTAGATTGAGAAAGTAAAGCCGCACAGCCGCGTTACTCATAGGTCGGATGTGACTAGTGGTGGGGCCTTCTGAGTCAACGGCAAACAACAGTAACATTGAATGATAACTGGGCTAGAAGTAACACAACAAACTATCGCTACGTCACATATACACACATAATAGACACATAAGGGGTGAATAGGAATGGAACAGCGGTTGCAGTGAAGAAAATAATGACTTAGTAGTAAAAGGGCACCCTTTGAGCTCGGCGCTCGCCCACTCGACGGTTGCCTGGGTGTTCAGTGGCTGAACCACTTTGACACGAGACCGGTGAGCGACTTCCGGACCTGTGCTCCAAAGCCATCCCGTTCCGGTTTTAATTCCACAATGTTGCTGCTTGAAGTACTAACACCAGACGAATTGCTCTGCACAGTGCGATGGATAGGCTTCCGGGCCTTCTGCCCTTTTGCTTTCGTTTGCTTCTTTAGTTCAATGAGGTGAGTGCATAAGTGGTCCTGGAAAAACTGAAGCATGTCGACTTCAACGTCTTTAGGTATCCATGTGGGCAAAACCACCGGGTACATTGTAGAGTGACAGCCGCGAACCTTTGTTCGCACGGCACCCGGCTTTTTCCCGAGACGAAGTATAGGTTCCCAGCATACGGGACAGCAAAGCTTCGACACAGATATCGTTGTTGTTTGGAGTTCCTAAAGACGGTCAGCCGGGGGCCTTCTGTATGATACATAAGACGCGTACCTGACAAGCTTTGCGCATCTCTGCGTCGTGTTTCAGAATGATTTCCGATGGCTCGCCTTTAGTTCGATGGTAGAACTCCCCAAGCGAACAGAGCACCGCCTCGGTGTGCATGATCACAGAAAACGGAGTTCCTCGGGGTTCTTTTTCTTCCAGCACATTCCTGAAGCCGTTTACGATCCTGAATACTTCTCCCTGATCCGGTATCGCCTTTCGATCTTTCAGTGTTTTTTCCAAGGCGTCGATAATGTCATTAGCGCTGAAATCTTCTTCCTTCGACCTCTCGAGTGCGCGAGTCATGACATCCCGGTATTGGGACCAAGTCGGCCTGCGGTATTGCAAGCGGTTGACGTCGAGAAGTCTTATCTTGACCTCAGGTTTGCCAGGTATCTCACGGCAAATAATTTCCAAAAAGCGCTTTCCAATGATTTGAACAACAAAGGTTTTGGCCCAATTTATGAATATATCGGGTTTATCAGAGCTAGCAATCTACATCAAGATTGAAGGAAGCTCGATTAGCCTCATCATGGTCTTTAGGTTACGCATATCTGCATACCTTTTCCGATTCCAACTGCCTTATGCCGAGATTGTATTCGTCGTTGTCGACGGGCTCGTTCAAGTCGGCGTTGCTAGCTGACTTGAGATTGCCGGCTGACTTGAGATTGCCAGCTGACTTGAGATTGCCGGCTGACTTGAGATTGCCGGCTGACTTGAGATTGTCAGCTGCCTTGCATTCGCCCCGCCTCAGCTTCCACTCGCGCCCGAAATCTAGGTAGTCTTCGTGATATTCGAACCTAGGCATCAGATAGGTCGGGAGCTTCTGCCCATTGTCCGAAATGATCTCGATATGGATTTTAAACGCCGACGAGCAAAAGATGTAAGTTAGGAGTCGAATGACCCCTCCGAGTATGAAGAAGAGGTTTTCTGTCGTTGTCTTGGGGTCCTTTTCGTCCCCGGCGGGGTTTGCGGGGGGGGTCTCGTGTTTCTTGCGTGTCATGTTATCATCCAATAAGCAGAGCAATGATCCGAATGCAAAAAGGGTGGCATAAACAAGTCGGTGAAACTCTCCTACCGTCTCTTTGGTATAGATCGGCCCATTGCCGTAGAATGGTCCTTCTGGAGAATGAACCGTTGACATCAGGACCGGGAAATCCTTCTGATTGGCAGGAAAGACCGATTTATAAAACTTGGCAAGAAAATCCTCTAGAACACCCATGGTGGTGGGGTTGGCAATAAGGAACGCGGCCAGCGTCTTGTCACCTTTGCCGCGAGAAGTAAATTGGACCTGTTCCCAGTCGTATTTCTCGATTTCTCGCTCGAAGGGTTTAAATTTTTCGTGCCAGTTATAAAGGAGGGCAATTCCCGACCAGCATGTTATTCGTTTGTGCATCTTTCGCCAACATGCTGACACGACATAGTTGAAAAACCGGCCGGAATATTCGTCCTGCTGTGGCGAGTTGCTCATGTCCTTGTATTGGTCAAGATATGCGCACAACGTTGCCACATGATCTTGGAGAGTCATCGGCGGCCTTTTATGCCAGATGAGATTTATATCCCTGAACCAATAAAGACGCCTACATTTCTGCACAATGCCAGAGATTATCGGAATCTCTGATCTCTGGCCAATAATCATTTCCTTTGGGAAGGACGCTAAACGTAAAGTCTGCATCCTGAGAGGCGGGGCCGGTGGGGTTACACAAGGTGGTCATTTGTAATGGCAAGATCGACTTTGCCCCTTTCATGCGACTCGATAATTCTTCAAATCGAGTATTTACAGCGCTTCGGTCTTCCGCAATCATTAACGAAGAGGTAATTCGATCTTCATCTTCAAGGGGTGCCATTCCACCAGCGGTAAGGACAATGCGTTCTTTTGTCGTATAGCAGGCACTGACGATCTCATCGTTCCGTACAAGCAGCGCGGATACGGCATCCAGCCCCAAAAGGTCGAGCTGCTCTTCGGCCTCATTTCTAGTGCACAGATCCTTGACCATGTGTTCTCGCTGGCCAGATTTGCTTGCGGCCGGGCCATATTCAGGCATGGATATGTCACCATTCTCGCTTTGTAATGTAGAGGTGAGCCGTAACAGGTTCGTGATCATGGTGAATTCGGGAAGCTCAGGCAGACTAGCCTTAGACCCGGACATGCCTGGCAGGGGAGATTAAACTTGATCTTTGCGGTATGAATCTCTCTAACTCACTGCTAATGACGTGGACAGGACACGAACGGCGTCGGTGTTGGGAATCTGGGACCAACCAAGAGTCGTACGATTGACGAAAAAGCGTGAGAGCGACAGTCACGTTGACTCGGAATACTGAAGTTCCGATGCTCGAAGTCCGACATTGTACGCAAAAGACGTCGAGCTATAGGGCCCATCGTTCAGATGCCGCGGGTGAGTGCGGAAGCGTCACCCCGGGTCACCCCTGAAGATCTGCAAACCCAAAGTTGGGCTCGCATACCGCACCACCAATTGAATGGCTTACTTAAGCTCTTTTACGTCAATCCTGCACCTGCGATCGAGGCAAAGTCTTCGAGGCTTGCCAGCAGCCAACGCCCCACCATAACAAGAACTGGGATGACGACTTTGAGAACAAGAGCGACACACCATGCGCGAGGAACGAAGGAAGAACAGTCATCTCCTACCAAGGAACCGATCCAAAACTCCGGAAAAATAATCATCCTCGACAAACTAGGCAACCCCCGCTCCTCATTTTGGGCGTTAGGCCATCAACTTTCGACCGACTTCCTCTGTCTGTGTGTTTCTCTGTCTGTGCACACTTTATTGCTAACAGTATTGCAGTAATGTCTGATCCTGCTGACGAGGCCTGGATTTCGCCTTTCAGACGTCTATATCCGTCTTTCAGCTGTACACTTGACTACCCTACGACGCCATGCTTCTTTCTTTTGCGCATTTCCAGCCTCCGACTGTCGAAGTTGCTCCCACGTCTGACCGGGAAACGTCGGCACTCCCGTGACGATGACAAGGAACCAGACTCGACCCAATTTAGACCGGACGATCTTCAACATTCTGATGCGTCCCGGTTCCTTGATCTCCCTACCGATGCCAGGGAATATTTCGGGCGCGGAAGCCTGGTGGACGTGGTAAGAAAAATATTTGACAAAGTCGAATTGCCTAAATCGAATATTGACGTATGACAGGTCGTTTCACCTCCGCACTTCTTCACTTCTTTATCTCGTTCCGCCATCTTGTCACCTTCTTCGCTCGCGTCGTCACACCACCAGCATGCCACCCAAGTTTTCTGTGATGCCTGGCCTTCGCATGTCGACACGTGCGGGGAATAAGGACAAACCCCCGGCGTCATCGACTTGCCGTCGCCTCGTCGTAACCATGAGGTTCTAGAAGAGGAACGTGAGCAAGCAGCTGTCAAGGAGCAAGCAGTTATCGAAGCACGAGCACGAGCTCTTCAGGAAGTAGCTCAGATAGAGGGTGCTCAGCTTTGCGAAGATGAGCGACGCGAGCATAGTCGCCGTACAGGTAAGAAGATCAGCCATATATGCACCCATCCTTCGTCTTTACACCCTTAATAGACAAACCGAACGTTCCCGACATTGTTTCGGCTGCAGGGCGAGCACGCAAAAGAAGAACAAGCCTGACAGTAAGCTGTGAGTAATGATACACGCATCTGCCTCAGGATACTAACCTACCCACATCAGATAATAAAGAAATTTTTTCGTTAGATGCGTCGAAGAAGAAAACCAAACGCGGGGCGGCGAAAAAAGTGAAAGGTAAAATAACTGCTGCTGAGTTAGGATCAGATGATCCCCGCGGTCAGTGAAGATACTCATTCAAGCTCCCATTTTCTCTGATTCGATTGTGATTGACCAACAGATTCCAGTTTTGAAGAAGTCAGCAAAGATGAGTCGGAGGATAGGGATGATGACGATCTTGAGGAAGCTTCTGCGACTGACTCTGGCGTTGAAGATTCCAATAAGAAGCGCATGAAAGGCTGGGCAGTTGAGAGTGGGAAGAGTAAGAAGAAAAATGCACTGTGGACGCCATCCGGAAGACCCAGGTAGTGTCCGGCGCAGAGACGGTCAAGAAGCGCAAGGCGTCGGCCTTAGCTGATGCTAGCCAAAACAAGAAGTAAGTTCACAACCAGTCTTCGCTCACGCTCACCGACAACTCTCACCAACAACTCCCACCGTCACCCTGCAGCGCAAAGAAGGCAAAGGTGGACGATATACACGGTGTCGACTCCGATTGGGAAAGGGCTGCCAAGAAGTGCGAGGGTAGAGATAAGGCCAAAGTAGCAAAACCCAACAACGACCTGCCTGCCACAGGAGACGACGACAGTTGAATTTGGTGGGCTTGCTGCAGATGACGAGAACGACATCGAGGCAAAAGCGTTGATTACCACCTTGCCTCTCGTTATTGGTCTCAATATGCCCAAAAAGCTATATGTTAAGTCAAATTTTTGTCTTCTATCCCCTCTACTGACAAGATGCAGGCGACGCGCTCTGGAATGTTTCAAAGCGGGCGAAAAACTGGATAAGAAAGCAAAACTTCCAGCATTCTCAAGTGCCATCTACGGCGACAAAGTGTAGGAGACGATTCAATCGCCAGATTTGTTATCCCTAGAACTTAAAATACTGTTATCGCATTATGTCCGACATTTTCGCCCGAGTTCATAATCACTTTTAAGTCTTGTTATCATCGCCTCATTTTTACATCAAGTTTTTGCCACATCAGTTGATTTACAAAGCATGCAATTTGTTCATACACTCGCTATCAACTATTCCCTGGCATCACTAGCACATTTCCATCCTTTCCAGGTGGAAGATGGGGTTATTACATTTAAGCAATGTTATTGGCCATTATTGATTGTAGACTATAAATGACAGAACAACTCAAGACGTAGAGATTTGGCCTAAGTCAATTCAAGCAAGGTTGCTGCCGCCGCAGGCGGCGCTTCCCGAGTATCAGAGAGAGCGCAAAGAGAGCATAAAGAGAGCACAAATAGAGCCCAAATAGAGTGAAACTTTGCGCATGTTTTGACCACACTTGTGATCTGACTCGTCACCGGTCACCGTTCTCTGTTCATTTCCTCGTCTTCGTCATCCCTACGATCCATGGCACAGAAGAATCCGGGGGCAGACTTTACGTCGCCTCTCAAGGGGTAGACTCTCGCGTCGCTCTTTCACGACCGTGACCCAAACAGTGCCAGTTCCGTCCACAGACTTCATGATGCAACATCTTGTATGCATCAATTTTCTTCCTTATTTCCATCAGGCTGACTATGCTACTCGCAACCGCACCTGTTGCTGCCCTGTCCAACTGCACTCAATTTGTTAGGTAAGTTTATTACTCCCGTCTCGTCTATAACTTACTAATGTATGGATACTTGTCGCGTTACTACAAACATGAGAAGGACGGTCGAGAAACGTAGATCGTAGATACGCGAGCCTTGATGTATACTTCTCTATATTCTAACCAGCGGCGTGCAGACAGAAGGCAAGCAGGATGGTCAATAAATGTAGATAGGTACGCGAGCCTTGGCGTATACTTCTCTAGATTCTAACCAACGACAATAATTGTTATTGATGATTAGGCATGGATCTGAAGATGAGAGTAGGATGGTAGATAATAGATATGCGCGAACCTTGACATATTATCTAAAGGCATACAGACAGAAGGCATGTATACACAATAGTGACGACTATATCTATGGTCGAAAGAATCATCAACTGGGACCCGTTAGGTGGGATACGAGGGCTGCATCTTTGCCGCAGTACTCTAACTGGGTTACTAATCATGGACGTCTGCAGGAAAGGATCTGAAGATGCGGACGGGTTGGTCAATAAATGTGGATCCCGGGATCAGCATGCCGGCGAACGTCGTAAGTACTTTACCGTTGCCTTTGGTATTAACGTTAACGTGTTGATGCAAATGAATCCGGATTGTATGATATCAGCACTGAAGTAGGACGAGTATCACAAGGGATGAACCCGGTAAGTGGAAATGCTTAAAGAACAATCATCAATGTATTCATATG
>WNGO01006765.1_pt1 | contig 10370 bp, 8 predicted proteins | sample 5400511 | NCBI WGS metagenome assembly WNGO01 (sample SAMN13153380, study PRJNA577476) | soil metagenome | isolation source: 20 cm soil or saprolite under Garry oak tree replicate 2 | place: USA:California | collected 2016-06-15
TACCCGGCGAGCGCGCGTGTTCACGGTGGACATCTTTGCTCTCGACTTCACCGGCTATCTCGAAGACCCCACGGGACCGACGCACGGCGGTGAGCTCGATACCTCACTCATGCTGCACCTCGCGCCCGAGCTGGTCCGCATGGACCTCGCACAGGATTTCCTGCTCACCGAGCGGCAGGTCGCCCGCTACCGGCGGCGCGCGGTGGGCGCGGTGCCGGCGCTGTCGCCCGGCTCCATGGGGCGGCCGACCCTCGCCTCAGCCGAAAAGGGGGCGAGCCTGTATAAGATGATTCATGACCGTATCGCGACGCGAGTTTTGGGGGCCCCCCCCGTAGCGGCATGATAATCGGCCTGCTGGTCCTGGCGCTGCTCCAGGCCGCCGGAAGCCCCCTCGATGAGGGAGTCTTCGTCGTACGCGTCGACACGCTCGAGGTCGCGCGCGAATCCTTCCGCCTGAGCCACGGCCGCCTCTCTCGTGGTGAGACCGGCTGGACGCTCGCGACGACGATTCGCTACGACCGCAGCCGTCCCGTCATCGTCCTGGCGCCGATTCTGGAAGTGAGCGGCGACACGATGCCGCTCACGCTGCAGTATGACATCGCCGATCCGCGCCAACCCGCGCGCATCCTCGGTCAGCTGGGACGGGGGCGGTTCACCGTGCGGCTGGTCGCCCGCGAGACCGAGCGCGCGCGCGAGTTCCCGACCGGCCAGCGTGCGGTCGTCCTCGACGACTCGGTCTTTGCCCCATATCTCTTCGCCGCCTGGCGCGCTGGATCCACTCCCGTACCACTTACGGCCATCTTTCCGCGGGCGCTCCGCCGTGACACCGTTCAAGTCCAAGACCTCGGTCAGGCCATGACGAGTGTCAATCGAGACCCCGCCCGGCTGCGTCACATAACGGTGGACGGGGGACTGGAGACGGTGCATCTGTGGCTCGACGAGAATGGACGGCTCATGAAGCTCGAAATCCCCGCACGGCACCTCACGGTGGAACGGCTGGCGGGCGGCTGACGGGGGGGGGCGCCGACCTTGTCCCGTTAGTCTCCCCGGCTAGGTTTTGTCGCAGGCCGAAACCGCTTCATGAGCTCCCGCGTAGGGGGTGCGCTTCGACCCACGACATATCTCTTCAAGGACGACCATGAGACAGATGTTACTCGTGGCAGGCCTCCTGTTGGGCCGCGCCACCGTTGCAGTTGCGCAGCAGCCCACAACCGCCACGCCCTCCTTCACCGCCGGCCTATCACTCGCTGACGCCATTGCGTCCGCGCGCGAAAAGAATCCGGCCTTCCGTGAAGTGCAGAACAACCGCGGCCCGGCGGCGTGGGGCGTCCGCAACGCCTACTCGAGCCTGTTCGTTCCGTCCTTTGCCGTATCGGGCGGGATGTCGTACACCGGCCCCGGTTCACAGACATTCCTGACGCAGAGCTTCTCACAGTCGGTCTCCACAGTCTCTTCCTTTTATGACCTGGGGCTGAGCTGGCAGTTCTCCGGCGTGACGATGTCGCAGCCCGGTCTCGCGAAGGCAGAGCTGCGTGCGGCCGACGCCGACGTCGCCGGCGCCGAGAACATCCTGATCACCGGCGTCAAGCAACAGTATCTCACCGTGTTGCAGGCCTTGGCGACGGCCGACCTGGCGCGCCGGACCGTGGCGCGCAACGAGGAGTTCCTGAAGCTCGCGAACGCGCGCTACGGCGTCGGCCAGGCGACGTTGATCGACGTGCGCCAGGCGCAGGTCGCGCGTGGCCAGGCCGAAGTCGCGCTGCTCCGGGCGCAGACCGTGGTCAGCGTCGAGAAGCTGCGGCTGTTCGAGCAGATGGGCGTCACGCCGCCCCTCGACGTCGCGACAGTGCAGCTCACTGATACCTTCGCCGTGCAGACGCCGGAGTGGCAGCTGAACGATCTCCTGACGATGGCGGCGGAGCAAAACCCCTCGCTCAAGGCGCTGCGGGCGCGCGAAGGCGCCGCGGCGTGGGGCGTGCGCGCCGCCACGTCGAGCTACGGCCCGGCCCTGTCGGTATCGGCAGGGTGGTCCGGGTTCACGCAGCAGTTCACGAACGTCGATCCGATCATCTTCGCGGGGGAGGCCGCATTCGCGAATCAGCACGCGGAATGCCAGGAAAACAACACGATCCGGACCAGCGCCGGCCTGGCCCCGAACGATTGCAGCGGATTCGTTTGGGGTGCATCGAACGAGCAGGCGGTCCGGGACCGGAATTCCGTGTTCCCGTTCGATTTCACCAAGCAGCCGTTCCAGGCGCGTCTGACGGTGACGTGGCCGATCTTCAACAACTTTTCGCGCGAGCTCAACGTGTCGAACGCGCGGACGCAGCATAACGATCTCGAGGAGCGGGTGCGGGCCCGCGGGCTCGCGGTACAGACGGACGTCAGCCAGGCATTCTTGGTGCTGCAGAGCGCCTACCGCACCGTGGGGCTGCAGGACACGAACCGCGTGGCGGCCCGGGAGCAGCTGCAACTGGCGACCGAGCGCTATCGCGTCGGATCGGGCACGTTCTTCGAGCTGCTGGATGCGCAGATCGCCGCGCTCCGCGCCGAGCAGGATGCCGTGAACGCGACGTACGACTATCACAAGGCCCTGGCGGTGCTCGAAGCAGCCGTCGGCCGCAGCTTGCGTTAACCGAGAGGATCGGCCGCCATGTCCAAGCGGAACAAAGTGCTGTTGGGAGGCGGAGGTGCCGTTCTCCTGATCATCCTGGTGCTGGTGAGTGCCAGCGCGAAGCGCGAAAAAGGCATCGAGGTGCGCTTCGAAACTGTGGGGCGCAAGGATCTCGTCGCCGCCGTCACCGCGAGCGGGAAGATTCAGCCCAAGAAGAAGGTGGACATCAGCGCCGACATCACGGGCCGCATCACGCGGATCGCCGTGCGCGAAGGCGACCTGGTCCAGAAGGGGCAATTCCTGCTGCAGATCGATCCCACGATCTATCAGGCGAACCTGCAGCGGGCTCAGGCGGCGATGTCGCAGGCTGAAGCCGGCGCCGTGCAGGCGCGCGCCACACGCGACCAATCGGCGCGCGCGCTGACGCGGACCAAGGAGCTGCACGAGCAGAACCCGAACCTGATCTCACAGGAACAGCTCGAGCAGGCCCAAACGGCATCCGATATCGCCGACGCCAACCTGACCGCGTCGCAGCATCTCGTGGAACAGTCGCGCGCCGGCCTCCAGGAAGCGCGCGATCAGCTCGCCAAGACGCACCTCGTCGCCCCGATGGCGGGCCGGGTCACTCGTCTCGCCGTCGAAGAGGGCGAGGTCGCTGTGCCGGGCACGTTCTCGCGTGAGACCGGTTTGCTGCTCACGATCTCGGATCTCTCGGTCATTCAGACCAAAGTGCAGGTCGATGAGACCGACGTCGTCCGGCTCCACCTGGGCGACTCGGTGGAAGTGACGATCGACGCGTTCCCCGACACCACGTTTGTCGGCCGCGTCACCAAGGTTTCCAACAGCGCGATCCTGACGGGGGCATCGGCCGTCGCGGGCGCGCAGAGTGATCGTGCCGTCGACTACGAAGTCGAAATCACGCTCTCCAATCCGCCCGCCGAGGTGCGGCCCGATTTGTCCGCCACGGCGCGGATCGTGACCGACACGCGCAAGCAGGCGCTGGCGATTCCAATCATCGCGCTCACGGTGCGTGAGAACACGCCAGTCTCGACCGAACAGCGGCCGGCCCGCGGTCAAGCGGAGGCCGCCACCCCCACCCCCAGTGATACGAATCACAAGGGAGCGGGCGGCGCCAATAAGAAGGAAGCGGAGGGCGTGTTCCTGGTCCGCAACGGCGTCGCCACTTTCCACGCCGTGAAGGTGGGGATCGCGGGTGAGGAGCACTTCGAAGTGGTCGATGGCGTGCACCAGGGTGACACGATCGTCGCCGGGCCGTATCAGGCGATCCGCGATCTGAAGGAAGGCGCGCACGTGCGGCCCAGCAAGGAATCGAGCGACACGACGGCTCGGCGCCGCTCATGACCAACGTCCAGCTGTTTCGCACGGGTGACACGCCGCGTCCCGACGTCATCATCCTGGCGCACAAGCTGACGCGCGAATACGACATGGGCTCCGAGCTCGTGCGCGCGCTCCGCGGCGTGAGCGTGCAAATCCAGCAGAACGAGTACGTGGCGGTCATGGGACCATCCGGGTCGGGCAAATCGACCCTGATGAACCTCATCGGCTGCCTCGATACGCCCACCAGCGGCGAATACTGGCTGAACGGCCAGAAGGTGAGCGATCTGGTCGATGACGAGCTCGCCCGGATCCGCAACAAGGAGATCGGGTTCGTGTTCCAGACGTTCAATCTGCTGCCGCGCGCCGACGCGCTGCACAACGTCGAGCTGCCGCTGATCTATGCCGGCATGTCCGGCCGGAGCCGGCGTGAACGGGCCGTGCACGCGCTCGAGCGCGTGGGTCTCGGGAACCGCATGGACCACAAGCCGAACGAGCTGTCGGGCGGCCAGCGCCAGCGCGTCGCCATCGCGCGGGCGCTCGTGAACGAGCCGAGCATCCTCCTGGCGGACGAGCCGACCGGCAACCTCGATTCGACGACGAGCACCGAAATCATGGGCGTCTTCGCCGAGCTGCATCACCAGGGACAGACGGTGGTCATGGTCACGCACGAGCACGACATCGCCGCGCATGCCGCGCGGGTGATCACGTTGCGCGACGGCGTCGTCGCGACCGACCAGGCTCGGGCGGCGTAGCGTGCCGTTTTTCGAAGCGGTGCGGATGGCGCTGCAAACACTCCGCGCGCAAAAGCTCAAGAGCGGGTTCTCACTGCTGGGCGTCTTCGTCGGCGTTGCATCCTTGATCGCCGCGTGGGGCATCGCGAACGGGGTCAACCGCTACATGACCGAGAAGTTCGCCCAGACGCTGTACGGCGTGAACACATTCCAGCTGCGCCGCCGCCCGATGTTTACTCCCAACGTCCCGGACTCGGTCTGGCGCGCGTGGGCGCGGCGACCGCGCATCCGGTTCAGCGATGCGGAAGCGATCAGCGCCGGGCTCACCATTCCCGTGGTCACCGCGTGGCAGTCGAGCGACCAGGTCACGGTGTCCTTCGGGAATAAGGAAGCGCGGGACATCGATCTCACCACGGCGAGTGAGCGGTACTTCGACATCAAGAACCTGAACATCGCGATCGGCCGGCCGTTCACGGGCGAGGAGAACCGCTCGGGAGCGCCGGTGGCGGTGCTGGGCGAGGCCGTGGCCAAGCGCTTGTTCTCCGATCGCACACCGATCGGGAAGAGCGTGCGGATCGGCGGCGTCCCCTACCGCGTCATCGGCGTCGTGGACCATCAAGGCAGCATCCTCGGATTCCCGCTCGACCGCTTCGTGGTCGTGCCGGCGCTGTCGCCGGCGCAGAACCTCGTGAATCCGCCGGGGATTCTCGACGCGTTCCTGGTGAAGGCGAACTCCGACCTCGAGATGCGCGAGGCGATCGCCCAGGCCGAAGGCATCATGCGGAGCCGCCGGCACCTCCGGCCCAAGCAGGACAACAACTTCGTGCTCGACACCTCCGAGGGCGTGCAGCGTTTCTGGGCGGGCATCAGCCGCATTCTGGTCACGGTGATTCCGGGCATCGTGATCGTGTCGCTCGTCATCGGCGGGATCGTGATCATGAACATCATGCTCATGGCCGTCGCCGAGCGGACGCGCGAAATCGGGCTGCGGAAATCGCTCGGCGCCCGCCGCGCCGATGTGCTTCGTCAGTTCCTGGCCGAGTCCACGACGATTGCGACGGTGGGCGCCACGTTTGGGATCGTCGCCGGGATCGGCCTGACCTTCGTGATCAACGCGCTCTCCCCATTGCCTGCCAGCGTCTCGCCGGCGTCCGTTGTGCTCGGCGTCGTCATGGGAGCCGGTGTCGGGATCGTCGCCGGCGTCTACCCAGCGAGCCGGGCCGCGCGGCTCGATCCGATCACCGCATTGCGGCAGGAGTGACCTGTGACCGCACTCTTTGAAGGCGTCGGCATCGCCCTCAGCTCGCTGCGCGCCCACAAGATGCGCGCGGCACTCACGATTCTGGGCGTGGCCATCGGCGTGACGGTCGTGATGGTCATCGGGGCGCTGATCAGCGGCTTCAACAAGGGCATCTCGGACATGCTCGCGTCGCTCGGGCCCAAGACGTTTTGGGTAGGCCGCTACTGGGGTGGCCAGAACGACGAGGACCCGGAGGACCCCAATCCGTGGCGCCGCCGCCCCCCGATCACCGTGGACGAGGCGAACCGGCTCGCCCTCCTCCCCACCGTCGCGTTCGTGGTGGTCGACGAGTACACGAACGCCGACATCGAATTCGAAGGCCGTCGCATGGCCGCGATCGGGATCCGCGGACGCAACGCCGACTGGCCGAAGATCGAAGGCGGGACCGTCGACCCCGGTCGTCCGTTCACGCAGCTCGAAGACGCGTCCAACGCGCACGTGGCGGTCATCAACAGCAAGCTGGCGGAAAACCTGTTCGGCCAGCGTGATCCCATGAACCGCCGCATCAAGATCGGTGGCCTGCCCTACGACGTGGTGGGGATCTACAATCCCCCGCCCCGGCTGTTCGGCGACGGCGACCAGCCGGAGGTCATGATGCCGCACGGCACCTTCCAGAAGGACCTGAAGTACTGGCCCGGCTGGATGGACATGTTCGTCGTGCCGCAGGACTCCGTCACCACCGAGCGCGCGATCGACGACGTCACCATGGCGATGCGCACGATGCGCGGGCTGCGGCCAGGGCAGAAGAACAACTTCGATGCCGTCACCCAGGAAGTATACGTCCAGGCCATCAACAGCTTCACCAAGGTCGCCCGCATGCTGATGTGGGCCCTCTCGATGGTGGGACTGATGGTCGGCGGCATCGGTGTCGTCGCGATCATGATGATCTCGGTGACCGAGCGGACGCGCGAGATCGGGGTCCGCAAGGCGCTCGGCGCGACGCGCCGGGAAGTGATGTGGCAATTCCTCGTCGAGGCCGCGACGCTGACGCTGGTCGGCGGCATCATCGGCATGTTCATCGGCTGGGGCATCGCGATCGTGCTGCACAACTTCACCCCGGTGCCCGCCTACGTGCCGGTCGCCTCGATCATCACCGCGCTGACGGCGGCCGCCGTGACCGGGCTGCTCTTCGGCATTTACCCCGCGAGCAAAGCGGCGCGCCTGGATCCGGTTGAGGCGTTGAGATACGAATAAGGAGAGGGATGGTGGAGGACGGTGGAGGATGGTGAACGTTGTCGAGGTTCTCCTCCACCAACCTTCACCAACCTTCACCATCCTCCACACACGGACAGGATAGTCACCGTGTCCTTCCTGGATGCCGTACGGCTGGCGTTCCAAACGATCCGAGCCCAAAAGCTCAAGAGCGGCTTCTCGATCATCGGCGTCTTCATCGGCGTGATGTTCCTCATCGCCGTGGTGTCGGTGGTGGAAGGCATGAACCGCTACATGACCGACAAATTCGCCGGCACCATTCTCGGCGTGAACACGTTTCGCGTCCGGCAGTTTCCCGACGTCGCGCGCGGCACGCTCACCGCCGGCAGGCGCACCGCCAAGGACATCCAGGTCACGGCGGCGACCGAGCTCTACTTCGACATTCGCTCCCTGGTGATCGAGCAGGGGCGCGCGTTCACCGCGCAGGAGGTCCAGGCCGGCGTTCCGGTTCTCGTGCTCGGACACGACCTCGCCGACAAGCTGTTCGAGGGCCAGGACCCGATCGGGCGCGCGGTGAAGGTGTTCGACATCCCCTACCGCGTGATCGGCGTGGTCGAGAAGCAGGGCAACCTGTTCGGCCTGTCGCTCGACAAGTTCGTGGTGGCGCCGGCCAGCGCCCCCCTCAAGCGGTACGTGAATCCACCGCGGGTCGTGGACGCGCTGGCCGTGAAGGCCAACACGCAGACGGAGATGCGCGAGGCGCTGTCCCAGGCCGAGGCCGTCATGCGGAGCCGGCGCCACCTGCGGCCGCGGCAACCCGATGACTTCGCGCTCGAGACTGCGGACGAGGTCCTCGATTTCTGGGGCAAGATCAGCACGATCCTGTTCTACGCGTTGCCCGGGCTCGTCGGCGTATCGGTCGTCGTCGGCGGGATCGTCATCATGAACATCATGCTGATGGCTGTCGCGGAGCGGACGCGCGAGATCGGCATCCGCAAATCGCTCGGCGCGCGGCGGAGCGACATCTTGCGGCAGTTCCTCGTCGAAACGGTCACGCTCGCCACGGTCGGGGCCGCGGCCGGCGTGGCCACCGGGATCGCGATGGCGGCCGCGGTCGCCGCGCTGACGCCGCTGCCCGCCGCCGTCGCGCCCTGGTCCGTCGCGGTCGGCGTGGTGCTGGGCGCCGGCGTGGGAATCGTGGCCGGCGTCTATCCCGCGACGCGCGCCGCGCGGCTCGATCCCATCGCGGCGCTGCGAGTCGAGACGTGACCGGACTGTTCGAAGGCGTCGGCATCGCGCTCGAATCGCTGCGCACCAGCAAGGCGCGCGCGGCGCTGACCATCCTCGGCATCGCGATCGGTGTGATGGTCGTGATGCTCATGGCCGCGATGATCAGCGGCATCAACAAGAGCGTCTCGAACGTATTCGAATCGATTGCGCCGCGGACGTTTCTCGTGTGGCGCTTCTTCCAGGCGGGCGTGAACGTCTCGGACGGCTCCGACGACACGAGTCCCTGGCGGCGCAATCCGGCCATCAACGATCTGGAAGCCGACCGCATCCGGGTGTTGCCGTCGGTGCGATTCGTGACGCGCCGCGAGGAAAGCTCCGCCACCGTGGAATTCGCGGACCGGCGGCTCGAATCGGTGCAGATCTCCGGGGTGTCGGCGGAATGGGTCGAGGTGAACGGCGGCGACGTTTACCCGGGGCGCACCTTCACGCGAATCGAGGATCTCTCCAACAACGCCGTGGCCGTGGTCAACCGCAAGCTCGAGGATCAGCTATTTCGCGGCCGTGATCCCATCGGCCAAACGATCCACATCGCCGGTGCGCCGTTTACCATCATCGGCGTGTACACGCAGCCGCCCAGTCTGTTCAGCGGTGCCGCGCCGCCCAATGTGTACATGCCGCACGGCGCGTTTGTGAAAAGCGTGCCGTATTTCAAGGGCTGGATGCGGCTCGCGGTCTCGCCGGCGCCGGGCTACACCCAGCAGGAGTCGATGGACGAAGTCGTAGCGACGCTGCGCTCGCTCCGCGGCCTCAAGCCCGGCCAGGAGAATAGTTTCTCGATCGTCACGCAGGACAAGCTGCTCGATTCCTGGAACCAGGTGACCGGGATGTTCTTCCTCGTCATGCTGGTGCTATCCTCGATCGGCTTGATGGTCGGTGGCGTAGGCGTCGTGGCGATCATGATGATCTCGGTGACCGAGCGCACCCGCGAGATCGGCGTGCGCAAGGCACTGGGCGCGACACGCCGCGCGATTCTATGGCAATTCCTGGTTGAAGCGTCCACATTGACGCTCGTGGGCGGCGCCGTTGGAATGCTGGGCGGTGGCCTCCTCGCGCTGCTCATCTCGGCCATCACACCCATCCCGGCGAACGTGCCGCTCTGGTCTGTCGTGGTCGCGTTGCTCGCGTCGGCGCTGACCGGCATTGGGTTCGGTTTGTACCCGGCGAGCCGGGCGGCGCGGCTGGATCCGGTCGAAGCACTCCGGTACGAATAGGGCGGCAATAGACGGCATCAGGCGGCCACGGTGGTGCTGTTGCCGCCCATTGCCGCCTGTTGCCGCCTATTTTTGAGTGCCATGCCGCTCTACGAAGCGCTGCGCCTCGCTCTCCAGACAGTGTGGAGCCACAAGCTGCGGTCGTTCTTTACGCTGCTCGGCATCATCGTGTCCGTCGCCTTCCTCGTTGCCGTCGTCGCCGTCATCCAGGGAATGAATGCCTACGTGCGCGAACGGCTGGCGGGCGCGATCGTGGGCGTCAACGCGTTCCAGGTCCGCCGCGATCCCATCCAGGTGGGATTCATCGACGACGAGGCGTGGAAACAAATCCAGCGCCGGCCGATCATCGCGCCGGAGGACGTCGACTTCATTCAGCGTGCCGTCCCCGATGCCGAAGCCGTCGCGCTCCAGTCGGGCTGGCCGACACCGATGGCGGACGTGCAATGGCGCAACCGCACGACCGGTGACGTCTTCGTCTTCGGCGTCACGGCGCCGTACGTGGTCGTGCAAGACTACACGTTCGCCGCCGGAGAGCCACTCACCGACATCGACCTCCAGCAGCGGCGCTACGTCGCCGTGCTCGGCTACGATGTCGCCGAAAAGCTGTTCGGGAACATCGCGGCCGCCGTCGGCAGCTCGATCCGGGTCCACGGCATTCAGCTCGTCGTCAAAGGGGTGATCGCGAAGAAGGGCACGGTGCTGGGCCAATCGTGGGACGGCTTCGTGATGATGCC
>WNGO01050374.1_pt1 | contig 10368 bp, 9 predicted proteins | sample 5400511 | NCBI WGS metagenome assembly WNGO01 (sample SAMN13153380, study PRJNA577476) | soil metagenome | isolation source: 20 cm soil or saprolite under Garry oak tree replicate 2 | place: USA:California | collected 2016-06-15
TCTTCCGCGTCGCGCAAGTAAACCTGAATGACGATGCCGGCATGCGGCCAATCGCGAAATTCCGGTTCGGTGAAAAGCATTCGAAAAAGTTCAAGGGTCGCGTTTTTGTGCGCGTAGCTTTCCATGTCGAAATTGATGAACGCGCCCAACTCCTTCGCGCGGCGTAAAATCGGGCGGAGCTTCGGCGCGAGATGCGCAATCGCGTCCGCCGGATCAGCCGGGTTCATTTGCGAATAGAGCGCAGAAATTTTTACCGACACGTTTACGACTGGGAAGAGCTCGGCGTTTTTGCCAAGCGGATCGGTCCAGCCGCGCGTTTCTCGGGCGAGATGCTCAAGTAATTCCTGACAGCGCGCCGCATACTCGTTAGCTTCCTCTTCGCTGACGACTGCTTCGCCCAGCAGATCGACGGTGAATCCAATTCTTTGCCGGCGCTTTTTGCGCAGCGTTTTCATTACGTCGGCCGGGTTTCGCCCGGCGATGAATTGGCGCGCCATTCCCGAGACGTTCCAGCGCAGGAATTTTCCACTGATGATCGGGACGATGCGCGCGAGCGACACCCCGGTGCGGATGAGCGGGGCGTAACCATTGCGCATGTCGGCAAAATATTCGTCGAGATGTTGCACGATATCGGACCCGCGCCGGAGGGAAGCGAGCACGTCAACGAAACGGAACATTTGCACTTTGAAATGTTCGTCGCGCATCGAAAACTCCATCATCCGTTGATAGAATCCGGCCTTGCTGAAAATCGATTCCGGATGGCGATCAACTAGATCAAAGATTTGGGTGCCGCGTCGCTCGACCTCGGCCTGCAAGAGACTCATGTCCGAATTGTAAACCGCGCCTCGCCGTTAGGAAAGTCGCGGCTGCTGACTCATTCGCCCAGGCAATAAAAGGCTATCCACCACGGTATCTTGACCAGCTCTATTGACGGCGGAAGCTATCGCGATGGCCGACAAGAACGCTCCGCTTATTCCCGAACAAGGATGGCATTGTCTCAACCTTTTCTACCGCATCGATTTCGCACAATGGCAGCTGCTCACTAGCGATGAACAGCGCACGGCCAAGATCGCGCTCTCCGAGATCGTGCAGGAAATCCGGGCTACCGAAAAGACGCAGTTGCTTACGCTGAGCGTCGTTACGCCGAAAGCGGACATCGCCTTCATGCTAATCACGCCCGACCTGCACGCGGCAAATTCTTTTGAAAAACGCCTCAATCTTTCGCTGGGCGCCGGCGTGCTCGAGCCGGTTTACAGTTATCTCTCGTTGACCGAAGAAAGCGAATACACAACCACGGCCGAGCAATACGCCGAGACGCTCACACGGGAGCAAAATCTAAAACCCGGGACGCCGGAGTTCGATACCGCGATGAAAGCTTTCGCGGAACGGATGGCGCATTATCGGGAGGAACGCGTTTATCCGACACTACCCGATTGGCCGGTGGTCTGCTTTTATAACATGAGCAAACGGCGCGGCGACCAACGGAACTGGTATGCCTTGCCGTTTGATCAACGCCGCAAATTGATGGGCGGTCACGCCAAAGTTGGTCGCGAATTTTCCGGCAAAGTAAAACAGCTCATTACCGGCTCAACTGGACTGGACGATGCCGAATGGGGCGTAACGCTTTTCGCGCGCGATACTTTCCAAATTAAGAAAATCGTTTACGAAATGCGTTTTGATCCAGTGAGCGCGGAGTACGCGGATTTTGGTGAATTTTTTGTCGGCATTCAGTTGCCGCTCGATGAGTTGTTCCGCCGGCTGCAGTTGTAACTCGTGCTCGTGCTCATAATCGATCGATCGAATACGATTACGATTACGAGCAGGATTTGAAAGGATGGGTGACAGAGCGGTCGATTGTGCACGCCTGGAAAGCGTGTGTGCCGCAAGGCACCAGGGGTTCGAATCCCCTCCCATCCGTTTCCTCTTTTATTTTACTCCCGCTCGTGCTCGGAATTGTAATCGTAATCGCGGCATCAGCGCAGATCGCGCCTGCTCATTGTCTGCAAATCCTGCCGCAACTTTACGATGTGTGCGCGCGGCACCACGCCGCGAATGTTTGCCCCGGGATAAATGATGCAATCTCGGCCGATGACGGTACCGGGATTAAGCACCGCATTGCAACCGATCTCGGTCCGGTCGCCAATAATGGCGCCGAATTTGGTCAGTCCGGTCGGGATGGTGTAGTCGGCGGCAACGACAGAAATTTCGCGATGATCGAGTTTTACATTCGATAAAATCACGCCCGCCCCCAAATGCGCGCGAAATCCTAAAATGGAATCGCCCACATAATTAAAGTGAGGTACCTGCGCTTCATCGCACAGGATGCAATTCTTGAACTCGCATGAGTTCCCCATCACCACGCCGTCGCCCACGATGACGTTTTCGCGTACGTAACAACCGCTGCGCACATGGCACTTCTCCCCGATCCAGGCCGGCCCCTTTATGACCGCCCCTTGTTCGACGATGGTGCCGCTGCCAATAAAGACGGTATTGCTGATGAACGGTTTTCCCATCAACTGTCCCAACACCGCCGGTTTCAAACGAAATTGCAGATAGCTCGCGATTTGTTTGAGCGCATCCCAAATGAAGCGCTGATTCTCGAAAAGTTTAGCGTGAGTGGTGTGCTCGAGCGCAATGAACTCGGCGGGCGCGAATGCTTCTTCAGGGCTTAATGCCGACACGGCGGGTAATTTTTTGTCCGTCTTTGGTATCCCGCACTTCCCAACCGCGGGCGTTTAACTCCCGCCGCAATTCATCGCTTTTTTGCCAGTCTACCTGATTGATTTCCTCCCACCATTGCAGCCATGCTTTTGCGCCGTCGGCCCCGAGTTCATTCGCGTCCATCGCCCGATTGGTTTCGCGAATGGCTTCAAACAAAACACCAAGCGCGCCGGAAATATTAAGATCGTCATCGAGCGCGGATTGAAAATCGTCGGTCGGGACGGGCCCCGGCTCCTTTCCTGGTAAAGTGCTCGAGCTCGTTTCGCGCAAACGCTGCAGCCATTCATCAACCCGCATCAGCGCCTGCCGTGACTCCTCCATTCCTTCGAAAGTGAAATTCAATTGCACGCGGTAATGCACTCGTAATAGGGCGTAGCGGACTTCGCGTCCGCTGTATCCTTTGGCGGTGACATCGCGCAGGGTGTAAAAGTTGCCGAGCGATTTCGACATTTTTTGGTTGTCGACCAGCAGGTGCGCGCAATGCATCCAGTAGCGCACGAATTTTTTTCCGGTCACGCCTTCGCTTTGCGCAATTTCCGCCTCGTGATGTGGGAAAATATTATCGACCCCGCCGCAGTGAATATCAATCTGATCGCCCAGCAACGAGGTGGCCATCGCGCTGCACTCGATGTGCCAGCCGGGGCGACCACGACCCCAGGGCGAGTCCCAACCCACGTCGCCATCGGCTTCATCCCACGCTTTCCAAAGCGCAAAATCGCCAATGTTTTCCTTCTCATACTCATCGTTGCGAACGCGTCCGGTTGGCCGCAATTCTTCCAAATTCAAATGGGCCAGTTTTCCGTAATCGGGAAATTTCTTGATCCGAAAGTAAACTGACTTGTCTTCGGCCTGGTAGGCGAGATCACGCTTGATCAGTTCGGAAATCATCTCAATCATGCGCGTCAGGTAACGCGGTTCGGTTGCGCCGGGATATTCGTCGGCGCGTTTGATGCGCAAAGTTTCGAGATCTTCAAAAAATCCGCGCTTGAACGGGTCGGTGAAATCGTTCAGCGAAACTTTTGCTGCCCGCGCGCCCCGAATGGTTTTGTCGTCGACGTCGGTAATATTCATCACTCGATGGACTTTGAAACCGCGCGCTTCGAGATGGCGCTGCAATAAATCCTCGAAAATGTAGGCCCGAAAATTTCCGATGTGGGCATGGCTGTAAACCGTGGGTCCGCAGGTGTAGATCGAGACATTGGGCGGATTGCGCGGCGCGAACTCCTCCAGAGCGCGGGAGTAGGTATTGAAGAAACGGATCATTCTCGCAAGATCGTCATCCCGAGCGAAGTCGAGGGATCCCGTCGCGACGCGGACAGGTAACGCACCGGGATCCCTCGACTCCGCTTCGCTCCGCTCAGAATGACGATCACGTTACCTCCACACTCGCCACTGCGATCGCCGCCATCCCTTCGCTGCGCCCGATGGCCCCGAGGCCTTCGTTCGTCGTCGCCTTGATGCTGATCGCGTTCGCTTTCACCCCGAGCGCGTTCGCGATTTTCTCCTGCATCGCGGCAATATGCGGAGAAATTTTTGGCGCTTCCGCCAACACCGTCGCATCGACATTCACCACTCGCGCATTTTTTTGCGCGGCGATTGTCGCAACGTGACGCAAAATTTCAATACTGCTGATTCCGCGAATCGATTCATCCGTGTTCGGAAAATGTTTTCCGATGTCGCCCGCTCCGAGCGCGCCAAGAACGGCGTCGGCGACGGCGTGGGAAAGAACATCGGCATCGGAATGTCCTTCGAGCCCGCGCGGATGGGGAATTTTGACGCCGCCGAGAATTAATTTCCGTCCGCTGACCAGGCGATGCGCGTCATAACCAATGCCGCAGCGAAAGGCGCTCACAGTTTCAAATCGACCACGCCGTTGGATGCGATGATGCTGTAGCGATCGGGCATATCTCGGCGCGGTTTCATTTCCACTGAACCGCCGGCCGTTTCCACCAGAATCCAACCGGCGGCTACATCCCAGAGACTAATACCCTGCTCGATGTAGGCGTCGAATCGGCCGCACGCGACATAAGCCATGTCGAGCGCGGCGCTGCCCAGGAGGCGGCATTTGCGTGCGCGATGCACCATCGTTTGTAGCAACGGAATCCCGGCTTCGATCGTGATCCCCGTTTTGGAAAGACCAACTGAAACGATCGCCTCCGCTAGATCCGCGCGCTCGCTCACGCGAAATTCGCGGTCGTTTAATTTCGGGGTCGCTCCTTTTTGCGCGGTCCAAAGTTCGTTGCGGATCGGATCAAAAATGACGCCGACGATGATCTCGGCCTGGCAGCGCAGCGCGATTGAGACGCAAAAATGCGGAATGCCGTAATAATAATTCACCGTTCCATCGAGCGGATCGACCACCCATTGAAATTCGCTTGCTTGATCGCCGACGATTCCTTCTTCGCCGTAGAGTGCGTGCTGCGGAAATTCTTTGAGCAACGATTGCGCGATCAATTCCTGCGCGCGGACGTCGATTTCGAGTTTGATGTCGTGCTTGGTGGATTGATTCACCTGCATTGGTTTCTCGAAGTTGTGCCGCAGCATTTCGCCGGCGGCGCAAGCCGCTTTAACGGCGGCGTCGAGATAATGGGTCATGAGAGATTAGCTCGCACAAAGAACCACAAAGTGCACCACGAAAACGAATCGACGAGCCAATCGCCCTCACTTCAATCCTTTGCCCGTGGGCGAGGAGGGCAGAGGTCGCTGGTGTTTGGGGAATCTGGGCGGGAGACCGTACGCGAAGCGCCTGGTGAGGGCTCTCTTTCCCGATTGCCACATATAACCCGAGTCGGATAAAAAAAACGGGAGGAGAAATCGAATTCTCCCCCCGGGTTGAAGTTTGGGTTTTGGCTCCGAAAACTTTTCGGGGCCGTGAAGAGCACTAATGCGTTAGTGCTTCTTTTTCTTCGCTGATTTTTTCTTGGCCGCTTTCTTTCTTTTTGCTGGCATCGACTATTCCCCCCTTTCAATCCGCAATCGCGGTGGGTCTGTGAAGGGTTTGAGAAACTTCACTTACGAGTTCATTCATCCTCAGAATTTTTTTGTCAAAACTTTTTTCGCGTTTGCGCGAATTTTTTTCACAAGTGCACGCGCAACAATTTTCTTGGAAGCGCGCGAAATTTCTTCGCTTTCGCCGCTGCGCGAAAAAATCGCGACCGCATTTTCATCGCTTTCCATCCCGATGTTTGGATCGCTCAAATCATTTGCCACCATCATGTCGCAATTAGTTTCGCGCGAGCATGTTCTTCCACGTCATTTGTTTCCGCGGCGAAACCAACGACGAAGAAATTTCGAGATGGTGGAAGCGATTTCAAAATGTCGCATGCCGGAATGAGCTCGAGCGAAAATCTTTCGTCACGCTTTTTGATTTTCTGCTCGGCCACGCGCGCCGGTTTGTAATCGGAGACCGCGGCGCACATCACCAGCACGTCGCAATCGAGCACCGCCTCCTGCACCGCAGCGCACATTTCATCACTCGTGATCACGCTCACCAATCTGGCACCGGCCGGCGCTGCAAGATTTACCGGGCCGGAAATGAGAAGGACCTCGTGATTCGCTTCAATCGCAGCCGCCGCGATGGCATATCCCATTTTTCCGGAAGAACGATTGCTCAGGAAACGAACGGGATCGATTGGCTCGCGCGTCGGTCCGGCCGTGATGACGAACTTCACGCGATCAATCGATCGTGCCGGTGCAGGAGAAATTCGGCGCGGAACGCAATGTCCTCCACTTTCCAAAGACGGCCGAGGCCTTCGTAGCCGCAGGCGAGCATGCCTGCCTCCGGGCCGATGAATTCCACCCCGCGTGATTTCAATTTCTCCACGTTCTCCTGCGTTGCGGCGTTTTCCCACATTTTTCCGTTCATCGCCGGCGCGATCAGAATCGGTGCGCGCGTGGCCAGTGCGATGGCGGTCAGCGGATGATTTGCCAAACCGTGGGCGAGTTCGGCAATGACGTTTGCGGTCGCGGGTGCGATCAAAAGCAAATCGGCGTTATCCGCAAGCTCGATATGACCGGGTCGCCAATTTTCTTTTTCGTCAAAAAAATTCGTCATTACCGGATTCTTCGAAAGCGTTTGTAAGGTCAACGGGGTGATGAATTCGGTTGCGTCAGTTGTCATCACCAGAAAAACATTGTGATTCTGTTTCACCAGCAAACTGGCCAGCTCGGCCGATTTGTAGGCGGCGATCGACCCGGTCACGCCGAGCACGATCGATTTTTGATTTCTCGTTTTCGATTTTGGAGCCATGGTCGGGAGGGAATATCCCGTCATCCCGAGCGAAGTCGAGGGATCCCGCAGAAGTTACCTTAAAGATTTCGCGACGGGGTCCCCCGACTTTCGCTCGGGATGACCAAAAAAAACATTCACTGCAAAATCAACCGCCGGCTCAGGATTCTTTCCGCGCCCATAATTTGACGAAATTTCAGCAAATCTTCTTCCATCGATTTGCTGATGATGGTGTAGCGGTAATCGCGCCAGTGCTTCATCTCGCGCGCAGCCGTTTTCAAACGGGCCTCGATTTGCTGCGCCGTTTCGGTGCGGCGTTTGGTTAGACGGCGGCGCAATTCTTCCAGATAACGTCAGCCAATGCGTCCTGGACAAAGGGATCGCCGCAGTTGCGAATGGCGGCCGCCCCCTGGGTATCGATGTCGATCAAAACATCCACGCCCTTTTTCAAATTATCGATCAAAGGGATTCGCAGCGTCCCGTAGTAATGCTCGTGCACTTTAGCGTGTTCGAGAAACTCGCCCGCCTTTATTCGCGCGAGAAAATCATCTTCGGAAAGGAAGCGGTAATCTTCGCCGTCGATTTCGCCGGCGCGCGGCGGACGGGTGGTGCAGGAAACGGAATAAACGAAATCGGGCGTTTGCCGAAGCGCGTCGCACAGCGTGGTTTTACCTGCGCCCGATGGGGCGGAGACGACAAATAAGATTCCGTAGCGCGAAAATTTGTTGGAATTCATTTATCTGAAGCGGCAGACCGTGGCAGGGGCTTCGGCTCCGTTCCTTCAGCGGCAAGATGCCGGTGCCACAGCGAAAATTTATTACTCAAGGTTTTGCACCTGCTCACGAATTTTCTCCAGCTCGGTCTTGCACGCCACCACCCGTTGCGCGATGTCGGCGTCATTCGCTTTTGCCCCTAACGTGTTGAACTCGCGAAAAATTTCCTGGACGATAAATTCGAGCGCACGTCCAACCGGCTCTTCTTTGCGCAAATGATGGGCGAACTGGGCGAGGTGACTTTCCACTCGCGTCAGTTCTTCCGAAATGTCGGAGCGGTCGGCGAAAAGAAAAATTTCCTTGGCCAGCCGCTCGTCATCCTTGCTGATCGGCAAACCGGTTTTTTCAATTCGTTCGGTCAGGGCCTTCCGGAATTTCTTAAGAACGGCGGGATGAAGCTGGCGAATTTCCTTGAGCAATTGTCGAATAGCTTTTAGGCGGCGCATCAAATCTTTCGCCAGATGCTTGCCTTCGCGCTCGCGCATTTTGATCAGATGGTTGAGCGCGGAAGCGAGGGCGCGTTCCACCGCGGGCCAGGCGCTTTCAGCCTCAATCGCTTCCTCCGGAGGTCGCATCACCCCAGGCGCCTGCAAAATCGTGTCGATAGTGATTTGACCGGGTGCGCCCAGTTTTTTTTGCAATGCCCGCATGGCATCATGATAAGAACGCGCCAGCTCAACATCGAGAGCGAGACGCCGCGTTCCGTCCGCGCTGGCATGATGCGCGACCAGCACATTGGTGCGGCCGCGGGAAATGCGCGCGTTAATCGCCTGACGAATTCGCGCTTCAAGCTCGGTGAGATCACGCGGCAGGTTAATCGCAATCTCACTTTGTTTACGATTTACCGTGCTGAGTTCCACGCTCAGTTTTACCCCTTGGCAATCGGCTTCGCCGCGGCCGTAGCCAGTCATGCTGCGCACAGTCATTTAGCCTTCACAAAGAGGCGGCGGCCGCGATAATCGTTGGCGCGGTGTTGCTTGTCTATTTGCCGGCGTTGCGTGCTGGTTTCGTGTGGGATGACGAACAACTCATTACTTCCAATCCATTGCTTCGAACGTTTTCAGGTTTGATCGAGATTTGGTCGGGCGGGCGAACGGCAGATTACTTTCCAATCACGAACACGGCGTTCTGGATCGAGCACCATTTGTTCGGGGACAACCCGCTCGGTTATCACGGGCTCAATATTTTGTTTCAAGCCGCCGATGCGGTGCTGGTCTGGCTGGTTTTGCGTCGCTTGCAAATTCCGGGCGCGTGGTTGGCCGGACTGATTTTCGGCATTCATCCGATCCACGTAGAATCCGTCGCGTGGATTTCCGAACTGAAAAATGTTCTCGCGATGTTTTTCACGTTGTTGTCGATCTTGTGTTTCGTTGAAATCGACGAGAAACCGCGCAGCCGCACTTGGTATATTTTGTCACTGATCTTTTTCGCGCTGGCGCTGCTATCGAAAACGCAAGTCGTATTCATGCCGATGGTGTTAGTGCTGTGCCTCTGGTGGCGGGCTCGCGATTTCGCGACGTTGCGCCGCGAGGCAATTCGCACGTGGCCATTCTTCGTTATGGCTGCGGTGTTCAGCTTGATCACGATCTGGTTTCAAAATCGCGGGATTGGCGAAGAAGAAATCATAATCGGTTCGGTTGCGCGCCGTTTCGTAAACGCGGGAATGGCGGTTTGGTGGTACGCGGGCAAAGTTTTTCTGCCAGCGCGTCTGATGGCGATCTATCCGCGTTGGCGCTTCGATTCGCCAGATCTGTCGGAGTGGCTGCCGTTGATTGCGCTGGTTTTGCTGATTGGCCTGCTTTGGTTTTTCCGAAACCGCGGTCTGCGCGCCGGTTTTGTTGCCGTCGGATATTTTGTGGTCGCGCTCTTGCCAGTGATTGGGCTCGTTCGAATGGCTTACCTTCGCAGTGGGACGCTGGTTGCGGATCATCTTCAATATTTTGCCGACGTTTCGCTCATCGCGCTTGTTTGCGCAGGCGTGACGATGCTTGCCAATCGCGGGCGCCGCGAACTTAAGACTGCGATCGCCGTGATTAGCATTCTGTCGATCGGAGTGATGGGAGTTTGCGCATGGCAGCGGACGCAGGTCCTTCACGACGAAGAATCGCTTTGGCGAGACAATCTCGCGAAAAATCCGGACGCTTGGCAAGCGCATGCGCGGCTTGGCCAACGTTTTTTTCGGCAGGAAAAATATTCCGACGCGATCGAACATTTGCGCCGCGCGGTCGAATTGAAACCGGAATTACCGGAGGATCACAACCTGCTTGGTTTGGCTTATTGTCGCGCGGAGCAATTCGACCAAGGAATCCGGGAGTACCGTGAAGCGTTGCGATTAAAAGAGGCGAAACCTTCCACTGGGCAAACTGCGTCGGTTGCCACGATCCGCACGAATCTCGCAAATGCGTTAACGATCGTTGGCAATAACCTCAGCAACGGCGCGCGCGAAATTCCGGCTGAGGCAATGCGACGTTATGAGGAAGCGATTGCCCAGTATGAAAAAGCGTTGGAGTTAGAGCCAAATCAGCCAGGGATTCATCGCAATCTCGGAATCCTTCTCGCAAGGCTTGGAAGATATGACGAAGCCAAAGCGCATTTACGCGCCACGTTACAAATTGTGCCTAACGAACCGGCGGCTCGCGAAACGCT
>WNGO01003306.1_pt1 | contig 10367 bp, 10 predicted proteins | sample 5400511 | NCBI WGS metagenome assembly WNGO01 (sample SAMN13153380, study PRJNA577476) | soil metagenome | isolation source: 20 cm soil or saprolite under Garry oak tree replicate 2 | place: USA:California | collected 2016-06-15
CTGCGCAACTTGGTCACAGCCGAAGAGGCGTACTTCGCCGACTCGGTCAAGTACAGCGCGACCGTGACCAGCTTGGTCGGTGGCACGTGTCCGGCGCCCACTCCTGGTCAGGTGAGCTGGTGCCCCACGACCGGCAACACCGCGGCCGCACCGGTTGTCAACGGTGGTGGTTGGAGCGCGTCGATCTCGAACGCCAACCTGCAGACGCCGCTCGTGACCTGCTCCGTCTACATCAACCTGGCGGCAGATCCGCTCACTATCGCAACGACCGAAGGCGCGCCTGCCTGCAAGTAGGCATGCGAGCTTGAGGGCTTGAGCAGCAGACGTCAGCGGCGGGGACTTCCCCGCCGCTTCGTTTTTCTGCCTATTCCAGCGCCATGCCGGCCAAGCCCGCGCTCCGGACCGAGCTGCTGTTCTACCTATCGTTCCTCGCCGCCGCCGCCCTGCTGGTAGGCGTGGCCACCATGCTGCTCGCCACCAGCTTCGCCCCAGAGCGGACGTTCGTGCTGGTCCTGCTCATGGTCGCCCTCGAAGTGGGGGTGTTTATCGTGTTCGGACGCTACCTGGTGAGCCGGCTGGTGCTGTGGCCGCTGGAGCGAGTGGTCGCCACGGCCGATGCGGTGGCGGCCGGCGATCTGGGGCGGCGCGCGCCGGACGCGGAAACGCGTGATTTTGCCACTCTTGCCGAGCGCCTCAACCGCATGACCGATCACCTGCTCGACGCACAGGGGCAGCTGGTGCGCTCGGAGAAGCTCGCCAGCATCGGCCGGCTGGCGGCGGGGATCGCCCATGAGGTGGGGAACCCCCTGGGCGCGATCGGGACCTACGTCGAGGTGCTGCGCCGCCGTGGGGCCGACCCCGAGGTGGTGGCCGGCGTGACCCGCGAGCTCGAGCGCATCGATCACATCGTGCGGGGGCTGCTCGACTACGCGCGCCCGCAGGAAGAAACGCTGGCGCCGCTCGATGCCGGTGCGGTGGCGCACAGCGCTTACGCGCTGCTCGAGGCACAGGGAGCCCTGAAACCGGTGCACCCGAGCCTCGAGGTCACAGCCGACGTGCCGCGGATGCTTGGGCGCGTCCATCTCCTGGAGCAGGCCATCGTCAACCTGGTGCTCAACGCGGTAGACGCCGCACCCGACGGACTCGTGATCCTCGGCGCGCGGCGCTGGGCGTACGAGCCGCGACCCGCTGTGCCCAGGCGAGCCGGCGACCCGACGGACGCGAGCTTCCCGCGCCGCCCCGAACGGCGCCCCGCGCGGACCGACTTCGCCGCGGGGCAGCCGGGAGCGCTCTTGTACGTCGCGGATTCCGGACCGGGCGTGCCACCCGAGGACCGCGACAAGATCTTCGAGCCGTTCTTCACGACCAAGCAACCCAGCCGGGGCACCGGATTGGGCCTCGCGATCGTCGCCCGCGCCGTACACGACATGGGAGGGGTCGTGTGGGTCGACACGGCGCGGGAGGGAGGGGCGGCGTTCAAAATGTTCTTCCCGGCGGCGGAATGAACAAAGCCCGGAACGCGGAACGCGGAACGCGGAGCGTCAGGGCGAGCCTGGCGCGGCGAGCGACCCGTCATTTCAGTTCCGCGTTCCGCGTTCCGACTTCCGCGTTTGGTTCGCCATGACCCGGGTCCTGGTCGTCGATGATGAGCCAGGCCTGCGCCAATCGCTCGGGCTGTTGCTGGCGGACGCGGGCTACGACGTGGCGGCCGAGGGGAACGGGACCCGAGCCCTCGAGCGCGCGCTCGCGGAATCGTTCGACGTCGTGCTGTGCGACGTGCGAATGCCGGACATGGACGGGCTGGCGTTCCTGCGCGGTTACAAGGGGCGCGGCGGCTCGGGCCTCGTCATCATGATGAGCGCGTACGGCGGCGAGGAAGCGGCGCTCGCCGCCATGAAAGAGGGCGCGTACGACTACGTGCCCAAGCCGTTCCGCCCGGATGAGGTCGTGCTCACGCTTCGCAAGGCCGAGGAGCGTGAGCGGCTCGGTCACACCATCGCGACACTAAGAGCACAGTTGGACAGCAACCCTGCTGCGCGGGCGCTGATTGCCGAGAGTGCGGCGATGCGGCAGGCCCTCGAGATCGTAGCACGCGTGGCGGGACACCCCACGACCGTGCTCATCACCGGCGAGCGGGGGACCGGCAAGGAGGTCATTGCCCAGGCGATCCACCGGGCCAGTCCCCGTGCCGCCGGCCCGTTCGTGGCGGTGAACTGCGCCGCGATCCCCGACACGCTGCTCGAGTCGGAGTTGTTCGGCTACGTGAAAGGCGCCTTCACCGGTGCCGCGGGTGATCGTCCCGGGCTGTTCGAGCAGGCAGATGGGGGTACGCTGCTCCTGGACGAGGTCGGCGAGCTGCCGCTCGGGCTCCAGGCAAAGCTGTTGCGCGTGCTGCAGGAGAACGAGATCCGTCGGGTGGGCGACCAGAAGACGCGGCGCGTGGACGTCCGCTTGCTCGCGGCCACCGCCAGGGATCTCGGGGCGGAGGCGGCGGCGGGCCGGTTCCGACCCGATCTGTTCGACCGGCTGAACGTCGTGGCGATTCACCTGCGCCCGCTTTCCGAGCGGCGCGCCGACATCGCCCCACTGGCTCAGCATTTTGCGGCGCGGCTAGTCGGCCGGCTCGGCCGGCGCGTGGCCTTGAGCGATGCGACGCTGGCGTGGCTCGCTGAGCAGCCTTGGCCGGGCAACGTACGGTCGCTCGAGCATGCCATCGAGCGCACGGCGGTGCTGTCGGATAAGGAGATGCTGGAGCCGGCGGATTTTCGCCCCACCCCGGGCTTGCGCCCGGGGTCAGCACTAAGCCCGGACGCAAGTCCGGGGTTGCAAGGCGGCACACTGCGTGATGCAGTCGAGGCAGCAGAGCGTCAGGCCATCACGGGCGCTCTGAGTGCCGCGGCGGGAAACCGCCGCGAGGCGGCCAAGGCGCTCGGCGTGAGCCTCCGGACCCTGTTTTATAAGATGGACCGCTACGGCATCGAGTAGTGCAGTACTCTGCACTTATGCAGCATCTTGCAGTACAACCAAGACACCGAACACACACTAGCACAACAACTTACGTACTGGCATAGGGTGTGACATAGACACACGATGACTGGAGGCATTGTCATGCGGCGTTCCGGCTTCACAACCATCGAAATGGTCATCGTGGTGGTCCTCATCGGGATCATCGCGATGTTCGGCTTCCCGAAGATCCGGCAGGCGCTGGACAAGACCAACCTGCGCTCGGCGCGCGACGCGGTGGGTACGTTGGCGGCGACGGCACGGGCGGCCTCGGTCCAGCGCGGCTGTCGCAGCGCGTTGCACTTCACGGCGACTCCCTCCACGGTCTGGGTGACCACGGCATGCCCGACCAAAGTGGATACGGTGTCGGGAGTGCAGGACTTGACGAAGCGGTTCAAGGTGACGCTCTCCGCCTCGCGCGACTCGGTGCAATACGATCCGCGCGGGCTGAGCATGGACGGGTTCAACTCCAACACCGTCGTGCGACTCACCGGCAACGTCTCCACGAACAAAGACTCGGTGATGATCAACCCGATCGGCAAGGTGGTGCGGCAATGAAACGCGAGCAGGGGTTCACGATCGTCGAGGTGATCGTCGCGATCATGGTGCTCACCGTGGGGCTGCTGGCGCTCGTCACGTCGGCGGCGTTGGTGACGCGGATGATCGGCCGCGGCCAGCGCTCGGCGGTGGCGGCGCAGTATGCCCAGCGGCGGCTCGAGATGCTGCGGACGAGTGGCTGCCAGTCGCAGGCGGCTGGGAGCGAGGTGTTGATGCGGGGCTCCTCGCCGGTCGACTCCATCTCCTGGTCATTCACGAAGTGGAGCATCCCGAACTCGACCTCTAATCACTGGCAGGTTGTGGTGCGCAGCAAATACCCGACCGCGCTCGGAAAGTGGCGCAGGGACAGCACCGAGACGGAGATCTCATGCCTCTTCTAGCACGCCGAGGGTTCACCCTCATCGAGCTGATGGTCGCGCTGGTGCTCCTGGGCCTGGTGTCGACCGCCGTCTACAAGGTGCTGGTGAACAACCAGCGGGTGTACCTGGCGCAGACGCAGACCATCGACCTGCAGCAGAACATCCGCGCGGGAGCCGCCATCCTGCCGGCCGAATTCCGCGAGCTGGACGCGGCGGACGGCGACATCAGCTTCATGGGGCCCGACTCGATCCGGATGCGCGCCATGCGGCAGCTCTCGTTCGTGTGTGCGACGCCCGCGCTGGGTGGCGGCCTCGGCCAGATCTCCCTGGCTGTCCGGTCGACAAAAATGATCTACGGCAACCGCCCGACCTTCAAGCAAGGGGACTCGATCCTGGTGTACTGGGAGGGCAACCCCACGACGCGAGCCGACGACCAATGGCTCCCCGCCCAGTTGCAGAAGGACCCCGATCCGGGGTTCTGCGCCGACAGTAATGTCGCGACGAACCCGGCCTTTCTGCTCACGTTGCAGCCGACGTGGCTCGCCAACGGTACGCTGAACAGCCCGGGCACGATCACGCGCGGCGCTCCGGTGCGCGGGTTCGACAAGGTCACGTATCGCTCGTACCAGGCCGCTGACGGCAATTGGTATCTCGGGCAGCGGAATCCGGCCGTGGGCGGCACCATCCAACCCGTGATCGGACCGCTGATCGGCGCCAACGGCATCAGCTTCACCTACTACGACACGGCGGGTGCGGTGACCAACGTGCCGACGCAGGTGGCGCAGATCGAGATCGTGCTGCGCGCCCGTACGGCGTCGCCGATCCGGAGCGGGGGTACCGGCGTGCAGACGTACAAGGTGGACAGTCTCGTAACCCGCGTCGCGCTGCGGAACAACCCGCGGTGTGGATCGGGTTCAGTCGCGCCCATCGTCGTATATCGCCCATGCGGATGACGGGCGAGACAGCCTCACACGTGAACATCAAGGAGCGGTCTATGAAGCACGTCTTGCAGAGTGAGCGCGGCATGGCGCTCGCCATCGCGATCGTCGCGCTCGTGGTCGTGGGCGCGCTCATCGCCGGCGCGTTCTTCTCGGGCACCCAGGAGCAGCGGGTGGCCGAGAACGTGCGCCGGGTCCAGGCGTCGTTCGGCGTGGCGGAAGAGGGTGTGTACGATATCATCCGCGGCTGGGGTGACCCCATCACCAGGGCGAAGTACGCCGGGCTGTATTCGTACCCCTCGGTTCCGCCCGGGCTTGACACGGCGAAGTTCCGCAAGACGTCGGCCAGCAAGACGGGGAGCTACAGCGGCACGATGTACAAGTTCAGCGACGAGCTCTACATGATCGATATGACCGGCCAGGACACGATGAGCCTCGCGGGGCGCATCCGGGGCGGCGGCGCGAGCCAGCGGCTCGGGCTCCTGGCCCGGATCCGACCCCTGAATCTCAACGTGCAGGCGGCGGTCACGTCGGGCGGCAGCAACGTGGTGGTCGGGAGCGCCAGCATCGACGGGAACGATCACCAACCCACCGGGTGGCCAGGCTGCCCCCCGCTCGATTCTGCCAAGGCCGGCATCCGGACGCAGCCGGACGGCTCGGTCTCGACCAGCGGACACCCGCTCCTTGCGGGGAACCCGCCGGTGCTGAAAGACCCGACGCTTGCGGACAGCTCGTTTTCCATCTACGGCGACGTGACGTACACGCAGCTGGCCGCCAGCGCCACGATCACGCTCCCCGCCCAGAACTTCTCGAACAGCATCGGCCCGGCGGTGACGGGCACGACTTGTGACTACAGCGTGCTGACGAACTGGGGGAGCCCAACCACCCCGACCGGCCCGTGCGGAGGGTATTTCCCCATCATCCACATCACGGGGACCGGTAGCGTCATCAACGGCCAGGAAGGTCAAGGCGTCCTGCTCGTGGACGGCGGCCTGGACGTCCAAGGCGGGTTCCAGTTTTACGGGATCGTGATCGTCAAGGGCTCGATCAAGACTTCCGGCGGTGGCAGCACTCCGGCGCACTTCTGGGGCACCGTCATGGTTCAGGACACGGCGGCGTTCACGGACACGACCAACAATATCTCCGGTAGCGCCAACCTCCTGTACTCTAAGTGCGCTATTATCAAGGCGTTAAGCAAGACCGGAGTGGGTTCGATGATGCGGTCGCGGGGGTGGGTCCAGCTGTACTAACGCGACCTAGACAGCATAAGGGGCGGGGGCTACTCTAGCCCTCGCCCCGTTTCGTTTTTAACCCCAGTCGGCACACTAATTGCTTCGTACGGATGCGTAGGCGGTAACATGGGCTTGGATGCAAGGAGTCCGATTTTGAAGGACGTCCTGAAGAACGAGCGTGGCATCGCGCTCGCCATCGCGATCGTGGCGCTCGTGGTCGTGGGCGCGCTCGTCGCCGGCGCATTGTTCGCGGGCACTCAGGAGCAGCGCGCGGGGGAGAACGCGCGCCGAGCAATGACGTCGTTCGGCGTCGCGGAGGAGGGGGTATACGACATCATCCGCGGCTGGGACAACCACAGCGCCACCTACACCGCGTTGTATCCGTTCCCTGCGGACTCACCAGCGACGAGCTCGGTGGTCATCGACACGACGACTTCGGCGAGCAAGACGGGGCGCTACAGCGGCACGCTCTTCAAGTTCAACGACCAGCTGTACCTCATCGACGTGACGGCGCAGGACAACATGAGCCTCGCTGGGCGCATCCGAGGCGGCGGCGCGAGCCAGCGGCTCGGGCTCCTGGTGCGCATCAAGCCGCTGACGCTCGGCACGCCGGCTGCGCTCGTGTCCGGTGGCGCCAATGTGCTCAGCGGCAACGCCACCATCATCGGGAACGATCAAATCCCTACCGGGTGGACCGGGTGCGGCCTCACGGATAGCGCTGGGGCCGGCGTCCGCACCCAGACGACCAATACGGTCACTTTCACCGGCCGCCCGACCGTAGTCGGGAACCCAGCCGTGCTCAAGGACCCGACGCTGGCCGATAGCTCATTCTCCGCGTACGGGGACGTGACCTACAACCAGCTTGCCAGCCGCGCCAATATCACGCTGGCGGGGCAGGACTTCTCGACGACGATCGCGCCATCGCTGTCCGGAGGCACGTGCAACACGAACGTGCGCACCAACTGGGGGAGCCCGAGCGATCCCACCGGTCCGTGCGGTCAGTATTTTCCGATCATTCACATTACCGGTACCAGCGCCGCCATCAGCGGCCAGCAAGGTCAGGGTGTCCTGCTGGTGGACGGCAGCCTGGACGTACAAGGCGGGTTCCAGTTCTTCGGTGTCGTCATCATCAAGGGCAAGCTCAGGACGTCGGGTGGGGGCGGCAACCCGGCTCACTTCTGGGGCACCATGATGGTGCAGGATTCGGTAGCGCTCGCCGACACGACCAACACCATCACCGGCAACACCAGCATCCTGTACTCTAAGTGCGCCATTATCAAGGCGTTAGACAAGACAGGCGTGGGAACGATGCTGCGGTCGCGGGGGTGGGTCCAGCTCTACTAAAGTCGTCTAACTCTCAGCAACCAAAGTACTTGTTGGGTCGGCCTCAAGTAGGTTCGAGGCTTGACAGGATAAGGGGCGGGGCTTACTGTAGTTTGCCCTCGTCCCATCTTGTCTTTAGCCCATAGGCACTTATGGCCCTCTTCGGGTTGCTGGGTGGCAAAAAAACCTCGGTGGGCCTGGATATCGGTTCCGGCATCATCAAGCTGGCGGTGATCGACCATTCCGGCAGCGAGCCGGAGCTCGTCAAGGTCGCTACAACCGAGGTCGCGGCCGACGCCATCGTCGAGGGAGAAGTCATGGACCCCGGGCTCGTGTCGGAAGCCATCCGGGGCCTCTTCTCCACGGCCGGCGTCAAACAGCGATCGGTGGTGACGGCGGTGGGCGGCCGGGACGTGATCGTCAAGAAGATCCAGATGGACCGGATGAAGGAAGGGGACGCCCGCGAGGTGATCCGGTGGGAGGCCGAGCAGCATGTCCCGTTCGACATGGCGAACGTGGAGCTCGACTTCCAGATCCTCGACCCCGACGCCGAGGGGCTGCAGATGAACGTGCTGCTCGTCGCCGCGAAGCGGGAGCTGGTGGACAGCCGCACCTCGCTCCTGGGGGAGGCCGGCCTCGAGGCGGCGATCATCGACGTGGACGCGTTCGCGATCCACAACGCCTTCGAGCTGAACCACCCCGACGCGATGCAGGGAGTCGTGGGGCTGGTCAACATCGGGCACGAAGTGACCAACGTGAACATCCTGGAGGACGGCGTCCCGGTGCTGACGCGGGACCTGTCGGTGGGGACGCGGCGGTTCCGGGAGGACCTGCAGCGGGAGAAGGGCCTGTCGGCGGAGGACTCGGAGCGGGTCATCCAGGGTCAGGCCCAGAGCGGCGACCTGGCGCAGTACGTGGACGCCCGGGGCGAGGAGATCGCGGTGGGGGTGGAGCGGGCGGCGGCGTTCCTCGCGACGGCGTCGCGCTCCGCGGGCGGGCTGGGGCGGGTGTACACGATCGGCGGCGGGGCACGGGTTCCGGGTTTGAACGAGGCGTTGTCGAACCGGTTGCGCGTGCCGGTGGAGCTCGCGAGCCCGGTGCAGCGGCTCAAGGTGCGCGACTCGGTCTTCGAGTCCGTCGCGGTGGATGAGGTCGCGCCGCTGCTGATGCTGTCGGTGGGCCTGGCGCTGAGGCGCGCCGCATGATCGAAATAAACCTCCTTCCTGGAAAGAAGAAGAAGGCGGCCGCCGGCGGCGCGGGCTTCAAGCTCGCGCTGCCCGACTTCCGGGGTCTGTTGGCGAGCATCAAGAACCCGTGGCTGCTCGTGGCGAGCGCGACCTCGTTGATCGTGGTCGGGGGGGGGCTGCTCTGGTTCATCACCCAGAGCACGCGGCTGCGGGTGCTTCAGAACCGCCGCGTCGAAGTGCAGGCGGAGAAGCGGCGGTTTGACGCCGTGATCGCGCAGAAGCGCCAGTCCGAGCGCATTCGCGACTCGCTCGTTGCGGAGATCACCGTCATCCGCGGTATCGACGCCGACCGCTACATCTGGCCGCACGTGCTCGACCAGATCACCAAGGCGCTGCCGCCCTACACCTGGCTCACGGGGGTCTCGGTAGCCGGGGGCGGCAGCGTCGCTCCGGGCACGCCGGGTGCCTTGCCGGTCGGCGCGGGTGGCGCGGACTCGACCGGTCGGCCGCAGGTGCGGATCTGGATCACCGGCAGCACGGTGGACATCCAGGCGTTCACCACGTTCCTGCGCCAGCTCGCCGCCTCGCCCTGGCTCACCGATGTGACCCCGGCGACCACCTCCACGGTCATCGAGGCCGACCGCCCGGTCACCGCGTTCAACGTCGCCGTGCGCTTCCGGGTGGCGGACTCGGTGTACATCCGCACCGTCCCCCTGACGCAGTCGGCGAGGTAGCGCCATGGCCTTGCTGCCGCAGGATCGGCAAAGCCAGGTGATGCTGCTCATCACCATGGGCATGGTCGCGCTCGGCTACCTCTTCTGGAACTACTGGGCCACGCCGACGGGTCAGGAGATCGAGAGCGCGCAGACCGAGATCCGGAGCATGGAGGCCGTGATCGCGCAAGCGAAGGCGGATCTCGCGAGCGGCACCGTGGAGGACCTGCGCCGCAAAGTCGAGGAGTACAGCGCGCTGCTCGGGGTGATGCGACGCCTCGTGCCCGAGAAAAACGAGGTCCCGGCGCTGATCGACGACATCTCGACCAAGGCCAAAGTGCGCGGCGTGACCATCGGCCGGATCGAGCCCCAGCCCGTCGAGGCGGGGCCGCCGTTCGACACGTACCGCTACCGCCTCGAGATCATCGGGCACTACGACCAGCTGGGGGAGTTCCTGTCCGACATCGCGAGTCTGCCGCGCATCATCGTCCCGCAGGACGTGATTCTCAAGGCGGCCGCGGGGCAGGCGCAGAAGCTCTTGGGCGACACGCTGGGCGCGCTGCTCGAGGCGCAATTCGGGATCCGCACGTTCGTAAAGGCGGCCGCGCCGCCACCCGCCGCGCCGGCGAAGAAGGGCGCGGGTGGCGGACCGTGAGCGCGCGCTTCGCGGCGTGCGTCGCCGCACTGCTGGCCGCCGGTTCGCCCGCCCCGTTCGCTCGAACGGGGCTCGCCGCCCAGGCGAAACCCGACACCACGAAGCGCGACAGCGTCGTGGCGCCGGTGCTGGTGCGCGAGGTGTTCTCGTACGAGGGCGGCGGGCGGGATCCGTTCCTCTCGCTGCTGCGGTCGGGCGACATCCGGCCCCTCCTGTCGGACCTGCGGCTGGTGGGGATCTACTACGACGGGCGGTATCCGGCGCGCAGCGTCGCGGTGCTGCGCGATGTGACCAACAGCAAGGTGTATCGAGTGAAGCCGGGCAACATCATCGGGCGCCTCAAGGCCACCACGATCCGGCCGCGCGAAATCGTGTTTACGGTGCAGGAGTTCGGCTTCG